>Ga0310121_10000598_pt1 | contig 39101 bp, 34 predicted proteins | sample CB27_Tmax_986_MG_FD_203504 | JGI IMG/M metagenome (GOLD analysis project Ga0310121, IMG submission 203504) | Marine microbial communities from Western Arctic Ocean, Canada - CB27_Tmax_986 | ecosystem: Environmental > Aquatic > Marine > Oceanic | place: Canada: Western Arctic Ocean | collected...
CCACTACATCCAGTACCTGATGTACTGGGACTGGTCGGGCTTCGAGCTCTTCTACATCGAGATCCTGAAGTGCAACAGTCTGAGCGGGCTCACGCAGATCGCCCACCGCTTCGAGACGTTCCTCGTGACGCTGCTGCGCGAGGTGCAGAAGCGCTCGATCCTGGCGGGGACTGCGCCCAGCGAGGTCGTGAAGGGGCTCCTGCCGGACGCTTGAGCAACTTGAGGCTGCCCGAGTCCTCGTCGGTGCGCACGCTCCTCCTCGATGCGGGTGGCGTTCTCGTGCGCCCGGACTTCGAGCGCGTGGCCGAGGCGCTGCGCTCTCATGACGTGGCCGCCGAGGCGCCCTCGAAGCGGGAGCTGGACCAGCCCCCGAGGGAGGGGCTGGCCACGGACGAGGAGCGGGGCTGGGTGTACTTCAACCTCCTGCTGCGCCATGCCGGGATCACCCGCTCGGCGGGCACCGACGCCGCCCTCGTGGACCTCAAGGCCTGGCACGACCGTCACAATCTCTGGGACTTGGTTCCCGAGGGGGTGGAGGAGGCCCTCAGGGCCTTCAAGGGCGCCGGGCTTCGCCTCGCCGTCGTTTCCAACGCCAACGGGACGGTCCGGCACCTGCTCGATCGACTGGGCCTGTTCGAGTTCTTCGAGGTGGTGATCGACTCGGCAGAGGAAAATGTGGAGAAGCCCGACCCACGAATCTTCAAGATTGCCCTCGAGAGGATCGGCGCCGAGGCCGGCGAGGCCGTGCACGTGGGTGACATCTACAACGTGGACGTGGTGGGAGCGCGAGGGGCCGGGCTCAGAGTGGTCCTCGTCGACGAGGCGGGGCTCTACCCCGACGCCGACTGCCCGAGGGTGCGCTCCCTGGGGGAGCTCGCTGTCCATCTGGTGTCCGACACAGGGCGCGGGACGGATTTTCTGCTAGACTCCGGGACAGCACAATGAGCCCCGTGAAGGACCCCTTCGCTCGTTTCCTCAAGCACTACAAGAAGGGGACGTCTCTCTTCGAAGAGGGAGACGAGGGCGAAGAGTTCTACATCATCCGAGCCGGGAAGGTCGCCATCAAGAAGCGTGTGCCCCACGGGGAGTTCACCCTGGCGGTGCTCGAAAAGGGCGACTTCTTCGGCGAGATGGCGATGCTCGAGCACATCAACCGCACCGCCAGCGCGGAGATGGAAGAAGACGGGAGCCTGGTCGTCGTCGACTCGCAGGCCTTTGGCGAGATGATCAAGGCCAACCCCGAGATTGCCGTGCGCATGCTGCGCAAGTACTCACTGCGCCTGCGCGAGACCACCAAGCAGATCGAGGAGCTGGCGGCCAAGGCCGAGGCGAACGTGATCGCCGGGGTAGTGCCCGAGGCGGAGGCTTCGCCTGTCTCCACCGTGCAGCCCCCGGCCGACGCCGAGGCCCCGGCGCCTCACCAGACCGAGGCGATGGCCGACTTCATCTCGAAGGCCAGCGGAAACGTGTTCCCGGTCTTCAAGGCCGACGCGCTCATCGGCCGCTACGAACTCGGTCACCGGAAGCACCCCTGAGGTGGATCTGACCCAGGAGGATGCCTCCCGCAACATCTCCCGGCGCCACGCCCGTCTCGTCACGAAGGACGGCAAGCACTTCGTGGCCGAGGAGATCGGGACGATGAACGGCACCTTCCTGAACGGCGAGAAGCTCCCCACCGGCGTCCTGACCCCGATCAAGGACGGCGACGAGCTCACCCTCTGCCGGCTGAGCATCGGCTTCCGCATCCCGGGCTCCCGGGACCTGCCTTCCTAGTCTGGGGTTGATCGTGTGCCCCGGAGGGCGTCCTCGAGGGGGCGGGGGGTCCAGCGCAGCTCGCGCCGGGCGCGGCCGGAGTCCATCGAGGTGTCGGCGGGGCGGCGGCCGGGGCCCGGGTAGTCGACCTGGAAGCCGGCCTCGATGCCTTCGGCGGGAAGGCTCAGGACTCGGGCGGCGCGGTGGCCGAGCTCGAGGCGGCTCAGTCGCTCGGGCCCCCCGATGTGGAACACGCCGGTGCCGCCCTTCTCGACGAGGAGGCGCACCGCGGCCGCCACGGACTCGGGGTCCACGGGGGTTCGGAACTCGTCGGCGAACAGGCGCACGGTCCGGCCGGCGCTGAGGGCCCAGGCGACGCTCTCGCTGCCGGTCCCCCGAGAGCCGTGGCCGCCTCCCACGACCAGCGCCACACGGGCCACTGCGGCGGCCGGGTCCGCGGCCAGGAGGGCCTCCTCGCCGGCCAGTTTGGTCCTGCCATAGACGCCCAGGGGTGCGGCCTCGACGTCTTCATTGGAGAGGGCCTGTTGCCCACCCAGCACCATGTCCGTGGAAAGCCCCACGAGGCGGATGTCCCGCTGGCAGCAGGCGCTGGCGAGTCGGCCGGGGAGCCGGTAGTTCACGGCCTCGGCCAGCGCCGGGTCCGCCTCGCACTGCGGGCTCGCCAGCGCCGCGGCGTGAACCACGGCATCGGGCTTCTCGCGCTCCAGGAGGTCTTTGACCGCGCCGGGCTCCGTGAGCTCCACGGAGACGGCGCGGAGCTCCGGAGGTGGGGCGGAGTCTCGGTGGGCCGCCACCACCTCGTGACCGGCGTTCGAGAGCAGAGCCGCGAGCCGACCTCCAAGGAGACCGCCGGCACCCGTGACCAGGATACGCACGTCGCTGTCTAGCCCAGGACGACCGACCCGCCGTTGACCGAGAGGACGTGACCGTGCATGTAGGAGGCGAGATCGGAGGCGAGGAAGGCGACGGGCCCGGCGATTTCTTCAGGTTGTCCCGGGCGCCCGAGGGGGATGCTGGACACGACGGCCCGGCCCTCGTCGGTCTCGAGGACCTGGCGGCTCATGTCGGTGAGAACCCAGCCCGGGGCGACGACGTTCACCCGAATGCCGCCGGGGCCGAGCTCCATGGCGAGGGACTTGGCGAAGGCGATGAGCGCGCCCTTGGAGGCCGCGTAGTGGGCGTACCCTGCTTCGCCTCTCTGGCCCGCTGTGGAGGCGATCAGGACCATGGTTCCCTGGCCCCTGGGGATCATGCGGCGCGCCGCTTCGGCTGTCAGGCCCCGGGCGGAGCCCAGGTTGGCGGCGAGCATCTCGTCCCACTGCGCGGTGGTCATCGACTCGATCGGTGCGGGTTTCCAGATGCCGTGGTTCACGACCAGGATGTCCAAAGAGCCGAGCTTCTCCTCGGTCTCCCGGACGATCCGCTCCGGCTCGCCCTCGACCGCGAGATCGGCCTTGAGCGCCACCGCCTCTGCGCCGGCGTCCCGAACGGCGGCAAGCGTCTCTTCAGCCGCTGCGTCGTCCCGGGCGTAGGCCACGCCGACCCGCGCCCCGAGCCGGGCGAAGAGCAGGCACACAGCACGCCCGATCCCTCGTCCGCCCCCGGTGACGAGGGCGGTCTTGCCCTCCAGGCTGAGCATGGGCGGACCGTACTCGCCCGGGCCGGTCCCCGTCAACACGGGGGTCGCGGCTTCTGTAGAATCCCCTGATGCCATTCGTGACGTTGGAGGGGATCGAGGGGAGCGGCAAGAGCACCCTTGTGAAGCGGCTCGCCGAGAGGCTCGGGGACGAAGCCGTCGTGACCAAGGAGCCCGGGGGCACAGCGATCGGGCGTGCCGTCCGCCAGGTGCTTCTCGATCCTGCCAGCGAGGGCATGACGTCCATGACCGAGGTCTTGCTTTACTTTGCCGACCGGGCCCAGAACGTCGCCGAGGTCGTGCAGCCCGGGCTCGCCGCGGGGCGTGTGGTCTTCTGCGACCGATACGTGGAGTCCAGCCTGGCCTACCAGGGATATGGCCGAGGTCTGCCCAGGGAGCAGATTCTCGCTCTCGCCGAGCTGGCCACCGGAGGACTCCGGCCGGATCTCATCGTGTTGATCGATGTCCCGGTCGAGGTGGGGCTCCAGCGGGTGACACGCCGGGGCGAACACGACCGGCTCGAGTCCGAGAAGCGAGCCTTCCACGAACGGGTCCGGAAGGGCTACTTCGAGCTCATGGAGGCGGAGCCTGCCCGATGGCTGCGCCTGGACGGTGTCCCGGAGCCCGAGAGGGTGTTCGACTCGCTCTGGAGAGAGCTGGCGGAGCGCGGCTACGTGGGAGAGGCCGGCAAGTGAGGCTGGACGACGTCGTGGGTCACGACCGGATTCGGTCCATTCTGTCCCGCGCCCTCGAGCGGGACCGCCTTCCCCCGGCGCTCCTCCTGAGCGGGCCGGACGGGGTGGGGAAGAAGCTCCTGGCCCTGGCCGCGGCGCAGGCGGCCCTTTGCGAGCAGGCGCCGGGGCCGGAACCCTGCGGAGAGTGCCGGGCGTGCCGGAAGGTCTCGGCGGCCGTGGAGACCGAGCGGCTCGAGAAGTATCGGGAGGAGGCGGACAGCCACCCCGACAAGGACGAGTGGCGCAACTTTCGCCTGCACCCGGACCTCATCCTGGTGGAGGGCTGGCGGCTCACGAAGACCGGGCGGCCACGGCCGGAGCCGGAGATCCGTGTCGGCCAGGTCCGGGCCCTCGTGTCGGAGGTGCCGGGGACGCCCTACGAGGCGCGCCGCCGGGTCTTCATCCTCGACGACGCCCACAGCATGAACGAGTCGTCGCAGAACGCTCTTCTCAAGAGCCTGGAGGAGCCGCCGTCCCGCTCCCATCTGATCCTGGTGACCTCGAGACCGCAGCGACTGCGGGAGACCATCCGCTCGCGCTGTCAGGTGCTTCGCTTCGGACCCCTGAGCCGAGAGGCGGTCACGACCTTTCTGACAGAGCGGCAGGGTGTGCCCCAGGAGGAGGCGCGGCTCCGGGCGTCCCTGGCCGCCGGCAGCCTTGGAGCCGCTCTGGCCTTCGAGTCGGAAGCCTACAAGGGGATGCGCGAGGGCCTGCTCAGCCTTCTCGAACGGATCGGGGACATGGACGCCCTGGCCCGAATGGAGCAGGCGGAGACACTCGAGCAGGCGGACGACCCGGGCCTCCTGCTCACGACGCTGCGCTCGCTGCTGCGCGACGTCGTCGCCCTGCGCTCCGGGGCCGGGGTCGAGGCGCTGCTGAACGGGGACGTTGCAGCGCGCCTCGGTCCGCTCGCCTCGGGGCCCCTGGGGACTCGTGCCGCCGACCTGGCCGGCGCCGCGGGGCAGACGCGGGCGGCGCTTCGTGGCTTCGCCAACAAGCTGCTGAGCTTCGATATCCTCGTCGACTCGCTCTCCCACGAGTGATCCGTTGCGCCGCCGGCGCCGGGTGTGTTACTAGTTCTCCCAAGGTGTCCCCTTGCCGCTCGGCCTGAGCCACGAGAACATCGTCCGATTCCTAGGCGACGCCGGAGGAGACCGCGCAGACATGAACCGCAAGCTCATTCGCCCCGACCTCACGGACCTGAAAGGCGGCCGTTCGGCCCCGGTCACCACGCCCAAGTACTTCCGCCAGCGTCGCTCAACTGCGCCGGATCAGACGGGCGCCGAGGGCAACTACTACCTCAAGCAGATGGCCGCCAGGACGCGCATGGTCATCCTGCTCAAGGACGGCGAAGAGCTGCGCGGCACCATCGAGTGGTACGACCGTGTCGCCCTCAAGATCCATCGGTCCGATCTCCCCAACATCCTGCTACTGAAAGACAACGTGAAGTACATGTATAAGGAGAGCGACGAGAGGGGCCAGAGGGATGGCGGGGACGAAGAGGACTAGCGGCGCACGCCGGCCGGGGTCGAGAACTCGTCTCGGGGAAACAGGTCGTAGTTGAGCCCGAGGCGTGTCTGCGGATTCCGGCGCCCGGGGAGGGCGTCGATCAGACGACTCTCCACGCCCCTGACCGTGCTGTCTCCCAGGTAGCTGGCCACCTCGAGCGAGCGCAGCCGCGCGATCCAGGTCTCGGGCTCGATGGGCAGCGGGTCGTTGCTCCCCACCATGAGGTTGCCGAAGTTGATGGTGTGGGGAATGGCCGCGGTGAACGTGAGCATGGCCCGGCGTGAGGGGATCTGGGTGCAGATGATCCCGCCGGGCTTGAGGCGCCGGGCGCAGAGCTGGAAGAACTCGACCGAGTAGAGGTTGCCGCTGCCGTGGCTCGTTCGGTAGAGAGCGTCGATCTGGATGAGATCGAATCGATCTTCGGAGCGGAGGAGCGCGTGGCGCCCGTCGGCGGGCACGACGTGGATCCGCGCGTCGCGGAGGAAGTCCCGGACCGGGGTTCCGAGACGCATGAGCTCGGCGGCCATGGGAAGCAGGGGGGGCAGCGATGCGGCAATCTCCCAGGTGACGACCGAGCGGGTCTCCCGGCGGCAGGCCGCCGCCCATGCGGTCTCGCCAGATCCCAGGCCGATGACCCCCACGTCGATCGGGGCGGGGTGGACCACGGCAGGGATGGCCCCGAGCATGGAGTGGATCCCGCCAAACGGGATCCAGCTGTGCGGAAGCCCCCCCACGGCGACCCGCCACGCCCCGGGCTGTCCCGGTGTCACCGCACACACGGCCGTGGCATCTTCACCGATGAAGGAGGGCCGCTCCTTCGTCGTCACCCCGTGCAGCCGCGTCCAGAAGGCGTCGCCCCCTGGGATGACGGCAAAGGCCAGGGCCAGCGCCGCGGCCCAGGCAAGGGTGGGCTTCCGGATCCCGTCGAATCGGACCCGGACGCCGAGAAAGACCAGCCCTCCGAGAGCCACGAGGACTCGCAGGGTTCCCGGCGTGCCCAGGTTGTCGATGAGGACCAGGCCGCCCAGGAGGCTTCCTGCGACACAGCCGCCGATGTTCGCGGCCTGCAGGAGGCCGACCTTCCGGCCGCTGGTGCGGGGGTCGTCCTGAACGGCCCGCTGGAGCGCGATGAAGGAGAGTCCCATGAAGAAGGTGGGTGGTCCGTAGAGCAGCACCGGCAGGAAGAGATAGAGGCGCGCCAGGGTGGCGAGATTCCAGTCGGCGCCGAGCTGGAAGAAGTAGTCCGTGGCCCAGTAGTCGATGAACCACGAGTAGCCCGGTGTCCAGACCGGCGCCCGGGCGAGGAGGGTGATCGCCAGGGCGGCATAGATCAAGACAGCACACTGCAGCGTCACGAACGTCGACAGAGGGCGAGACCATCGCGAGGCGAGACGGCCTCCGATCAGGCTGCCCAGGCCGAGCCCGAGGAGGTAGAAGCACAAGACACTGCCAAAGGTGAAGGCCATGTTCTTCACCGCAACGTCCACGACACGGAACCAGAGGATCTCGAGGCTCAGGGCTATGAAGCCGGACAGGGCGTAGAGGCCCATCCACAGCGACAGGCTGTGCCGCTCGATCGGTTGCGGTGACTCCGGGGAGGTGCTCGCGGGCTCCGGTTCGGCAACGGCGGTCGTGTCGAGCCCCCTCGTGCGATCGAACAACCAGCCCGCGACGAGAGCCGTCACCCCGGCGAGCAGATTGGCGCCGACGCCCCAATGTACGGCACCGTCCATGCCGTAGAACCGGAGGAGCCACCACGGGGTCACGAGAGCCCCCGCCGCCGCCCCGACCACGTTGAGGCCGTAAAGGATCCCGATGGTCCGCGGCGCGGTCTGGACGTCGCGCACCAGGGCGCGAACCAGGAAGGGAAGCGACATTCCCATGAGGAAGGTAGGAGGCAGGAGGGCCAGGAAGTGAGTGAGTGCCGCGCCGGCCGTGGACACGTAGAGGCCGGAGGCCCACCGCTCGAGCCCGTCGTAGTACAGCGAGACACTGACCAGCGCGAAGAGCCCGATGAGGATCTCCAGGCCCGCAAACACCCGCAGCGCCGTCCTGGGGCTCACCCGGGCGGACAGGACGCCTCCGGCGTGGCTGCCCAGGCCGAGGCCGGCCATGAACGCTGCGACGATGAGGGCGATGGAGGTGATGCCGACGCCGGTGTGGAAGGCGAGGACGCGCTGCCACACCACCTGATAGACCAGGGCGGCGCTTCCGCTCGCGAAAAACGCGAGGCCGATGAGGAGCCAGAGGCTACGGCACACGGACTGATATGCCACGAAGCGGGGGGACACTGCAAGTCGCGGGGGTGGGTGAGGTGCCTGACCATTCGATCGGATATGGTGGAAGCCATTGGTGCTGCAATGGCTGGACTCGCTGTCGTGGGGATGGATCGTGCTGGTGTGCGTGACGCTGGGCCTCGCCCCGTTCAACCCGCCGCACGTCCTGGAGAAACTCGGGATGCTGTGGCAAGGCGAGCTGGTGCGGCCGATCGACTGGTTCGACCTGGTGATGCACGGCGCCCCCTGGGTGGTGCTGGTGCTCAAGGCGGTCGCCGTGCTGCTTCAGCGCAGGAGTTAGGGGGACACCTTACTTAACTCCCGCCTGAGACGGACGAGTTGGGTAAGGTGTCCCCCTATCTCTTGACGGCGGCGGGGAGACCGAGCAGAATAAGCGAAGAAAAAGCGAAGCTGATTCTCGACGACGCCTGCTTCGCCTTCGAGCCCTCGCATGCCCGTGGAGTTGCACGCCGCTTCTGCCTTCTCGTTCCTGCGCGCCTCTTCGGCTCCAGAGGAGCTGGTGGAGCGGGCGGCGTCGCTTGGCTACTCGGCCCTGGCCCTCATGGATCGGGACACCCTCTCCGGCGCTCCCCGCTTCTTCAAGGCGGCCCGGGGCGTCGGGATCCGGGCGCTGGTCGGGGCCGAGCTGAGTCTGGAGGGCGGGGGAGCCTTGCCGCTCCTCGTGGAATCTCAGCGGGGATACCGCCACCTGTGCCGTCTCATCACGCGAACCAAGGCCGACCGTCCGAAGGGCGAGGGCCGCCTGCCTCTCCAGTGGCTCGAGCCGGGAGCGGCGGAGACCGGGGGACCGCTGGAGGGCCTCGTGGCCCTGCCAGGCGTCGAGACGCTGGGCCGGACGCCGGATACGGATCGTCTCGCCGGGCTCATCCAGGCCTTCGGAGCCACCGGCGTCTTTCTCGACATCCAGCGGCACCGTCGGCGGGAGCAGGAGGCCGCGAACCAGGCGCTCCTCGATCTCGCCGATGGTCTGGGTCTTCGCGCGGTCGCCACTAACGGCGTCCGGCACGCGGTCTCGAAAGGCCGGGCGCTGCTCGACGTCCTGACCTGCATTCGCGAAAAGCGGACACTCGCCACCGCCGGGCGGCTCCTGTCCGAGAACGCCGATCGGCACCTGAAGCGGCCGAAGGCCATCGAGGCCCTCTTCGCCGACCGTCCCGAGCTCGTCAAGAGCGCCGAAGCACTGGCCGAACGGCTCGAGTTCACCCTGGAGGATCTGGGCTACCGCTTCCCGGACTACCCGGTGCCGCCGGGGGAGACCCAGCTCACGTTCCTCGGTCGCATGACGGAAGCGGGAGCACGTGAGCGGTACCGGCCGTTTCACGAGAAGGCCCGTCGGCAGGTCGAGCGCGAGCTCCAGCTCATCGGCAAGCTGAACCTGGCCGGATACTTCCTCATCGTCTGGGACCTGGTGAGGTTCTGCCAGCGCGAGGGGATCCTCGCCCAGGGACGTGGCTCCGCCGCCAACAGCGCCGTCTGCTACAGCCTCGGGATCACCGCCGTGGACCCGGTGGGGATGGAGCTGCTCTTCGAGCGTTTCCTCTCCGAGGAGCGCGGGGAGTGGCCGGACATCGATCTCGATCTGCCGAGCGGTGACCGGCGCGAGCGGGTCATCCAGCACGTGTACGAGCGCTACGGGGCGGCGGGGGCGGCCATGACCGCCAACGTCATCACGTACCGGGACCGCAGTGCCTCGCGAGAGATCGGCAAGGTCCTGGGGATCCCGCCGGAGGAGATCGGCCGTCTCGCCCATCACATGCGCCGCTTCGAGTATGTGGACTCCGGAGACACCCTCGAGAGTCGCCTGAAGCGCGCCGGGCTCGACCAGGACGATCGGCAGGTGCACCTGTTCGCCCGCCTCTTCCAGGAGATCCAGGACCTTCCCCGTCACCTCGGCCAGCACTCGGGTGGGATGGTGATCGCCCAGGGGCGGCTCGACGAGGTGGTTCCCCTCGAGCCCGCGTCGATGCCCGGGCGCATCGTGATCCAGTGGGACAAGGAAGACTGCGCGGACCTGGGGATCATCAAGGTCGATCTCCTGGGCCTGGGCATGATGTCGGCTCTGCAGGACTCCATCGCGATGCTCCGGGAGACGGGGGTCGAGGTCGACCTGGCCCACCTGCCGCCGGACGACACGAAGGTCTACGAGGGGCTCCGCCGGGCCGACACGGTGGGGGTCTTCCAGGTGGAGAGCCGGGCGCAGATGGCCACGCTGCCCCGCATGAAGCCCGAGCGCTTCTACGACCTCGTGGTCGAGGTGGCCATCATCCGGCCCGGCCCCATCGTGGGCAAGATGGTGCACCCGTACCTGCGCCGGCGAAACGGCCAGGAGCCGGTCACCTACGCGCACCCGCTGCTCGAGCCCATCCTGAAAAGAACCCTCGGGGTGCCGCTCTTCCAGGAGCAGCTCCTGAGGATGGCGATGACCGTGGGCGGCTTCACCGGTGGCGAGGCCGAGGAACTGCGCCGGGCCATGGGCTTCAAGCGCTCGGAGCAGCGGATGAAGCCCATCGAGACACGCCTGCGAGCGGGCATGCGGGAGCGGGGGATCACGGGGAAGACGGCCGACGACGTCGTCCGGTCCATCGTCTCCTTCGCCCTCTACGGCTTTCCCGAGTCGCACGCGGCGAGCTTCGCCCTCATCGCCTACGCCAGCGCCTGGCTCAAGACCCACCACCCGGCGGCGTTCACCTGCGCGCTCCTGAACAACCAGCCCATGGGCTTCTACCACCCGTCCACGCTGGTCAAGGACGCCCAGCGTCACGGGGTGCACTTCCGGCCCGTGGATGCCACAAGGAGCGAGGCGGCGTGCACCCTGGAGGACGGGGAGGTGAGACTGGGGCTCGGCTACGTGCGCGGGTTGCGGGGCGAGGCCGCGGAGAGGATCGTGGCCGAGCGGGCCCGGGCCCCCTACGCGTCCTTGAAGGACTTCGTGGATCGAACGGCGCTCCGGCGCGACGAGCAGCGACGGCTGGCGAAGGTGGGCGCGCTCAACGCCTTCGGGCTCACCCGGCGGAGCGCGCTTTGGCAGGTGGAGAAGGCCGGGCGGCCCCGGGGACCGCTCTTCCGGGACGTCGAGCCCGAGGAGGAACCCTCACCGGTGCCCGAGATGGGTCTGGCGGCGCGGTTGTCGAGCGACCTCCTGGGAACGGGTCTCACCGCGGGGCCCCATCTCGTGTCGCTGTGCCGCGAGGAGCTTCGGGCCCGGGGCGTGAAGCGAGCCGTCGAGCTGCCGCACCTCCGGGATGGGAAGCGTGTGCGGGTGGCCGGGTCGGTGATCTGCCGCCAGCGTCCGGGTACCGCAAAGGGCTTCATGTTCCTGACCCTCGAGGACGAGACCGGCCTCGTCAACATCATCGTGCGCCCCGACCTCTTTCACCAGGAGCGCGCCGTCCTCGTGGGCGCACCCGTGCTCGAGGTGGATGGGGTGCTCCAGGCTTCCGACGGGTTGTCCGTCCGGGCTTTTGCAGTGCGGTCGGTTCTGCCCGAGCTCCCGAAAGCGCCGTCACGGAACTTTTATTAATTGACCCCCCACCCTTTCCCTCCCCACGTAGGGGGAGAGAAAGCCTGAGCTGGTCTGCCCAGCCGCGGGGCCCACAAGAGGCCCTGCGGCTGGGCCTTGCCAACAGCTGCGCGGGGTGTCCCTGTTCTTGGCTACCGCTGTGGGGTGATCTTGGTGACGATCTCCTCGCCGTTCTTCTTGTCGATCAGGAGGATGACGCGCTGGCCCCGCTTGAACGCCAGGAGCTGCTGCTTCGGCTCCACCTTGAACGTCTGCTTCCCGGCGCCAAGGTCCACCTCGACGTGGCCGACGTTGGCGTCGAGATTGGTGATGACACCCTTCTGCTCCGCCCCGGTTCCGCCCTTCGAGGGCTCGAAGCCGACCTCCCTGACCTCGATGCTTTCGATCAAAATGGTGCCGTCCTGGTAGAAGAACCAGATGTACATCGGCGCGGTGAGGTCGCTCAGCTTGGGGTTGGGGAAGTCGTTCTTCTTGTCGGTGAACTTGACGGTGCAGTCCCGCGCCACGGGCCACGTCTTCAGTCGCCCCCGGGGGTTCTTGATCTCGATCTCCATCTTGCGCCAGTCCGTGGAGACGATGTTGCCCATCTCCTTGGTGACCTTGGCCTGGGCCGGGACAGCCATCAACAGGGCCGCCGTCAGGAGCGGGGCCGTCGTTCGCCAGCTCACGATCTGCGTCATTCTGGTTCCTCCTCGCGGCGGGGCCGCGTTCGCCGAAAGCACCTTGACTGTGGGAGATGACCGGCTCCCAGTGTAGCGCCTGGCGTGATCCGGGTCACACGCCTTCCGGTGGCCTCCGGTACCACAGCCAGCAGAAGCGACGCGAGCGCAGGGCGAGCGGCACCAGAGTGAGGAAGAGCGCGACACCAATGAGGACCGGTGCGGGGTACCAGCGGGCCTTGCGTCCGCTCGTGACCACCGGGTCGCCCTGGAGAATCTCGAACGTGAGGCCCCGGCGACGCCCCCACCCCTTCACGGACCGCGACAGCCAGATCTCCTCCGAAGCGTAGACGCTCTCCGGAAAGCCGCCGACCGCATCGAAGGCCTCGCGCAGGACGAAGACGAACGACCCGGCGGCGAGGCGACGCCAGCGGGAGAAGGCATTCCACAGTGCAACGAGGCGAGCGGAGAAACCGTCGACGCCCTCCATGATCACCTCGGCGCCACCCCCGCACGCGCGCCCGGTGTCCAGCGCCTCGAGAGCGCGGTCGAGAAGCGCTGGGGGCACGACGGTGTCGGCGTCCACGAAGATGAGGTACCGGCCTCGCGCGGCCCAGGCTCCCGTGTTGCGTGCCCGGGCGATCTGATTCACCGACTCGAAGGCGACCCGGGCGCCGGCGTCGGTCGCGATGGCAGGAGTGCGGTCGGTGGAATTGTTGTCGCAGACGACGATCTCACCGACGAGAGGGGTGCCGCCCATGGCCTGGCGCAGCCGCGCGAGCGTCTCGGGCAGCAGGCGCTCCTCGTCATAGGCAGGGACGACGATCGAGTAGTCGAGCTCGGGAGGCTCCATGCGAGTCAGAGATCGAGATGAAGGCGTAGGGCGTCTTCGAGCTCCGAGATGAGCGATGACGGGAGCTGCCCCACGCGTCGGCCCACCCGCCCGATCGTCACCGAACGAACCTGCTCTGCCTGCGCCTTGGAGTCGAGACGCAAACCACATTCCGAAGCTGGGAGGAGCACCTGAAAGGGATACACGCGGGTCACGTTGGAGGTCACGGGCACGCTAGGCGTGGATGTCGAGGTGGAGGGAGATGTCGTCGAGAGGGGGGCGCGGGGTCCTGCGGCGTCGGGCCAGTACCAGGGCGGCGCCGACGAGGACGCCGAGGAGGAGGGCGGCCAGGAGCAGGAACCCGGTCAGCCGGAAGGAGCCGAGGACGACCCCCACGAGGTCGAAGACGGGCTTTTCCACCTTGATCCAGGTGATGACGGGCTCTTGGACTTCTTGTAGAAGGGGTATGCTCAGCGGGATTTGCTCCCACTGGCCACTTTAGAAGGCTGACGCACCTGGGTCAATTGCCGCGTCTGGGTGCGGTTCAAGGCCTCGAGGTAAGACTTGACTCCACCGAGAAGGCTGCGGGCGAGGAGGTCGCGGTACGCTGCGGTCTTGAGCCGTTTCTCGGCGTCGGGGTTGGAGACGAAAGCGATCTCGGCCAGCACCGCGGGCATGTCGGCTCCGATCAGGACGTAAAAGGGGGCCGTGTGGACGCCCCGGTCCCGAACGCTGTGCTTGCGCTGGACCCCCTTCACCATGGCCTCCTGGACAGAACTGGCGAAGTCGCGGCTCTCGTCGATCTTGCTGCTGAGGGTGATCTTCCTGACGAGGCCCTGAAGGTCCTTGAGCGTGCCCTTGGAGATGGAGTTCTCGCGGGCGGCGACCGCCTCGGCGTGGCTGCTGCGAGCGAAGCTGAGGAAGTAGGTTTCGATCCCGCGGGCCTTGGGGTTCCTGACCCCGTTGGCGTGGATCGACAGGAAGAGGTCGGCCCGCTTCGTGTTGGCGATGGCGGTGCGCTCTTCGAGGGGCACGAAGACGTTGGTCGAGCGGGTCATGACGACCTCGGCTCCCAGCTCCTTCCGAACCATTTTGGCCAGTCGAATGGAGACGTCGAGGACGAGATCCTTCTCCTGAAGGCCCTTGCGTCCGATGGTGCCGGGGTCGTGGCCGCCGTGTCCCGGATCGATGACGATCCGCCGCGCGCCGAGGCCGAGCTGCCGCGCGAGGCTGTACGACCCTCCGCGGTTCACCGAGGGGGGCTCGGGCGCCGCTCTCGGGGGCTGTGGTCCGGGTTTCGCTGCCGTCGATGACGATGACGACGAGGGGGCGGCTCGGGAAGCCGCCGAGCCGCTCGCGGACGGTTTCTTCGCCCCCGCGTCGGCGCGCTTGCCAGGAGGGATGCCCCTGCCCTTGATGTCGATCACGAGCCGCGGCGGAGTGTCCAGGTAGAAGAAGTTGTGGTCCCAGGCTCCCTTGAAGTCCAGGACGACGCGGACCGCGTCGGGTCGGTTCTGGGCGATGCGGACCTGCTCCAGGAGCCCGTCGCCCACGGGGAACACGTGCTTCTCGAGGTTCGGGTGAAGCCGTGTGCCGATCAGATCGATCCAGAGACGCTCCGGGTTGCCCACCCGGTCGTACTTGAGCTTGACCTTGCTCTCGAGGTCGAGCACGACCCGGGTGGATGTCTTGCCCGTCCAGAAACGCAGGTCGAAGACCCGGGCCAGCCCCGGTGGAGGCGGTGAGGGCACCCGGGTCGACGGCGCCTTCTGCTGCATGAGCTGCTTGACGTTCGAGGCCCGCTTTCCTCTGGGAAAGGTGGCCAGGTAGACCTTGCCCGCCTTCACGAGCCTGCCGCGGTCGCCGCCCTTCTTCTCGAGCGCCACCACCGCCCAGAGGGCCTCGTCCCCGAGGCTGCTCGAGGGGTACTGGGAGACCAGCATCCTGTAGGCCGAGACGGCGTCGGAGCGGTACTGATCCGAGCCGAATCGCCGGGCCATCTCTCCGTACAGCTTTCCCACTGCCAGGAGCGCGTTGTCGCAGTAGCCGCTGCGGGGGTAGCGGGCCACGACCTTGCGATAGGCCAGGACGACCCTCTCCCACTCCCCGCGGCTCGCCTGGAGCCGGGACGACTTTCGGAGCTTGCCCTCGGCCGTTCGGGCCTGCTCGTACAGCGTCTTGACGGAGCTCGAAGACTTGGCGGCCAGCGGGCGCGGAGCGACGAGGCCGCACAGGGGCAGCAGGAGGCAGGCGGCCAGAAAGGCCGCTCCCACGGGGCGTCGCGCGCTCGGCCTCGGTCTCACTTCTGCCAGCTGTCCACGGTCTCGTAGTAGTCCTTGGCCACGAGGATCTCCCGGGGCTTCGATCCATCGGCAGGACCGATGATCCCGTCGCGCTCCATCATGTCCACCAGGCGCCCCGCGCGGGAGAAGCCGATGCGGAAGCGGCGCTGCAGCATGCTCGTCGAGGCCTGCCCGTTCTGCACCACCAGCCGGACTGCCTCATCGAAAAGCTCGTCGCGATCCGAGATCTCCATGGCTTCCGCGGACTTCTCGGGCTTGCCCACTTTGTCGTCGTAGGTGGGTTCGCCCGTCTTGCGCAGGAAGGATGTGAGGCGCGCGATCTCCTGCTCCGTGACGTAGGCGCCGTGAATCCGGGTGAGGCGGGCGCTGCCCGGGGCCAGGAAGAGCATGTCGCCGCGCCCGAGGAGCTGCTCCGCACCGATCGAATCGAGGATCGTGCGACTGTCCACACGAGCGGCCACGCGGTACGAGATGCGGGACGGAAAGTTGGCCTTGATCAGCCCGGTGATGACATCGACCGAGGGGCGCTGTGTGGCGAGGATGAGGTGGATGCCCACCGCGCGAGCCATCTGCGCGAGGCGGGTGATGGATTCCTCCACTTCGTGGGCGGAGACCATCATCAGGTCTGCGAGCTCGTCGATGACGATAACGATGTAGTGGAGGGGCTCCAGCTCCTCGGATGTCTCCTCCTTGACTCTTGCCCCGGTCTCGGACCGGAGAATGTTGTTGAACTGCTCGATGTTGCGAACCCCCTCCGAGGCCAGCATGCGGATCCGACGCTCCATCTCGGCGACCGCCCACTTGAGGGCGTTCGCGGCGACTTTCGCGTCCGTCACCACCGGTGTCAGGAGGTGGGGGATGTTCTCGTAGACTCCGAGCTCGAGTCGCTTGGGATCGATGAGGATCATCCGGACCTCGTCCGGGGTCGATCGGAACAGGATGCTTGCGATTATGCAGTTGAGGCCCACGCTCTTGCCGGTGCCCGTTGCGCCGGCGATGAGCAGGTGGGGCATGATCGCCAGATCGGTCACCATGGCGTCACCGTTGACTGCCTTGCCCAGGATCAGCGGGAGATGGCCCGACGCCTTCTTGCAGACCTCCGACTCCAGCAGCTCGCGAAGAAAGATGGTGTCGCGTTTCTCGTTGGGGATCTCGATCCCCACGTTCCCCTTGCCGCTCACCCGATCGATCCGGATGGACTCGGCCTCGAGGGCCAGGGCCAGGTCGTCCCCCAGCCCGACGATCTTGGAGTACTTGACCCCTGCGTCGGGCTTGAACTCGTACGTGGTGACCACGGGTCCGGGGTGGATCTCCTTCACCGTTCCGAGCACGCCGAACTCACCGCACTTGGCCTGCAGGATCCGCCCTCGCTCGAAGAGCCGGTCGTTGTCCAGGGGGTCGGAGGGCCTGGCCTCGTCGAGGATCGTGGCCGGGGGGAGAACGTGATTGCCCCGGACCTCGGGTTCGACCTGGGCGCCGCGGCTCTTGCGTCGCCGCTTTCGACGCGACCCGGGCGCGGCATCGTCCCCGTTGTCGCTCCCGGGCTCGGTCTGCTCGAGATCGAAGGGCAGGGCCCGCTGGGCCGGGGCGGACGGGCGCTTGACGGTCCCCCCGGGGGGAGCGTTCAGGGGGAGATCCAGGAGTGCGTCGTCGGTGACACCGTCCTCGGGTGTCATCTCTCCGGCCGCCGCATCTGCGGCCTTCACCCTCCGGATTCGCGGCAGACCTCGCTCCTTCATGGGCTCGGCGCCGGGTTCTCGCTGTTGTGTATGCTTGCGGATGACCTCGCGGCGCAGCCGCTCCTTGCGCCGCGTCTCGCGGTAGTGCGCCCACGCCGTCTGTGCCGCCCGCACACGGGCGAAGCCCCGGTCGCCGGCGGCCCGCAGGGCGGCGGAGAAGGAGAACTGCGTGGCAAGGATCAGTGCGACCAGGAGGCTCGTGGCTGCCACGATGTAGGCGCCGGCGCGGCTGAAGTCCCCGATCAGCATCTCGGCCAGGAGCTCGCCCACCGCCCCTCCTGCCCGCACGGGCTCTTCCTCGAAGATCACGGTGCCGAAGCTGAGGGCGAACAGGCCGGTGAGGGAGAAGAGCAGGAGGCCGATCCCCACCGCCTTGGTGTACGGCGCCTCGATCGGCCGGCACCAGAACAGCTTCCACCCCAGGAGACCCATGACCAGGGGAAGGAGGAGCGCGGCCACGCCAAAGAGCTGCCGGATCAGCAACTCGGCGAGGAACGCGCCGAAGGGTCCGATGAAGTTGCGCGACGCACCCTCGGCCCCGGCCTTGAAGAAGGGGGCGGGGTCCCGAGGGTCGAACGTGGCAAGAGCGATCAGGAGCATGAGAGAGAGGGCGAAGGCGACGAGCCCCAGAAGCTCGGCTCCTCTACGCGATCGTGTGTGTGCCGTTGCCATGTCTTCCTCTAGATCTCCATCACCACGGGGATGATCACCGGGCGACGCTGTGTGCGCCTGCGGAGAAACCGACGGAGCTCCTTCCGCACGCGCTCTCGTGTCTTCTCCAGATCGAACCGTTCGTCCGCGGGCCTGCCGTCGATGGTGTCGGTGAGGATTCGTCCGGCCTCGTCCGAGATCTCCGCGGCCTCCGGACCCTCGACGACCCCGCGTGTAACGATCTCGGGCGCGGACTCGAGCCGGCCGGTCTGGCGATCGATGACGACGATGGGCACCACGATCCCCCGGGTGGAGAGGTGTCGCCGGTCGCGCACGACCACGTCTTCCACCTCGCCGGTCCCGTTTCGGTCGAGGAGGGTGCGCCCGGCGGCCACCCGGGCCTCCCTGTGAGCCCGCTCGGGGGTGAGCGACAGCACGTCCCCGTCCTCGACCAACAGCACGTCGTCGGCGGGGAAGTCCGCGGCGGCGGCCAGCCGGGCGTGCTGCGCCAGCATCCGGTACTCGCCATGCACCGGCACCAGGTAGCGCGGGCGAGCCCGGCGGAGCAACTCCACGATGTCCCCCTGGCTGCCGTGCCCGGAGACGTGGACCCTCTCGAGACCGGGGTGCACCACGTCGCACCCGCGGCGAAAGAGGTTGCCGATCAGGTGGGACACGACCCGGCCGTTCCCGGGGATGACCCGGGCCGAGAGGACGACGGTGTCGCCAGGACCCACGGCGAGGTCGCGGTGCTCGCCCCGGCTCACCAGCGAGAGCGCCGAGAGCGCTTCGCCCTGGCTGCCCGAGACGAAGACGAGCGCGCGGCTGCCCGCGTCGCCGTGGAGCTGCCCGGGAGTGAGCTGGGCCGCGTCAGGCACACGGAGAAGCCCGAGGTCCATGGCGATCCCGGCGTTGCCCACCATCCGACGTCCCACGAACGCCACCGGGCGTGAGCCGCGACGCGCCACATCGGACACGCGCTGCATCCGGGGGATCGAGGTGGCAAAGCAGGAGACGAGCACCCTCCCGGGGGTGCGGGCGACGATGTCCTCGAAGGCGGGGATCACGTCGTCCTCGCCGCCGGTGATGCCGGGCACCTCGACATTGGTGCTGTCGGAGAGAAGCGCCAGGACGCCACGGTCCCCCCACGCCGAGATCGCCTCGAGATCGGTCCGCTCCTCGGGAGGCGCGGCGGCGTCGATCTTGAAATCGCCGCTTGCGAGAACGACGCCCGCCGGGGTCTCGATGGCCAGGGCGAGGCTGTCGACCACGCTGTGGGCGACTCGAATCGGGTGGACACGGAACGGTCCGATCTCCACGGCTTTGCCCGGGACCAGCGTGCGCAGGTCGGCCGAGACCCCCCGGTCCTCGAGGCGGTTCCGAACGAACCCGAGCGTCAGCCGACTCCCGTAGACGGGCGCGGTTGCGGCCTGCAACGCGTGAAAGAGCGCCCCGATGTGGTCCTCGTGTCCGTGGGTGAGGAGAATCCCCGAGAGCTTCGACGCGCGCTCCGCGAGGTAGGCGAAGTCGGGGACGATCGAGTCGACGCCGGGCATCTCCGCCGAGGGAAAGAGCATCCCCGCGTCCAGCAGGAGAATATGGTCCTCCCACTCGACGATCAGCGCGTTGAGCCCGAACTCGCCGAGACCGCCGAGCGGGACGAGACGCAACGGGCTGGTGCCGTTGGAACCGCGATTCTGAGAGCTCATGCCTGCTTCAACCCGCCTTCAGCACCTGCCACAGTGCCGCGAAATCCACAACACCCAGTGTCTCCGGCCGACGCGACCCCTCAAGGTTGAGTAACCTCAAGTAATCCTTTAGCTTAGGATAGCTATCTTGCAGGTTGTTTTCAAGAGTGCGACGCCGCCGGGCAAAGGCCTGCTTGAGAAATGCCTCGAAACCCTCGAGATCGGGGACGTCGGCCCGGGGCTCGGCCAGAAACCGGGCCCGCAGGAGCGCCGAAGAGACCTTGGGAGGGGGCCGAAACGCCTCCGGCGGGAACCGCAGCGGCAGGTCCACCTCGGCCCAGAGCCCAAAGAGCACCGACAGGATGCCGTAGCTCTTCGACCCGGGCGGAGAGGCCACCCGCCGGCCCACCTCCTCCTGGAGCATCACGTGAGCGTCACGGAGAGACCCGTGAAGACCGAGAATCCGGCGCAAGAGGGGGCTCGACACGTAGTAGGGCAAGTTGCCCACCAGCCGGCTCCCCTCGGGCACGAGCGCACCCAGGTCGATCTCGAGCGCATCCCCGTGCACGATCTCGACGTTCTCACCCACAGTCCCACGGAGACGCTCCGCCAGCCTCGCGTCGATCTCCACCGCCACGACCCGCCCCGCCCGCTCCGCCAGCGGCACGGTGAGCGCCCCGCCCCCCGGCCCGATCTCCAGAAACACGTCCTCGGCCCCCGGATCCACGACCCCGAGCAACCGCTCCACCGAAGCCTGTCTCAGAAAATGCTGCCCAAGCCGCCGAGGCATCCCGCAGAGTAGCACCCTGCTCTCGTGCTAGCCTGTGCCCTCCCGGAGCAACCCCACCGTGACCGACGCACTCCACATCGCCTACGTCACTCCCGAGATGGTCCCCTTCATGAAGACCGGGGGCCTGGCCGACGTGTCGTCAGCGTTGCCCAAGGCGCTGGTGAAGTTGGGCCACCGGGTCACGGTCGTGATGCCGCGGTACGGGTCGATCCCGTTCCCCCCGGGAGAGTTCGTCGGAGAGGTCCCCGTCTCCGTCGATGCCGCCCCGCGCAGCGCCGGCTTCTACCGCCTGCACACCGACGCCGGCGTCGAGGTCGTCTTCGCCGAGCACACTCCGTTCTATGATCGCCCCCAGCCGTACGGCGCCGACGACGACGGCCTGCGCTTCGCCTTTCTGGCTCGGGCCGCTCTCGAGTACTTCCGCAGCCGCGGCGAGCGTCCCAGCGTCTTCCACAATCACGATTGGCAGAGCGGCCTCGTGCCCGTCTACCTGAAGGCCTTCTACTGGAACGATCCGACGCTGCACCGGATCCCGAGTGTCTTCACCATTCACAACGTGGCCTATCAGGGCCAGTTCGGGCCGGACATCCTCGGCGTCCTGGGCCTGCCCGCCCACCTCGCTCAGTCCTTCGCCATGGGCTACGGCGCCGCGGTCAGCTACCTGAAGGGCGGCACCGTCTTCGCCGAGGCGGTGAGCACGGTCTCGCCCACGTACGCCCTGGAGATTCAAGGCAGCGAGCACGGCTTCGGCTTCGAGGAGACCGTGCGGTCGCGGGCGGGCGACGTGGTCGGCATCCTGAACGGGGTGGACTACGACGTGTGGAACCCGGGGACCGACGAGCACATCGTCCGTCGCTACTCGGTCGACGACCTTGCCGGCAAGGCCCAGTGCAAGTCTGACCTCCTCCGCCTCTTTGGCCTCCCGGAGTCGTCGGATCTTCCGGTGGTCGGGATCACGTCCCGTCTGGTGCGGCAGAAGGGCTTCGACATCGTGGCCGGGGCCTGGTGGGATCTGGCGCAGCGCCCCCTCCGGATGGTCATGCTGGGCACCGGCGAAGATGCTATCCAGGGCGGGCTGGCCGAGCTGGCGCGCCGGGCGCCGGACCGCTTCGCCGTGCGCTTCGCCTACGACGAAGGCCTCGCTCACCGGATCATGGCCGGGTCCGACATATTTCTCATGCCGTCGCGATCCGAGCCGTGTGGCCTCACCCAGATGTACGCCCTGAAGTACGGCACGGTCCCAATCGTGCGGAGGACCGGAGGGCTCGCGGACACCGTGGCGCCCTGGGACTCGGCCAGTGGCTACGGGACCGGATTCCGCTTCGATCACCCCGACGGCACCGGCCTCGTCTGGGCCCTGGACCAGGCGCTCGCCACGTACGCCGAGCGGGCGACCTGGACGAAGCTCATGCGGAACGGGATGAAGAAGAACTTCTCCTGGGAGCGTTCCGCCCGGGACTACGTGGCGCTCTATCGCCGGGCCGCCGAGAGAGTCTAGAGCCTTCCGGGCGGCTACGCGGGCTCGACACCCCCGTACGCGACCCCGGTGAGTCGGGCCATGTCGCGGTTCCAGGTCGTGAGGTCTTCCGCGGAGAGCTGACGGAGTTCCGTGTGGCCGCACGCCCGGGCCATCACCTTCATGAGGTGCACCGCCGCATCGAAAAAGAGCTGCAGCCGCCGCGCCGACTCGTCGACGACGAGGCGTTGGCGCAGGCTCGGCTTCTGCGTGGCGATTCCCACCGGGCAGTTGTTCGTGTGGCAGGCGCGCATGCCCAGGCACCCGATGGCCTGGATGGCGGCATTGGACAGAGCGATGCCGTCCGCGCCGAGAGCCATGGCCTTGACGAAGTCGGCAGGAACCCGGAGCCCACCGGTGACGATCAAGGTCACATCGCGCTTTCCCAGGCGATCGAGGTGCCGACGGGCGCGGGCGAGGGCCGGGATCGTCGGCACCGAGATGTTGTCGCGGAAGATGAGCGGTGCGGCCCCGGTGCCGCCGCCCCTGCCGTCGAGGATGATGTAGTCGGCTCCGATGTCGAGGGCCGCGTCGATGTCCTTCTCGATGTGCTGCGCGGACAGCTTCACGCCGACCGGTATCCCGCCCGTCTCCTCCCGGACCTGGGCCGCAAAGTCGCGGTACTGGTCGACGTGCTCCCAGTCCGGAAACCGCGGGGGAGAGACCGCCGGCGTTCCCGGCTCGAGTCCCCGCACCTCGGCGATGCGACCCACGACCTTGTGGCCGGGGAGATGGCCTCCGGTCCCGGTCTTCGCCCCCTGGCCCCCCTTGAAGTGGAACGCCTGGCACTTCTTGACCTTGTCCATGCTGTAGCCGCAACGGGCGGAGGCCAGCTCGTAGAAGTAGCGGCTGTTGCTCGCCTGCTCCTCCGACAGCATCCCGCCCTCGCCCGAGCAAATGCCGGTGCCCGCCAGCTCCGCCCCCTTGGACAAGGCGACCTTGGCCTCCTCGGAGAGCGCACCAAAGCTCATGTCGGACACGAAGAGGGGGATCTCCAGCTTCAGGGGGCGTCGCGCCCCGGGTCCGATCACGAGCTCCGTGCCCACCGGCGCGTCGTCGAGCTGCGGAAGCCGGTGGAGCTGGGCCGTCAGGATCTGGATGTCCTTTCAGCGCGGCAGCTGGTCCCGGGGAATGCCCATGGCGGCGACCCGGCCGTGATGGCCCACGTTGTCGAGCCCGTTTGCCGCCAGCTCCTGTGTGTAGGCCGTGTAGGGCTCCTCCGGGGTGCCGTGGAGGTCGGCGTAGAGCCCCTGGTAGGCGTCCCGATCGTACGGTTGAGGGTTCTCCTTCTCCCAGGCCGCCACCTCGTCTTCGTCGACCCACACTCCGTCCTTCTCGACCCACGACGAGAAACGATGGAGCTTCTCTGCGTTGTTGTAGCCGCTGACGCCCGTCTTGTAGCGATAGTCCCAATCGTGGACGCCGCACACCAGGTCCTCGCCCCGGATGGTCCCGTCCGACATCAGCGCGCCGCGGTGCTGGCACCGCCCGTACAGGACGGACACGCCGTCAGGTTCGTCCTTCCACCTGACGATCACCAGGTCGATGCCTGCGACCAGGGCGTAGGTAGGGGTCAGCGGCTCGAGCGCTTTCCAATCTGCGATCTTGAGTTTCTTCATCGGGCTCCCTCGGCTCAACACTTCGTTTCCTGGAAACGGCGGTGGTCGCTCAAACGAGCTGCGCGTCGGCGATCACCTCGACGAGCGCCGGGCCGTCGTGAGCGAGGGCCCGGCCCAGAGCGTCGTCCAGCTCCGCGGGGTCCGTCACCCGCACGCCGAACGCGCCGCACAGCTCCGCGTACTTCGAGAAATCGGGGTTGTGCAGCGAGGTCTGCCACACGTCCCACTCTCCGGCGCGCTGCTCCTTGCTGATCTTGCCCAGCTCGCTGTTGTTCAAGAGGACGTGGGTGATGTTCATCCCGTACTTCACCGCGGTCGTGAGCTCGGCGAGGTACTGGCCGAACCCGCCGTCGCCGGAGATCGAGACCACCGGACGGCCCGCGAACCGCGGGTCGTCCTCCCGTGTGGCGGCCCAGGCCCCCATGGCGGCGGGGAAGCCGAAGCCGATGGAGCCCAGGTATCCCGACATCAGGACCGCCTGCCGCTCGCACTCGAAGTAGCGACCGAACGAATAGGTGTTGTTCCCCATGTCCACGGCGATGATTGCGTCCCCGGGGACCTGTCGATTGAGCGCGGCGAAGATGGCCGAGGACCCCACCCCCTGGCCCCGGTTGTCTTTCTGCCGCCGGCTCTTCTCCTTCCGCCAGATCTTCCAGCGGCCCGCCACGTCCCCGGTCTGGTCCTCGGTGTCCAGCCGACCCTCGAGCCGCTCCTGGAGGACGCGGGCAGTCACCCCGATCTCGCCCCACACCGGAACGTCGATGGCGTGAAACTTCCCCAGGACCATCGGGTCGAAGTCGACCTGGATCGTGGGCTTCTTGGGTGTGATGCCGTTGTGATTCGAGAAGCTGGCCCCGAAGACGAGCAGGGCGTCCGACTCGTTCATGAGCCAGCTCGCGATGGGCGTTCCGCTCCGGCCCAGGACGCCCCCGGCCAGCCGGTGGCTGTCCGGAATCAGCCCCTTGCCCTTGAACGTCGTGATCACCGGAGCGTTCATCCGCTCGGCAAGAGCGACAACCTCGGGCATGTGGAATCGAGCCCCGTGTCCGACGATGACCACCGGACGTCGCGACCCCTCGAGCAGCTTCGCAGCATCGTCGATCGACGAAGTGGGAGGAGCGATCTCCCGAGGCGTGACGCGCCCCTTCGGATCCCCGGCCCTTGCCTCCCCCGCGGCCAGCTTCGGGACCTCGTCTGGAAAGATCAGGTGGGAGACACCCCGATTGAGGATCGCGCTCTTGAGCGCCAGGTTCATGAGCTCGGCGTGATGGCTCTTGTGGAGCACCGTCTGGCTCCACTGAGCCACCTTCCCGTATGCGGCCGAGAGATTGATCTCCTGGAATGCGCCGGGTCCCAGCACCTGGGTCTCGACCTGCCCCGTGATTGCCAGCGCCGGCGCCCGATCCACGTTGGCGTCCCAGAGCCCCGTCAGCAGATTCGTGGCCCCGGGTCCCGCAATCGAAAAACACGCCGCCGGGCGCCCGGTCAGCTTTCCGTACGCCGACGCCGCGAAAGCCGCAGCCCCCTCGTGACGAACCCCGTAGTAGGCGATCCGACCAACCTTCTCCTGGCGCCGAAACGCATCGGCCACTCCAAGGTTGGAGTGGCCGACCATGCCGAACACCTGGCGCACCCCCCAGTTGGCCATGGTCTCGCCATCAGGTCGCCCACGGTCCGCACGTGTGGCTCCTCCGGCGGCACTCCCACGTAGATTCCGTCCTCCCGGGGCTCCACCTCAAACGTGCAGACCCCGTCGTCGAACCCAGGCGCCTTCCCGGTCAGCGGTGAGTAGTCTCACCCGTGCCACGGGCAGCGCAGGAGTCCCTTCTCGATCGAGCCCTCCCCGAGAGGACCGCCCTGGTGGGGACAACGATTGTCCAGGGCCCCGTACTGCCCCTCGAAGTGCGTCATGGCCAGCCGTCTGTGGCCTGCCGTGACCGTCGTGACCCGACCTTCCGGCAGCTCTTCCAGATCCAGCACGCGATGCCACTGCAGCTTGCTGTCCGGGGTTGTGCTCATCAGAGCCCTCCTGCCGCCAGGCCGGTGCCCCCCTCAGAGCCCGTCGGGATCCTCCGACAGACTCCCGCTCCCGTGACGTTCACGGCATGCGTTCCTGTTCTGGCCTGGCTGAGTGCTGTCTCGCATCATACCCGCTGGCGAACGACTGCGCCCCGGCCCATTCCGCCCCCGCAGTCGACGACGCCCTGACTCCCCGGTGAGACGTCGGGCTGGCCGGGCTGTATCCTGTCCTCCAGGGGTCCATGGGGATCGTCGGCCGCCCACCGTTGCGGCGGGTGGCCGAAGCGAGGAGAACGCAATCATGTCGGAGAACATCGAGACCTTCACGGATCAAAACTGGCAGCAGGAGGTTCTGGAGTCGTCCACACCCGTCCTCGTCGACTTCTGGGCCGAGTGGTGCGCCCCCTGCAAGGCCATGGTGCCCGACCTGGAAGCGATCGCCGGCGACTACCAGGGCCGCGTGCGTGTCGGCAAGCTCAACGTCGAAGAAAACGATCAGGTGCCATTCAAGTACAGCATCACCGGCATGCCCACCCTCATCGTCCTGAAGGCCGGCCAGGTCGTCGAACAACGCGTCGGCAAGATGAGCCGCGCCCAGCTCGCCAAGCTCCTCGACCCCCTCCTGGGCTAACCCAGCGAACGTCCCGCGCGAAGGGGACCTCGCAGGCCCCCGGCCAACGCGAGCGTCGGGAACCCGAACGTTACCGCCCGAGCATCGGAACCCGAACCCCGCGCTCCCGAGCCACCTCGATCGCGCGGTCGTACCCCGCATCGACATGTCGCATGACCCCTGTGCCCGGGTCGGTGGTGAGCACTCGCTCCAGCCGTTCTGCCGCCTCGTCCGTCCCGTCCGCCACCACCACCATCCCCGCATGGATGGCATAGCCCATCCCGACGCCTCCGCCGTGGTGCACCGACACCCACGTCGCCCGCGCCACCGCGTTGAGCAGCGCGTTGAGGATCCGCCAGTCGGCGACGGCGTCGGAGCCGTCCTTCATCGCCTCGGTCTCGCGATTCGGTGACGCCACCGAGCCCGCATCGAGGTGGTTTCGTCCAATGACGATCGGCGCCTTGACCTTCCCGGTGCGGACGAGCTCGTTGAAGACCGCTCCCATCTTCGCCCGCTCCCCGTACCCCAGCCAGCAGATGCGGCAGGGCAGCCCCCTGGGGCCGCACACGCTCCCGGGCCAGCGTGATCCAGCGAGCCAGCGCCTCGTCTTGGGGAAACGTGGCCACGACCGCGTCGTCGGTGGCCGCCAGGTCGTCCGCCTCGCCCGACAGACACGCCCACCGGAACGGCCCCTTGCCTTCGCAGAACAGCGGCCGGATGTACGCCGGCACGAATCCGGGGATGTCGAACGCGTTCTCGACGCCGGCCTTCTGCGCCTCGGCTCGAATGTTGTTGCCATAGTCGAACACGATCGATCCACGCTCCTTCAGATCGAGCATGGCCCGCACGTGCTCGCCCATGGTCCGACGGGCCTCGCCCATGTACCGGGCGGGGTCGGCGTCTCGAAGCGCCAGTGCCTCCTCGTAGCTCATGCGGTTGGGGACGTAGCCGTTGAGTGGGTCGTGGGCGCTCGTCTGGTCGGTCACCAGATCCGGAGCGGCGCCCCGACGCACGAGCTCCGGGAGCACGTCCGCGGCGTTTCCCAGGAGCCCGATGGAGAGAGCCCGGCCTGCCTTCACGGCCTCACCGGCGCGAACCAGCGCCTCGCCCAGGTCCTCGGTCATCGTGTCGAGGTATCGCGCCTCGAGCCGGCGCTCGATCCGATGGCGGTCGACGTCGACCGCGATCATCACCCCCTCGTTCATCGTCGCCGCCAGGGGCTGCGCTCCGCCCATGCCTCCCAGGCCCGCCGTCAGGAGCAGGCGTCCCTTGAGGCTGGCGCCAAAGTGCTGACGCGCGGCCTCGGCGAACGTCTCGTACGTTCCCTGGAGGATTCCCTGGGTCCCGATATAGATCCACGATCCCGCGGTCATCTGGCCGAACAGCATCAAGCCCTTGCGGTCGAGCTCGTAGAAGTGGTCCCAGGTGGCCCAGGCCGGAACGAGCATGGAGTTGGAGATGAGCACTCTCGGAGCCGCGGCGTGAGTGCGGAAGACCCCGACGGGCTTGCCGGATTGAACGAGCAACGTCTCTTCGTTCCCGAGCTCGCGGAGCGAACGGACGATCGCCTCGTAGCACTCCCAGTTGCGGGCGGCCTTGCCGATGCCGCCGTAGACGACCAGATTCTCCGGCCGCTCCGCAACCTCGGGGTCCAGGTTGTTCATGAGCATGCGAAGCGCCGCCTCCTGCTGCCAGGACTTGCAGGAGAGGGTCGTGCCCCGGGGCGCGCGGATCGTGCGGCGCTCGGTGGGTGCCGTCACATCAGCCATTGCGGCTTGTCGTCGTCGTTGTCGCCGATCTCGGAAGGCCGCCCCTTCGCCCGCCCCCCCGGGATCACGCGGAACCGGCTCTTCTTGCTCTTGGCCGAACGGGACCGGGGGAGCCGCAGAGGACGGGTCTGCCAGACCCTTTCCACCCAGCCGGCGAGGAGGACCAGGAGCGCAGCGGCTCCGACGATGTACGGCCAGTAACGGAGGCCGAAGCGCATGCCGAGGATGATCGACGGCGGCCCCACGAGTGCCAGCAACACGGCGCCGGCCACCCAGGGGGCCCGCGAGCGCAACGAGGTGAGCAGAGCCATCGGGCGGGGAAACCTCCTAGAGCTAGGCTCCCAGCCTACCGCAAACGGCCTCGGCCGCGCCGAGGATCTCTCCCGAGTCGATGAGCCTGGCCGCCGCCTCGATGTCAGGGCTGACGATGCGGTCGGTCTCGCGAGCGTCGATGTGGCGGCGAAGGAGCGAGTGAACCGCCTCGAGAGCTCCCGACGAGCGGAGAGGACGTCGATGCTCCAACGCCTCGGCCGCAGCGACGAGCTCGATGGCCAGGACTTGCCTCGTGTTCGCGATGATGCTGGCCGCCTTGTGGGCCGCGGTCACACCCATCGAGACGTGGTCCTCCTTGCCCGCCGAGGTGGGGATCGCGTCGATGCTGGCCGGATGGGCGAGAGCCTTGCTCTCGGACACGAGGGCGGCGGCGGTGACGTGGGCCATCATGAGGCCGGACTGCAGGCCACCGTCCCGAGCGAGAAACGCGGGGAGCCCGGAGAGGGCTGGATTCACCAGGCGCTCGGTGCGGCGCTCGCTGATCGATCCGAGCTCCGCGCCGGCGATGGCGAGGATGTCGGCGGCGATGGCCACGGGCTGGCCGTGGAAGTTGCCGCCGGAGACGATGTCACCGCTCTCCGCGAAGACCATGGGATTATCGGTCGCGGCATTCATCTCGATCGAGACCACCCGCTGGACGTGGTCCAGCGCGTCCCGCACCGCGCCGTGGACCTGGGGCATGCAGCGGAGGCTGTAGGCGTCCTGGACTTCGCCGCACTCCAGGTGGGAGGCCCGCAGCGCGCTGCCCTCGAGGACCTGCCGCACCGCCCTGGCGGAGGCGACCTGGCCGGGGTGCGGGCGAGCGTCGTGGATGCGCTGGTCAAAGGCCACGTCCGTTCCCTGGAGGGCGTCGAGAGTCATCGCCCCCCCCACGTCGGCGGTCCGGGCAAGACGTTGCGCGTCGATGAGGGCCAGGCCGGTCACCGCCGTCATCAGCTGCGTTCCATTGATGAGGGCCAGGTCTTCCTTCGGCTCGAGGGTCACCTGGGTCAACCCGGCGGCCTTCAGCGCCTCGTCGCCTGCCAGCCGTCGTCCCTCGAACACGCACTCTCCTTCACCCACCAGCGGCAGCGCCAGGTGGGCGAGGGGGGCCAGGTCTCCGCTAGCGCCGACCGAGCCTCGTGATGGCACCACGGGGGTGCACGCCCCGGTTGAGCATCGCCACGAGAAGCTCGAGTGTCTCGAGGCGGATCCCGGAGAAGCCCTTGGCGAGCACGTTGGCACGCAGGAGCATGAGCCCGCGTGTCTCCGCTTCACCGAGTGGGCTACCCACGCCGGCGGCGTGGCTGCGGATGAGGTTGAGCTGCAGCTCCCACAACCGATCCCGCGGGATGTTTACATCGGCAAAGTTGCCGAATTCCGGTGGTGACGCCGTAGACGACGGCGCCGCGATCGACGGCGTCATCGACCACGCGCCGCGCAGCGAGGACGGCGTCCCTGGCTTCCGGCCGGAGGACGATCGAGCGACCTCCTCGTGCCACGTCCTCGAGGCCCGAAAGGTCGAGCTGCGCTCCATCGATCGGAAGCGGATCGTGCTCGGTCTTCGGATCCATGCGGAAGGGGAGCGGCAATATAGCACGCCCTTGACCTTGCCCCCCCCGCAGGGTCACGGATAGAATCGACCATTCTGCTGGCCCGCTGGCCCGAAATTGAGGGATGGGATGTCCGACTGGACACAGGTGTCGCTACAGCTCAGAGGGAAGGCACGACGTTTCGTGCAAGGCTCCGTCCTGCGAGAGGACACCGACTCCCTTCTGGAGAAGCGCAGCGGGGAGTGCAATCGCTGCGGCGCGTGCTGCAAGATCCTGTTTCGCTGCCCGTTCCTGGGAACCGACGACGAGGGCCAGTACACCTGTCGGATCTATTCCATGCGATTTTCCCAGTGTCGCCTCTTTCCTCTCCGTGCCGCGGACCTTCGCGAGTTGGGAGAGGAGTGCAGCTACACCTTTGAGGCCGAGCCGCTACGGCCGACGCCGACGCCGACTCGCGCGCCGGAGCCTGCCCTCGAGTAGCTCGAGCCACGACGGCTCCCACACATGCCCAATATCGTAATCGTCGGCGCCCAATGGGGCGACGAAGGCAAAGGCAAGATCGTCGACCTTCTCACGCCCCGGGTCCAGGTCGTGGTGCGATTCAACGGCGGCCACAACGCCGGGCACACGGTCATCGTGGGCGAGAAGAAGTTCATCCTGCACGTGATCCCCTCGGGGATCCTCCACCGCGGCGTCCTCTGCGTGGCCGGAAACGGGATGGTCATCAATCCTGCGGCGTTCGAGCGCGAGAAGAAGGAGATCGAGGATCTCGGGGTCGAGGTGGGCGAGGACCTGGTGATCTCGGACCGGGTGCACCTCATCCTGCCGCACCATCTCGCTCTCGAAGCGCTCTCGGAAGAGCAGCGGGGCAGCCGGGCCATCGGCACGACGCTGCGTGGGACCGGCCCGGCGTACGAGGACAAGGTGGGTCGACGCGGCGTCACCATGGGGGACCTGCTGCGGCCCGACGGCCTCCGGGACAAGCTCACCGCCGCGCGGCGTCACTACGAGGACATCTTCCGTGGGGGCGGTCGCGAGACCGAGGTCGACTGGGACGAGGTCGTGGCCGATCTGACGGCGTTCGGCCAGCGGCACCGGAGCAGGATCAAGGACACCTCTCTCGTTCTGCACGAGCAGATGGCCCGGGGCTACTCGGTCCTCTTCGAGGGGGCGCAAGCCACCCTTCTGGATCTCGATCATGGGAGCTACCCGTTCGTCACCTCGTCTACGGCCACTGCCGGAGGCGTCGCGGTCGGAGCGGGTGTGCCTCCCGCATGCATCGACGGCGTGATGGGCGTGGCGAAGGCCTACTGCACCCGCGTGGGAACGGGACCGTTTCCCAGCGAGGCCAGGGAAGCGGATGCCGAGGAGCTTCGCACCCGGGGGAGCGAGTTCGGGTCGACCACCGGACGCCCTCGGCGCTGCGGCTGGTTCGATGCCGTGGCGGCACGCTACGCCACGCGCATCAACGGGTTCGACACGCTGGCGTTGACCAAGCTGGACGTCCTCGATGAGCTCGACGAGATCTCGGTCTGTGTCGCCTACCGTTTCGAAGGCGAGACCCTCGAGGAGCTTCCGTCGGACGTCACGGTGCTCGAGCGTTGCACGCCGGTGTTCAAGAAGCTCCCCGGGTGGAAGTCTCCGACGCTTGGAATCCGGGAGTGGGCGGATCTTCCAGAAGCCGCCCGCGTGTACGTCGAACGGCTCTCGGAGCTCGCCCGAGCCGAGGTGGGCCTTGTCTCCACGGGTCCCGACAGGGAGCACACGATCATCCGGGCCAGGAGCGCGCTGGCGTCCTGGTTCGACTGATGCAGGCGCGCTAACGCGCGTCGCACCGGAATCTGGTGAACTATCCGAGCCAGGGGCGCGTGCTAACATGCGTTCCCTCTGAGCGCCCGGCTCTCCCCTGGGCTGTTCGGGACCCGCGCCCGTAGCTCAATGGTAGAGCGAGAGCCTTTTAAGCTCGGGGTTGTAGGTTCGAGTCCTACCGGGCGCACCAGCGGGCACGGCAGTTCTGCCGTACGTCCCCTCAGGCTGGAGCACGCCGGCGCGATCTGGCATGTGACGAGCCGGGGCAATGCTCGGCAGGCGATCGTCGCCGACGACGCCGACAGGCTCTGGTTCGCTGGCCGTGGGAGCAGGACTGGAGTAGCTACGCGCAGACCGCGGGCCTGAAGGAAGGAGCGGAGTCGCTCGACGTGGACTGGACGTTGGCCCAGTTCGCTCCGCATCCTACCTGAGAGCGGCGGCGGAGGCCCTCGAGGACCATGGACCAGGGACGTGACCTAGGAGGGGCGGGACGCGACCTCGGACACCGCGGTCCGGCACGAATTCGGACGGGCCGAGTGTAACTCCATTGGTTGCAATACGTAGAGTCCGGTATGCCATTTGCGCATTCGTTGGTGGGATGAGGATTCTCCACCATCGATCGACGCGCCACTTCGTCGCTCTTTTGGTGAGGTGCCGGTGCAGCCGAAAGTTTCTGCACCGGCTCGACCGGCCGATGGTGGCGTGTCTTCAGTGCGGCCGCCTGGAAAACCTGGGTCGTCTCGTGGGCAAGGCTGAGGGTCGCCCGGGACGCCGAGAGGCGCCGGGCGCCTCGAGCCGCGCGCCGTTCCCGGCCACGCACCTGAGGGGAAGAGGGCTTCCACGCCCGCGGTAGAATGCCCCGGTGAGAGCCGCACATGTTGCCACCCGGCTGTCGAGGCAGGCCGCCAGAGGGTCGAAGCCCGAGCGGCTGCGGGCGCTCCTTCCGGAGATCTGGGAGCTCGTCCGTCCCCGCCGGAGGCTGCTGGCCCTGGGCGAAGGCGTCCCCGTGGGCGGGCAGCGAGTGCTCGAGATCCTTCGGGAATGACGACCTCTCCTTTCGCCGGCAAGGTGATCCTTGCTCCGCTGACAGTCGGTGGGAACCTGCCGTTCCGGCGGCTCTGCGTCGAGATGGGGGCCGAGGTCACCGTCGGGGAGATGGCGGTCGTCCGGAAGCTCCTCTCGGGCAGCACCAGCGAGTTCGCGTTGCTGCGCAGCCATCCCGACGAGACCTTCTTCGGCGTCCAGCTCGCCGACCGGAACGAGGAGACCCTGGCCGAGGGGGCGCGGATCGCCGAGTCCCGCGGCGCTCGGTTCATCGACCTCAACTGCGGCTGTCCCATCCACGAGATCACCCGCCGCGGGCTGGGCGCCGCGCTCCTCCGCAAACCACGGAAGGTGGGGCGGCTGGTCGAGGCAATGAAGAAGGCGGTGAGCGTGCCGGTGACGGTCAAGGTCCGAAGCGGCTGGAAAGAGGGCCGGGAGAACGTGTCGGAGGTCGCCCGCATCTGCGAGGAGAGCGGCGCCGCTGCGGTGGGCATCCATGCACGCACTCGGGAGCAGCGCTACAACCGGGCCGCCGACTGGGATCTCATGGGCCGCGTGGCTGCCGAGCGCACGATTCCCGTGATCGGCAACGGAGACATCCTGACGCCCTTCGAAGCGCGGGAGCGGATGGCACGGTCGGGGATCGACTCGGTGATGCTGGGCCGGGGGGCGCTGATCAAGCCGTGGCTCTTCCGCGAGGTGAGGACCGGGGTCGCCTGGGAGCCGACGGCGGAGGAGCGGCTCGGAGTCCTCTGGCGGTTCGTGGAGCTGCTGCGTGAACACTTCGGCGAAGACGAGCGCGGGCAGAAGCGGACGATGCGCTTTCTCCCCTGGCATCTGAACTTCCTGTGCCGCTACCGACCGCTTCCCGAGGAGACGTACGGCGAGCAGTCGCGGGAGCACCCGCTCCTCCAGTCGCGCCTGGACGCGGTCGGGTGGACGACACCCCTGGAGCGTCTGCTGGCCGACACCCGGCCGGAGACCCACGGGCGCCTGGCGGAGGAGCTCCTGGCCTCGTCGACCCGGGACGACGCGCTGGATCGGGCTCGACGATTGGCGGAGTCGCTTCCGCCGGAGACCACGGGCCGCGAGCTCCGTGTCGCCACTGCGGAGGTGGCCGGCTAGCCAGTCATCGTTCGCGTTTGAACGTGGACATCCGCAGGCGTAGGCTGAGCACCGGCCATCCGGTCGAACAGGAGAGAGGCGGTCATGAAGAGCCCACCACCACCCATCGACAGCATCCTCGATGCCGTCGGCGCGACGCCGCTCATTCACTTGAAGCGGATCGCCCGAGGCCTCCGCACACCGGTCCTGGGCAAGGCCGAAAACCTCAATCCCGGCGGCTCCGTGAAGGATCGGATCGGGCTCGCCATCATCGAAGGTGCGGAGCAGAGAGGCGAGCTCAAGACGGGCGGTATCGTCGTCGAGGCCACGAGCGGCAACACCGGGATCGGCCTTGCCATCGCGGCGGCCATCAAGGGATACCGGTGCATCTTCACGATCCCGGACAAGATGTCGAGCGAGAAGATCCGGCTGCTCCGCGCTTTCGGGGCGGAGGTGATCGTGGTGCCCACGGCGGTCCCGCCCGATCACCCGGAGTACTACATCACGAAGGCCATCAGCATCGTGAAGGCGACGCCCGGAGCCATCTTCGCCAACCAGCACTACAATCCGGACAACCCTGCGGCCCACTACCAGACCACCGGCCCCGAGATCTGGGAGCAGACGGAGGGGCGCATCACGCACTTCGTGTGCTCGCCTGGGACGGGCGGCACGATCACCGGGGTGGGCCGCTACCTGAAGGAGAAGAACCCGAAGGTCCGTATCGTGGCCGGCGATCCGCTGGGGTCGATCTACCGGGAGTACGCCAGCACCCGGGAGAAGGGTCCGGGAGAGCCCTACAAGGTCGAAGGGATCGGCGGGGACAAGATCCCCACGTCCCTGGACTTCGACGTGGTGGACGAGTGGATCACGGTGTCCGACGCAGACTCCTTCCGCACGGCGCGGCGGCTGACGCGGACCGAGGGCATCTTCATCGGCGGCTCGGGAGGGCTCAACGTCTTCAGCGCCCTCGAGGTCGCCCGGCGTCTCGACGACCCCGATGCCCTCGTCGTGACGATCCTGTGTGACACCGGCGAGCGCTACCTCTCGAAGCTGTACGACGATGCCTGGATGCTCGAGAACCAGATGCTCGATGCCGAGCGGACGACGGCGGGGGAGTTGCTCGAGCGACACCCCGACGAGGTGCCCGCCATCGTGTCCGTGGGGCCCTCGTCCAACCTGCGTCAGGCCCTCAACCTCCTCAGCATCTGGGGCCTCTCGCAGCTTCCCGTAATCGACGACGACGACTGTGTGGGCTCCGTAAGCGAGACGCTGATGGCACGGGTGCTCGAGGACGGAAAGCTCCTCGAGAGACCGGTCTCGGACCTGATGTCCGCGCCCTTCCCCGTGGTGGATGCGGATGTTCCGCTGGACCGCCTGGTCACGCTCCTCTCGAAGGAGACTCCGGCGGCCCTCATTCGGGACCAAGGGCGGCTCGTGGGAATCGTCAACCGATACGACGTCTTGAGGGAGGTCGCCGGGATCGGTTGAGACCGCTGTCCCCTCAGCCGGAGCGGACCCGACCCACCGCGGCCAGCCAGCCCTCGTGAAGGCGATTCCGCTCCTCCGGGCTCATGTCGGGCTGAAAGAGCCGGTCCCGCTTGCGTGTGTCGCGCAGGGCGTCGGCGCTGGGCCAGAAGCCGGTGCCGAGCCCTGCCAGAAGCGCCGCGCCGGCGGCGGTCGTGTCCAGGAGCGCCGGCCGGTCCACCGGGACCCCAAGGATGTCCGCCTGGAACTGCATGAGGAAGCCGTTGGCCGCGGCCCCTCCGTCGACGCGGAGCTCCCGGAGCGTCACGCCGGATTCCGCGTTCATCACGTCGACCACGTCTCGGGTCTGGTAGGCGATGCTCTCGAGGGCCGCGCGGACGATGTGCGCCCGGCCGGCTCCGCGGGTCAGGCCGACGATGGCACCCCGTGCGTCGGGGTCCCACCACGGCGCCCCGAGGCCGGCGAAGGCCGGGACGAGGTAGACCCCATCCGTGCCGTCCACCGAGGTGGCGATCTCCTCCGTCTCGGCCGCCTGGGTGATGAGACCAAGCCCGTCGCGGAGCCACTGGACCGCCGCGCCCGCTATGAAGATGGATCCCTCGAGGGCATAGGCCGCGCCCCCCCGCTCGTCGCAGCAGAGGGTGGTGAGGAGACCACGCTTGCTGGTCACGGGCCGCTCGCCCGTGTTGAGGACGAGGAAGGCGCCCGTCCCGTAAGTGTTCTTGGCCATGCCCGCTTCCCAGCATCCCTGGCCGAAGAGGGCCGCTTGCTGGTCGCCCGCGATGCCGGCGATGGGGACACCGTCGGGCACACCCTCGATTCCGAAGGTCTCGGCGAAGACCCCGCTGCTCGGTCGCACCTCGGGGAGCATGGCCGCCGGGACCCGCAGGATCTCGAGAAGCTCGTCGTCCCAGCGCTGCTTGCGGATGTCGTAGAGGAGCGTGCGCGAGGCGTTCGTCGGCTCGGTCACGTGAGCCCGTCCCCCGCTCATTCGATGGACGAGCCAGCAGTCGATCGTCCCAAAGGCCAGCTCGCCGGCTTCGGCCCGTCGTTGGAGATCGTCGTCGCGGTCCAGGATCCACCGGACCTTCGTCCCGGAGAAGTAGGGGTCCAGGACGAGTCCGGTGCGCTCGCGAAAGAGCGGCTCGTGGCCGTCCGCCTTCAAGCGGGCACAGATGTCCGCGGTCTGCCGGCTCTGCCAGACGATCGCTCGGTGAACGGGCTCTCCGCTGGCTCGATCCCACACGACCGCGGTCTCCCGCTGGTTGGTGATGCCAATCGCCTTGAGATCGGCGGCCCCGGCGCCCGAGGCTCGAAGGGCGTCGGCCATCACCCGAGAGCTCGTCTGCCAGATCTCCTCGGCGTCGTGCTCCACCCAACCGGGCTTCGGGTAGTGCTGTGTGAACTCGGAGCTGGCTCGTCCGAGGACGTTGCCAGAGTGTCCGAAGACGATCGACGTCGTGGCGGTGGTGCCCTGGTCGAGGGCGAGGACGACGCCGTCAGTGGTCTTGGCCATGGCCCGGGATTGTAGTTGCACCTCTACCGGGCCGCCAGCCGAATCCGAAGAAGAAGGCGAGATCCGTGGTGCCCTGCTGATCGATGAGGTTCTCGGTGAGCCCGAGGTCCAGTCGCAAGGTCTCGCCGAGGTCCACCCGTCCCTCCACGTTCAGGACCCAGTGCAGCCCGGGATAGGCGCTGCTGTTGGTCACCAGCCGGGAGGCGGCGTTCGTCTCGACCAGAAGGCTCACACGTCTCCAGGGGCGCCACTCGAAAGCGGCGAACCCGTGGGCGCGGGCCTGGCGGTACCGGATTCGGTGGACGGTCCCTGCCGCCTGGACCGTCGCGCCGGCGCCCAGGTAGCGATCGAAGGTCCGGCCGAGAGGGACGTTCGCTACGACCTGAGTGCCGGCTCCCAGGCCGTGCTCGTCGAAGGGCCCGGTAGCGGTCGGAAGCGACAGACGCCCGACGAGCGCGACCGATGCGTGGTCTGGACCCCCGTCGACCGCCCGCCATCGGAGATCGGTCTCGATGTTCCCCAGGCCCGTGCCCTCGTCGGCCGTCCAGGAGAACTCCAGGCCGTCGGTCGTGGTGCCCTCGATCCGATACGCGTCGCGCAAGAAGCTCGGACGGGACCCGTCCTCGAGGTTCAGAAACCGATGCCAGGCGTCGATGAAGCCGTCGAGGACGCCGCCTGAGCGGTGGCGGAGCGGCACCCGAACACCGACGTCCAGGTCAGGGCCGAGTCCTCGTCGAACCGAGGCCGCGAGGCTCAGCGCCTCGCCGTCAATGAGGAACAGCCGCTCGTCGGGGCTCTCTCCAGGGATGTCCTGAGTCCATGAGAACGAGTTGGACACGAGAAGCGAGACATCCAGCGTCCAGGTGCCCCGTGCGATTATGTGAGCGGAAACCGCGGGCAGAGTGAGGCGAGGCTGGGCCAGCAGGTGCTCGTCCCGAATGTCCAGCGGCCCGCGACGGGCTTCCGGCCCGCGTCCGTCCGGTGTGGCGGCCTCCTGAGCCCACGCGTGGCCGGCCAGGGTCGAGACGCCCACGAAGCAGGCAAGGGTGAAGAAACGCGCTCCGAGAACGCTGGAGGGGGGATTCAAGTGCCGTGTGACTCAGAAGAGCCGACGTTGGCGACCCTGGAGGGATTCGAACCCTCGATCTCCACCTTGAAAGGGTGGCGTGCTGGGCCTCTGCACCACAGGGTCGGAGAAGCGGACAGTCGGCCAAGTGCCGACCAGTAAACAACATGAGCGTACACGGCCGAGACGTCTTGGGCAAGTCAGACCGTGCTGATGAGGCCTCAGCTGTTGCGATTCACTTCTTCACCGTCAGCTTGATGGAGCTGGCGGTCACCCCGTTGCTCTCGAGCTCCTCTTCGGCTTCAGACTTCGCGAGCTCCATGCCTTCGTGGCCGATCCACACCTCGGAGACAAAGTACTCTTTCCCGTACCGTTTGAAGATCATGTCGTGCCGCGGAGGGTCCTTGAATACGCTGCCGAGGAACGGCAGGTTGCGGGCTTGAACGACCGTAGACGCCCGGGAGCATTTGATCGATACCTTCTTGGCCATGGTCATGTCGAAGGCGCAGTTCCCCTTCCGGAACTCCTTGTCTCCGGCCGTGAACTCGAACGGGATGGCGGCGTTCATCTTGGCCGGGCCTGCTGCCTGGACAGGCACCGCGCCGGCGGCCAACACGACGCCCAGAAGCGAGCCAACGACGATGTTCTGACGCATCTTGCTCCCCTTTCGCCGACCGGATCTCCGGTCGAACACGGTGCGTCCGGACCGCGAGCCCGCAGGCGCGGCATCCCCAGCTCGCCTCTTTCGCGGAGGAGCGGACACGGGGCAGGGCGGGACCCCGGGGTCAGTCGGCTGGGCTGTGAGCGGTGGCGGGTCCAGACGATAGGGTCGTGAGCGTGCGAGAGTCAAGGGATTGGACGCGTCGAACGCAGCACCGTCCCTGATCGCCGGCCCAGTGTGACCCGGGACCGGCTCAGGCCGCCCTGGGCAGCTCCGCTTCTCTGCTCGAGCGCCGGGCCATGGGACGCGCCACGGGCCGGGGGCCTCTCTCCATCTCGAACAGTGCGTGGAAAATGAGGCCGCTTCCGACGACCAGTAGGACTCCTGCCAGAACCTGAATCAGCATCACCATCTCATCCTCACCATGCCACCCTACAGCGGCGTACGGTCTGTCCAGGCTCAAAGTTCCGCATTGTTTTCGCCTTTTAGCACGAACAAAAAGCGAAATACAGAGAAGTGATTCTGCCCCAATGAGTTAAGCCGGACAAAAAGGTGTGAAGTCAGCGTTTCTAAGGGCGAGCCGGGCGCATCTCGAGGCGGCTGAGGTGGGCGCCGTCCCGGGTACGGAAAAGGCCCCGACCGTGCTGGCGAGGTCTTCCGGGGACAGCATCCACGAGGAGTCGGCGGCCCGCGGGACACCGTCGAACTGGGTGTCGAGGAAGCCCGGCGGGAGCGTCGTCACGCTTCCCATAGCCGCGTCCGGTTGCATTCCCCAGACAGTGGTTGGGCGGGTGAGCGGGAAGAGAGGCGGCACGGCTCGAGGTTTGCCCCGGAGGCCGGGCGACTCTATATTCCAGAGTGGACCCACTCGAATGGAATACAAGGAC
>Ga0310121_10000599_pt1 | contig 39092 bp, 30 predicted proteins | sample CB27_Tmax_986_MG_FD_203504 | JGI IMG/M metagenome (GOLD analysis project Ga0310121, IMG submission 203504) | Marine microbial communities from Western Arctic Ocean, Canada - CB27_Tmax_986 | ecosystem: Environmental > Aquatic > Marine > Oceanic | place: Canada: Western Arctic Ocean | collected...
CTCGTCAACTCTCACTGCAACGCAGCGATACCGGGCGGCTGGATCGACCTTACCCGGAAAGGTTTCAATTGCTTTCTACGGCATACTTTTCCTTTTCAATAATGGCTCAGAGCCTGGTTAACTGGCCTCACGGGGGATCTCTTCGTGCACTGTTTCAAAATGGAAATTCAGCACGCGATGCTCCCTGGATGATTTCCGCAGCTCGGACAGGTGGTCGAGGGCCTCCTGCGTCTGGCATTTTTCCTGACAGCTCAAGCTTCACCAGCTGATGCCGATTAGGATTGGTTCGTCGTTCGCTTTGAACTTAGCGATCGATTTCAAAGCATCGATTCAGATTTCGGTCAAAGGTTCATCCGCGTCGCCGAAGCGGTCGAGTCGGACACCCATCTTGTCCATCATGGACAGGTACAAACGACACATCTGGCGGTTGGGTTGTTCCTTGTAGTGAAGCACCCGACCTCCCTGGATCTGCCCGCCACCACCGCCTAAGAGCACGACGGGAAGGTCTTTCACGTGATGATGACCATTGAGCATGCTCGACAGGTACAGCATCATCGTGTTGTCAAGCAGGGATCGCTCGCCTTCCTGTGTCTCCTCCAGTCGTTTTGCGATGTAGGCAACCTGCCGCACGAAGAATTGATTCACCTTGAGCCAATCTGCCGAGTCGCTATGCGATACCAGGTGATGGATATCATTCACTTCGAGGTGCGGAAAACGCAATTGGGACCAGTCGTTGTTGAGCTTGAGCGTGCAAATTCGGGTCGTGTCGGTTTGAAATGCCAGTATCAAGATGTCGCACATGAGCCGCATGTGCTGATCGATGTCCTGGGGCAGTCCATCGGCCGGACGAGGTATGTTGGGTTTTTCAAGCGTTGGCCTCCAACCCTGCAATCGTCGCTCCTGGCCGGCCCGTTCGATGCGCTGTTCCACTTCACGGACTGAGCTCAGGTACTCGTCGACGCGTCGCTGATCCGAATTGCTGATCCTCCCCCGGAGACTGGTTGCCTCTTCAAGCACCGCGTCCAGCACGCTGCGATCTGCTCTGCCTGGCTCGTCGCGGAACAGACGATCAAATGCCAATGCCGGATAGAGCTCCAGGGTAGTGGGAGTCGTCGGCGAACTCCACGAAATGTGCGAGCTGTACACCATCGAGTAATTTTTGTGGACATTCGGTAAGGAGGCTTCACATCCCAACACCAGGCTGGGAACTTTCGTGTTGCCACCAATGTGCTGGGCCATCACCTGGTCCATACTGGTCCCGGAGCGGATGGCGCCGTTGGGAGCGAGCTTGGCTCCGCTGAGCAATTGTCCGGTCTGGGCGCTGTGAATGCCGCCGTGCAGTGCTTCCGCGTTGAACAGCCCCTCGATAAAAGTCAGCTTTTCGCGGAAAGGTGCCAGGGGTTCAAGCACCTTGCCCAGCTCCATCTGAGCTCCCTCGCCACGGGCCCACCATTCTTTCGTGTGGAATCCGTTGCCCGAAAAAAGACAGACACAGCGAACGGGTGGTTGACTGGTCCCATCTGACACCTCCTCCGACCCCCAGGTCTTCAGCGACTCCAGCCAGGGCAGAGTCATGCTCACACCAACGCCACGTAAGATCGCGCGTCTGGACAGAAAACGGTTGTTGGACAGGAACGAGCGGTTCATTTAATTTCCTCCAACATCGGGGGCACAGCTTTCCTATCTGCCAAAGTATCACAAATTTCTGACAGGCGGGATACCGACGGCACAATTATTCGGCCAGTGCGGATCCACGAATGTACTGAAACTGCTTGCTTCCTACGATAGAAAGTATCACTGCGGACAAACGGCCGTCATTCTTTTCCAGCGCGGCTTCCATGGCTTCTAGCTGTTGCCGATCCGAGAGAATCACCCGCCGACCTAAGGCGTAACCCAGCAACTTGCGGCAAAACTGCCGCACAAAGTCGTCTCTCCGCTGGGTCAATAAATATTTCCTTAGACCACCGATGCCCTCAAAAGTGGTGCCGTCTTTGAGCTGGGCATCGGCATCGACGGGTCTGCCAGCAAGATCCGTGTAGCGCCGGCGACCGACCGTGTCATACTGCTCCAGTGCGAATCCCAGGGGATCGATGCGCTGGTGACAAACCGCGCACTGTTTCAACTCGGCATGCATCTCGACCAGTTGCCTGATCGTCAGCGTTCCGGCTGTTTCGTCTTCGGGAAGTTTTGGTACCACGGGTGGCGGTCGCGGTAAGCGTTCACCCAAAACCGTTTCTGCGATCCAGTTGCCCCGCAAGACCGGGCTCGTTCGGGAAGCTCCCGAATGTTTGGCCAGTACACTGGCCCATCCCAGCATGCCGCCACGGCCATGCAACTGCACACCGTCGACGCGTCGAAATTCGTCACCCTGAATGCCGGGAATGTCGTAGTGCTTGGCCAGGGTCTCATTCAGGAACGTGTGATCCGCGTCAATCAACTGCCAAATCGGGCGGTCGGACTGAAACAGGTCTTGAAAGAAAAGGATCGACTCCTCGTACATTGCCTGCCGGAGGTGGATGTCGAAGGTCGGGAAAAGTTCCTGGTTCTTTCCCTGGAATTGATCGAAGCTGCGAACTTCCAGCCACTGGGTGCCGAATTCGATTGCCAGTGCGCGGCTTTTGCCATCTTGCAGCATGCGCCGGACCTGCCGGGCCAGCACTTGCGGATCGCGCAAGCGACCCGACGCTACCGTTTGCTGCAGTTCTTCGTCCGGCATTGAAGACCACAGGAAATAACTCAGTCGTGCAGCCAATTCCCAGTCGCTCACCGGGGCGGCAGTGGTTCCCAACGCAGGCTGCTCGATGCGAAATAAAAAGTTAGGTGATACCAATCCGCGGGCTAACGCGGCACGGAAAGCCTCTTCATGAGGCAGTCCGTCATCACGCAAAGATTGATAAAGCTCAAGAATCGCTTGCCGCTCGGTTGCCAGCAGTGGCCGGCGATAAGCGCGGTCAATAAAGTCATACAGGGACTCCATGTGGCTCGACTCGGATGTGAGCAGATTTTGCTCCGTCTCGTCGGCACGGCGGTGAATTTCGTCGGCGACCTGTTCATAGGCGATGGACTCACCCTGGATCAAGGTGGCAAGACTGTTTCGAACCTGTAAGGCGTCCCGACTGATGTAATGTAGTTCTTTCCAGAGCTGATCGAGCTGTTGCCGCTCTTGCTCGTCAAGCATGAGCTCGGAGAGCAAGTGGTCATCGCGGTGGAAACGTTCCAGGGTGACGACGGTATCTCGAACAATGATGCCCGGATAATTCAGGCTGATGGGAAAGACGCGGCGAAAATCGTCAGCAGATCGACGGATCCGGCCGACTAGCGCCTCGTCGTCCTCGACAAGCAATAGTGGCGAGTCCGACGGTTGCTCGCGACCCCGCCAATCCAGACTGCGCTCAATCTCGACCGGCGCGGAACTGAGCCGGACATCGAGTCGCACAAGCGTCGCGGGTCCGTTATCCGGAGCCGGTCGAACGTCGACGACAAAGGTTTTTCCGGCAACCAGCGATGCCGGCAGACGCACCGCGAGCAGTTCGGAACCGTGCAGCCGGAGGCTATTCTCGTCCTGGGATCCGACTTCCAACTGGCTCCCGAATCGCGATAGATCAATCGGTTTGACGCCCTCGGGCAATGCAGGCGTTTCTTCGGTGGTTACCTCCGCCGCCATGATCAGCGCATCACGCAAGGTTAGCGCCACCTGGTCGCTTGACGCATTGCCTGACTCGTCACGCACCTCGAACCGCGGATGCTCCACGATGATTCCTGTCCGGCCTGCCTGGCCCAGCACTGTCTGGGCAGCCAGGTAGAAAATGACTGGGGTGTCTGGTTTTCCTGCGGCTGGTTGTTCGGTCTTTTCGGCTGGCATTTCGAGTTGGTAGATGTGGTTTTCGACAACCGACACGGGAGCAGCGGCAAAGCGATGGTCCAGCGCATGGGCACCATCCGGCCGTTGCCTGCGCCAGAGCAGGCCCTGCCAGCTGAAAATTTCCTCCAGCAGGTTAGAGAACTTATCGTGGCCTGCTTCTGCGGGGCCGGCGTCTGGCTGGGTTGCAGTGGCTTGTGCATTCGCAACAGGTGTCGTACAGCGATTCCACTGCGCGCGGATCCCGTCAAGCAGGATAGAAGGCTGGTCGTCGGTCAACAGCTGCCAGAGTATTCGCAAGTAGGTTAGTGAGAGTTTTTCTGCAGTGGCCACTTGTTCCAAGGACGCTTGGCCGGAGGAAAGCGCGTCGCGGTGTACCATCGTGGCTGCCAGATATTGTTCCAGCGGAATTTCTCCCTGATCGGTCGTGTACCGGATGTAAATGGCCTGTATTTCGCCAAGAGATTCATTCACCCAGTCTTCCCGGAATGTGGAATTGGAAAAACGGAAGCTGTCGGGCAGGAGTACAGCGTGAGAAGTGATTTCTTTCGCCGCGTCGAGATATTTGGTCATCAGGCCGGGCGAGATGGCCAGCGTATCGGTTGCATTGAGGAAGCCCTCGCCGGCAGCGCCGTCCGCCGGAAAGTGGCTCGTTGGTTGCAGGTCCACGCCGGTCAGATCCCGGACGGTGTAGCGGTACTCCGCGTTGTTCAGGCGACGGACCAGCACCGGTCCGGGGTCACCGGCGCGGAGATCGGCTTCATGTTCGAGGAAACTCTGAATCCAGGTGACCAACCGCTGACGGTCCCGTGGTTCTGGTTGTGGTTCTCCCTCGGGCGGCATTTCCTTCCGCTGGAGCATGTCAAGCATTTCCTGCCAGGCTTCAAGGTCCGCACGGACTTCACCGAGAGTGGCGAACCGTTGGATATCGAATCCAGCCTCTTGGGCTTTCGTCGAATGGCACTCCAGGCAATACGTTGCCAGGAGCGGGCGGATCCGATCGGCATACTCCTCTGCCGCAGCGGAGGTCACGACAAGCTGCACAAAACCAAGCAGGGCGATCGCACAAGAACATCTGGCAACTTTTCGAGTCCTGCGGCGGGATCTCTGCAAGTCGGATGAATTTGAGATAATGTGATGCATCGAATCCTGGTCAGCGTTGCATGAAGAATTACCAGTAACGCGTCAGATGGTCAGGGGCTCTCGTTCCAGTCACTTCAGAAATGGAAGTGGATTCGAGAGTTAACGAGTCGATGGGCTGTGTCGTTGCCAGTGTAACATCTTGACGGGAGTCCTTTCAAACCTTTTACGGGTTCATGTCCGGGCGGAACGGGATGTCGATTGACATTGTCTTTCATGTTTTTCGGGTTCCCTCTGCGGTGGGGGGCCTGGACGGTGACTGCTCATTGGATCACGGTATCGGGCCGGCAATTTTCATGATCTCCTCCCGACTTTTGCCTTCGGAACACGCATTGTGGAGCTTCTCTTCCCACTCCTTGATTGCCTGGGCACGCTTCACGACCTCCCTTTTTGTATCGACCGTCAGACCCAGGTGCGGATTCGTTCCGCACCTGGGCTTCGATCACCCGGATCTTAACCCCTCACCCCCAGGACACCCACGCGCCCCACGCGGAATCAAATTTCCTATCAGTCCTGGACCAGTGGAATCCTGAGTTTTTCGAACGCCTGCACGGATTTGTCGGACTTGCAGAGGAACATGGTGTCATTGTCGAGGTGGTCCTACTCAGCAACACGTACAACGAGCAGGTATGGGGTCTTAATCCACTTCACAATGAAAACAATATCAACAATTTAAACTCGATTCCGTGGTACACCTATATGACAACGAGGAGTCCCCAACTCTTCGACCGGCAGAAGACTTTGGTGCGAAAGATCGTTACAGAGCTGAACGACTACGACAACATCGTGTTCGAGATCTGCAACGAACCGGGTGGTAATATAGGCACGGCAGGCGCTCCAACTTGCGAAGAGGTGGATAGCTGGCTGAAGGAATTGATCCAATTGATACGCCAGACGGAGGCGCAGCTTCCCCAGCAGCATCTTGTCTTTGGGCAGCAGGCTTTCGTCTACCAGATGCCTCAGCTCGAGCGACCGCCGGACGCGTATGACGTTTTTCAGCTCGCGGACGAATCATTCCGAGAGTTTGACTACGATGCAGTCAACACGCACGCTCTGTCGAATATGTGGTATCGCGGTCAGTATTATGACCTGGGGCTATTTATGATGGCGCGGATGAACCTCGAGGCGTTCCGCGATTACACGCTGGCAATCTATTTCGGCGAGACAAAACCGCTGGTTCACGACGAGGACAACAACGCATCGCAGTATCGGGACGAATTTGGCTGGACCATTCATCGCAAGCGGGCTTGGACCGCACTTTTTTGCGGCGCTCACTACGACTACATTGATTTTTCGATTATTCCCGGACGCGAGACCGGCTTGGGCAACCACACGATCCGTACCTGGTTCCAACACCTTTCGTCCTATATCCACGCCCTCGATCTCGTCAAATCCCGGCCCCTCACCGGCAGCGTCCGCGTGCAGCCCGAAATCTACGTCGAAAGCGTCTTCGGCATAGCGAACCGGGATGTTTCCATCTACGTCGCGGACGCCCGGGAACAATTTGATGCCCAGTTTGGAGAAAAGGTCCGCGACGGAAAATTGACTGTGGATTTGGAGGAAGGCAGCTACGCGGTCAGCTGTTTCGATCCGAGCAGCGGGGGATTTTCACCCCCGGTGACAATCCAAGGGGGGCCGCGTACGGTGATCGGCCTCCCCACGTTCCGGCACGATATCGTCTTGAGGCTGCAACGGCGCTGATCGAAAAACGTGCCCGGCACGTGGGGGTCCTGCGAATGGAAATTCAAAACGACTGAATCGAAGATCACGGCAACACACTATCCGGTTTTCAAAGGAGTTCACGTCATGAGGTCTACCCTGAGGTTACTCGCACTGTTGCTTGTCATCGGACTTTCGCACGTCGCGCTGGCCGACGACCAAAACGCCCAGCAGTTGTTCAATGGCAAGAGTCTTGACGGGTGGAAGTTGAAAGGCGACGCTGCCGACCGCAGCAACTGGGCCGTCGGTATTGCGGCCATGGATAAAAAGGACAACCGAAACCTGGCCGTCACGCCGGCGGAGGACGGCAAGGGGCAACTGGTGAACGCGGCGGGTGGTGGAATCGACATTTATAGCGAAGCGGAATTCGGCGATTGCCACGTGTCGCTGGAGCTGATGGTTCCCAAGGGATCGAACTCCGGTATCTACGTGATGGGTAATTACGAAATCCAGGTGTTGGACAGTTTCGGCAAAGAAGAGATCGGTCCCGGCGACATCGGCGCGGTATACGGTGCGGCGGTGGCACGCGTCAATGCCGCTCGGCCGCCGGGTGAATGGCAATCGTTTGAAATCGACTTCCAGGCTCCGCGTTTTGAAAACGGTAAAAAGGTAGCCAACGCGCGTTTTCTGCGTGTGGTACTCAACGGCAAAGTAATCCACGATGACGTTGAGGTAACGACGGTCACCGGCGGCAATTTGGGCCGCGGCGAAACGCCCGCCGGCCCGCTTTTGTTTCAAGGCGACCACGGCCCCGTGGCGTTCCGCAATATTCGGGTGACGAAGAAGTAGCCTACTTGGTCGTTTTCAGAATGCAGAACATGGAAATGTTTCGAGTTAACGTGAATTTGAGTGTCTGCCTCGCGTTGATTGCCTGCTGGCAAAGCCAATCGCACGGCGACACGCTGCCGGCGGCCTCGGACAGGCCGGCGATCGAAGTGCCTCATTTTCCCGATCGGGCGCACGCGGTCGTCTGGCGAAACTGGCAGCTGGTCCAGCCGGCGCGCATTGCCAAGGTCTTGGGGACCGATGTGGAGCAGGTCACGACGCTGGCGATGTGCACCAGCAACCCTCGTGTACAAAAGTGGCTGGGCGATTCACTGGCATACTTGTTTCGCGAAGTGCCGGGGCTAGGCGGTGTATTCACCATTACAGCGTCGGAGAACCTGACAAACTGTGCCTGCCACGGCGCCCATGCTAATTGCCCGCGCTGCAAACACCGCACGGACACCGAGATTATTGCCGAGGTCAATACGGTGATTGCCGAAGGCGTACATCGTGGTAATCCGAATGCGCGGGTCTTGGTATGGGATTGGGGCTGGAAGGGACACGGCGACGCTCCTGACATTATCGAGCGGCTGCCCGATTCGGTGTGGCTGATGTCGGTCAGCGAATGGGCCAAGCAGATCCAGCGGGGCGGCGTCAAGACTCAAGTGGGCGAATACAGCATTTTCCATGTCGTCTATACGGCGCCGGTCCAGATGGGACCTGCCAACCTTTTATATCCGCAGCCGACCGGTTTTGCCGCGACCATGGTGGGGATACCCAGCGACGACTTAAAGGGTTGGCGCGGTCCCTATCCAGCGGAGGTGTTCGCCGATCAATTCGAAAAAGTTGCGACGGGCGGGGTCGCGGGCCTGGTGGAGCTAGAAAAGGCGGCCGAGAAAACGCCGGCGCCGTTGCGCCAAGGTGCCGATTCGGAATTGCGCGTGGCCAGGGCGGCCCAGTTGCATTTCGCGTCGGTGGCCAACCAGGCCCGCTTCGTGATGGCGCGCGATGCGCTGCTCTCAGGCCAGTTGCCTGCTGCCCAGCAGCAGCAAACGCACCGCCGGATGGCAGCGCTGTTGGACCAGGAAATCGGCCTGGCCGGCGAGCTGTACCGGATCGCTCAGCGGGATGCCCGCATCGGCTACGAGGCGGCGAACCACTACTTCTATGTTCCGCTGGACCTGGTGGAAAAGGTGATCAACTGCGAACACATACGCGCAACGTTGTAAGCCTGCTTTTCAAACAACCCTGAATTGGAGACCCCCATGCAAGTATCCACGGCATTTCTCAGGACGTTGTGCCTGGCTTCGTCGGTTGCCGCGATCTTCTCCGCCGGACCGGGTCCGGCCGTGTTGGCGGACAACACGCCGTGGGCGCGTGTTATCGAGGACGAGAGGGCCATTACGATCGAGACCGACAAACTCGAAGCCGTGATCCCCAAGAAGAACCCCAAGGCATGGATGACCGGCATTGAAAAAGGATCGTTTCTCGATAAGGCCACCGGCTTCCGTGAAGCTGGGGACGGGCTTCTCGTCGTGGACTTTATCATGGAGCCCGGCAGCGATCGGGCGTACCGGGATCAGTTTCCGGCCGCCGGCCCGGACGACTACTGTGGTTTTCAGAACATGTTGTACTACTACGGGGACGACCCTTACCCTTCCGCCTTTTTTCACGGCAGTCGGGCGAAGCGGAAAATTGAAGGTCCCCAACTCTGCCACCGGATGAAGCCGGTACAACCCAAGATCATCCGAGGTGAAGATTTCGTCGCGGTCGAGACAACGTATCGTTACACAGTTGCCGCCCCCGGCCGCAAGGTCGGTTCGCGCTGGACGCAACTGATCGTGTTTCCCTAAGGCGTGCGGTACTTCTTCTCGATGGACAGGGTCGACAGCGTCAACGATTCGGAGGCAATGTTTCTCCGCAACGACATGCCGGGCTGTATTCGCCACCAGCGGGGCAACACGTTCAGCGAGATCTACATGAGTTATCTGAATGGTCCCCAGGGGCTGCGCATTCCGTCCAGCGAGTTTTTTGAAGACTTCTCGCCGGATGACAATTTTGGTTATCGACGTGATACGCACGAGTTGCCGCAACATTTCATCCGCGGTTACCGCTTACGCGATCCGGATTCCGGCAAACAAGGCCCGTGGTTGGCGGGTATCGCGCTCGAACCTTCCATCGTCCACGAAGCGTGGTGCATGCAGCAACCACTCGAGCACGTTGTCTTCATCTTGGAATTTCCCGGCCGGCCAATCAAGGCGGGTGAATCATTCCGTGCCGCGTTTATCGTTGGCTACTTCGACACCATCGATCAGATGCACGCCGTGAACGACCGTTACAAAGGCCACACGGCCCTGAGCGCCAATGAGTCAGGATGGCGCCTCGAAAAATAGACAAACGAGGGGTCACGTGCTCACTGTTGTGACTTCGTCCATCGAATAAATCTGTGCAGACAGACATCGGCTGCTCCGGCGTGCAGTTTGGGCGTCGCGGCAAGATTGCGATCTAGGAGCAATTTTGGTTGTTGGACCGACGTCGCAGCGGTCGAGCCTCGCTCGATCTTAAGATGCTGAGCCTCATACGCGGTGGTCAAATCGCCCGACAATAGCGGCCCGCGACCGAATCCTTCGGTGATCAGGTCCGCCATGCCAGAGGCGTCGATTTCACTGGGATTGGCCAACAAGTTGCCAAGTACGGCCAACTGCTTCTTCGCTTTGGCATGGAACTGCTCGGTATCCCAGCCATCCTTGGCCGGGTCGTCAATCTCCTTCCAGGAGGGACCTAGGCGTAACGGAAGCCGTGCGTCCTGCTGCTCGTTCGTTTGAGACGACGGAGCGGTTCTACGGGGCAACGAAGCAGGCCCAATCAGACGCAGGCGAACTCCATAAAAAGACACGGGCCGGACGCAAGAATTCTGCATTTGTGGGCCCATTAGTGGGTCCGACGGAGCCTAATTCAGAGTTGAGCTCGGAAGAGGTCATGAAGCTAAAGTCTTTGCTCAACTCACTTTAGCGAAGTACACCCCAGAGGGCTCGAACCTCTAACCTTCGGTTCCGTAGACCGATGCTCTATCCAATTGAGCTAGGGGTGCTCGTAAGTGCTTATATCGAAAGGACTTGAGACGATTACTAGAGCTAGTATTAAGACTGATTCTACATCTATCTGCACTCACTGAATAGATGGGCCATCGTACTCTTTAAGGGATAGGGGATCGCCACTCGGCGGTGGGCGTATAAACTGCGGCGCCACCAACTCCAATACTCAGTGAATTCAGTATATCGCCACCCCGAAGGGCTGAAACTGAATCGGCTCATCACACCGACACGAGTCATGCTGACCTGATTGTACGTCCGTTGACGTTTGGGCAGCTGGTCGTGACTTCGGTCAACTCCGCAGCTTCTTTGGAACCGTTACGGTGCGTATGAGTGTGTGTCCTAAGGCACGTAGCAATCTGGCGTTTTCTACGGCAGGGTGAACACCGCCGCGGGATAGGAGAAGCTTGGTGAGCATTCTCGAGATCACATATCAGGACATTTATGAATTGTTGACGAGCCTTGGCTGCAGCTTGGAAGTGCGGGTGCCGGAACGCTCCGTCAAGGTAGTTGCCCCGAGGGAGACATTGGTTTATCGGCACGAAAAACAAGGCACGGTGCTCAAGTTCTCTTCGAAGGCGAATGAACCCGCCCTGCAAGGTGAGATCCTGTCACTACGGGCACACCTTGTCAAAAACGCCCACCTGACCGACGAAGCATTTCTCGGGTTTCTGGATCGCGTTGCTGTTCGCACGTGATTGGCCCTGCTGTTTACCACGACATTCTGAAGTTTTCTGCTTAAGTTCTCGTCACTGTGTCGGCATCGAGTTTCTGAACGGTCCGCTCGGGCCCGACTATTTCTAGCACGTCGGACGAATTCACCTCGACACGGGGGCGTTCTCTGGGTGGACTGCGCACGACAGGACACTCAACGGATAGACGCTGGCAGCCATTCATTCCGATCAACTGCTGATCGAGACTATTTCTTCACATGTCCGGCAGGTCTGTGCGCGATTGGCCTCTATGCGTGACTGGCCTGCAGCAATCCGTGAGGCCTCAAGCTCCTTCGGGATGGCACTTCCGGTTCCGAAGTACATCTCATCGGGCGTTTGTCCACGAAACGCCAAATGCGGGAGGTTCCTATTGTGCTGGTCGATATAGAGGGCGACCAGGTTCCGCACGATGGTGACCGTGTCGAGCGTGTTCAAGTACAACCACTGGTGCTTGACCACTCGCCACCAGGACTCGATCAACGAGTTCGAGAAAGTGATTTCCGTCTGTGCAAGAACGCGTTTCAACAGCCCTGACTCGACGTAGTCCTACCAGTTATCGGCCCAGTCCCGGCTCGACTGCGCTCTGTGATAACAGTCCTTGCAGGTGTGCGTCAACAATTTCACCGACAAAAGGGGCAGAAACGGATGCGACGCCAAGCAAAGCCGACCCTGTTACCGCAGCTGTTTCGCATGTAGCCTCAAATATCGCGCACGTTGTATACTGTAGGATTACAGGATCGGCTTGCGAAACATTGCGAAATCGCCGTTAAACAAACATTTTTGCGCCAGGCAATGCAATTTCGATCTGAACAATCTCGAAGCCGCGGGTTCACGTTAGTCGAATTGCTCGTGGTGATCGCCATCATCGGCATTCTCGTTACGTTGCTCTTGCCGGCCGTTCAGGCGGCCCGCGAGGCCGCTCGTCGAACACAGTGCATCAATCATTTAAAGCAAATCGGCGTGGCGCTGCACAATTACCATGGTGCCCACGGGAGATTTCCACGCGGGTCCATTCACGACGATGATGCCCACCCCTTTGGAGTGCCGCAGTGGCCCTGCGTCCTTCACGCGCTGTTGCCGTTTCTAGAACAAGGGGACTTCTACGAGGCGACGAATGCCTTGGAGATCCGCAATCCGGAATGGTCCGGGGCGAACGCGTTATGGCAAGCCGCCGGTATTGCCGAAAAGCCTATAGCGGGTATGTTGTGCCCCAGCGATGGGCGCGCTGGGCCTCTGAAGAGATATGGGAATACGCTGGTGTTTATCAGTAATTACAAAGGCCTGTACTCAGGTTTGAATGATGGACAGCACAGTGAGTGCCCAGTTGGAAGTGATTGCCAAATAGAAGAACCGACGATTCGCGCAACCTTCCACATGCTTCAAGGCACTCGGTTCCGCGATATCGTCGACGGCACGAGCAAGACGATGGTGTTCTCCGAGTACTTGACCGGCGATCCCATGATTTCTTACAGCCCTTCTGGCTTTGGTGACGACCACCGCGGTCGGCTCACGACAACGCGCAGCTCAGCTCAGATTCTGCTGGTGACAAACACGCCAAACTCCTCCGCTGCAGATAAACTTTGGTTTTGTGATCCAAACATCAACCACAAGCCCCAGGAGAATTTGCCGTGCGAAACAGGCAGTGGTGATGGCAGAGATAATCATGCCTTCGCACGCAGCATGCATCCCGGTGGCGTCGTGTCGCTGCATGCTGACGAGAGTATCCGTTTTGTGGTGGACAGCATTGACAGGTCAGCCTGGCGATCGACCGCGTGGATTGAGGATGGTCGGTACTGAGGGAGTAGGGAGTCATGTCGGTAAGTTATGATACGTCTCGTACCTGGCTCTGGCCCTCCAGTGTGATCCTCGTATCGGCATTGCCTTTTTTTTTCATTGGCTGCAACGATGGTGATCCCAACCGGGCTTCTGTTTCGGGAACGATAACGTTCAATGGCCAGCGGCTGGAGGAAGGATCCATTTTTAATGAACGCAGCAGTCCATAGACACAGACCTGGAGCGTTCGTTTTTTTCGCAAACGGTCCTAAGCGAAGCCGCTGCGGTTCTCTGTGCCTCCGCGACCTCTGCGTTAAGAACCGAACCGTGCTCGATACTTATGTGCATTACACGTCGCTCATTGCTATTTGCCTCACCAATTTTGATATGATATCATCGAGGGGTTCCCTCACCCCTCGCCTTAAAGCTACTGGTTCTGCTAAGTCATGAGACGACCGTCGCCAAGCGGTTTTACGCTGGTCGAATTGCTGGTGGTCATCGCCATCATCGGCATTCTGGTCACGTTACTGTTACCAGCCGTGCAAGCGGCGCGGGAGGCAGCGCGCTGTACGCAGTGCATCAATAACTTGAAGCAAATTGGCATCGCGTTATTGAATGTTCACTCCGCACAAGGTGCGTTTCCCTACGGCGCTCCGTGCGAACTCGGCAGAAGTCCGGGTTGCAACGACCTCCCGGGACCCACCTGGCCGGCCGCGATCCTGCCATTCATAGAGTACGAGGCCGTCTACGACCTGTTCGATTTCAATTTTCGGATGCTCGCTCCCGAGAATGACGCGGCTGTCAAATCGGTGATTACCGTTTACATCTGCCCGAGCGACGGTGAGCTGGTGAACAACCCGCTGCAAGGTGGACTGGCTGCGAGCGGCGCCCCCGGCAATATCGACCGAAATCCACCGGGAGCCATGGGGTTGTCTTATCCGGGATCGATTGGCAACACAGCCGATGCGAACTGGATCGGCATCGACGCGTGTGTCTTCTGCCCAGCGCCGGCGCAAAACACGTTTTGTTGTCGTGGGCGAGACCTTGGTACCCCGTCCCCGCAGGATTCTCACGGATTGTTCCAAAGGGCGCAAGCCCCTGGGGTCCGCGTGAAGGATGTACAAGACGGCACCAGCAAAACGTTCTTGGTGGGCGAATCCATTTCGACCCAGTGTTCGTTCAATGGCGCTTTCTCCACAAACCATCCACTCGGCGGCACGACAATTCCGTTGAACACATTCGTCAATGAAGACGCCGGCGAGGATGAGCAATGGTTTCGAGGCTGTGGATTCAAGAGCTACCATCCGGGTGGGGCCCATTTCGTGACGGTCGATGGCGGCGTCCGTTTCGTAAGTGAGACCATCAACTATCGGCTCTATAACGAATTGGGTAGCCGCGCCGGGGGAGAAGTGGCGGAACTGCCATAAAAGAATGCCCCCGCAGACCACGGACTACGGACAACGGACCATAGACCTTTTCCCCACGGCTCGACGCCGCATCACCGCCGTTGCCGGATGCCTGCTGATGACGTCTATTGCTGGATGCGGTGGTTCCGGCGTGGAAACCGTGCCGGTCGTTGGCGTCGTGACCGTCGACGGGAGACGCCCCCCCGGTCCCGGCGTGATCTTCTTCCAGCCCATCGAAGTGGCCCCCGGACAACCGCAGCGACCGGCGACCGCCAGTTTTGATCGGAACGGGCGTTTTGCCGCCCAGTCGTTCGATCCTGGTGATGGGCTGGTTCCGGGCAAGTACCAAGTGAGCTTGCACTGCTGGGAGGTCCCGCCGAACCCGGATGGGAATCAGCCCAAGAGTTTCATTCCGATGCGATACCTCACGGCGAATTCGTCCGGACTGGAACTGGAGGTGCCGTCGGGGAGTCGGAGAATAAACTGGCCAGTTGTTTTAAAGAGTGAATAGTCGAGTCGCTCAATCCAAATACAACACGTCAAGTTGGACATCATCAATCGTAACCTCTCCGCCCACCTGCTGCACTCGGGCCGTCACCAGGTTCTCAGGAACTTTCAGTGATGTCGACTCGGGAGAATACTCGAACCAGACGTCCTGCGGCTCGTCGCCAAAAATGTATGGATTTAGTTTGAGTTCCAACTCCAGGCCGTTGAGTTTCACCTGCAAATCGTGCCTATCGGTCAAACCAACCACGTGAATTCCCAGCGTCACAGACTTTCTTTTATTGGCCGGTGGAGTTGACCTCACGTCCTCGCCGACCAGCAGTCGCAGCGGTTGGCAGCCCTCATCGGTGACGGTGGCGGGCAGGTATTGCGGGCAGGTGTACGACTTGTCCAGATCCCGAAGAATCTTGGGATCGCCAAGCTCGTGCCACAATCGACGCGTCGGATCGAACCGGTTGAACGTCGTGATCCCGTCAGCGCCCTCCGCAAATCGAAATACCGCCTCTCCCCGGCGGGCCTCCAGGGTATGTTGGTACGTCCGATGATACCGCAGGCAGGAGTAGGCAGGTGCGTCGTAGCGGTGGGCGAGTTCAATAAACTCCTGCAAGGAACCCTGATGGCTCCCTCTGGGAATGCCAATGTGGATCGGCATCACGATGTCGATCAGGTCTTCCGCCAACCAGGTCTTAAAGTCTAATCCAAAAGCCAAGGAGTATTCCGGACCATTGATACCGCGCGCGGCAATCAGTATGGGCCGACCGCGCCGCAGACCTTCTTCTTCAGTCATCTGGCGCAAATTGCGGATCATGTCATTAAGCCGCTCGACGTCTTGGGGATCAGCCGGCGGAGGCGAGCCCACAAATCCTTTCTCGAGTTGCTCCATCACGTTCACGAGTTCGCCAGCGGTGGTCTTTACCAGCGAGGAGGGAAAGAGCCGCGGAGAGCGGAAGAAGTCCAGCTCGATCCCGTCGATGTCATAGTTCTGGCAGACTTCTCACATCGACTCCACTGTCAGGTCACGGACGATCTGGAGACGAAAATTCAAACCAGTGTAGGACTTCCTTCCCTCGCGCATGAGTTGGAGCGTTTCCTCGAGGCTTCTCTCCGGTCCAGCTTTGGCATGCCCGATCGTGTATTCGGGATGTCTCGCTCTGATCGCGGAAAGAAATTTGGGGAAGTAATAATCGTGTACGTCATTGACGCGATTGGAATAAAATATCTCCAGCCCGTGCTTTCGGGCGCAATCGATCAGGACCTCCAGGTTGTCCATGTCGTAGTTGGCCATCAGCGCCTGAAGATTTTTGACGGCAAGCTCTCTCCATTCCGGTTTCCGATCGGGGAACTCATAGATTGTCCTGAAGGCGCTATCCTCATTCATCAGCTTCGCTCCATGGATCGCGTGATAGCAGATGGAGTCGACTTGCCAGCCGAGCAGAGCTGTGGTCCGCAATTTGAGCAATCCTGCGGGAGTCGCGGTCAAGGCCGCTGACTCTTCCGTTCGTCCATTTTCCGGACCGCCATGGCCTTCGAAATCATCGCCATCATTGTTGAAAATGATCCGACGCTTTCGCTGCGCCATTTTCTTGCGCTGTGTTCACAATTCGGTGAGTGTGAGGTCTTGCTCGGTGGCCTGGGCTGATCCTGGCGGGAACATGAGATGCGCGGTGAGCAGAACAACGCAAGCGGTGCGCAAGGGGCTTGAGGGAGATTTAATGTGTTTCATTGGTGCTCAGGGCTGATTGGTGCTCAGGGCTGTCTGTCATACACAAGTCGGTAATTGATTCATTTCGGTGCTTCGAAAACTAACACGGGGGGGTTGGAGGACACCCCTAGCCCAAAAAGTTTCAGTGTTCAGGTTTCAGTGTTCAGTACCATTGGCTTTGCTTCTCGTGCCTGAACACTGAAACCCGAAAATAGCGACATTGGTAGCGTCAATGGCATTGGCCGGAGTTATGATCAAGGCCGCCGAACAGTTGGGTGCCCGCCCAGACCCCCCGTGTTAGTTTCCACCCCTCCTCGTGTTCTATCATATCAATCGCCTCGGACGTTAATGACCGTACAGCTATGTATAAACACAGGCCCGGAATTGATAACTTCAAGTACATTACTTGTGTGATTAGCGTACATTGGCGTACATTAGCGGTTCGCTTTTCCCGAAAATAAATTTTCTTTTACGGGTGCATGAGCAACTGGGATTACCTGATCGCGTTGGCCTACATTGCCGGCACTATTGCTTGCGGAGTCTACTTTGCGCGCCGGCAGACCAGCAGCGAGGAGTATTTCCTGGGCGGTCGAGCTTTCGGCTGGTTTCCATTGGGGATCTCGATGGTCGCAACGCTCGTGTCGACGACCAGTTTCCTGGCGTTTCCGTCCGAGGCTTATGAGCATTCGATGACCATCGTTTGCTATGTTATCGGCGTTCCGCCGGCGCTGCTACTGGTACAAAAGGTATTCATCCCATTTTACCGTCGTCAGAATTTGACGAGCATCTATGAATGTGTCGAGGGACGCTTCGGACGAACGGTACGGGTTTTGACCAGTTCTTTATTCGTCGTCATGCGGTTGATTTGGATATCCGTGGCCGTGCATAGTGCCGCGTTAGCAGTATCGGCGATGACCGGTATGGCAATCACTCCATTGATCTTCGCCATTGGTGCCATCTCGGTGGTCTATGCCACGCTCGGTGGACTGCGCGCCGTCGTCTGGACAGATGTGATGCAATTTCTCGTCCTCTTCGGAGGATTGGCTGGAACTATTTTCTTTATTGTGCTGAAATTGGACGGGGGACTGTTCCAGTTGTTTCAAACGGCCGTGGAGGCCGGCAAGTTCAATATCTTTTCGCGCGAATACCTCATCCCGGATCCTCGGACGCGTGTCACCGTGTGGTGGGTCGCGATCAACTCCTTCACGTGGATGGTAGCCACATACGGTTCTGACCAGCTCGTTGTGCAGCGTTATCTGGCGGCCCAATCGACGCGGGACGCGAAGCGGTCGATTTGGGCCAATTTCGTTTTCGGAGACATCCTGTTGACCATCGTCCAGGTCGGCGCGGGTCTGGCGCTATTCGCGTTTTTCCAACAGTTGCCGGACCAACTTCCCCCAGGGATCGCGTCCGACGAGGTATTCCCGCATTTCATCGCGCACCATCTGCCCGTCGGCGTCTCCGGGCTGATCCTGGCGGCGCTGATAGCGGCGATTATGTCCAGCATCGATTCGGGAATTCACTCAATAGCGACCGTCTGCACAATCGACTTCTATGCGCGTTTCTGGCGAGTTACGCCGGACGACGCGCAAAAGTTGCGTTTTGCCCGCTGGCTCATGCCAGTGCTGGGATTGTGCATTTGCATCCTGGCGATCTATGTCATCGGCGGTGCTGGGGCCAACATTCTTGAACGGTCCGCCCGTGCCAGCGGTTTTTTGGTCGGACCGATCCTCGGCGTTTTTGTGTTGGCCATCTACGTGCCCCGCGCCGGCACGTTCGCTGCCTGGGCGGGCGTAGTCGGCGGTTTGGTCGTCGGGCTGATCGTCGCATTTGGGCACAAGTTAACGGTCGTGTCGCTGCCGGACATTAGTTTCTTTCTGGTCCTGCCGTGCTCGACCACGGCGACGATCGTTTGCGGTGCAGTTGCCGCAGCGGCAGTTGCCAGGACCGCTGACGAACTTTAAGGCGCGGCAATAGCGCGCAGATGGACCTTATCCCGCATATCTTGGACCGTGATCCCGATACTTGCCGTTGGGAGTTCAGGTTTGTGCCCTGGTTCGACTGTCCCCGTAGCGATCCGCACCCTGTCCAGCTTGTCTGGCAGGGGGCGGGAAGACGTCTGTTACGAACCTAGCCAAAAAAACTCATTCACCTGCCGGAGAAACCGGCAGGGTTCTTACCACAGATCGTAGAATGGTACACACACTTCGTGGTAACTAGAATTCCTAGCCGGTGCGTGTTCGTGGTCGAACGTGGCATCACGCGAGCTATCTTTTGAAAAGGGTACACATCAATGACGCGTTGTCGGTCTCAACTACGTTCTATCCTGCCAGTCTTTGCCCTCTTGTTCGTCTGCACGTTGATCCTCCTGCCGGGACCAGCGGTCGCTAGAGAGAACGAATACACGCTCACCGAACTGCGAAAAGATCGCAAGAAATTGGCCCAGCGTAAGCGCCGGATCATCTTCAACAACGACGGCGACGATGTAGAAGGACATGGTGGACCTGAAAATAATAGAACGGAAGAATCAGCCGCGATGACCGCGACTCCCGAGGGTCTGCTAAAATTGCGGACCACGGCGCTGCTCGACTCTCAGGTCGACTCCATCTTCTACTCCTCGATCTATGGCATGAAGCTGATGTATGAAGCTAGCGCCTTTAAGAGGATTTACGAATTCCCCGATCGGAAACCCGAAAGACGCAAGGTCGCCGTCAGAAATTGCCAGGCCCTGATCGCCAACTACGGCATGGACAACCTGGAAGTCATGATCGATTGCGCTCGGAAGAATGGCCTGGAGATATTCTTCTCCAATCGGATGAACGATAACCACGATTGGTACTTTCCTGAATTTCTGTCTGCCATTAAGGCCAGGCATCCGGAATACACGATCGGACATGCCGATGCGAATGCCAAGGGAACTCAAACCCCAGAAGTGACACTCCAGTTGATGCTTCAAGGAAAACAGGGCGAAACGGCCTTGAATTTCGAGTTGCCGGTGATCCGCGATCTCACGGTGGAGGCGATGCGCGAGGTCTGCCGGAACTATGACATCGACGGAATCGATCTGGACTTTTTCCGTTTTTTCAAACTCTTTCCAGTTCCGGTTGGGCCTGAGCATGTAGCGATGCTCAACGACATGATGCGCGAGATGCGTGAGATGACCGAAGAGGAAGGTCTCCGGCGCGGCAGACCTATCTTGATTGCCGCCCGAGGTATCAATTCTCTGGAACGCTCACTTGGGTTTGGAATGGACTTCAAAGCTTGGTTGGTGGAAGACCTGATCGACATCGTCATGCCAATCCATGTTAGCGGACACCAAGGATCCCTGAGGGATTTCATCGAGCTTGCTCACCGGCACGGCGCCCCCGCCTACCCGTGCGTGCGGTACCATCGGGCGCATCAGCATAGTTGGCTGGAAGCCCGTGGAGAGGCGATGTCCAGATTTGCCGAAGGGGCCGACGGGATCACGACATTCAACCGGTTCGATCCAACGCACCAGCTCTGGTGGGAACTGGGAGATCCCAACGTCCTTCGCGATTTGGACAAGACGTATACCTGTCCCCATTACCTGCCCGTCACCGTCACCGACGAGGGCTGCAAACCGCTGCGGTTGCTCGTCGGCGAGGACGTGACGTCATCTCCGCCGGCAGGCAAGAGACGATCGCTGAACCTACGAGTCCACGTTACGGGCTTGACCGCGGCGCGCGGCATGCAGGTCGAGTTCAACGATCGGAGGCTGGAACCGGTGAAGAAATGGGGATCGTCGTCGAGCCTGGGTCAAGATATCTGGCTCGAGTTCTTGATTGAACCGGCGATGTCCAAGGTCCCTGAGAATCTGCTCTTGGCGAGCGTGAAACAGGAGGGGGACTCAGTGACAATAGATACAGTGACAATAGATGATGTTGAACTTGACGTCCTCTATGTGGACGCTGAAACCGTTCAGCTCGCTGCCGACGGTAAGACCGACTACGAGATCGTGCTCGCCGATGAACCCGCGGTCCAGGTCCGGGCTGCTGCCGACGAACTGGCAGAATTTCTCCAACAGGTAACTGGGGCTGAGTTCCCGATCGTGAAGGCCTCATCGGCTCAAAGCGAGTATCAGATTTTCGTGGGGCGGAGTGATGCTTTGGCCGGCCTCAATCTGCCGATCGACTGGTCGAGTCTGGGCCCGGAGGGTTTCGTTATACAAACCATGGGGAAGAACCTGATCATCGCCGGAGGTCCGCGCCGAGGGAGCATCAACGCCGTGTACACCTTCCTGGAGGATGTGATCGGCTGCCGATGGTACACGCCGAAATTCAGTGTAATTCCAAGTAAGAAAGTACTGTCAATTGATCCATTGGATATCCGCAAAGTGCCCGACTTCGACTCTCGGCAGACCTGGCGGTACATGTCTCCCCATGGTACGGCCGACGCGGATTGGTTGGCACGACAGAGATTGAACATGCTCCACCCTGGAGAGAGGTGGTATCCACTCATCGACAGCAACCCGAAGCTGGCTGGTTGCACCACCTACATAGAGAGTTTCGGGCACACCCTGGGTCATAGCAAGTTGCTGCCCTACGCGGAATTTGAAAAGCATCCGGAGTATTTTGCCCTGATTGACGGTAAGCGTGTCAAAACGGGTCAGCCCTGTATGACCAACCCTGACGTCCTACGTTTCGTTGTCAAGAATGCCAAGACATGGCTCAAAAATGACACCCGAGGCAGCATCCTGTCGATCTCCCAGCCCGACGGCGATTTCGAAATCAGCGCCTGTCAGTGTCCTAAGTGCTCAGCAGCGTTCGAGAAGTACGGCAGGACCGGCGTTCTCATGCGTTTCGTCAATAGCGTGGCTGCGTTGTGCCTGACAGGCTCTGCCGTGGAAGGTGGATTTCAGCCGGATGTGTTCTACATTCGCCAGAACGGATTACCAGGATCTGGCGGCACCTACGATCTCTTCCGCAACGAGGGAACGACTTTGGCCGAAGAGGCCAGCAACATCGAAGCGGCCGGCCTTGGTGACAGATTTCTGGGATTGGTGGCCACCGCAGGCGGCGACGTTGTGGTGAGACGCCAGGAGGGCACTGACTTCGATCTCCTACGTTACGATGGGAAATCCTTGACCCAATTCAGCGCCGGGTACGGGCTGGCGAGCATCGACGACGGTATTTTGAAAATGGTTGCCACCGCGGACGGCGCTGTCGTGATATTACGTCAGAACGACGGTAAGTTTGATCTGCTGCGTTACGATGTGGATCCTGAGCCCGGTGCGCCATACCACCCTAATATCGGTCAAGAGAGAACGGGGTACGGCCTGGCGAATATCGATGACGGTATTTTGGAAATCGTTGCCACCACAAGTGGTCATGTCGTGGTGTTACGCAAGAACGCCAGTGTCTTCGATCTCCTGCGTTACGATACAGATCCTCCTGCCGACAACCCAGGGTATCCTCAGGTCGTAGAAGTGAACCAGCTGAGATCCGCTGCGGGTGTTGATGACGGCATTCTGGGAATGGTTGCCACTGCAGACGATCATGTCGTGGTGGCGCGACAGTACGACGGTCAATTGGATCTGCTGCGCTACGATACGGATCCTCCTCCCGAAAGCCTAGGGTATCCTGGCATCGCGGAAGTGAACCGAGGGACCGCCCTTGCGGGGCTTGACGATGGCGTTCTTGGAATCGTTGCCACCGCAGGCGGCGATGTCGTCATCGCGCGTCATCATGCCGGTGTGGCCAGTATCCTGCGTTGCGATGTAGATCCTCCTCCTGGTACCCGGGGCCATCCTCATATCGTGGAGGCGGCCAGGAACGACAGCGCTATGCCCCTTGAGGATGGCTTCCTGGGCATGGCTGCGCTCGGCAACGGAAATATCGTGATGGCCCGCAATAATGCCGGAGTGATTGAACTGTTTGTCTACGACGGGATTACGCTTGCCGCGACCGCGGACTTTCTCAATGCCGGAGGTGGTCGTGGAGTGGATGACGGCTTGCTTGGTATCACGGGTTTTGTCGGGAAAGTTCCAGCGTTGTCCGGTGATGCGTCTGGCGATGGTGCGTTTAAGTTTGAGACGGACTATTCCGACATCCTGATAGATACATTCGCCTACCACTGGACTCGGAAGCCGCCCCAAGACATTCTGATGCACAAGAACATGGTGGTCCGCTACAGCCCGGGCGGGGCCATCTGTTACCATCACGCTTTCGATCAATGCAACTACAACAATTCAGAAGAGGCCTATGAGGATTTGTTGGAATGGTTGCGCATTTCCCCTCACGTTTGGGTCTGGTACTACGCCCATGGTGGAGACAAGATGCATCCCTTGCCCCACTTTTCCAGTTTAAGCCGTAACTTCAAGCTGATGCGCGATGCCGGCGTCGAGGGCCTATTCGTGCAGACCGACCATGGCGAGGAGCGGATCGAAAGCGGCGGGTTGCTTGACCTCCAGTCGTATATTCTGGCCAAGCTGATGTGGGATCCGGACTATGACGTGCAGAATGGGATTGAGGAATTTTGCCGAGCCTGCTACGCAGCTGGCGCCCCCTATATCATCTCCTTCGTGAAGTTGGTCAACGATGCCGACACTTACACAGGCACGCCGTTACAACATTACACGGAGACTGAGGTAAAGCAGTTTCCCGGATTCCATTGTCCGGGCGGAGCGACGGTGGCGATCAGGCAAGACAAGCTGGCCGAGATGGACCGGCTCTTTGAGAACGCCGAAAGCGCCGTCGCCGACGATCCTGATTCGTTGGAGCGGATCAGGCTGGTCCGACTTGCCGCTCAATATGTAATCATGCTTTACGCCGAGAACGATGATCCGCTTCGCGCGAAGGCAATCCGGGAATTCTTTCCGCTCGCCGAAAAGCAGGGCATAACCAAGCTGCGTCTTCCGGTGAACCGGCGTGAAGTGAGTGTGGACGCCTTCCGAGAAGTTTTCCTGGGACTTAAAACCGACCGACCTGACTAGACGATAGACTCAGGCATCCGTCCATTTCGGATTGACGATGTGCAGCTTGAAGTGCTGTACGTGGACTGTGTAATCCATCATCCATTAACCATCATCCATTAACCCCACTAAATGACCAAGCTCAACGACGTAAACACAACGGACATCGTCGACGCGATCCGGCTGGGTTGCCGGACGATGTCCAATCTGTTCAATGCCGATACCGGCGACATCCCTTTTTTTGACATCGTCGCCCGTCCTGAAGCGAAGATGAGTTATTGTCCGCACACTTCCGAGGCACACGTTCCGGGACGATTCCTCAACGCGATGCTCACGGCCGAAGATATCGTCGGCATCAAACTTGACGAGTTGGCCGTCGAGAAGCTGACCCGAGCCGCGTTTCTCGCCTACGAAGGCACGCTACCACTCCCTCTGAATCGCAATGAAATCGGCGGTCGGCCAGTGAACTTCGGGCCGCATAACCTACGCGAAGGATTCCATGCTCTCTATGCTCTCGTCAAATACCGCGACTCGCAACCTGCCAGGAAACTCGCCGAGGCTGGGATCGACAGCGTTTTCAAGTATTGGGACCCATCGGATGGCTGGGACTACCAACGTCTTGAGTCCGAACACGAGATTGTTGTGGACAAGCCCAGTACCTTCCTTAGTGGCCTTAGTCGTTCGATCGGACCTTTGGCCAAGTATTATGGGGCGACCGATTATGGTCCGGCGCTGGACCTTGCCATCGCACTCAAGGAGAAAGCCATTGACGAGTTCTTTCCGGAGGACGGCGCCTACCAGGAGGCGCATGGAGTGCACTGTCACTCGACAACCTGCGTGATGTCCTCGCTGGCCCAGTTGGCCGATCTGACCAGTGATTCGAGGCTACTCAATCGCGTGAAAGCCTTTTACGATAACGGCCTTTGGGAGGTCCGTGATGCGCTGGGTTGGTCCATCGAAACGCTGCTTCCTGGGGAGCAATATGGCCGGGGCGAAGCCAACAATACGGGCGACATCTTGGAAACGGCCCTGATACTGGGACGCTGGGGATATTCCGAATATTACCACGACGCCGAACGGATCCTGAGAGGCCATCTTCTCCCGTCCCAGTTGCGAGACGTCTCGTTCATCACCGACACGCCCAACCCTGAAAACGAGGATGGCCGGCGTGATGTGGCCAACCGCATCAAGGGCGCGTTTGGATTTCCAGCCCCCTACGGGCATCAGCCCGTGAATCTTTCACTCGTCAAGTTCAACGCGGATATCGTGGGAGGCACGGTTGCGTCATTATGCGAGGCCTACCAGCACGTCACGTGTTTTGAACGCGCCGGCCACTGGGTGAATCTCCTTTTCGACCACGAGACAACCGATATTAAAGTTGAATCGCCTTACACACATTCTGCTTTGGCCATTACACTAAAACGTCCAGGGCCGCTCTTCCTAAGGTTTCCACCGTGGGTGGACTTAGCGGCGCTCAAGTACGAAGGGGTAACGGGACGGCCAAGAGAGTCGAACGGCCACATGTTGTTTTCCACCCCTCCGATAAACCGGGCAATCATTATTGAACCGCCATTGGCTGAGCAGGAGATCAGGTTAAAAAACCCAGCAGGCACCATTCGGGTGCGGCTGGAAGGAGACCGTGTCACGGCCATGGATAACTTCGGCGCGGACCTGACGTTTTTTGATTCAATTGATTGATGCAATCAGAAAAGCGTGTAGATAAAAGGTGCCGTCGCTGGCGAGGCAATCACCAACAGAGAGAGCAGCAGCAGTACCAGGACGATGGGGGCCAGCCACCACTTTTTGTTGTGCAGCAGAAATTCCCAGAATTCGCTGACGAAACTCGGCGATTTCTCCTGTGCCGCCTGTTCAAAATTATCGGCTTGCCGGTCTTGATCCTTCGTATGCTCGCTTTGATCAGCCATGGCGTTTCCTCGAGTCGATCCATTAAAAGATGTTCAGAATTGTTGGAAGTAGCGACGGTACGAGCGATTTTCAGGTCGACGAACCCAGTACGACTGTACCGATTCGTCGATTCGGCGCTGCATCGGGTCGTGGCCGAAGAGGCGCATGATCAGCCCCAGCGGCGTGAGAACCAGGTAGAAAACAAGGCCCAATAGGAATCCGGTGATGGTCCAGCCGATCGGTGAGACCGCCGTCATCCAACCGATGTAGACGCTCCGTGCCAACCGAGGCAACGTCCACAACACAGCGCAAAGGACGACGCCGACTGTCCAGACGACGACGGTGACGTTCATGGGGCCCGCGCCCGACAGCGCCGAACCGCCCACGACGGAAAACAACACCGGCAGCAGGAAGCCGAGCAGCTGTTGCCGGCGCGGCAAAGTATTGTTAAAGACCAGGCTCACCATGACCGCAATCGAGAGAATAGTCGCGGCGCCCAGCAGCGATTGCGGGTGCCACGCGGCCAGCGTGCCCAACAAGCCCGCGAACGCTATTAGGATCAGTGCAAATAGCTTCAGATCGCGCGGTGACGGGTTGGTGTTGATATCGATCATAGGTCGTGCATCAATCGAGCTGAAACTCGCCTAGGTACTCGTCAATTTCGTGCTGTTGGGCACCCGGCTGTTCCGATTTTAGTAGAACGAAGTTCTCCAGTACAAGCACATCCATGTTGGTCGCCATGAAGCAGCGAAACGCGTGCTCCGGCGAGCAAACGATCGGTTCACCGCGAACGTTGAAGCTGGTGTTGATGATGACCGGACAACCGGTCTTCCGCTCGAACGCCTGCATGAGCTGGTAATATCTACCGTGACGGCCGGCGTCCACGGTCTGGATGCGTGCCGAGTAGTCAACGTGTGTGATCGCCGGCACCTCCGATCGGCACACCTTCAATTTGTCGACGCCGGTAAGGAGGGCGTCCTGTCCGTTGATCGGGAGTCGCTTACCGGCGGAGACCGACGCGACCAGAAGCATATAGGGACTTTCCTGGTCCGGTCTCATGTCAAAGAACTCGTCAACTTGTTCCCTCAACACGCAGGGGGCGAACGGTCGAAAGGACTCACGGAACTTGATCTTCAGGTTCATGACCGATTGCATCTGGCGGCTGCGAGCATCGCCCAAAATGCTTCGGCTGCCCAGCGCCCTCGGGCCAAACTCCATACGGCCCTGCATCCACCCCACGACGTTTTCGTTGGCCATCTGCTCGGCGACGAAGTCGCACAGTTCGTCGTCATTCTCGAAGCGCCGGTATTGGGCCCCGACACCGTCCAGGTAGGATTGGATTTGTCCCTCGCTGAAACGCGGGCCCAGTAGCGAACCGGATTGGCTGTCACCCGGTTCGGGCGATCGCGGGTGATTGAGAAGCTGGTGCCAAATAAACAAAGCTGTCCCGAGCGCCCCGCCGGCATCGCCAGCCGCGGGTTGGATCCAGATGTTCTCAAATGGCCCTTCCCTCAAGATCCGTCCGTTACCCACGCAGTTCAGCGCCACTCCGCCCGCGAGGCATAGGTTATTCATGCCAGTCACTTCGTGGACGTGGCGGGCGGACCTCAGCATCTGCTCTTCGGTCACCTGTTGAATGGAGGCGGCGATGTCCATTTCTCGCTGCGTGATGGGGGCTTCGGTTTGGCGAGGCGGACCGCCGAACAGCTTGTCCATCTTCGACCCGGTCATGGTCAGCCCCTGGCAGTAGTTAAAATAGGACAAATCCAGTTGCAACGACCCGTCGGCCTTGAGGTCCAACAGTTTTTCAAGGATGAGGTCAACGTATTTCGGGTCACCGTACGGGGCCAGCCCCATCAACTTGTACTCACCGCTGTTGACACGGAAGCCAGTGAAATAGGTAAAAGCCGAATAGAGCAGGCCGACTGAATGCGGGAAGTGTAGCTCGTGCGTCAGGTCGATGCGGTTGCCACGGCCCGTGCCGAAACTCGCCGTGGCCCACTCGCCGACGCCGTCGAGCGTCAGGATCGCCGCCTCTTCGAATGGTGATGGAAAAAACGCGCTGGCGGCATGCGACTCGTGGTGCTCAGTGAACACATATCGGTTCTTGTAGGCGTGCTTCAGTGCCTTGTTCATTTCACGGGGCAGGTGCAGCTTCTGTTTCAGCCACAGCGGCATGGCCTGGACAAACGACCTGAACCCCGCGGGCGCGAACGACAGGTAGGTTTCGAGCAAACGCTCGAATTTAAGCAGCGGCTTGTCATAGAAACCTACGTAGTCGAGCTGATCGGGCCTGAGGCCTCCTTCCGCCAGACAATATTCGATGGCGTTGACGGGGAAGTTGAAATCATGCTTCTTGCGTGTCCAGCGTTCCTCCTGACCGGCCGCCACGATCTTGCCGTCCACGACTAGTGCCGCTGCCGAGTCGTGGTAAAAGGCCGAGATGCCGAGAATGGCTGTCATGGGGGTGAGGCTTTCAACTCAGGTTGCCGTTGCATGCACTGCTTTTGATTCTAGCACTCAGCGTTCGGCCGAGCATACGGCAATTCGAGCGTCATTGAACAAATCGCAGCTCGTATTTTCGTATATTTCGTTGTTATCGTTTTTGTAGTCCGAAGTCTTGAGCCAGATGAGGACGTTCCGATGGACTCAACGTCTGAAACGTGGCGTCTCGGTGGAGATGTTCCATGTCGATCAAAATGCCCCACGTGGGTACCCACATGGGCCTAGGTTTTCGTCGGCACCCCTCTCTCATGTTTCATCGAAGGCCGTTCGAGACACGTCGTTTAACCCCGGTGCAGAGGAGGCACGTCGTTTAACCGGTTGCCAGAGGCGACAGCTGAAAACGAGCTACTAAATCGCGTTACGAGCCAGTTACGTGCGACACTCGAGGAAGTTCGCAAAACCTCAAGATATTTTCAGCTGTCGCCGTCGGCCGCCGTTGCCCCGCGAATTAACGTCGCTACTTAAACTTGCGTACTAGGCCTGGAGTCTATCCTTCATCATAATAACGCGATGCAGTTTTGCATCTGCTAATCTTAACCACCTCAGTAGATCCGGCGTCTCCTATGTCCATTGCTGTCCCGTGTCATTGCGGCCATGAAGTGGCGGTCCCGGATTCCCTGGGTGGAAAGCGGGTGAAATATCCCAGCTGTGGCCAGCCAGTCAGCGTTCCGACCCATAGCCAACAAACCACGAATGGGGGCGATGGTTCGACAGCGATCGCGGTGAAATGTACCTGTGGCAAATCATTCTCCGCCCCCGCAAAGCTCGCCGGAAAATCGGTTAAGTGTCCGTCATGTAAGGGCCGTCTAGAAATCCTCCCCTCCAACTTTGAGAATCTTAGCACCGCTGCCAATACTTCCGACAAGGTGGAGGTCCGTTGCAAGTGCGGGAAATTGTTTAACGTAAATTCAGACTTGGCCGGCAAGACACTACGTTGCCCAGCCTGCCGAGGCACACTGACATGTCCAACGCCGAAGCAGTCCAAAACGGTTCCCGATAGCGAGTCCGACTTTGGTCTCGACAGCGCCGGAACGGGACTCCTGGATGGTTGGGGAGGCGTAGGGTCGGGTGTGGCCAGTTTGTTTGCGGAAATTGACCCGGTCGACTTGACAGCGGACCACCGCTGCCCGTCTTGCAAATCCGCAATGGCCGTAAATGCGATCTTGTGTGTGAAGTGCGGATACAATATCAAATCCGGCAGGCAACTGGAGCCCAACACTACCGCGATACGTGAAGCGGCGAGGGCCACAAATAGACCCCCGATCGGCAGCCGAGTTGGAGGCAAACCGACCGAACGTCCGAAACGTGGAGGACAATTACCGCCCAAAGAAAAGGAGTTGGGCCTTGGGTTGATTTTGTTAGGGTTGTTTCCCGTTACGATGGTGATTGGATTCTACGTGATCATGGCCATGGCCGACGACAAATTCATGAGTACAAAAGCTGGCGAAGTTATGATCCCCGTTATCCTCGGCGCCGTCGTCTTTGGTGCGCCCTCGTATGTATGCGGCATTTTGATTCGATTCGGTTTGGTGATTGGGACGATCGTGGAAATTCTTGCCAACATCGCTGGTGCCTATTTGCTGTTGGTTGGAGTCGTGGGGACACTTGGCCCAATCCGTTTCTTGCTGAGTGGAAACTTGGTCGGCCTTTTGATTGCCATATTTCCGGTCGCGATTGGATTATTGGGATTTAGAATGATCGCCCTCGCCATTTCGGATGAAGTCGCTGAGTTTTTCCAGAACAAAAAAGCGGAATTGATCGTTTTTGCACAAGGCGGTTTTTCTTAGGCATTGAATCCGCCACAATATCAAACAATTGGGACTATCCAATCGTTCGGCCATTCCACATCCTTTTAGGAGCCGTTCTTATCTATGCATGCAATCCACTCGATCCGAGCCACCGCCTACTCCTCCAGTCAACGCTCGTTGGGTGTTCGGTCACCTTCTAACCCAACCTATATTGGTTGGCAGCGCCTAACGCTATGGGCAGTCGTGGGCACCTGTCTGATCTTCACAGCCACAGGACCGGCCACCCCAGCGGTAGCGGCGCCGAAGTCCCGACCGCCGTGGACCAATTCGCGGGTGCGCGGGACGCCGGATCCGCCAGCACCCTACCGGCTGGTCGAGGCTTTCCCACGGCTGCAATTTGACAATCCGATTTGCCTGGTTGAAACACCCGACGGCGAGCGGATGTTTGTTGGCGAGCTGGGTGGGCGTGTCTTTTCGTTCGCCGCCGAAACGAATGCCGGCAAACCCGATCTGGTCATAAATCTTGCCGACTTGGTGCCCGCGCCGGCAGACGACAGTCCACCATCCGCCACCCTCTTCGACATCGCGCTCGATCCATATTACGAAGCAAATCGTTTCATCTATGTCACCTATGTCGCAGGCGGTCCCGATCCGCAGACTCGGCTGTCGCGGCTGACGCTCACCGTTGGCACGCCACGACAAGTCGAGCAGGACAGCGAGTGGATCATTCTCACTTGGCCTGCAAGAGGTCATAACGGAGGTTGTCTACGTTTCGGGACGGACGGATATCTGTACATATCGACTGGTGATGGGGTGGGACCCAATCCGCCGGATCCAATCGGCGATGCCCAAAACCTGTCGAATCTGTTCGGAGCCATCTTGCGGGTTAACGTGCACGGCGCCGAGGCACCCACCAGCTACGCGATTCCTCCCGACAATCCATTCATCAACGTGCCCGCGGCGCGTCCGGAGATTTGGGCGTATGGTCTGCGCAATCCGTGGCGTTTTGCCGTCGATCGTCAGTCGGGCAAGGTCTGGATCGGCGACAACGGTTGGGAAACCTGGGAACTCATTCACGCCGCCCGTTCCGGCAGCAATCATGGCTGGCCAATCATGGAAGGTCGCCTCCCACTCCTCACGCATCTCAAACGAGGTCCGACGCCGATCATCCCCCCGGTGAAAGATATCTCGCACACCCTCGCCAACTCCGTGATTGGCGGGCCCGTCTATCGCGGCAAAAAACACACTGAACTGGACGGTTGGTTCATCCATGGCGATTACATTATCGGTAAGATTTGGGCGTTGGACACTGAGCATGAGGGGCATCCGCATCGATTGCTGGTCGATACCGATCAACGAATCGTGGACTTTATGGAAACCGCCGATGGCGACATTCTCGTGCTGGACCACGACTACTCCGGCAAAATCTACAAGTTGATTCCCTCCTCACCAGTTGAAGATTTACAAGCATTTCCCACGAAACTGAGTGACACGGGCCTGTTTGATTCGGTGTCCGACCTGGAGCCGGCCGCGGGCGTCGTGCCTTACTCGGTCAAGGTTCCTCAGTGGATGGATGGCGCCATTGCCCAACGATGGGTCGCCATTCCGGGCGGCGCCAGCATCAAGACCGGCAGTCGCCACGACGATCCTTTCGAATTCCCCGACGGCACCGTTTTGGTAAAGACGCTTTCTTTGCCCATCGCGTCACACGATGCGGGCCAGTCAGCGGGAAAGGGGGAAGAGGCGGGGAGTGACCATGCCAACCAGCGGATCCTGCTGGAATCGCAATTGCTGCACTACGAAAACGGCAGCTGGCGCACCTACACCTACCTATGGAATTCCAAGGGTACGGACGCCGATCTCGTCGGCGCTGCTGGAGCGAGCCGCACCATCCGGGTTCCGGACGGCGCTGCGACTGACGGGTATTCCGAACGGACGTGGCGTGCGGTCAGTCACACCGAGTGTCAACTTTGCCACAATGCGTCAGCCAACGTCGCAATTGGGTTCGTGTCAGAGCAGCTGGACCACGCCGAAGGAGTTACCACAAACCAGTTCGAGGCATTGGCGGCGATTGGAGTGCTGGACAGAATTCCGGACGAGTCGGACGACGATCCGCCGCCGCTGGTCGACCCTCACGATGATACCCAAGACTTGAACGATCGGGCCCGGTCCTACCTCCACGTCAATTGCGGCATGTGTCACCACCCGCATGGCGGCGGGACCGTCAAGGTCTACTTGCGGCGTCACCTTGCGTTGGACGAAACACGTACACTTCGTAAACCGGATGTTGGAGATTTCAGAGTTCAGGACCCGCAAGTGCTGGTGCCCGGCGAACCATATCGCTCGCTTCTCTTTTATCGAGTGGCCAAGCTCGGTAATGGCCGCATGCCGTATATTGGTTCGACCGAAGTTGACCGACGGGCCGTCTTGCTGTTGCACGATTGGATTCGCTCGTTGGGCAACGAGTCGGACACGACGGCCTCGGTGGACAACGAACGAGCCAGCGCCATCGAATTGCTATCGTCGCGGCTTGCAGTGCCGATTGAATCACGTGACCAGACAATTCGTCAACTGCTGGGGTCGACCGAAGGTGCGTTGTCGCTCGCCCACCGCATCCACGCCGGTTCGGTCCAAGGGGAAGTTCGCCGGCGAGCCATTGAGTTCAGCCAACAATCACCGACGACCGACGTCCGGGGACTTTTCGAGCCGTTCCTGCCCGAGTCACAACGCCGCGTGCGTCTCGGGCCCAGCATCGATCCGCAACAGATCCTCACACTCGAGGGCGACGCTGCCCGTGGCAAGTTGATCTTTACCAGTGATACTTCCCGCTGTCGGGCGTGCCACCCGGTTGCGGGCGAAGCCACGCCCCTGGGCCCCGATGTGAAGGATTTGACAAAGCAATACACCCGCGCGGAATTGCTCGACCAGATCCTCACACCGTCAGCCAAGATGGATCCGAAGTTCGTCCCCTACACGCTGGTCAACACAGCCGGACAAGTCTACATCGGGCTATTGGCCGAACGCTCCGAGACCGAGGTCGTACTAGAAATGGCTGACCGAAAAACGATTCGTGTCCCGACCGACGAAATTGACGAATTCGAGAAACGAGACCAGTCACTGATGCCCGATTTGCTGTTGGCCGATATGACCGCGCAAGAGGCGGCTGATTTGTTGGCGTATTTGATGTCGCTGCGTTGAAGCGGACCGAGCGCGGCGTTTAGCGGCGTAGGTCTCAAAATTATTTAGCCCAGGGCAAGCGTAGCGCGGCCCTGGGATTTCGGGTAGCGTGAAATTTGTTTAGTTTAGGGCCGCAGGTCCCAAAATTATTTAGCCCAGGGCAAGCGTAGCGCGGCCCTGGGATTTCGGGTAGTGTGAAAGTTATTTAGCCCTGTAAGGGTGTAATAAAAGCGCGACGTTATCGATGTGCCGTTGGCAATTCAATCCCAAACGTATCGTTCTTCATAATTCACGTCGTGTCGTTTCACAAAGTTGCGGAACTCATCTTGATACGATACGTTGTCGTGGTGCTCCTTTTGTTTCTGGATGTATTGCCGGACCGATTTCACATTGGACTGGCTAACCGAAAACGCGCCGTATCCATTTTTCCAATAGAAATTGATTAACTTCGTGCTCTTTGTCTTGATCCACTTTGATGATCCCGACTTTACTTCTTCGACTATTTCCGCAAGCGCATGGTTCTTCGAAACTAGGAACAAAATGAGAACGTGATCTTCGACGCCACCAATGATGATTGAAGGACTGTCCCAATTGCGCAAAACACGCCCAGGTAACCATGCATTTCGTCTCGGATATCGTCGGTAAGCAGTGGCCTTCGTTCCTTGGTACTGAATATGAGATGAATGAAATTCCTGCATAACGATTGAGACATCCTGCTTACTCCTTTTATTGCGCCCTTTCAGGGCTTTCGGTGAGGCTTGGACTCTCGGATCCAGGGCTGGGCTACGCTTACCCTGGGCTAAATTATTTTCATCCCGATGGGCCTTTACATGATTGAACTACCGCAGAAACTTACTATTCAACGAATGCCCGGGACAGGGCAACGGTGGAAACATATAGCATGCCTGCGGTCGCGTCATGAGTCGGAGCGGGCATATGGCAGTTTGTAACGACATAACCATGGAGTTCGAAAGGAACCATCTCATGACAAAGCTTTTCATACTTCCGCTCTTAGTGTGTTTCTCCTTCACGTCGTTGGCCAAGCCGTCGGCGGCGGACGAGCCACCCACCGTCGTCTCACACGACGTGACGACGGCCGATGTGGAGAGAATGATGAAAGACCTATCCAACTGGGGACGTTGGGGAGACGACGACCAGTTGGGCACGATTAACCTGATCACACCTAAAAAGCGCCGAGAGGCGTCGGCGCTAGTCAAAGATGGCGTCAGCGTTTCGATGGCTCATGATGTGGTCAAGGTGGACATGGACGGGTCGGCACCATTTCGCCATAAGGTAACCATCAATCCAAAAGATGGCGACACTGGCTCTGCCGGAGATGAATATGCAGTTGCGTATCACGGCTTTACACAAACCCACCTGGATGGACTCTGCCACCTGTTCTACAAGGACACGATGTACAACGGATATTCCACGGACTTGGTCACCGAGCGGGGGGCCGAAATGCTTTCCGTCAACCAAATGCGCAATGGCATTTTCACTAGGGCCGTCCTTATGGACATGCCCGAGTTGTTTGGCAAACGCTATTTGGATAAAGGAAAACCGATTTATCCCGAGCATCTGGAAGCGTGGGAAAAACAGACCGGAATTAAGGTGGGTCCGGGTGACGCGCTCATCATTCGGACCGGGGCTTGGCTCCGGCGTGAAGTCGAGGGACCGTGGGAAATCATGAAAGGCTCGGCAGGACTCCACGCCTCCTGCTTGCCCTGGCTCAAAAAGCGTGACGTGGCCCTGGTCGGCAGTGACCTGGCACTGGACGTCATGCCATCGCAAGTGGCAGGGTTTGAGTTGCCAGTACACTGGGTCGTGGTAACGGCCATGGGAACACCGATTCTCGACAACCTTGACTTGCGGGCTGTAAGCCAAGAGGCCGCCGCGCGAAAACGATGGGAGTTCTTGCTGACTGTCGCGCCACTCGCGGTGGAAGGCGGCACCGGCTCGCCAGTTAATCCTGTCGCTACATTTTAAGTTTGTTCAATCGTGCAGTTAGGAGTAAACTAGTGGGTTCTCTCTCACCGACGTCTGTTTGAGATTGCGATCGTGCACTGTTTAGGTACTCTTATTACGATAGCTTTTCTGGTTACGAACTTAGCGACCCCGGCAGGCGGTGAATCGCCAACCGAGCCAGATTCACCTACGACGAAGCAAATTCACTGGGCATATCAGCCGCTATTGGACGTGACGCCGCCGGAGGATCCTACGGGATGGGCCGAGCAGCCCATCGACCAATTTGTTGCTGAAGGAATGCGGCAACAAGAATTGCAACGAGTCAATTTGGCTGACAAACGGACGCTCATTCGCAGGGCCTATCTCGATTTGATCGGCCTGCCCCCCACACCAGAAGAAATGGATGCGTTTCTGGCCGACGAATCTCAGGAGGCGTATTCCAAGCTCGTGGATCGTTTGCTTTCGTCTCGCCACTACGGCGAACGGTGGGGACGCCACTGGATGGACATCGTGCGCTACGCCGATACCGCGGGGGACAACTCCGACTGCCCAGTTCCCGAAATGTATCGCTATCGGGACTATGTTATCGACGCCTTCAATGCAGACAAGCCGTATGACACATTTCTTCATGAGCAACTGGCCGGCGACCTGATGGTCCAGGACAGTCCCGGCGAACATTTCGTGGAGCGGGTCACGGCGACCGGATACATCGCGCTGGCCAAACGGTTTGGCAATAAACCGTACGAGTATCGGCATATGGAGATTGGCGACCTGATCGACTGCACGGGCCGGGCCCTCTTGGGCATTACGATGGCATGTGCACGATGTCACGATCACAAGTCCGATCCGATGACCAACGAGGACTACTATAGCCCTTTACGGTATTTTCGAGAGCACGAAATATTCGTTCAGTGGAGCGGAGGGATCGAAAGACCGGCTAAATCTCGTGTCGCTTTCGTATCCGCAGGACGAGTTCGCCACGCTAAAGCAAAAGTACGACGAGTCAGCGAAACCGCTGAAAGAAAAAATTGCCACTGCGAGAAGAGTGGGCCCTTTGGGAGAGCGTCTCACCAAGATACGTGCGAATATCCTACTGCTTGAGCAAGAAATCAATGATAGGCATCGCCTAGACGAGGATGTAGCGGCGACGAAGGAGCGGTTGGCGGGGCTCACCAAAACAAGTGACGAACTCATCGCAGAAATAGCCGAAACGCTCGTGCCAGTTAAAAAACAGTTGGCCGAGCTCGATGAACAACACTCGCCCGTTTTCCAAGCGGTTGCCTTCGCGGCCTCCGAAGGCGAATCTACGGATGTTGCTCTGCAGATGATGGGCGATCCCAAGCAGCCAGGCGATATCATCAAGCGAGGCACGCCAACATTTCTCTCCGCAGGCGCTCCCTTCAACGCCACAGAGCACGGTAGCGGGCGACTTGAGTTCGCGCATTGGCTGACAGAGCGCGGGAAGATCGCGGGGAGCCTCACAGCGAGGGTGATGGTCAATCGCATTTGGCAACACCACTTTGGCCAAGGGATCGTCGCCACGCCATCGAACTTTGGCCTCAATGGCCATCCGCCCACGCATCCGGAGTTACTCGATTGGTTGGCCCGCGAATTTGTCGAGCAAGGCTGGTCCATCAAGACCATGCATCGCTTGATCATGCTTTCCAAGACATACCGCTTGTCCAGCCGCTACGATTCCACAAACGCGGATGTGGATCCAGCCGCCAAGTGGCTCTGGCGATACAACCGCCGTCGCTTGGACGCCGAGGTAATCCGCGACGGCATGCTCGCGGTCAGCCGTAATCTGGATCTCCGCCGTCCTGGCCGGCATCCGTTCCCGCCAATGGACGAGTGGAAGTATACCCAGCATGATCCCTTTAAAGATATCTATCCCACCAAGCACCGCAGCGTCTATTTGATGACCACACGCAATCAGCGCCATCCCTATCTGGCAATTTTCGACGGCCTCGACACAAACCTTTCGACCGGTCAGAGAACCCGTTCGATTCTGCCGCAACAATTTTTGTATCTGATGAACAATCCCTTCGTTCATGAACAGGCCCAGGGCTTTGCCAAAAGATTGATCGATTTTTCGTCGGAAACCGACCAGCGAATCGATCGGGCTCACCAAATGGCCTGGGGCAGACCAGCGACGACGGCAGAGCTCGACAAGGGAAAGGTCTACCTGGAAAATTACAATCGGCAATTGGACCAAGACGAATTACCAGCCGACGAGCTGGAACTGGTGACCTGGTCGAGCTATGCTCGGTTGATGATCACGGCGAATGAGTTTTTACATGTTGAGTAGCTGGACAGCGCCACTTTCGGGAATGTAGGCAACCCTAAACGATTGCCGTGATAGGATTTAAAACAAGAACGAGGGAACACTAATCAAAACTCATCCGGTTCCGTGCGCATTAGTGAAAATCAGTGTTGATTAGTGTTCCCAAACCGCATGAACAAGCATCTTGACCTCCGCGAAAGTGGCGCTGCCTAAGTAGGCAATGGTTGTCGGTCATTTGTTCGGCTATTGGGTATAGACCCCTGCGAGCTTGCTCGCGAGTGAATCCGTCGAAATATTTAATAGTCACTACGTTATCTGGAGCAATCCTTAATGAACGGGGAATTCAACACCCGTCGAACCTTTTTGAAATCGACTGGCATGGGAGCGGCGGTGACCGCTTTGGGAATGCGCCCATCGATTTCATTAGCTGCCCAGATTGGCGGTGGCGGGCTGATGGCACCCCGGCCGTCGCATCAGGCACCCAAGGCCAAGCGGTTGGTGATGATCTATTTCACCGGTGGCTTTTCGCACGTTGATACCTTCGATTACAAACCCGAACTGCAGCGAAATCACGAAAGGCTAATTCCCGCCGAGGAGTTGTACTACAAGTTCGACGGCAAACTGTTCGCGTCGCCGTTTCGATTTACTCCGGCCGGCGAGTCGGGGCTAATGGTGAGTGAACTGTTTCCACATTTGGCCAATGTGATCGACGAGCTGTGCGTCATCCGATCGCTGCACACCGATATCTTGGAGCATTCCGAGGCCACGCTGGCGATGCACACTGGATCTCCTCAGCTGGCAATGCCGGGGCTAGGTGCTTGGCTCAGCTACGGACTGGGGACGGTGAATCAGAATCTACCTGGCCACGTGGTGCTGGCTAAATGGAAACCTTATGCGGGAACCAGGCCCTGGGACAACGGCTTCTTGCCGCCGCAACATCAGGGCGCGCGCATTATACATGGTGACGACCCCATTCCGAATATTGAGTCTTCAGTGAGGTCCGTCACGGCAAACGAGCTGGAGCAGATCATGCTCCGCGATATCAACCGCGAGTACGCCAACCAGCGTCCTGATGACCTTCAGCTGCAAGCGCGGCTAAGTGTCGCCGAAACCGCCCGTGGCATGATGCGTGTCGCCCCGCCGCTGTTCGACATTTCTAGTGAGTCGGCGTCGACCTTGGAGATGTATGGCGTCGAGCCGGGTGACAACACGTCGTTTGCTTACCAGTGTCTGGTGGCGCGGCGGATGGTGGAGCAGGGCGTACGCGTGATCGAATTGATCGATAGCGGGTCAGCTCACAAGAACTGGGACGCCCATGAGAACATCTTTGACCATCGTGCCAACGCTAAATTTAGCGAGCAGGGAACGGCGGCGTTGATCCGCGATTTACGACAGCGCGGATTGCTCGATGAAACCCTGGTCGCCATCTGCACCGAGTTTGGCCGTACGCCTTGGTACCAGCACAATTCCAAAACGCCCGGACGCAACCACTGGCACAAGGCTTTTAGCTGCTTGTTGGCTGGCGCGGGGGTCAAAGGGGGGATGGCTTACGGTAAGACCAACGAGTGGGGATCCGAAATCGCCGAAGATCCCTGTCATGTTCACGACTATCACGCCACCATCTTGCACTTGCTCGGCATCGACCACACGAAGCTGACGTATCACTACGGCGGCCGAGACTTTCGTTTGACCGACGTTTACGGCAACGTTGTCGAGGACATCTTGAGCTAGGCTGCACAGCTGTGATCTGAGGGCAGCGCCAAAATACGCTTGTCATTTTGACCTTACCCCGCTTTTAGTACCAGCCTAAGTGAGAGAATCGGGGTTAAGTAACTCGGCTGTGTTCTGGAGGCTGAGGCGTAGCCGAAGCTGGAAGAACACAGCCAACCGCATACGTGGCGGGG
>Ga0310121_10000600_pt1 | contig 39083 bp, 32 predicted proteins | sample CB27_Tmax_986_MG_FD_203504 | JGI IMG/M metagenome (GOLD analysis project Ga0310121, IMG submission 203504) | Marine microbial communities from Western Arctic Ocean, Canada - CB27_Tmax_986 | ecosystem: Environmental > Aquatic > Marine > Oceanic | place: Canada: Western Arctic Ocean | collected...
TGAGCTCGGGCAGTTCCAGCAGCGATACCAGCAGAGGGTCGATCAGATGTCACAGGAGGCGGAGGTGGCCAGGCAGGCTCTGGTCGAACCGCTTTTTACTCAGATGGCCGATACGATTGATGACATTCGAGAGGAAGGCAACTACCAATATATCTTCGACGTTGCAAGCCAGGCTATCATAGCTGCAGATAGTTCGCTGGATCTGACTGAGGAGGTCCTCCTCCGAATGCAGCAGGCCGCCGGAGTTGGAGGTGGTTTGCCTTAAGGCAGGCCGCTGGATCCGGCTGGGGCATCGGGCCTCCCCCCGACCCTTCTTCTCGGGGTCGGGTGGGGGCCTTTATTCATTATTTGGCTGGATGGACATTATGAACAGCTTTCCAATTCGCCCATCGGAGCCCCTCGCTCAAACCCTGTCACGGTTGGCGGAGTTAATTGGGGTGCCGGAACCGGACGAGGACTGCGAGGTTCGAGGGGTTGCGCCGATCGCGGACGCCGGACCGGATCAACTTGGGTTCTTGGCTCATAGCTATTACCTCCGAAAGTTTGGGGAAAGTCGTGCTGGGGCCTTCCTCGTGGCGAGAGAGCTTGCTGAACTCCTACCTGCAGACCCTCGACCCTGCTTGATTGTCGATGATGCTCACCTTGCTCTGGCCTCAATCCTCAACTCCTTCTTTCCGGAGCAACAGGCACCTCCAGAGATCCATTCTTCCGTGATTCTGGGCTGCAGAGTTCGACTTGGAAATACCGTGCGCATTGGTCCGTATGCGGTTGTCGAGTCGGGAGCGGAGGTCGGTGACGGTTGTCAGGTTGGCGCGCACTGTGTTATCGGTGCGGGAGTTCGGATCAGCTGCGACACGATTCTGCATCCACATGTCGTGATCTATCCCGGCGCGGTTATCGGTGAACGGGTAATATTGCATGCCGGAGTTCGGATTGGTGTCGATGGGTTTGGCTATGCCAATCGCGATGGCCACCACGAAAAGATCCCTCAAGTTGGGACCTGTGTGATCGAAGACGACGTCGAGATCGGGGCGAACGCAACGGTTGATCGTGGGTCCATTGGGGAGACACGAATCCACACTGGGGCCAAGCTTGACAACCTCGTTCACCTAGGGCACAACGTCGTGTTGGGTGCACGATCGATTCTGGCCGCACAGGTGGGGGTGGCGGGCTCCGCCCGAATCGAATCGGGAGTTATGGCCGGAGGTCAGGCAGGAGTAGTCGGCCATCTTACAGTGGGTAAGGGTGCACAGCTTACAGCTCGGGCTGGGATCATCGGTGACATTGCGCCAGGTGAGACCGTCATGGGATTTCCCGCGAGACCTCGCGGCGAGTTCCTGAGATCTGCGGCAGCGCAAGGTAAGGTTCCGGAACTGCTTAAGCGCGTCAGAAAACTGGAACAGAGGCTGGAGTCCTCAAGCGACGAACTGGGGTAGGCTTCGCTTGGTTGCCAGTGGGCTGCCGGCCTTCGAGCATGTTAGATTAATCGTCAGCTCCTGTCTGGTTGACTGCACGAGAGGACCATGTTTGGAACTAAACACTGTACACTTGAGCGGCCCGTCGTTCTCTCCGGTATTGGAGTGCACTCGGGTGAGACCTCCTCACTGACTTTCCAGCCCGACTCGAATGGGCCGGGGATCAGGTTTCGGCGCGTGGACCTCAAGGGATCACCGGAAATCCCCGCGGATCTGGACCACGTGGCCGGGACGGAGCTGGGCACTATGCTGGCGGCACCCTCTGGAGAGAGTGTCCGAACCGTAGAACACGTGATGGCCGCGTTGTCGGCGGTCGGAATATCCCGCACGGTCGTGGAACTGGACGGGCCCGAACCACCTATTCTAGATGGGAGTTTCCAGGGGTATCTCGAGCCTCTTCAACGTGCCGGAACCGTTGAGCTGGAGGATGATGTCCCGGCTATCAGGCTCTCGGTTCCACTCACGCTGGACGACCGTCCAGGATCCGCTCGGTACGTGGTGACGCCTTCGGACACCTTTCGGGTCTCCGCCACTATCGAATTCGACCATCCAGCGATTGGTCGTCAATACGGATCGTTCCCTCTCGATACTCGAGGATTCGCCTCGGAAATTTCCCGCGCCCGGACATTCGGATTCGAGTCGGAGGCCGAAGCCCTCCGCGCACGTGGCCTGGCCTGCGGGGCATCCCTGGAAAACACGGTAGTCCTCAATGAGGAAGGAATTCTGAACGACTGCCTCCGCTTCCCTGACGAATTTCTCCGCCACAAGGTTGGAGATATCGCTGGGGATTTAGCGCTCCTCGGAGCCAGGCTCGAAACGCATGTGATCGCAGAGCGGCCGAGTCATCAAGGGAACATTGCCCTCGCCCGAGCTTTGGCCCGGGAAGCCAGAAGAAACCCAGTGGGTGAGCCGGTCGTGAACATCCAGCAAATCCTTCAGTATTTACCCCACCGCTACCCGATGCTTTTGGTTGATCGGGTGATCGACTTTGAATCGGGAAAGAGGATCGTGGGAGTGAAAAATGTCACGATCAATGAGCCCTTCTTCCAGGGCCACTACGCAGGTCATCCGATCATGCCGGGAGTTCTAGTCATTGAGGCGATGGCGCAGGTAGGAGGTCTTCTTCTCATCGACGCTGTCGAAGACCCGGACGATAAAGTGGTCTATTTCATGTCGCTCGACAAAGTCAAGTGGCGGCGCCCCGTCACACCCGGTGATCAACTTGTGTTTGAAGTGAGTCTCGTTCAGTTACGCCAGACAGTCTGCAAGATGAGGGGAGAGGGATTTGTGGACGGACAGCTGGTGGCCGAGGCGGAACTTATGGCACGGATCATGGATCGATGAGCGGTAGCAGCGCAGAGGGTAAAGTGGCCACCGCAGAGGTTGATATTCATCCTCAGGCGATTGTTCACCCGACCGCGGATTTGGATGTGGGAGTGACGGTCGGCGCCTGGACTCTGATCGGGCCTGGCGTCCGAATTGGCGCGCGGGCCGAGATTGGACCAGGAGTGCTGATCGAGAGGGAAACGACGATTGGAGCTGAATGTGAGATTCACAAGGGCGCGGTTCTGGGTACTGATCCTCAGGATCTAAAGTACCAGGGGGAAGAAACCCAATTGGAGGTGGGAGATCACACGGTCATCCGTGAGTACGCGACATTGAACCGTGGAACAAAGGCTTCGGGCCTGACTAGCGTCGGAGAGGGTTGCCTCTTGATGGCATATGTCCACGTTGCTCACGACTGTAGGATCGGGGACCAGGTCATTCTTTCGAACGCCGTGAACATGGCCGGGCATGTTCAGATCGGAGACCATACTATTGTTGGAGGCCTTGTTGGAATCCACCAGTTCGTTCGGATTGGGATGCATTCATTCGTTGGGGGTGGGTCTGGTATTACCAAGGACGTAGTTCCATTTTGCCGGGTTGCTGGCACCCCTCCAAAGCCATTCGGCCTGAATTCCATCGGTCTCGAGCGGAGAGGATTTCCACCGGAGACTCGTGCTGCCCTTAAACAGGCATATCGCATTCTCTTCCTTTCGAATTTGAATGTGACTCAAGGCCTGGCGCGGATAAAGGAAGAGGTCGATTCCATTCCGGAGGTCGAGTACTTTTTGGCCTTTATCGAGAACTCAGAGCGAGGAGTTGTCTTTTAGTGAGAGGCGACGACGCGCCTCTTCGTTTTGGGGTGGTGGGGGCAGGAAGCCTTGGATTTCACCACGTCCGGATTGCAAGAGATCTATCAAACATAGAAATGGTAGGATTTTATGACATACGACCTGATAGATCACTGGAGGTATCTGAGGCACTCGGAGTCAGGGCATTTAATGCTCTGGAGGACCTCCTCGAGCGAGTAGATGCAGTGGTCGTGGCAACCCCCACCAGGACGCATGCGGAAGTGTCGGAGCAGGTGCTCCGGCGGGGGGTCCACACATTTATCGAGAAACCGATCGCAGCCGACCTGAACGAGGCTGACCGGATCCTTGCTGCTGCGGCTGACTCAGGAGCGCAGGTGCAGGTAGGACATGTCGAGCGGTTCAACACTGCAGTTGTGGGAGCCCGGCCGTATCTGGACGAGCCACTCTTCATCGAGTCGCACCGACTAGCGCCCTTCACTGAGCGGGGCTCGGATGTCGCGGTGGTGCTGGACCTGATGATCCACGACGTGGATCTTGTTTCTAGCCTGGTGGGCTCCCCCATTGAGGGTTTACAGGCAACGGGGGTTCCGGTGCTGACCCGTTCCGTGGATATAGCCAATGCGCGGATCCAGTTTCGAGGAGGAGCGGTAGCGAACCTCACGGCCAGCCGAGTGTCCACAGAACGAATGCGAAAGCTCAGAATCTTCCAGAGATCGGGGTATCTGAGCCTGAACTTGGCTGAGGGAACTGGCGAATTCCTCCGCCTCAAACAGGACCTGCCAGCGCTTGATCAGGCGGGTGTAGTACCGGAGTTTCTTGCGGGCTCACCCGGCGGGGCGCGGGCCACTGACCTCTCGGCCATCGTGGAGAGGATCCCACTCTCTGCAGTCCCTGTCGAGCCGCTCCAGCGCGAACTCGAAAGCTTCCGGGATGCGATCGGAGCGGGCACCGTTCCGATCGTCACGGCCCAGGACGGAAGAGACGCGCTCGCCACGGCCCTGGACATCGAACACAGGATCATGACCCATGTCTCTAATACGAGTCCGTCGTAAGCGGAAGAAGGACTGGATCGACGTGAAGAAGGGAGGCTCGACACGCGTCCTGACCTTCCTCTTGATTCTCTGTGCGATTGTTTTTTGGTATCTCGCTACCCGCTACTGATTGGGCCCCATCAGTTGTCCGAGCAGCCTCCCTCCGGGTCGCCTAGGATCCTCCTGCTCGCGGGCGAACCCTCGGGTGATCAACATGCGGCCGGAGTTGCCCGAGAACTCCGGGTGCGTTGGCCCGCTTGCCGGCTCGTTGGGATGGGTGGTGAGCAGATGGCTGCCGAGGGCGTCGAGCTCGTAGCCGGCCTTGACGATTTGGCTGTCATGGGGTTTGTCGAGGTCATCTCCAGTCTCCCCTTCTTTTGGAAGTTAGAGCGCAAAATCTCAGGGATTATCCAAAGCCAGAAGATCGACCTCGTGATCCCCGTGGACTACCCCGGATTCAATCTCCGCATTACGGAAAGAGCCCAGGCAGCAGGAGTTCCGGTTATCTACTACATTGCCCCCCAGGTGTGGGCGTGGAAGGCTGGCCGCACCGCTCGTCTATCCCGTGCCGCAGACCGAGTGGCTGTGATCTTACCTTTCGAGGAAGAGATCTTTAGAAGGGAAGGGGGTCGGGCTGAATTCGTGGGCCATCCCCTCCTTGATCGCGGTGCTTCTGTCCCATCAAGAGAGGCGTTCTGCGAAGCGTTCGGACTCGACCCGACTCGAGAGATCCTGGCCCTCTTCCCGGGTTCCAGGAAGCAGGAGATTCGCCGACACCTCACACAGTTCCTCGAAGCCGCCTCTCGGTTGCGCCGCCAGAGACCAGGCCTCCAGGTGGTGCTCGCTCAAGCCGACGCTATTCAGCTGGATCTTCCCAATAACTCAGATGTTACCACGGTTCGAGACGGGAGGGCCCTCCTCACGCACGCACGAGCCGCCATCGTCAAGGCGGGAACGAGCACGCTCGAAGCGGCTCTTGCGGGAACTCCGTTTGTCGTAGCGTACAGAACCCACCCATGGACCTATTGGCTGGCTCGTCAACTCGTTCGGGTGGACCACGTGGCGCTCGCAAATCTAGTCGCAGGATCCAGGGTTGTCCCCGAGATCCTTCAAAGGGAGGTGACCGCTGAGGCGCTAGCCAGTGCGGTTGCACCGATGCTCGAAGACGGTGGGGAGAGATTACAGATCATCAGCGGCCTTGCTCGTGTACGTGAGGGACTTGGCAGTCCAGGTGCTGCCGAGCGAGTCGCAGCGCTGGCCGAGGAAGTTCTGGGCCCATGCGGAAAGGATCCTGCACCGGTGATACCGCCGTCATGAGCAGAAAAGAGCTATGCTTTCGTGTTGCCGGTCGGCTCGGTTCCACCCTCCTTGAGGGGATCGGTCATACCCTACGTGTCCGGATTGAAGATGATGGACCGTTGTTGAAGTTCCGGCAGGAGCGGCAACCCGTGATCTTCATCTGCTGGCACTCACGAATCCTCCCTCTGACATACCTTCACCGAAACGAGGGCATTGTCGTGCTTGTAAGCCAACACGGAGACGGGGAATATATAGCGAGGACACTCGAGCGAATGGGGTTTGGGACGGCCCGCGGTTCGAGCACACGTGGTGGGGCCCAGGGCCTCAGAGGTCTACTGCGGGCAGCGAGGGCAGGGCGAGACCTGGCTTTCACGCCGGACGGACCGAAAGGACCTCCGCGGAAGTTCAAGCCAGGTGCGCTTATAGCCGCTCAGCTTTCCGGTGCCCCCTTGATTCCAATCGGTGTCGGAGGTGAGGGAGTCTGGAGGTTGAACTCGTGGGATCGGCTAGTCGTCCCCAAGCCCTTCGCGAAAATCACACTCAAGTACGGTCACCCTCACTTCATTCCCAGGGAGACCAGCGAAGAAGATCTAGTCAGTCACGCGCTGAAGCTTGAAGGGGTCCTGAACCGCATCACGGACGAAGCGGATCGGGTGGGTCTGGGGCAGAGGGGAGACTCGGAGCATACGATGAGTTCGGCCCGGGGGCGGAGCAGGCACGCGGGGTGAGGGCCACGAAACAGCTCCGCCGACTCTGGCGGAGAGAAGGGGGATTTGGTCCGACGGCCCTAGGTGTCATTGCCAGCCCTCTTGCAGCTCTCTTTGGAACTGCCGTCAAAACTCGGAACTTCCTATACGATGTCGGTGCCCTTCCCGCGAGCTTTGCTGCTCTGCCGGTGATCTCGATTGGCAATCTGGCAGTCGGAGGAACCGGTAAGACCCCTATCTCCGGGTGGCTCATCCGCCAGCTGATCCGGAGAGGATGGAAGCCTGCGCTAGTCACCGGAGGCTACGGGGAGGATGAGATTCTTCTCCACCGAAGATGGAACCCCCAAGTTCCCGTGATTGTGGCGAAAAGGCGGCTAGACGGCGCTCGAAAGTCCTTGGAACTAGGCCGAGACATCGTCGTGGTGGACGATGGCTTCCAGCATCGTCGGATGAAGCGCGAGGTGGATATTGTCCTCTTGTCGCCTGCGCATCGCTTTCCACCGAGACTGCTGCCTAGGGGTCCCTTCAGGGAGCCCCTAGAAGCTCTCCGGCGGGCCCAGATTGTCCTAGTCATTGCCAAGGGAGGCTGTGAGCTGGAATCTGCCAGAGCGCTCGTGGCTGAGCTTAGGAGAATGCCAGGCATTCCACAAGTTGAGGTTTTCTCCCTCCAACCGGGGGAGTGGGAGACTCTGGATGGGAACCCAGAAACGCCGCCGGCGGGTTCTCCACTTGCCGTCTCCTCCATTGCTGAGCCAAGAGGGTTTTTCGGGATCGTCGAGGAGAAATTGGGAGTGAAGCCAGAGTTGTTCTCGTTCCCGGACCACCATCCGTATACTGAGGGTGAGGTCATTCGTATCTCGGAGCGAGCTGGCTCTAGGTGGATTGCTACTACTGAGAAAGATGCGGTGAAGCTTGTCTCGTTCAGGGAACTCCTCCCGACAGTTCGGGTGCTCCCTCTCGTGCCGATCGTCGGAGACGAGCTCGTGGATCAGTTCCTACGGCCCCTCGGCACGAGCAGTTTTTCCCAGGAGTTGGAGTAGCCAGGGACAAATGAAGATCTCTGTCCTCGTAGTGGGAAGGGTGCGCGGTCCGCTGGAAGCGGCTGTCCGGGAGTTTGAGATGAGAGCCGCCCACTATTGGAAACTCGATGTGGTGGAGATCGAATCGGGGGCTGGGCGGGGTGATCGACGTGACCCACGGTCTGTTCGGAGATCCGAAGGACGAAGGCTGCTTGACCGCATCCCCGACGGTTCCGACGTGTGGGCACTCACTCGAGGAGGAGCTGGGACCTCGTCGAGCGCCTTTGCTAAGGCGCTCGGTGCTAAGGCACTCGAGGGTTCTCGGGGCGTAACCTTCCTCGTGGGTGGTGCCTACGGTCTCGACCCGGAAGTGCTCGGCTGCGCAGATAGCAATCTGTCGCTCTCCGAGATGACTCTTCCACATGAGCTCGCCCGACTGGTTCTTGTGGAACAGCTTTATCGTGCCGGTACGATTCTTAGAAGCGAACCCTATCACAAAGGCGATTCGTGAGTTCTCCGTCCGCAGGAGATCGAGTCGATGATAGTCTCTGGTACCGCCGCTGGTTCGGAGAGGAGTATTTACAGCTCTATCCACACCGGGATGAGGCCGAGGCGCGCGAGGCGGTGGGGCTCCTCGTTGACGAGTGCGGGCTCGTTCCTGGTGACTCGGTACTTGACCTGGCCTGCGGCGCAGGACGCCACCTGCGATCGCTTCGGAAATGGGGGCTGCGACTCACTGGGCTTGACCTCTCTCTTTCTCTGCTCCTCAATGCGAAGGAGGCCGACCCGGGGGAGGCGTTAGTTCGGGCCGACATGCGTGTTCTACCCTTCGCGCCGAACCACTTCACGGCGGTCGCCAGTTTTTTCACTTCCTTTGGCTACTTTCACTCGGACGACGATGATGGGCAGGTGCTGCTCGAGATCCGCCGAGTGCTTCAGGACCGCGGATATTTCCTCTTGGACTTTCTGAATTCCCGGAGGGTCGTAGAAACACTGTCTCCTAGAGATGAAAGTGAAGTCGCCGGTCGTCGGGTGGTTCAGGAACGTAGGTTGGTCGACGGGGCCCGAGCTGTGGAGAAGACGATCTGCATCGGAGGAGAGGGCGGAAGCAAACCTGAAGTATTTCATGAACGGGTTCGACTGTACTCAGTGACGGAACTGAAGACGCTTCTAACCAACTGTCGATTGACACCCGAGCGGTGGTTTGGGGACTATGCGGGAGGCCCACTGACCGAATTGGCTCCGCGAGTGATCGCACTTGCCCGTGCATCGTAGGAGCTCTGTGAAACCCGGAGAGGAACCTGCGTCGTTCGTTGGACACGGTTCGAAAGACGGAGCGACCTTGAAGATCAAGGACACGCTGTGAAAATCCACAACCGTCCCCTCTCAGGGACACCTCTGGCTACAGCATGGCTGAATCGGAGTCCTGAGGCGCTCGCGCTTTTCTCTCGAGATCCAAGCTCGATAGAGTCGTACCTGGCTAAGGCGGAAGAAGTGGACGCGCGCGTAGGAAAACAGGAGCGCCTTCTCGCAGCCTCTTGCCTCGTCGGGGGAGGGGACAATGCGAAAAAGAGGATCGACGAATTCATCGAGGGCCATGGGTTCATGGTTACTACAGGACAGCAACCTGGCCTATTCGGGGGCCCACTCTACGGACTGTATAAGGGACTGACTGCCGCTGCCTTAGCCAGGAGGCTCGAGGGCGTTCTGGAGCGACCAGTAATCCCCGTGTTCTGGATCGCTTCGGAAGATCACGATTGGGACGAAGCTAGAGGGACGCATGTGATCGATGTGGGAAATGATCTCCACGAGGTTTCCCTGCCTCCTGGAGAACCCGGTGTCGATCGGCCGCTCTATCGAATCCCTGCGGGCCAAGAGATCATGGGTGCGCTGGATCTCTTTTGCTCGTTCATGCCTGATACTGAATTCTTGCCGTACTGGCGGACCCTCCTGGCAAAATCCTATAGATCCGACCGAACGCTGGCTGAAGCGTTCCAAGATGTGCTGGAGATCCTGCTCGGACCTGCAGGAGTGTTTCTGGTACAGTCGCACCATCAGGATCTCAAAGCCCGTGCACTTCCGATCCTTCTGCGTGAGCTAAGGGAGAGCGGAGACCGAGAAACCGCGCTCAGGATGAATGGTGCTTCGATCAAGGGAGCAGGCTTTGAGCTCCAGGTCCCGCTGATCCCCGATGCGACTAACGTCTTTATACAGGGGGAAGTGCGACGTGAACGGGTGTTCCGGGATGGCTCAAGCTTCAGGCTCCGAGGCTCAAACCGACGGCTGAGTTTGACTGATGTGGAGGCTCTCGGGAATGACGATCCCTCGTGCCTGAGTCCGAATGTGCTTCTCCGACCTGTCATCGAAAGCGCTCTCTTCCCGACGCTCTCTTATGTGGCCGGCCCAGGGGAGGCAGCTTATCTACCACAGACCGCACCGCTGTTTGCGGGCCACGGTATCGAGATGCCTGTCGTACATCCGCGCGTCTCGTTGGCAGTGGTGGAGGGGAAAATAGATAAGGTCCTCGGTAAGTTCCATCTGGCCATTGATGATATGGCCGAGGCTCATCAAGAAGTCGCGGGGAGACTCGTCAGAGAGAGGATTCCCAGCGATGTCCAGTCCGGACTAGAGAGGCTCAGGAAAGTGGTGAGCGAGAATACGGATCTCCTTCTCGACTCAGTATCCCGAATCGACTCGACGCTTTCGGGGCCGGTTAAAGCTTTTCGTCGACATAGTTTTGCACTTCTGACCGATGTGGAGAGAAAGATCGTCCAGAGTCTAAAGAAGGAGAACCATGTAGCCCTCGCTCAGGTCGCCAAAGCTCAACTCCACCTCTTCCCAGGGGGCTGGCCGCAAGAGCGCGTCCTCAACCCGTTCTATTACCTAGTCCGATATGATTGGGCGTTCCTCGAGGCGCTGAGGGACCACGCGGACAGAGCCGTGCTCCCATTAAGTATGAATCCAAGGGCCCCCAAGGGCGTAGAACGGTAAAGGAATGCAGATTCCCATCCTCTGGCTGTAACGTTGCTCTATGCAATTTCAGAAAGGTAGCTAGTGTTTTCGTCAATGTGGTGGCTCGTCATCATCGTTTTCGGACTGCTTAATCCGGAGATCCCCTCTAGGGTTTTAGACTCATGTCTGGATTGGGCGATGGTGGCCCAGATCGAGAGTAGTGTTAGGGGAGGCGACCCCGAGGCGCCTGCTGAAAGAATCCAGTACTTGGAGGGTGATATCGATCGGCTCTCGATCGATATGCAGCGACTGAAAGAGGAGCCTGAGTTCTCCCAGAATCTTCTCTCTGAACGGTTTTCCCAGGGTGCACCTCGATTCCCGTCCGGTGAACGAGCCTCCTGACTTGATTCCCGAAGGGATGGATGCTACTCCCGAGGGGCTGGCCTCGTCGAGTCGTTCGCGGGCCTCTGTCCGGGTCGCGGCGGGAATTTTCCTCAGCCGTATCACGGGCCTGATCCGAGAACGGGTGTTCGCCCATTATTTTGGGGCTTCTTCGTTTGCCGATGTCTGGCGAGCTGCGCTTCGGATGCCAAACGTCATCCAGAACCTTCTAGGGGAAGGCACGCTTTCGGCATCGTTCATCCCGATATATTCCGAACTCCTCAAGGAAGAGAGACACGAGGAAGGCGCCCGGTTCGCAGGCGCGGTCTTCGGGCTGCTCACGCTTGCCGCTGGGGCTCTTGGGCTCTTGGGAATCGTCCTGGCTCCAATCCTGGTAGCTGTCTTCTTTGATGGGTTCGATCCGGGGCGGCAGGCACTCACCGTAGATCTTGTCCGGATCCTTTTCCCGATGACCGCTATCCTGGTCATCTCAGCCTGGGCTTTGGGCATCCTTAACTCTCATAGGCGCTTTTTCCTCCCCTACGTTGCTCCGGTCGCATGGAACGCATCAATCATTGCCGCTATGACAGGGGGCGCACTCGGCTGGGGACTTTCGGGAGAAGAGTTGGCTCGAGTACTGGCATGGGGTGCCCTGGTCGGGGGAGGTCTCCAGGTGGGTGTCCAGTTACCCTCTGCGCTTCGGCTGCTTGATGAGTTCCGTCCCTCGCTGTCGCTACAGGTACACGGAATTCAAGAAGCAATTCGTAATTTCGTTCCTGTTGTTGCTGCCCGTGGTGCGGTGAACCTGGGAGGATGGTTGGACTTCACGTTGGCTGCATATCTCGCAACGGGAGCGGTGGCATCCTTGGGGTATGCTCAGACTTTGTACCTTCTTCCGATCTCCCTTTTTGGAATGTCAGTTGCGGCCTCCGAACTCCCAGAGCTATCGCGGAACCGCCGGCGAGGAACTGCAGTTATCCAGGGGGAAGTAAACGTTGCGATGGAACGCATCGGATATTTTCTGATCCCCTCGGCACTGGCCTATGTGTTCTTGGGGAACGTCATCACGTCCGCGCTCTACCAGACAGGTGCATTCGGAGCCTCAGAGGTGCGCGTCACGTGGGCTGTACTGGCTGGGTACGCGGTGGGCATGCCGGCCTCTGCAGTGTCCCGTCTACTTTCGTCTGCCTTTTATGCAGTGCGAGATACACGGACGCCTGCCCGCATTGCCTATCTGCGGGTGGTCCTCTCTCTGGGGGTCGGTTTTGCGTTCATGTTTCCTCTGGATCGCCTTGAGGTGGGCCCCCTGCGGTTGGGGGCAGTCGGTCTCGCGCTGGGCGCCAGTCTGGCAGCGTGGGTCGAGCTGTTCTTCCTGAGGAGGGCTCTGCGTCACTCGATCGGGGCGCACGGAATCGCAGGGGCCCGCTTACTACGGATGTGTGCTGCTGGAGGGTTCGGGACAGGAGCCGGATTGTTGGCTCTCCTCCTCCTCCCTCCCCTGCACCCTTGGGTTCTGGCGCTCGGAACGCTAATCCCCTTCGGAGGGGTATACCTTCTCACTTCTGCGCTTCTTGGTGTGTCACAGTCGCTACCGAACTTCCGTTCTGGGTCCTCGGCCGCCCCGTGATACCCCTCTGTCTGAGTTGATACTCCGGTGATCATCGACCGTAGAAAGTTGGACCATCTCCCGGGCTCACCCGGCGTGTATCTGTTCAAGGACGGGGAAGGGGAGATCCTCTACATCGGCAAGGCAAAGTCAGTTCGGTCGCGGGTGCGGAGCTACTTCGGAAGTGACCGCGGCCGGGGAATTCGTGTGCTAGAGCTGGCGCGGCTCACCGCCGAGGTGGATACGATTCTGGTTGGATCCGAGTCTGAAGCGCTCCTTCTCGAGGCGAACCTTATAAAGGAACACCAGCCCCGGTTCAATATCCAGCTCAGGGACGACAAACGGTATCCCTTTGTGAAGGTGACGGTCCAGGAGGCTTTCCCCAGAGTGTTCGTCACCCGACAGCTTCGGGACGACGGAGCCCGATATTTTGGTCCATTCACCTACGTCGGGCCGATGCGACAGGCACTCGACGTTGTGAAGCGACTCTATTCGGTCCGATCCTGCCGGTACGATCTGCCCCGAGAGGCGCCCCCTCGACCTTGTCTCGACTACCATATCGACCGGTGCGCAGCCCCCTGTGTAGGGCTGCAGTCGGAGGAAGAGTACCGCGCGATGATTGAGGACATCCTTAGGGTTCTGGATGGTCAGACGGATGATTTGAGCTCTGAGATTGAAGCGCAGATGGGTGAGGCAGCACGGGAGTTACGTTTCGAGGAGGCAGCCCGACACCGAAATGTCCTACAAGGGTTGGAAACTATCGCGCGCGAGCAGCGCATGGAGCGTGCAGAGGGAGGCAGCCAGGATATTCTAGGGATTGCGCGCGACCGTAGGTTGGCCATAGCGGTGGTCCTTCGCGTTCGCCAGGGCAAGCTCTTGGGAAGGGAAAGTCACCGCTTTGCGGGGCTAGGGGATGAATCTGAGGCGGAGTTGCTGGGGATTTTCGTTACGCTCTACTATCTAGGGAGAGGAACTAGTGCAGGGGAGGAGCTTCCCCGGGAAATCCTTCTTCCTTTGGGATTTCCGGATCAGGCAGCCCTTGAGAAGATCCTTTCTGAGCGGGCGGGGCGGAGGGTGCGCTTGCACATCCCGTCCAGGGGAAGCAAGCGCCGCATGATCGAACTTTCGGCCGAAAACGCCAGACACCTTCTAGAAGAGGAGGTCACCAGCCTAGAGGTTGCCGTGGACAGAGCGGATACGGTGCTCTACGAGCTGCAGGAACGTCTCGAACTTAAGGTCGTTCCCCGGTTGATCGCTTGCTTTGACATTTCCCATACACAGGGAAGCGAAGTCGTGGCGAGTGCGATTTCCTTTGAAAATGGTGAGCCAAAGCGGGGTCTTTACAGGCATATGAAGATCCGCGGGGAGTGGTTGAACGATGACTGCCGCTCCATGGCAGAGGCGGTGAGACGCTATGTCCAACGGAGATTGGCAGGAGACGACCCTCTTCCCGAACTCCTGCTCCTAGATGGCGGGAAGGGTCAACTCAGCGCCGTAGGTCCCGTGCTCGATGAACTCGGTGCGTCGGAAGTGGCGCTGGCCGCTTTGGCCAAGAGGAACGAGGAATTGTTTCTGCCTGGTCGTCGGGATCCAATCCGCCTTTCCCGAAGGGATCCAGCTCTTCAGCTGCTGCAGAGGATCAGGAACGAAGCTCATCGGTTCGCCCTCGAATACAATCGCAAACTGCGTGGGCGCCGTACGATCTGGAGCGAGCTATCGGAGATACCTGGGGTCGGGCCGAAACGCCAACGCTCCCTCCTCACGAGCTTCGGCTCCGTCAAGTCGGTCCGACAGGCTAGGGTTGAGGAGATCGAGCGGGTCCCAGGCTTCTCCCAGGTTCTAGCCAGGAGAGTTCTAACCTACTTTGAAGGGTCCTCGACTGAATCTGATGGCTGATGTTTCCCCGACCGATCCTGGCTCGATGACAAGTGCTGTCAGAACCCGCTTTGCGCCTAGTCCAACCGGCAACATGCACGTCGGCAACCTTCGGATTGCAATCTTCAACTACCTCTTCGCCCGCAAGCATCGGGGGGTCTTTCTCCTTAGGGTAGAGGATACGGATGTGGCAAGGAATCTGAAGGGGTCGTTGGATCGGCTGTTGGAGGATTTGCGCTGGGCGGGAATCGAATGGGATGAGGGTCCAGACATTGGAGGTCCGTTCGTCCCCTACGTTCAGAGTCAGCGTAACGAGCGGCACATGGAGAAAGCGCTCGATCTGGAGAAGCGCGGCTTGGCCTATCGTTGTTTCTGCACCAATGCCGAGATCGAAGCAGTTCGGACTGAGGGCGGTAACTCTCCCCGGTGTCCCGGTGGATGTCGAACTCTGGATCCCGATGATGCAAAGGAGCGCGAGCGACATGAATCGTCCGCCGCAGCTATCCGCTTTGCCGTGCCGGATGGTGATATTGAAGTTAAGGATCATATAAGAGGACTGATATCATTTCACAGTAGAGATATGGGAGACTTCGTAATTCTTCGTACTGATGGTCGGTCTACCTACAACTTCGCGGTGGTTGTAGACGATGTGGACATGGAGATCACACATGTGATCCGGGGGGCAGGCCATCTCTCCAATACTCCCAAACAGGCACTCCTTTTTGATGCGTTGGGCTCGACCCGACCCGTATTTGCGCACCTTCCAACCGTGTTGGGACCAGATGGCTCGAGGCTTTCGAAACGGACAGGTTCGCCCGGGATCGATCGGCTTAGGGCGGAAGGGTTTCACCCCGACGCCGTGGTCAATTACTTGTCGTTACTCGGGTGGTCTCCTGGGAACAATCGGGAAATCATGTCCCGGAGTGAGATCGTTCGCTCATTGGACCTGGACAGGGTGCGGCCATCCAACACCGTGTACGATCTCGAAAAGATGAGGTGGATCTCGGCGCAGCACATCGCGAGCATGCCCACGGAGGAACTGGCCTCGGCCGTGGGGCCATATATCGACCACGAAGAGTTCCCGCAGGAGAGGGTCAATCTCCTGCCTGCGATCGAGGCGGTGCGGTCCCGTCTGCACACCTTCAGTCAAATCAACAGCGCCCTGCGGATTCTCTTTCCGGACACTGATACCCTCCAGACCGCCCGGAGGGAACTCGCGGAGGATCCGGAGGCAGCGCTCCGTGTGCTCCGCGCGGTCCGGGATCGTCTCGAGACACTGAATCCCTGGACTGCCGAGGACGCGGCGAGGGCTGTGAGAGAGGCCGGGCAGGAGCTTGAGGTGAATGGACCGAGCCTCTTTCATCCAGTTCGGCTCGCACTCTGTGGGGCGCGAAGCGGACCCGATCTCGGGAAGGTGCTGGCCGCACTCGGGCGGCAACGAGTGCTCCTGAGGCTGAGTGAGGCAGGAGGAAGTGTTGAGGCCGGCTTTTGACCTGTACGGGGGTTGGCGGTGATCGGGAATCTGAAGTAGGTTATGAGCTTATCTTTGTCTATGGCCCCTGTGCTGGGAGTGAATGTCTTTCACGGCCGGGCCTCTCGAGGGAGACTGCGGGTTGATATCGAACACCAAACTTTAAAGACCACCAGGAGGAGCTGGATGAATGTCCGAATCACAGCGGCGTGTCTAATTGGGCTGGCTATTGTTCTCGAAGGATGCGCCAGCGGCGGCGCGCCGCCTGGCATCCAGCCGCAGGCCCAATCTATCGCTGACGAAGACCTGCCTGCCTGGGTCCTGGATTTGCCGGAGGGTGAGCCGCCCCGCGATAACGATTACACAAACGAGGCAGCGCTCTTCTTGTTCCAGGTGGAGGGCCAAGAGCTTCCCGAAAGTGTTGAGAATCTCTACCGGCAGGTGCTCGAATCCGCGCAAAGCGGGATTCAGTTGGATCCGACGAATGCTCAGTCTTATGTCCAGGCAGGGCAGGCTTACCTTGGGCTCGGAGACCATGCGGCAGCAGATGAAATGTTCGACCAAGCGGAGGAGATCTACCCTCGCTCTCTCCTGGAGACAAACTTTTTCAGGGAGACGGAGTGGATTCAGATCTTCAACGGGGCGGTCGCCGCCATGACGGAGGATCTCTCCTCGGGTCTTGCCGCTATGGAGCTGGCCCACGTCATTTATCAGGGTCGCCCTGAGGCGATGATGCAGCTGGGAGGGATGTACATGGAGGCTGGGCGGTCCGAAGAGGCTCTGGACGTATTCAACCAGGCGGAGGATTTAATCGAGGGTCCGATTGGTCAGCGAGAGGAGGACCCTCTGGTCCTTACAGCGCTTCAGGAGAGCCTAGAGATCGTGAGATTCAACCAAGCCCAGATCCTGTTTGAATTAGAGCGCTATCAGGAATCCGCGGAGGTGTATCAGGAACTTGTCGAAGAGGACCCCAACGACCTGATGGCGTACTCGAACCTCGGAGCCGCACTGGTTGCGGGGGGAGATGCAGACGGGGCCTCTGCTGTTTATTCCGACTTGTTGGCACGCCCAGGGCTTAGTGTGACGGATTACAACACAATTGCGGTTGGAGCCTACAACGGTGACCTCTTTGTTCAGGCTGCCCAAGCGTTCGGGCGGGCATACGAAGCACTTCCCCAGAGCCGCGACTTCATCTTCAATCAGGTACAGTCTCTCTACTTGGCGGAGGCGTGGGACCAACTCCTTGAGGTAGCACCCCGGCTCATTGAGCTTGATACCCACAACCAAAACGGACGAAGATTCTTGGTTCAAGCGTTCGTCGGGTTGGACCGTATGCAGGAAGCGGCACCAATACTGGACGAAATGGAAGCGCTCCCTTTCGAGATTTCCGGGCTCCTGTTACAGCCTGTAGATGGGGGTTATGTGATTCCCGGCCTATTAACGAATCGGAACTCCGACGCTGGCTCGACCGCTGAAATTCGGTTTCGGGTCTACGACGGGGGCGGCCTGGAAATCGGATCCCAGGATGTGTCACTCATGCTGGGCGAAGTGGAACAGTCGGTGGAGTTCCAAGTCGACTTTCCGACGACCGCTGAGGTGATCGGATACCACTACGAAGTCCTTAATTGATCTAAGCGAGTCATGCAGGTGCGGGCGTAGCTCAGTTGGTAGAGCATCAGCTTCCCAAGCTGAGGGTCGCCGGTTCGAATCCGGTCGCCCGCTCATAGGTAAAGCGAAAGCGGTGTCATGACTTCACGTGGCACCGCTTTCGCTTACAGGAAGGAAGGTGAGTGAGAATGTGTGCGAGTATTTGGCTCATCATTGCAGTTCTGAAAGGGGCACTGATTCTCGCTACCCGAGTTGAGGATCGCCAGCTCGAATCCGGTTGGCCAGACATGGCCAATCCCCTACGGATTCCCAGAGCGGTCACCCGCAGTGTAGTTATCCTCCCGCTTCTTCGGTGGAATTTAGTCTCCGGCGCGAAAGCGTTTGCCCTGGTCTGGTTGATCAGCGCTCCTACAACGGCCGAAGCGCAACTCACTTCTGCGAGGCCAGGTGAGTCCCCACACTTCGTGCCTCGGATCGAGGGAGAAATCACCCTGGACGGTAGAGCAGACGAGCCTTTTTGGAAGGCCATCGACCCCCTGCCGGTCTTCACACATATACCTACGTTTGGGGCCCCACCTACGGAGCGGACTGAATTTCGGATCGCCTACGATGCCGAGTACCTCTATTTTTCGTGCCAGGCGTATGACTCGGACCCCACCGGCATCCGTATGTTTTCTCTCGAGCGGGACGAAACGTCGTACAGAAGTGACTTTTGTGCGATCTACATTGACTCTCTCAATGACGAAGAGAATGCACTTCAGTTCAAGACGAGCCCGTCGGGCAATCGTTCTGACTCCCAACGCACGAACGATGGGCAGCGGTCGGATAATAGCTGGGATGCCTTCTGGGATGCGGCAGTTTTCAGGGATGAGCACGGATGGTATGCCGAACTTCGGATCCCCTTTTCCAGCTTCCTCTTTCAGGCGATCGACGGACGGGTGATCATGGGCGTGTCGATGCTTCGAAACATCTCACGCAAGAACGAGCGGCACATCCACCCGGCCATCTCGCCCGAGAGTTCGAACACTGCTCACACCCAGCCGTCCCGAATGCGTAAGATCGTACTCGAGGGGATGGGGGAACAGCGTAAACCGGGTTACCTGACACCGTATACCCTCGCTGGAGGAGGTTACAGCCATGGTCTAGACAGTCTGGGAACGAGATATGACCGTGCCAATGACCGGGTGGGAGAAGCTGGGCTAGACTTTCGGTACGGCCTCACTTCTAACCTCACCCTGCACATCACGGCAAACACTGACTTTGCCCAAGTGGAGGCTGACGACCAGCAGGTGAATCTCAGCCGGTTCTCCCTATTCTTCCCAGAGAAGCGGCGCTTCTTCCAGGAGCGAGCATCGAACTTCGAGTACTCGCTTGGAGGACAGGATCGACTCTTCCATTCCCGAACAGTAGGATTGGCTGGAGGGAGGCCGGTCCGAATTCTTGGAGGTGGCCGCATGGTAGGTCGGGTGGGAGAATGGGATGTCGGCATTCTGGACCTGCAGACCGCCGAGTCTGAGCTTCTTCCCTCGGAGAATATGGGAGCCGCACGCCTCCGGCGCCGTGTGCTAAACCCCAACTCCTACGTAGGGGGTATCCTTACGAGCCGGCTGGGTTCGGGTGGAGAGAAGAACATCGTATATGGTGCTGATGCGATCTTTCGACTTGTCGGCGATGAGTATCTCGTCCTCAATTGGGCCCAGAGTTTTGACGATCAGGAGCAGTCGTTTGCCCCGGGGAAGTTGATCAGGCCTTTAGAGCGCGGTCTAGTGCGGTTGAACTGGGAGCGCCGGGGGGTAGACGGGCTCACCTATGCCCTCGACCTGGCACGGGTAGGGGACACCTTCAATCCGGGGATGGGCTTTCTCCGCCGAAGGGATTATGCCAGGGGACAGGCCAACTTGGGTTATGGGTGGCGGCCGGGACCAGAAGCACGACTATTCACTTACGCCCTCCAAATGGAGGGGGCAGTATTCCGTCGTAATAGCGATGGAACTATCGAGACGGTGGAAATCGGATCCACGGCCGTCTTACAGACATGGAGCCAGCAGCGACTAACCCTATCTGTTCCCTTTCGTTACGAGAATCTGGAGTCGTCGTTCTCCCTCCCGGAGGGCACCTCAGTTCCGGCGGGCACCTACAGCTTCGCCGCAGCTCTCCTTCGCTACTCGGGGCCGCCGGGAGACCGGGTTCGAACCACTGCCGCAGTCGAGGTGGGGCATTTCTTTGACGGACGGCAGGTTGCGGTGTCGGTTGGGCCGATCTGGGATCCGTCCGTGCATTTAAACCTCGCAGCAAACTACCGGCTTGACCGCGTGATCTTCCCCGATCGCAATGAGGACTTCACGGCTCACCTCATTCAGCTTCGGGCACAAGTAATGCTTTCAACTGAGACCTCTGCTATCGGATTTGTTCAGTACAGCAAGACCGATAATTCGATTATCGCAAACCTTCGTTTCCGCTTCAATCCCCGGGAAGGGAATGACTTTTACATCGTTTGGAACGAAGGCCTAGTTACTAGTCGGAACTCCTTCGATCCGGTGCGTCCTATGAGCGATGAGCGGACGATCCTAATAAAGTACTCCCACACCTTGCAGTTCGGAATCTAAACTGCTCGACGATCACTAAAATTACAAAAGATCTCGTTGAGTAGGGCTCTATAAGCCACTATGTTTTTTGGCTGTTCAAGGCCTTTCTCTCGCTGCTCCGGAGCAGCCCATACCGGATCAGCTTCGGTTCATGCGGCACCTGAGCAGGAGGTATTTCTCTCGTGGTTCGTATCGCTGCAATAGAGTCGGGAAGCATTGCGGAGGAACTGCACCTAAGTATCGGCACTCGGATTGTGCGTATCAACGGCGAACGCGTCCGGGATGCAATCGATTTTACCTTCCTCCAGGCTGATGCTGAGCTAGAGATTCAGACGGTGGATCCGTATGGTGTCCGGACGGTTCTTGAGATCTTACGGGAGCCGGGAGACTCTCTCGGGATTCTGCCCGAGCCCGATAAGATCAGGGAATGCGCGAACGAATGCGTGTTCTGCTTCATTGACGGCAACCCTTCAGATGTTCGCTCTAGTTTGTGGGTTAGGGATGATGACTTCAGAATGTCATTCACATATGGAAGCTACGTCACCCTGACCAATCTTGGGCCCCGAGGACTCCAACGCCTGGTAGATCAACGGCTCTCGCCACTCTACGTGAGCGTACACGCAACAGAATCCGCGGTCCGCATCAGACTTCTGAAGAACGTGCGCGCCGGTCTTGTCATGGATCAACTCAGGTTTCTTACCGACCACGGTCTTGAGGTTCACACTCAGATTGTTCTCTGTCCCGGTTGGAACGACGGAGTCCACCTAGAGCGTACGATAAAGGACCTTTATGGGTTAGGCTCTGGAATCCGGACCCTTTCAGTGGTCCCGGTTGGCCTTACAAAATACAACGTGAACCGTCCGGTACGACTACTGACCCAAGATGAGGCATCCGCCGCCATAGACTCAGTGGAGAAAGCTCGTGCCTCGTCCCTCAGAGAGAGGGGATATGGATGGTGTTATGCTGCGGACGAGCTGTTCCTGACCGCGGAAAGAGAGCTGCCGCCAGGGGAATACTACGACGACCTGGCGTTGACGGAAAACGGAGTTGGAGCAATCCGGCATTTCCTCGATGGGTTTGAGCAAGGGATGGGCTGCCTTCCAGATCTCTCCCAAAATCGTATTCGGCTGTTCACGGGTCGATCGATGGAGCCCTTCCTTTCCGATCTTTCACCTCAGCTGGAGGGAGTCACTGGGGCGGAAGTCCAGGTGAGAAGCGTACGGAATCAGTTCTACGGCGATACGGTCACAGTTGCCGGGCTTCTGGGAGGCCGTGATCTGCTTGAGGCAGTGACCAACCCTTCCGATCAGGATCTGGTCATGATCCCCTCGGAGGCACTGAACCAGGATGAACTCTTCATCGATTCGGTCTCATTGGATGACTTCCGTCGGGAGCTCTTCCCAGCACGCGTGGTTCCTGGGTATGAGATCACCCAAGCCCTCAGTGCTTTGTGAGTCGACGATTACCGGTGGTGGCTGTGGTGGGACGCCCTAATGTGGGAAAGTCCACCTTCTTCAATCGAGTACTTGGTCATCGAATGGCGATTGTGGACGACCATCCTGGAGTTACCCGCGATCGAAACTTCGCTCCGGCTGACTGGGCGGGTAACGAGTTTTTTCTCGTAGACACTGGGGGAGTGATCGAGGGTAGCGATGAGCCTCTCGATGTCCTGGTTCGTAACCAGGCGTTAGCTGCGATCGAGGAGGCGGACCTGGTCCTGCTCATGGTCGACGGAAAGGCTGGGGTTCATCCCCTGGACGAGCGGCTATCTGACGTGGTGCGTGACTTTAGGCGCCCCATTATTGTGGTCGTGAATAAGGTGGACAACCTCCCTGCTGATCAGTCTCACCATGACTTCTGGCGCCTGGGACTCGGAGAACCTTTCCCAGTGAGCTCCCTCTCCGGGAAGGGTTCTGGAGACCTTCTTGACATTGTGGTGTCCAAAATTCCGGAGACAGCCAGAGCCGAAGATGAGGCCGATCTTCGGATTGCGGTCTTGGGACGACCGAACGTGGGCAAGTCGTCGTTGGTAAATCGGCTGTTTGGAGAGGACCGGGTAATCGTGAGCGATGCTCCTGGCACAACCCGAGATCCTATCGACTCCTGGCTACAATACCATGGGCAGCGTCTGGTATTCGTGGATACGGCCGGACTTCGTCGGCACTCCCGCGTGCGAGGGTCGATTGAGTATTACTCTGTCCTTCGTACCCATCGGGTGATCCGAGAAGCCGATGTGTGTCTCGTTCTTGTGGATGCCTCCGAGGGTATTCACAATCAGGACCTGAAGATACTGGAAGCGGCTTGGGAGGCGGGGTGTGGCGTGCTGCTCGGGGTCAACAAGTGGGATCTGATGGAGAAGGACCACCGCTCCGCGTCGGAGTTCGAAGAAGTGATGCGCCAGCGAGCACCTTTTCTCCGGGGCGTTCCAGTCCTCTTCCTTTCCGCTTTGACCGGCCAGAGAGTGCGGAAGAGTTTGGACCTGCTATTGGAGGTCGCAGATGAGCGTCGAAAGAGGATCCTCACGCACGAAGTGAATGAAGTCTTGGAAGGATTGGTTCGGCGTCAGCCACCCCCCCACTCGCGTGGACGACAGGTGAAACTCCGCTACGGCACTCAGGGCGAGGTGGAGCCACCGACTTTCGTGATTTTCTCGAACCTGCCTCGAGAGGTCCCGGAACATTACGTCCGCTTTCTCCAGAATGGGTTTCGAGCTGCCTGGGGGTTCAAAGGATCTCCGATCAGGGTTCGCTTGAGGGGATCCCATCCCGAACGAGGACGTGCCCCTTGAGAATCCAGCTTCTTCTCATCTTGATCTCTTATGTAGCAGGGGCAACACCCACATCGTACTGGGTAGCCCGTGGACTCTATGGTAGGGACCTGCGTAAGGAGGGAAGCGGGAACCTCGGAGCTACGAACACCTACCGAGTGCTCGGTTGGAAGGCAGCGGCCCCTGTCCTCGTCGTTGACATGCTAAAGGGATGGGCACCCGTGGTGCTCTTGCCTCTAATGACCTCGGAGACATCGTCTGAGTGGGCAATGGGCTACGGAGCCGCGGCGGTCGTGGGTCACATGTTCTCGTTCTGGGTTGGGTTCAGTGGAGGGAAGGGGGTCGCGACAAGCACGGGTGTCGTTTTCGCGCTATCTCCCTGGGCCGCGCTTATCGGACTTGGCGTCTGGCTGGCCACAGTGCTATCTACAGGATACGTCTCCTTGGGCTCTATCCTCGCGGCGGTCACTCTTCCGATCGCGGTTCTCCTGACGCCTCACGATGGAGGACAGTCCATACTGACTGCCACCGTCATGCTCGCAGCTTTCATCATCTACGCACACCGCGGGAATGTTCAACGCCTCATTCGAGGTGAAGAGCAGCGTTTTGGAAAAGGTGGCAAGAGATGACCGCGAAGGGCCACCTCGTCGATGCCGCCGTGGTCGGCGCAGGCAGCTGGGGGACTGCCCTTGCCCATCTACTGCACAGAAATGGGCATTGCGTGAGGCTGTGGAGCTACGAGGAAGATCTGGCTCGCTCCATCGAAGAATTGGGAGAGAATCAAAGCTATCTGCCAGGCATCGCTTTTCCGCCTGAGATCCGAGTATCGAATCAGTTGGACGAGGTCGTGTCCGGCGCGGAACTGATCATCTCCGTGAGCCCAGCACAATTCGTGGACCGGGTTATGAGGGAGGCCGCTCCGGCTGTGGACCCTGGCGCACTCGTGGTCAGTGCGTCCAAGGGGATTGAGATCCCGACGCTTAGGCGCATGGACGAGGTCCTTGAAGAAATCTTTTCGCCTCATATGGCAAAGCGGCTGGTTGTTCTGTCCGGCCCGTCGTTCGCGTCCGAAGTCGCAGGAGGACAGCCAACGGCCATCGTTGCAGCAAGTGAATCCGCCGAGGCTCGCCTCGAAGTGCAGCGAGTGTTTCGATCTCCGACCTTTCGAGTGTATACCAATCCAGATGTGGTGGGAGTGGGACTCGGAGGAGCCCTCAAGAATGTGATCGCTCTTGCTTCGGGGGTTTGCGCTGGGCTGGATTTCGGGCACAATACTCAAGCTGCACTTCTCACCCGAGGACTCGCGGAGATTACCCGACTCGGGGTGGCAATGGGCGCTAAAACTTCCACCTTCTACGGCCTTGCAGGGATCGGAGATCTGGTCCTGACCTGCACGGGGGAGCTCTCGCGGAACCGGATGGTCGGTACGCGGCTGGGCAGGGGCGAAAGCCTTGAGACTATACTCTCGGAGATGACGGCTGTGGTGGAGGGCGTCCGCACGACTTTTGCCGCACACGAACTGGCAAAGAGATTCGAGGTTGAGATGCCGATCGTCAGTCAGGTTTACGCTATTCTGAAAGAGGGGAAAGCCCCGCTGGATGCCGTTGGAGATCTCATGCTTCGAGATCCCAGGTCGGAGTCGGACAGTACGGTGTAAATCAGTAGGTGAAGATACCTTAGCTCGGAAAACAGAGAGGAGCCATGGCAGAGGATCCCATCATCAAGAAGGCCTATTATTCGATTGGAGACGTGTGTAACCTCACGGGCCTAAAGCCCCACGTCCTGCGATACTGGGAGACTCAGTTCTCAGCGCTCCGCCCCATGAAGAATCCGGCGGGAAATCGGGTCTACCGGCCGAAGGAAGTCGAGCTCATTCATTTGCTGAAACGCCTACTTTACGAGGAGAAGTACACGATTGAGGGTGCGAACCGTAAGATTCAAGGGGTGCGAAGGTCTGGGGATCTAGAGGAGGAACGCCGCAATGCTCTCGTACCTGAGATCCTGAGTGGAATTACGGAGGAACTCGAGCACGTCAGGGAACTGCTCACCTGACAATGCGGATCCTCTGCACCAATGATGACGGCTTTCTCGCCACTGGACTTAGAGTTCTAGCGGCCGCAGCCAAGACACTGGGAACAGTGGCCGTCGTCGCGCCGGACCGAGAACAGAGTGCAACGAGCAACTCCCTCACGATCCACCGTCCACTACGCAGCCGAGAGACGTCGGACGGCACACTCGTCGTCGACGGGACTCCAACGGACTGTGTGATCCTCGCCATCAACGCTTTACTGGATGAACGACCCGACCTCTGTGTCTCGGGGGTAAACCACGGCTCCAACATGGGGGAGGACGTTCTCTATTCGGGTACCGTGGCGGCAGCCATGGAGGCGACTGTTCTGGGTGTTTCCGCAGTCGCGATTTCTTACACGGGTGACGACTTCGAGTCGATCGAGGCCTGGGAGAGGATACTGGCCCGTCTCTTGGAACGGGTGGCCCAGAGGCAGGAGTTTCCACGGTCGACCTTGTTGAACGTGAACCTTCCCCCTGTGATGCCGGATGAAGTCAAGGGTGTGCGAATCACGTCTCTCGGCCAGAGGAGATACTCGGGTTCCCTGACCCGGGCTGAAGATCCCTCCGGAAAGGAGTACTTCTGGATAGGCGGAGGGGCGACGACGTGGAGGGGAAACGAGGATTCCGACTTCAGGGCAATTGAGGATGGATATATTTCTGTCACGCCTCTGCACCTAGACCTGACGAATTACCGCATTATCGAGGAGATCCGAGGTTGGAACCTGGACCTCTGAGCGACCTGCAGTTCGTTGGCTATCGTCGAAAGCTCATCGAAGATATCCGTACCGCTGGGATCAAAGAACTGGAGATCCTGCAGCTTTTTGATTGGGTGCCAAGACATCTCTTTGTTCCGGAGGGTGTACGGACTCGAGCGTATGAAGACGCCCCGATCCCTATCGGGTACGGGCAAACGGCGTCACAGCCATCCCTTCAGGCGTCCTATCTCCAGATTCTCCAGCCGACTTTTGATGACCGCGTGTTGGAGATCGGTACCGGAAGCGGCTACCTGACAGCGCTGCTGGCGCTTGCATCGGATCGCGTCTACTCAGTGGAGAGAGTTCGCGAGCTCTCGGTTAGAGCGCGCAAGGCTCTTGATGCGCTGGAACTCCGAAATGTCGCTCTCTTGGTTGGCGATGGATCCATAGGATGGAAGAAGTTTGCTCCGTACGACCTCATCACAGTCTCCGCAGCTTCCCCGGCGGTTCCGGCAGCACTCCTCGATCAACTAGCCGAGGACGGTAGGATGTTGATCCCGGTCGGGTCGAGGAAAAGTCAGGAGTTGATTCTGATCCGCAGAGAAGGAAAGAAGTTTAGCCAGGATGTGGTCCGAGATGAATGCACGTTTGTACCCCTAGTGGGAAGCCAGGGATGGGGCGAGGAGATGGTCAGAGATGAGTGACCTCAGAGTTCTCCGACGACTCTACGACTGGGTCCTTGGCTGGGCACACACCCCCTACGGTGTTTCGGCTCTGGTAGTACTTTGCTTTGCGGAGGCGTCCTTTTTTCCGATTCCGCCCGATCCACTTCTGATAGCGCTCTGTCTCGGTGCCCCACATCGTTCGTTTCGCCTTGCCGCTTGGGGGACTGCCGCATCGGTGACGGGGGGCATTGTCGGATATCTCTTGGGTTGGGGAGCCTGGAGCCTTCTCGGAGATTTCTTCTTCGCCTGGGTACCCGGGGTCACACCGGAAGCTTTCTCAACCGTCCAGGATCTCTACGAAAGATGGGACTTTTGGGCTGTGTTTCTGGCCGGACTCACCCCGATCCCATACAAGGCATTCACACTCTCCGCTGGAGTATTTGCGATCCAGTTCCCGATATTTGTGGTCGCAAGCATCCTCAGTCGTGGTCTTCGGTTTTTCCTTATATCTGGATTGATCTGGAAGTTCGGGGCCTCCGTGAGCCAGTTCATCGATCGCTACTTTAATGTGCTGGCCATCGGGTTTGGGATCCTTTTGGTGCTCGGTTTTGTGATCGTGGGTTGGATGTTCTGAGCCCCCAGTCTTCACAGGGATTGCTGAAGGCCAAATATCGTTTCGGTCGGGAACGTAGCCCCTTCTTACTCGATGATTCAGGAGGACGCAAGATGGCTGGCAGAAGAAGATGTCGCCGTTAAGATTGCCCATAGCGAAAGGGATATGGGGGAATTCAGCTCGAGCTATGCCATCCTTTGGTGCTTCGGCAACATGTCGAGCGCGATCGCTTTTTTGTCTTCGATGAAGAGTCCCCGGAGGGGCAGCATGAGATTTGGTAAATTTTGACTGCTCGCGGTATCTGGCCCCTGGGTATCGGTAGGATCCAGACTCTTACGCTGGGGTGGACAGAAGCCAATGGAGCAGGATTGTCCGGTGGCCCTCCAGGCCTTAGCGAGCCAGATTACCGGCGCACATTGCCCCTCTTAATAGCCGATTACTGAATGTCGAACCGTTTCCAGTCCCCTGAGCGGTATGTAGGGAAGCACCCACTACGCCGCCTACTGAGGTACGCCGCTCCCCATCACCGGGAGATGTTGTTTGCCTCCGTATGCTCGGTTCTGAACAAGTTCTTCGACCTAGGCCCTCCCGTGCTAATCGGTGCCGCGGTCGATGTGATCGTGCAGCAGGAGAACTCCTTTCTTGCAGGGTTCGGAATCGTCGATGTCTGGCTTCAACTCCTAGTCCTCTCCGGCGTCACCTTCATAGTCTGGATTCTGGAGTCAGCGTTCCAGTATGCCTACGCGCTTCTTTGGCGAAATCTGGCTCAAACCGTCCAACACGAACTCCGCGTCGACGCATACCGCCACCTCCAGGGACTGGAGCTCGCGTATTACGAGGAGCGGAGTACGGGCGGGCTCATGTCGATCCTGAGCGATGATATTAACCAGCTAGAGCGTTTCCTCGACATCGGAGCGAACGAACTCCTACAGGTTACAACGACCGTGGTTGTAATCGGGCTTGCGTTCTTGCTTCTGGCCCCCTCCGTCGCATGGATGGCGATTCTTCCCATGCCCGTGGTCGTCTGGGGGTCCATCCGATTCCAACGGCTCCTGATGCCGTACTACGCCAACGTTCGAGAACGGGTGGGCGTTATAAACGCCCGACTTTCCAACAACCTCGGTGGTATCACCACGATCAAGGCGTTCACCGCCGAGGAGTATGAGGTCGGGCAGGTGGAGCGGGAGAGCGCCGCCTATCGCGACGCGAATCGCCGAGCTATTCGAGTCAGTTCTGCCTTCGTGCCCCTGATTCGGATCGTGATCCTCTTCGGGTTCACCGCAACCCTGCTCTACGGTGGTTTAGAGGCGGTCGAGGGACGGCTCTCGGTAGGGACCTACAGCGTCCTCGTCTTCTTGACTCAGCGCCTCCTGTGGCCACTCACGCGCCTAGGCGAGACGCTCGACCAGTACCAGCGGGCGATGGCCTCCACGAATCGTGTCATGGCATTGCTGGATACACCCTTCGAGATTCATCCCGGGACGCGGTCGCTCAGAGTGTCAGAGGTTCAGGGAGCCATTGAGGTCGAGAACGTGACTTTCGCGTACGATGGTGGTCCGAAGGTGCTTCGAAACATTTCCCTCTCTATTCCGCCTGGCCAGACTCTTGGCGTCGTCGGCTCGACCGGATCGGGAAAGAGTACGCTCGTCAAGTTATTGCTGCGACTTTATCCGGTCGGGGAAGGAAGAATTACACTGGACGGAATCCCCACCAGCGAGACTCGCCTGGAAGATCTTCGTAGACTGGTGGGGCTGGTGAGCCAGGATGTCTTTCTCTTCCAAGGAACGGTTCGGGAGAACATCGTCTACGGGAGTTGGCAGGCAGCGGATGATCAGATCGAACGTGCGGCGCGTCTTGCCGAGGCCCATGACTTCATCGAGCGTCTGCCGGCAGGTTATAACACGATCGTTGGGGAGCGAGGGCAAAAACTTTCTGGAGGGCAGCGGCAGCGTATTGCAATCGCCCGAGCAATCCTAAAGGATCCACCGGTACTGATTCTGGACGAAGCGACCAGCGCAGTGGACAACGAGACGGAGGCCGCCATCCAGCGATCGCTCGACCGGATCTCCCGCGACCGGACCACGATCGCTATTGCGCATCGTCTGTCTACGATCCGATCCGCCGACCAGATTTGCGTTCTTGAGGCCGGTAAGGTAGTTGAACTAGGAAGCCACGATGAGTTAATCACGAGCGATGGTGTGTACGCAGCGCTCTGGAGGGTCCAAACCGGAATTGAGTTCGCAAGGAGTTAGGCGGACAGAACCCCGTGATCATTGATTGTCCCTTCCCTTCGTGGGTGCAGGATATCAATAGCCCATATAATTGAATAAATAAGATTAGGATTGAGCTGACCCAGGAGGAAAGCGATAATCCCGACCCACTTCTAAGGGAATCCCTACACAACCAACCCGATCGGTTACTCAGAACATGGCGATGGGGTTAACGGGGGAGCCGGTACCATTCGGGATTGGGAGAGGGGCGATGGTTAGCATGAACTCCCACCGCTCTTGGGCGGCCGCCATCTCACTCAGCGCTTCGAAGTCGGCCCGGTCGAGCAGGTGTACGCCTAGCATCGTCAAGGCGAAGTCGTGCAAGGCGATCCTGGGCAGGTCGCCCGGGGGTTGTGGCATGTAGCCCGGTGTCTCCCATCCGATGATCGCAACGTCCCGCTCCTTCAGCCAAGGGATCACCGAGTTGTCCAATCCCGCCGCTTCAGCCCCAGTGTCGAACGGCCCGATCGCGTCTTGCCTCGCCCAGCGGCCCCACCGTAGGAGCATCGCATCACCTGCACCCACTCGGACGCCGCTTTGAGCCTCCCACGCTTCGAGATCCTCTACGGTTATTTGGGTCCCTGGCTCTAGGTACGGCACTCCCTTGAGTCTTGGGATATCGTACAGTACGCCACGGGTCACGATTCCGTCCTTCATCGTGAGGACTGAGTTCTTCTTCGCGCCCTCCTCTATCGTAATGAACTCTGAGACCGAATCCCCATTCCACATCCTGCCGTCAAAGAACCGATGGCCGAAGCCGTCGATATGAGTCGTTCCAGGACCATGGATGCAACGATACGCAACTCTGTCCGTGGCCCCGGTTGGGCCCAGACTTGCCATTTCCCACTCGATTGGACAGGGGTTGTCGATGGTCTGTTCAGTCTGCGCAGTCGCTGCGAGAGACACGATGATCCCCTCCTGAACCAGGGCTACCGCGGCCAGCCGTTTTTCTGGAGTGATCAGGTTAAGAGCCCCAATTTCATCATCCGGTCCCCACCGGCCCCAGTTCGAGAGCTCCATTTGCCATTGGTCATACTCAGCTTGGCTGACTGAGGGTGTGACTTCTTGGGCGCTCGCAACATGGACGGCCCCGCTAAGTATGAAGTAGCCCGAGCAGGCGATCGCACTGAGGAGTGCCGGAGCGAATCCTCCGAGTAATTTCCGGTGTGTGGCGCTCCATTTTGTTGGATGGTGTAGCATGAGGTTCCTCTGTGTGAGCTTGGTCAGGGGATTATTGTGAGGGGAGCCAGTCCGAAAGATGCGTAGCGTGAATATGCGGAGCAAGGAAAAGGAAAAGCCCATCGGGGTTATACACTCTGAGGGTTCGGGCCGGGCTAAGTTCACAAAGAGTTAGACCCCTCTGTTATCCAACCTTTAGGCGGACGAAATGAGATCCTTAATTTCTAGTATCGCGGCAGCTCTGCTCCTAGCTAACCCGGTTGATGCACAACAAGGCCAAAGCGTATTCCTCGAAGAACTAACGACAATTGAAGTGGGAGATCTGATCGCAGGTGGCTACACCACGATCATTCTTCCTACGGCGGGGACTGAGCAAAATGGTCCGCATCTGGCCATTGGGAAACACAAATACATCGTCAACTATGCGTCCGAACGTATAGCGCGCATTCTGGGGAGCACCCTGGTGGCTCCGGTCGTGACCTATGTGCCCGAGGGTGATGTCGAACCCCCGTCGGGTCATATGCGATACCCGGGGACAATTACGCTCCCAAACGAATATTTCATGAAGCTCATCGAGTATGCGGCACGGAGCTTCCGGGTTCACGGGTTCAGTGACATCGTGTTCATCGCAGACAGTGGAGGAAACCTCGCCGGCTTGGAGGCGGTGGCGGAGCAACTCAATCTGGAGTGGGAAGAAGAGACGACCCGCATACATTTTGTTGACGACTACTACGATAACAATGGTTTCGCCCAGTGGTTGATGGAGCAGGGGGAGACCGATGAGAGCCTAGGCTCCCACGCCAGTGTAGATACTACCTCTGAACTACTATTTGTAGCTCCAGAGCACGTCCGAATGGATGAACTGGAGAGAGCAAGCGGCCCTGAGTGGAGTGATATGACAGGCGATCCGACTCGCGCAAATGCAGAGTATGGAAGGAACGGTCTTCAACTCAAAATCGACGCAGCTGTTCGACAGGTCCGTCTTTTGATGGGACAACTTTAGATAGACACTTGTCATGCCATCGGAACAGGTGGTGAAGACGTCTGTTGGTTGGTGCCAATTCGGATATCACCCCAATCCCATGTGTGCACCGTGCTCGTTCTCGATCACCGGTGTCTATTGAATCCCCTTACCTGGCTCGTAGGGTTTGGGCTTGCAATTCTCCAACCGGAGCAGGCAGGTTGGTCCCGGCATGCCCACGCTCCTTGAAGCCGCGTACTCTGAGTCACTCACCGATCCAGAAAGTTTCTGGGGTCGGGCCGCGGAGAACGTACACTGGTACCGACGGTGGGATCGGGTCCTCGACGAGTCCAATCCCCCGTTCTTTCGATGGTTCACCGGAGGGCTGGTAAACAGTTGTTATAACGCCCTCGATTTACACGTATCCTCGGGCCGAGCCGAGCAGATCGCCCTGGTCTATGACAGTCCTCTGACGGATACCATCCAGAGCTATACATACCGGGCGCTCCTCGAAAAAGTCGCGCGCTTCGCAGGAGTACTGGTAAGCCTTGGCGTCGAGAAGGGCGACCGAGTCATCATCTACATGCCAATGGTGCCCGAAGCTGTGGTCACTATGCTCGCTTGCGCACGGATCGGCGCCGTTCACGCGGTAGTCTTTGGCGGCTTTGCGGCTAACGAGCTGGCAACCCGCATCGACGCAGCCAGGCCGAAGGTGATAGTCGCAGCTTCCTGCGGTATCGAACCGGGTCGTGTAGTCGCGTACAAGCCGCTGCTCGATCGGGCGATCGAGCTAGCCGAGAGTAAGGCGGTGCGGTGTGTCGTTCTTCAGCGCCCTCATTTGCCATGCGAGATGGTAGAGGGTCGGGATATGGACTGGGAAGAGTTGATGGAAGGTGCTGAGCCTGTTCAATGCGTACCCGTTTCCGCTACCGACCCGCTCTACATTCTTTATACCTCAGGTACGACCGGAATGCCAAAGGGGGTGGTCCGCGATAATGGCGGACACTTGGTGGCGCTCAAGTGGAGTATGGAGGCGGTATACGGGATGGCCGAGGGGGATGTGTACTGGGCCGCCTCTGACGTGGGCTGGGTCGTGGGACATTCGTATATCGTCTACGCGCCACTTTTTAAGGGTTGCACCACGATTATCTACGAAGGTAAACCCGTGGGCACTCCCGATCCCGGAGCGTTCTGGCGGGTTATTTCCGAGCACGGGGTGAATGCTCTGTTCACTGCTCCTACGGTTCTCCGGGCGCTCAAACGAGACGACTCGGAAGGTGAGTACCTTCGCCCTTACGACCTCTCCTCCTTCCGGGCACTGTTTCTGGCAGGCGAACGGTGTGATCCAGACACCCTTCGGTGGGCCGAGCGGAGACTGAGTGTGCCTGTGCTCGACCACTGGTGGCAAACCGAGACAGGCTGGGCCATAGGAGCTAACTGTGTGGGGTTGGGCGAGCTCCCTGTGAAGCCCGGGTCCTGCACTAAGCCCGTACCCGGATATGATGTGCGGATTCTACAGCCTGAGGGTGGCGAAGCGCCCCCGAATCAGGTCGGTGACATTTGTGTGCGGCTGCCCCTTCCTCCGGGTTGTATGTCCACTCTCTGGAACCAGGACGAACGATTCGTCGAGTCCTATCTGAGCGGTCATCCGGGCTACTACCAGACTGCCGACGCCGGGTATGTCGACGAGGACGGCTATCTTTTTGTTATGGGCCGAACTGACGACATCATCAACGTGGCTGGCCACCGGCTTTCGACTGGTGCCATGGAGGAGGTGCTGGCCTCTCACAACGACGTTGCCGAGTGTGCGGTTGTCGGGGTAAATGATCCGGTGAAGGGAGAGGTGCCTATAGGCTTGGCTGTGCTAAAGACTGATGTTACCCGGAGCGAGAGCAAAATCATCAGTGAACTCGTGCAGATGGTTCGAGAGCGTATAGGACCGGTCGCTTCCTTCAAGGTTGGAGTCATCGTGACCAGGCTTCCTAAGACACGGTCAGGAAAGATCTTGAGGGGCACAATCAAGAAGATCGCGGACGGAGTAGAGCATGGCTCACCTCCCACTATTGATGATCCTGCGATCCTTGGGGAGATCGCAAAATGCTTGAAACGGATAGGTTATCCCATTCGGGAAGAGTGACCGTGCACCGGATGCTTGAAGCCATCTGGATAAATCCAGTCTAGGATTAGAGCCTTTCGTTGCCTTGCCCCCCATCGGATCCATCAGCATCTTCGCTTCTTAAATATACTCTGTGCGCCGTTCCCAGTAGCTTTCCACCAACGGGACTATGAGCAGATTTTCTGAAAATATCGTCAAGCACTTTATTCGTGAGTCTCATCGGAGAACCTCTCGGAACGGTGTCTTCCCAGTCGTCTTAGGGATTCTGATAACACTCGCGATTACAGTTGTAGGTTGTGGCAATTTGGGAGCAGGAAAGGGCAGGGTGCTCATTCTCATCGTGGATGGATTGAGACCCGATTACGTAACTGAGGACATCATGCCCCGCCTAAATGCGCTTGCGGAATCAGGTGTTCGGGGCTTGGCACATCATGCTGTCGTTCCTACGGTAACCCGTGTGAATGGGCCCTCGATTTTCACCGGCCACTATCCGTCAGGGCACGGGCTGATGGGAAACTCAGTCTATTTGGCGGATGTTGATCCCGATCGAACTCTGGATGCTTCCAATGCGGATGATCTGAGGACGATCGATGAGGTGACGGGTGGACGGTTGCTCACCAAGCCCTCGCTAGGGGAACTCTTGGATGAACAGGACTTGGTGTTCTTTGCAGCGTCTTCCGGATCGGCCGGTTCAGGAATGCTGATGAATCATCGTGGAGCTGGAGTGGGCCTCGTCCACTACGAGTTCACCATACCGGAATCCCTCGGGTCGATTGTCACAGGGGAACTCGGCCCTCTTCCTGAGCCAAGAGCGGACGGATCCTCATTCTCATCGTGGATGGCTCGTGCTGTCGATGTGGTACTACGGATTGGCCTTGATATCGGCAATGCTGATGTCCTTGCCCTCTGGTTGACTGAACCAGATAAAGCTGCACATGCAACAGGGATTGGTTCTCCCTCGACGCTTGCCGTACTGAGGTCTCTGGACGAGGAGATTGGACGGCTTCTCGACGGCTTGGCTGAGCGAGGTATGCTTGAAACGACCAATATTCTCGTCACCTCCGATCATGGCTTTTCCACCCGCACAGGGACTAGCTCTCTCTCCAACCTTCTGGTCGAGGAAGGCCTGAAGGAAGACGGCACTTCAATGGACGTTGTAGTGGCTGGAGGAGCGATTCATGTCTTGGAGGGGGGGGCAGATCGAATTTCTGCCATCGTTCAGGTGCTCCAACGCACGGACTGGATCGGACCTGTGTTCACGTCGGCAGATCCTGACGATGCCAATCTCGGACACCTGCCCGGGACGTTAGCTTATGCGGCCATAGGGTGGAATCATCAGAGGGCGTCGGACATATTTACTACCCAGAACTGGTCGAGCGCGGTCAATGAATACGGATACGCGGGAGAGGTGCTAGCGCCGGGCATTGCTGGGCATGGCAGCACGAGCCCTTGGGATATCCGCGCAGCCTTCATTGCGTCGGGGCCAGACATCAAGAGGGGGGTGGTCTCTAATGTCCCGACCGGTAATATCGACCTTACTCCGACAGCACTGCATCTGATGGGAGCGCCAATACCGGGGGGGCTTGATGGCCGGGTCCTCAGTGAGATCTTCGGGGAAGGTCCTGATCCGGCAACAGTCGACGTCCAATTCGATCCAGTCCATACCGAGGTCGTGCTTCCAGATCTTCGCTATCAGTTGACGGTTGAGCGAACGAGGGTGGGTGGATCGATGTACGTGGATGGGACCCAGGTCGAACGAATTCGTTAGCGACCCAGCACCTGGTCCAAGACCCTACCATCTAGGTCATCTGGAACTGGAGTATTCGTGAGCCATCCTAGGGTAGGAGCCACATCCACTGCTCCTGCTCGATCCTCGGATCTTCCGACTGAAATCATCTCTCCCAGAAAGATCATTGGGACGTGTCGGTCGTAGTAATACGGACTCCCGTGACTGGTCGCATCGTCGGCTGTCGCCGGGGACCGGAGAACATTTTCAGGGAAACGCAAGTAGACTCCGGCCCGAGCCTCTCGACTGACGACTCGAGTTCTTGAGTGGGAACGAGCGTACAGCACCTGAAACGAGTCTGGGGCAATACTCTGTTCGATCTCGTCGAACGTGTACGCTGCTTCAACGAAGGACAGGGATGACAGCACTTCCTTTACGGCCTCTGCAGCCTCATCCCCATCCAACCCACTATCGAGCACGGTTCGGACACCGCCAGACAACTGTCTGCGCTCAGCACGGGTCAGACGCCCTGCATCCACACCCGTTTCGGCTAGATGTTCGGGTACATCCAGAACCCCGTGGTCCGCGGAAAGGGCAAGGACCCAGCCCCTTGGGCCCAACGTTTCATCAAGCAAGGAAAAGAAGCGCTCAAGATGCAAATCAAGCCGGAGGAGATTGTCGAGTTGCTCTCTACTACGGGGGCCGAAGCGGTGACCAACCCTGTCTGTCTGGGAGAGTCCGATTCCCAGATAATCTACACTTCCACGCTGCCCCAGCTGGAGTTCTCGAATTGCTTCGATCGCCAGGGAAATAACAGCCCGATCAGGGAACGGTGTACCATCGTATCTCCAGAGATTTAGGGCACGCGGATCAGAGGTGTCCACGATATCACTTGCCCGATGGGGAAAGACGGTGTGCTCTCCGTCGTACTCGAATTGAGAGCTGTCGGGACGGGTTAGAGATAGTGCTGAAGAGGGGGTAATGCTCTCCCACACCGAATCCGCGTAGATAAGTGGCATTGTCGTGGCATTGAATTCGGAGATCCACTCAGGGTATTCTGAATGGTAGAAGTCAGAAGTGACAAAGTCTCCCTCTTCTGTAAGCCAATACACGTCACCATGAGCCTTAGCAGCCAATCCAATAGCCGCCCGGTCCTTTCTGGAGATTGATACGGCTCGTGAAGCCGAGTCATTCGTGAGGATCCAATCGGGAAGGCCTGTTCGCTCGATGTTCGTTGGGGCTCGTCCCGGAAGTTCAGGATGTCCAAGAATCGCGGTGCCAAGGTCCTCCATCGAATACACGGATCGCCAAATGCCCTCTTCTTGTTCCGACCATGAATTCCCTACGATTCCGTGACGCATCGGATGGACGCCCGTTGACAGTGTCGTATGTCCTGGCCCTGTTTGGGTGACTCCGTGGTCCTGGGTGGCATTCACGAATTGGTAGCCTTCATCGAGGAGTCGCCGGAAGCCTCCAGTGAAGAAAGGATCATATGCCTGGAGTAGATCCGGCCGTAGCTGATCTACCGCCACGAGGATCGCGAGGGTGGGGAAAGTTTCTGGGGTATCAGGGGTGCTTCTTATAGGCTGAAGACACCCAGAAGTCAGTCCCAGGAGACCGAACACGAGCAATTGTCGGGGAAGGCGGCAGGTCGTGATTGCACGGCGGATAAGTTTGACGAGAACTCCTTTACTTAGCGGGCGAAACATGGCTCAAGTTCCCCTCCGGTCTAATGGCGAGCACGGACACTGGCCACCAGTTGACGATTCGGTGAAGGTCCTGTCTTCTGCCCGTAAATCGAGGGTCTAAGCGTAGAGGTAGTCAATATGCACCCAATTCACTCCTCTTCTGCCCGACTTTAGACATAGTTCAACAGAAAGAGCAAGAGTGTCAAAAGAGTTGGTAGTAGCTCAATCGCAAGTGAAGGCTACTGAACCTCCCCAAGCCTGCTCACAAGCCAAGCTGTGACGCCAGATCATTGAAGTCCGTTGCGATGAAATCGAACCGACCAACTTCAGGCAGGGGCCAGGGCGGTGCATTGGGACCCCGTTCAAGCGGACGATGAACGTAGGCGGTCCGCAAGCCATAGCTTTTTGCCGAGTCCAAGTCGCCCGCGTGCGCAGCGACCATCATTACTGCTGAGGGAGGAATGTCGAAGAATTCTCCCGGCATCATGTACATTTCCCTGTCGGGTTTGTAGTGCCTGACGACATCGGATCCGAGAACGCAGTCCCACGGAATGCCCCCAAATTTCGCCATGTTAGTCAACAATGCCACATTGCCATTCGACAGCGGAGAGAGCACGTAGCGCGTCTTAAGGCGCGCCAGCCCTCCGGGCACGCTCGGCCAAGGATGTAGCCGATGCCAAACCTTGTTGAGGTGGACCTTCTCTTCTTCGGTGAGGCCCTCAATCTGGAACTGCACGAGCAGGTCATCGAGCGTCATCCGGTGTAGATCGTCAAGCTTCGTCCACGGGAGTTCTCCTGTGCGGACTCGATTGCGTGATGGCCCATAGTTGGCACGCCAAGCTACGGCAAAAGCTTCAGCATCCAGATTCCAGCCCTTGTCGCGAGCGAGTTGCTCCACCTCCGCGATGACTGACCCACGCCAGTCAACGAGGGTGCCAAAGGTATCGAAGACGCACATTTGTATGGAGTTTGCGATTTGCAAGTTTCTCTTCCTTACTGAACTTTCGAAACTAGATCCTGTTGATGGTACAGAGACAATTCCTTCACCAGCGGCAATCAAGCGTTGTGAAAGCGCCGGGGTGAGTCCTCCGGCGGCTAGGGCGGCACCCAAAAAGTTTCGTCGGTTCATAGATTCCTCCAAAAGATATGCGGACCTGGGTTATTCAGCTTTTTGGGCGTCGTTTCTTTTCTTCGGTCGGATCGCAATTCTCAGTACGCATGTACTCAATCCACCGCTTGCCTTATAAGTGTGGGGTGAGTACCCGTTGGAGGTCAAGCAATTCGTGGGCAGTCAAATCACGAAAGGGGAGATTAGGGAAGGGAGTATCTGTAAGGATAATCATAACAAATGGTTAATGAATATTCAGTCCTCGTAGCTCAGGTGGATAGAGCGGCTGCCTCCTAAGCAGCAGGCCGCAGGTTCGAGTCCTGCCGAGGACATTCATGGAAGACAAGTCCCTGCAACCATTTATATGGTTGTGGGGTTTTTGCCATTTTTCTTATAGAACCACTGACTGAGAGTCCGGATAGGAGCTTTCCATTTTTTTATTCATGGTATCACTAACCCCGTGGAAACTAGCCCCTAGCCCCCTCGGTGGCACCCAGCCACACCCAGCTATTCAGCAGTGTTTTGCTCGTGCTAAGTTGCCCTGATCGGTGCTGTTTTCGCATTGAAATAAGGCCGAAATTCAGCTATATTTATAGCGTGCAGAAAGACATTGTACCCCGGCGAGTTGTTGCGATTGCAACCGGGTTAACAAGGTGCTAAACCGCTCGGAAGGGTCTCGTGCGGAAAGCCGTACGGGACCCTTTTGTTGTTGGCAGCATCGCTGAACGGAGAACATTATGCCTTTCGTCAAACCATCAAAGAAAACAACGGAGAAGTTGCGGGGGTGGCTGATCTTGAATCCAAACAAACCGCCGAGAAAACCAGCAGAACCAACGCTGGAGAAGCTGCAAAGAGCGGAAGCGGAACGGAACAAAAAGCTAGGCGGAGAGACACCATGAGCAATCCCAAAATGGGACCCAACGAAACGATCACAGGACTAGAGTTGTTGATGAAACTGTCCCCGAAGGATCGGAAGAAGCTCATATCCAAATTGCTTAAGGGAGAACTCCCCATAGATCGGGGCTCCAAGACCCAGCAGAAACCCTCGCCTGCCTCAGAGAAACCGCCGTCATCCTGAACC
>Ga0310121_10000601_pt1 | contig 39048 bp, 41 predicted proteins | sample CB27_Tmax_986_MG_FD_203504 | JGI IMG/M metagenome (GOLD analysis project Ga0310121, IMG submission 203504) | Marine microbial communities from Western Arctic Ocean, Canada - CB27_Tmax_986 | ecosystem: Environmental > Aquatic > Marine > Oceanic | place: Canada: Western Arctic Ocean | collected...
CGGTTGGCGGCGGCGGTGTTCTCCCATCACCACGTCGATCACATCTTTGGCGTGGGTCCGTTCGAGCAGGAGGCGGCGCAACGCGGCGAGGCGGCCCCCGTCGTCTACGGGCACGAGACGATCCCGTGGCATTTCGATCGCTACGCCCGCACGCTGGGCTACAACGGGGCGATCAACACGCGCCAGTTCATTCGGCCGGAGCGCAACCCCGACTTTCGCATGACCTGGCCGGATGGCTACCGCTATCCCGACGTGACCTACAAGGACCGGCTCACCTTTCGCCAGGGCGATCTGAGCTTCGAGTTGCACCACACCCGCGGGGAGACGGAAGACGCGACCTGGACCTGGGTGCCGGAGCTGAAGCTCTTGGCCCCCGGCGACCTCTTCATCTGGGCGGTGCCCAACGCGGGCAACCCGCAGAAGGCGCAGCGTTATGTGGGGGAGTGGGCGACCGGCCTGCGCGAGATGGCCGCGCTGGGTGCGGAGCTGATGCTGCCCGGTCACGGCTTGCCCGTCTTTGGGGCAGAGCGGATCCATGACGCATTGATCGACACCGCCGATTTCCTGGACTCGATCGAGCAGCAGACGCTGAGCCTGATGAACACGGGTGCATCGCTCGACCGCATCCTGCACGAGGTCGAAGTGCCGCCCGCGCTGGCCGACAAGCCGTATCTGCGTCCCGTCTACGACCACCCGCAGTTCATCGTGCGCACGGTCTGGCGCCTCTTCGGCGGTTGGTACGAGGGCGAACCCGACAACCTATTGCCCGCGCCGCGCGCTCAGCAGGCGAGCGCGTGGGTTGCCCTGGCGGGTGGTGTCGACCAGGTGCTGGAGCGGGCGCGAACGGTCGCCGATGAAGGCGACTTGCGGCTAGCCTGTCACCTGGTTGAGTTCGCGGTGCTGGCGGAGCCAGCGTCGCAGGCTGCCCACGAAGCGCGGACGTCGATTTACGAGCGGCGAGCGGCGGATCAGACCTCGTCGATGGCGCGCGGGATCTTCGGCTTCGCGGCGGTCAGCAGCGGGGGCGGCAAGCGCGACGCATTCGAGTAGGGCTTCTGTCGCAGGGCGGGGGCGTCCCGCCCCCGCTGCCCCCTGCGTTGGGTTTGGCGATTCTGATCGCGGGTTGGTCAGGCCTCAGCGAGGGTAGGCGCGGAGCGGCGGCAGATCGTTCTCGGCGAAGCGCGCGTGGCGAAATGGCCGCGCGTCGACGGTGGGTTCGACGCCACGCGCGAGTGCGCTCGTGAGCTCGGCGGCGCCCGGGCCCAGCGCAAAACCATGCCCGCTGAAGCCCGCCGCGAGGAAGAAGCCCGATGGCCCGACAGCGTCGATCACGGGTGCCTGGTCCGGCGTCGTGTCGATGTTTCCCGCCCAGATCTCCTCCGGCTGCGCGTCATCGAAGGCCAGGAACATGGCGCGGAACTTGCGCAGGGATTCCTGGGCGGCGCGATCGTCGGGCGGCGGGTCGATCGCGCGACGGCGTTGCCAGAACTCGCGTCGCGCGGCGGATCTCGGCACGAGCCGTGCCAAGTCGTCCAGCAACGGACGGCCGAGATGGAAGCGGATCCAGCGCCTGTTGGCCCACGCTAGGGGCAGGAAGCGACGCAGGTCTCGCAGTAATTCGAGGTCGACATCGTAAATCGCAGCGGCGCCGCCGGCCAGGATGAAGCGGCCCGCGCGGTCCTGGCGGAAGGTGAAGCCGTCGCCCCAGCCGGTGGCACGGGTGACGGCGTCGACGGGCTTGGTCCGCACGACGGTGGCGCGCACGGAGCGTTGCGGGAAATCGACGCCCAACTGACGCGCGAAGCGGGCCGCCCAGGCACCGCCCGCGCAGACGACGCGCGATGTTCGGATCCGGCCGCGTTCAGTTACCAGGCCTGAGACCGCGCCCGCCTGGACGTCGACCCGCTCCGCGGCGCAGCCGGTGTAGATGTAGGCGCCGGCCTCGCCGGCGGCGCGCGCGAAGGCGGCCGTGACCAAGGCGGGGTTGGCCTGGCCGTCGCTGGGCACGTGCATCGAGCCTGTCCATTTGCCAGCCATCTGCGGGATGAGTGCCGAGGTTGCGTCGCGAGCAAGCACGTTGGTCTCGAGACCGGCCGCGCGGGCGTCGGCCGCGACCTCCTCGAAGAGAGCCAGATCGGCGTCGTCGAAGGCGAGGCTGAGGTTGCCGCCCTGGACGAACTCCACGGGCGAGCCGAGGGTTTCGTCGAGCGTTCGCCAGAGTTCGACGGAGCGCATCGCCAGCGGGATCAGATGGGGATAGCGCACCTGCTGGTGGACCCAGCCCCAGTTGCGCGTCGACTGCTCGTAGCCGATCGCGCCCTTGTCGACGAGGACCGTCTTGAGTCCCTCGCGGGCGAGGAAAAAGGCGCTGGCGGCGCCGATGATGCCGCCCCCCACGATGACGACGTCCGCTTCGGTCTCGATCGGTGCCTCGTTCGCCACGCTGGCGGAGCGCTCGCTTGTCATGGCTGCAGCGTCACGCTGATTGCCTCGCCACCGGCCAGCGCGAGGACCGCCTCTTCGGCTTGGTCGAGCGGGAAGCTGTGGGTCAGCATCTTGTCGAGCGGGTAGCGACCTGACTCGATCACGGCAACGGCTTTGCGGAACGATTCATGTTCGACGCCGAACACGCCTTTGACCGTGAGCTTGCGCATGACGATGCGGTCGGAGGCGAAGTCCGGCACGTGGTGAGACCCCTTCAGCCCGGCCAGGACGACGGTGCCTCCGCGCCGCGCGATCTCCATCGCGTCGACGACGGGGTCGGTCGCGTAAGCGGTCACGTCGAGCACGACGTCGACGCCGTGGCCGTCGGTGGCGGCCTTGACGGCCGCGACAGTGTCCTCCGCTTCGACGTTGACGGTGATGTCGGCGCCGAATTCGCGCGCCAGAGCCAACTTGTGCTCGTCGCGCGCCAGGCCGGTCACGATGATGCGCGAGGCGCCCGCCTCCTTGGCGGCGATTACGGCCGCGAGGCCGCGCTGGCCCGGCCCCAAAATCGCGATCGACTGGCCCACGCTGAGGTTGGGCGCGGCCTGCGCCCAGTCGAAGCCCGCGCCGATCGGGTTGTAGAGCGCGGCCAGGCTGGGCGGTGTGTCTGCGGGGAACTTGTGCACGATCGTGCCCGGCGCGAGGTAGAGGTATTCCGCGTAGCCGCCCCACAGGCTGGGCTCGATCTGCGTGGAGGTGTAGCCGTAGCTGGCCGGTGCGACGCTGCAGCGCCCGCCTTCGAGGCAGGTTTTGCAGCGTCCGCAGTTGAAGCCCGGTTCGACGGCGACGAGGTCACCGACGGCGATACCCCAGCGGCGGGCGGCCTCGTCGCCGATCACGTCGATGAAGCCGACCGGTTCGTGGCCGGGGATGGTTGGGTAGCGGGCGGCGAACTCGCCCTCGTACTGCTCGTAGTCCGAGCCGCAGATGCCGCAGGCGGCCAGCCGCAGCAGGGCGGACTCCGGCCCCACGCTGGGGCGGGCGAAGGTTTGCATTTCGAGCTGTCGGGGGCCGGTCAGGACGACCGCGCGTACGTCCGCCATTGCTTGCTCCTCTGCTGCTTCGGCGTCGAGAGAGTAGAGCTTGGCGGTCCGCGCCGCCCTCACCGCCCCGCGCCGCACAAGCGGCGTCGATGCGACTAGGCTTCGGGCCGGCCGTTCCAGCGGCCATCCATTTGCACAAATGCGGGAGGACAACGTCATGGGCAGGCTCGACGGCAAGGTGGCGATTATCTCTGGTGGCGCGCGCGGTCAGGGCGCGGAGGAGGGGCGCCTGTTCGCGTCGGAGGGGGCCGCGGTCGTCCTGACCGACGTGCTCGACGCCGACGGCGAGCAGACGGCGTCGGAGATCGGCGGCATGTTCCTGCACCACGACGTGACCAGCGAGGAAGCCTGGCAGGGCGTCGTCAAAGAGGCCGTCGAGCAACACGGCAAAGTCGACATCCTGGTCAACAACGCCGGAATCTACCAGAACGGTCTGGTGACCGAGATGGCGCTGGAAGACTACCGGCGCATTATCGAGGTGAACCAGGTGGGCGTTTTCCTGGGCATGAAGCACGTCGCGCCTGCGATCATCGATGCCGGCGGCGGCGCGATCGTCAATATTTCCTCGATCGCGGGGATGCGCGGAGGCCAGGGCTCGATCGCGTACGGCGCGAGTAAGTGGGCCGTGCGCGGAATGACCAAGGTCGCTGCGCGGGAGTTGGGCCAGCACGGGATCCGGGTCAACTCGATCCATCCGGGTCTGATCGAGACGGCGATGCTGCATCAGGTGCCGGGTGTCGACTCCGGCGCTCTCGACCGCATGACGCAGCGCATACCGCTCGGGCGCATCGCCGAGGCGGAGGAGGTCGCCAAGCTGGCGCTGTTCCTCGCTTCGGACGAGAGCTCGTACTGCAGCGGGGCGGAGTTCATCGTCGATGGCGGGATGACGGCCTAAACGCCGCCGCCGTCGGCATGACGGATCAGTCCGTCGAGTGGATGCCGAGTCAGGCGGATCAGTCGGGCCGGTAGTCGGCGAACTTGGCGATCACTTCCGCCATCTGCACGCTCGTCAGTAGCGGGGGCGGACCGAGCGCGAGCGCCTGCCAGTACTGCTGCGACAGCGCCTCGACTTCGACCGCCAGGCGCAGCGACGCGGTCAAATCCGCGCCCAAGGCGACGATGCCGTGGTGGGCCATGAGGCACGCGCGCCGATCGCGCAGCGCCTTGAGCACGGCGTCGGAGAGCTCCTGGCTGCCGAAAATCGCGTACGGCGCACAGCGGATGTCGTCGCCGCCGGCCGCCGCTACGCCGTAGTGGAAAGCTGGAATGTCCCGCTCGTGGACGGCCAGCGTCGTCGCGAAGGGCGGGTGCGCGTGTACGACTCCGCCAACTTCGGGGCGAGCGGCGTAGATGTCGTGATGGAAGCGCCACTCGCTCGACGGACGGCGCGCGCCGTTAGGGCCGCCGCCGGCGTCGACGAAGACCACGTCGTCCGGCCGGATCTCGTCGTAGGGCAGCGCCGATGGGGTGATCAGGAAGCCGTCTTGACAGCGCTGGCTGACGTTGCCGCTGGTGCCAGCGCTGAGCCCAGACTCGCTGAGCGCGCGGGCCGTCGCGACGACGAGCTCGCGCGTCTCACTTTCGTCGCGACTGGGCGAGGGCGCGTCAGGCATCACCACGCCCCTCGAAGTGCTCAGGGAAGAGGCGCTGCAGCCCCTGCGGGGAGGCGTCGCAGATCCCGCGTTCGGTGATCAGGCCGCTGACCAGGCGGGCGGGGGTGACGTCGAAGGCGTAGTTAGCGGCCGGGGTGCCGTCTGGGACGAGCGTGAGGCCCGCAAGCTGGGTCAGCTCGTCGGTGGAGCGCTCCTCGATCGGGATCGACGCCGCATCGTTGAGCTGCCAATCGATCGAAGGCGAAGGTACGGCGACATAGAAGGGCACGTCGCAGTCCCATGCCGCCAACGCCTTGAGATAGGTGCCGACCTTGTTGCAGACATCGCCGCTGCGCAGCGTCCGGTCCGTGCCGGTAATGACGAGATCGACCGCGCCGCGCTGCAGTAGGTGGCCGGCGGCATTGTCGGCGATCAGCGTGTGCGGAACCCCAGCAGCGGCGAGCTCCCATGTTGTGAGGGCGGCGCCCTGATTGCGGGGGCGGGTCTCCGAGACCCAGACATGGACCGGCAATCCGGCGTCGTGCGCCATGTAGACGGGTGCTAGGGCCGTGCCCCACTCGACGGTGGCCAGCCAGCCCGCGTTGCAGTGCGTCATGACCTGGATCGGCCGCCCCTCTTCGCGAGGCAGGATCTTGAGCAGCTCGAGACCGTGTCTCCCGATCGCCGCGTTGATCGCCTCGTCCTCGTCGCAGATGGCGGTGGCTGCGGCGTAGGCCGCGTCGACTCGCTCGGCAGGCGGCACAGGTCGCAGGGCGGCGTCGAGTCGCGCGAGTGCGTGTTCCAGGTTGATCGCCGTTGGTCGGGTGGCGGCCAATTGCGCCAGAGCGACGTCGAGGCTGGCGTCCGAGGCATCGGCGGCGAGCGCGAAACAGACGCCGTAGGCGGCGGTGGCGCCGATCAACGGGGCGCCGCGCACGACCATCGTGCGGATCGCGTCGGCTGCGCCGTCGAGGCTGTCCAGCCGGCTGATCACGAGGTCGTGCGGGAGGCGGGTTTGGTCGATCACGCTGAGCGTTCGCCCATCGGCGTTGAGCCAGATCGCGCGGCGGGGCAGGTCGCCGGTCATTCAGGGCCTCCGTTGGGCATGGTATCGCGGCGCAGGAAGCTGATCCCAACGGGGGTCATCGGTAGGCTTTTCCTATGAGTAACCCGGAGCCTATGAGTGACCCGGAGACCCCCGCGACTGGAGCCGATCCATACATCCACGGGCACGACTCGTCGGTGGTGCAGCAGCACCAGCGTCGCACGGCGGAGGAGGCCGCGGCTTTCCTGCTGCCTCAGCTTGAGCCGGACATGCGCCTGCTCGACGTCGGTTGCGGGCCGGGCAGCATCACGGCCGGCTTGGGCCGGCATCTGCCGCAGGGCTCCGTCGTCGGGATCGAAGTCGTGAGCGATGTGCTGCGCTCGGCACAGGCGTTGATCCAGGAGCAGGCCGTCGAGAACATCGAATTGGCCGAGGCCAGCGTTTACGGGCTGCCCTTCGTCGATGACGGCTTCGACGCGGCGTACGCCCATCAGGTCTTGCAGCACTTGGCACACCCGGTCGACGCCTTGCGCGAGATGTGGCGCGTCGTGCGTCCGGGTGGGGTCGTCGGCGTGCGCGACTCCGACTACGGCACGATGGTCTCGTGGCCCAAATCGCCCAGCGTGATCCGCTTTCTGGAGCTGTATCATGCCGTGGCGGAGCAGGCTGGCGGTGACGCCGACGCCGGTCGCCGCATCCCGACCTGGATGCGGGAGGCGGGCTTTGACGACGTCACGATTACGACATCGACCTGGGCCTTCAGCGACCGTGAGGGGGTCCAGAACTGGGGCTTCTCCTGGGCCGAACGGACGCTGCGGTCGGCCTTCGCGCAGCAGGCCGTCGAGTTGGGATTGGCGTCGACGGAGGAACTGGAGTCGATTTCGGCAGGCTGGCGTGCCTGGGCGGAGGATCCCGACGCGTTCTTCACCTTCGTCCACGTGGAGGCCGTCGGCCGGGTGGACTGAGCTGTCCGCTTACTGCGTGATGCCGGAGCGGTGCCCGGGAATTCCCGCTTCAGTGGTGAGGCCTGATCGCCGGTTCCTATCTGGGAAAAGGGTCGTTCAGGCCGTCACACCAGATGGGGCAGCCGGTCTACTGGGCGGGGGGGGACTCTCCGCGACTCGTGCTCGGGACGGCGCATACGCATCCCGTGCGTCGTTCTTGGCGACAACGTCGCGGTCGGTGGGTTTCCGCTCAGCCGCCCGCTTGCGCGCGCGATTAGACTTGCGCGTGTGGGCGTCTGGGGACCCCCTCGATTCTCCTCAGCGTTAGAACTCGATGCCCGGTTGCGCGCGAATGCCCGCCTCGAACGGGTGCTTGATCGCGCGCATCTCCGTCACCAAATCAGCGAAGTCGATCAGAGGCTGCGGCGCGTCGCGTCCGGTGATGATGATGTGCAACATGCGGGGCTTGTGCTCGACCAACCAGGCGATGACCTCCGTTGTGTCGAGCCAGTCGTAGGCCATCGTGTAGGTGAACTCGTCCAGCACGATCACGTCATAATCGCCCGACGTGATCCAGCCCTGGGCTAGATCCCATCCTCGCCGCGCGAGCGCGGCCGATTCGTCCAGGTCCTTGCTCGTCCAGGTCCAGCCGTCGCCGGCGCCGACGACGTTGATACCGATCTCGCGCGCCGCGCGCAGTTCGCCGTAGTTGGCCGTGTCGCGCTTGAGGAACTGGATGATGCCGACGTTCATGCCGCGACCGGCGGCACGAAAGGCGACGCCGAAGGCGGCGGTCGTCTTCCCTTTGCCATCGCCGGTGTTGACGATCACGAGCCCCTTGCGCTCCTTCTTCTCACGCACCGACTCGCGATAGGCGTCTTTCTCCTCCTGTGACGCCTTGTGCAGCGGTTGGGGTTTTTCGTCACTCACGGGTGCCGCTCCACAGTGTTGCGTTCGAGTTGCTCCGCCGTGATGCGCTCGGCCTCTGCCTGCAGGGCCGGGCTGACCTCGACCGGATACGGGGATGCTGAGCTGCGGGCGCGCAAGGCGTTGGGCAGCGCGGCGATCGACTGCGCGGCGCGCTCGCGGTTTGCCGCCAGGCTCAGATCGACATCGGTGGTGGGCGTACCGCAATCGATGATTGGTTGCAGCAGCGGCTGGCCGGCTGAGGTTTCGCCCGCCAGCGTGACGACGTCGCCGCGGATCGTGCCCTGCGCGCTGTCGCGGAAGACCTGCTTGCGATGCGGCAGCGTGACTTTGTCAGGCGACACCTTGAGCCGGCCGCTGCCGTCGTAGGAGGCGAGCTTGTAGACGCATTCCAGCGTGGGCGCGTCGGCGGAGGTGCCGACGTTCGTGCCGACGCCGAAGCCGTCGATCGGGGAGCCGGCCGCGAGCAGTTCGTCGATGCCGTATTCGTCCAGCCCGCCGCTGGCGAAGATCTGCACCACCTCCAGTCCTGCTTCGTCCAGGATGGAGCGCGCGCGCCGCGACAACTCCGCTAGGTCACCAGAGTCGAGCCGGATCCCGCCCACTTGGAAGTCGTCGCCCAACTCCCGCGCCAGGCGCACAACGTTCTCCACGCCGCGAACGGTGTCGTAGGTGTCTACCAGCAAGGTGCCGCTGGGATAGCGACGCGTGAAGGCTCGCAGCGCGTCGAGTTCGGAATCGTGAGCCTGCACGAAGGAGTGCGCCATCGTGCCCGCGACAGGGACGCCGTAGCGCTGCCCGGCCTGCACGTTCGACGTCGCGTCGAAGCCCGCCATGTAGAGCGTGCGTGCTGCTTTCAGTCCGGCGTCGATGCCGTGGGTGCGGCGCGCTCCGAAGTCGATCACGTTGCGCCCGCCGGCCGCCAAGACGACGCGCGCCCCCTTCGAGGCCAGCATCGTCTGTAGCGCGATCTGGTTGATCACGAACGTCTCAATGAGCTGCGCGTGCGGCAACGGCGCCACGACTTGCAGCAGGGGCTCACCCGCGAAAACGACGCTGCCATCCGGCACCGCGTGGAGGCTGCCTTGGAAGCGGAAGTCAGCCAGAAAGTCGAACAGCCGCTGGCTGAAGAGGCCCAGCGAAGCCAGGTACTCCAACTGCTGGGCGTCGAAACAGAGCCCCTCCAAGTAGCTCACGACATCCGCCAGGCCGGCCATGAGCAGGAAGTTGCGCGTCGGGGGAAGGGTGCGGATCGAAAGGTCGAAGACGGCCCCGGCCGTCATCTCCTCCGCCAGATAGGTCTCCACCATGGTCAGCTGGTAGAGGTCGGTGAAGAGGCTGAGCCCCGAGTCGCCGCCGGACGTCATATCACGTCGACCCCCGCGGAGCGGAGAGCCGCGAGCGCGCGATTGCCGTCGCCTGCCTGGAGATCGACGGCACCCACCGCCGAGCCCAGCACGCTCGTCTCGAAGCCGAGCCGCCGAGCGTCGAGGGCGGTCTCCAGCACGCAGTAGTCGGTCGCCAGCCCGATTACTACGACTTTCTCGATCGCCCCGTCGCGTAGGAGTTGCTCCAGCTCCGTGGGGGAGGTGTTGCCGCTGGCCGGATCGCGCATCGTGAAGCCGGAGTAGCCGTCTTGCCCGGACGTCCCCTTGCGCACGGCCGGTCCGACGATTTGCAAATCGGGATGGAAGGCCCCGCCCCAGCTCTCTTGCACGCAGTGCACCGGCCAGATCCCCCCATCCGTCTCGAAGTGTGCGGTCTGCGCCGGGTGCCAGTCCTGGGTGTAGACGACGAATGCGCCAGCGGGGGTTGCTTTCTCGATCTCGACGTTGGCCGCCGCTACGACCGCCTCCCCGCCCGCAACGCTGAGCGCCCCCTTCGGATCGGCGAAGTCATTCTGGATGTCGACGACGAGCAGGCAAGTGCGCTGGTCGTAGTCTGGCATGGATCAGCCAGCTTCGATGGTGATCGTACCGGCGTCGCCGTCGACGGTGATCATGGCGCCGTCGGGGATGGCCTCGGTGGCCGTTTTGGTGCCGACGACAGCCGGCAGGCCGTACTCGCGCGCGATGATCGAGGGGTGCGAGAGCATGTTGCCGGCGTCCGTCACGACCGCGCCCACCTGGCCGAAGATCGGCGTCCAGGCGGGCGCCGTGACAACGCAGACCAGGACATCGTCGACACCGAGCGTCACCGCCTCGTCGATCGAGCGGGTGATCCGGGCGCGGCCCCTGAATTGGCCCGGTGAGGCGGCGACGCCGGTCAGCACGACCGGCCCCTCTCCGCTCGCCGGCGGTATTTCGCGCGGCTTGCCGAGCACGGCTGGGGGTGGGGTCCCGCGCACCGCGTCTTGCAGGAGACGGCGTTCCTCGATCGCGGCGGTGTCAGGACCGTCGTCGCCTTCCAGCGTCGCGATCAGCTCAGGGTGCGTCAGGTAGAAGACCAGTTCGGGCGACTGGATCACGTTCCGCGTGACCAGCAGACGGCCCAGACTGAGCCAGCGGGCGCGCGACGCGGCGCTCAGTCGTTGGTCGCAGAGGAAGTTGTGGTTCTCCCGTACCGGCAGCATTTCTTGTGCCTCGGCCAGCTTGTCCAGCAGCTCCGCGATCTCGGCGTCGCCGGATCCGTCGCGGAGTTCCGTCTCAAGGGCGAGTCGACGGTCCGTCTTCGCTTGCTGAGCCGCGCTCGGGGAATCGGCGTCGGCTTGCTTGGCGTTTTGCAGAATGAGGTTGAGTGGCACGCGAGGATTCTCGCCCCAGGAGGGGAGGTCCTGGACGAACATGTCCATCGTCTCGCCCCAGCGCTCAAGGAAGGCCTCGAAGCTGGTCGCGAATTCTCCGAGATTTGGGTCGGCCGGATCGACCTCCGGCGCCGCCAATCTTGCGGCCAGCGACTCGTCGCTGCGCACTAGGCGGCTCAGATCCCAGAGCACGCTCGCGCGTTCCAGTGTCTGGTTCGGAAAGCCCTGCATCAGCGCCAGCGCATCGGCCTGGCGTGCCTCGCCGAACTTGGCGACGTAGGCGTCGATGAAGGCCGTGGCGGCGACGTCGGACGGGATCACACACTGCATGTGGACGCCGCTGAAGATCTTGCCGAAGCTCTGTGCCTGCTGCTCGAGCGTCTCCTCCCAGCTACCCGGGTCGACGGAGCTGGGGTCGAACTGGGTCAGCGTGTCGAACTCCGCGTCGACACGGGGGAGCCACTTCTGCTCCCAACGTTGGGCGGCGGTCATGCCGTCGTCCGGGGCGGGTGGGGCGTGGAAGCCCGGGCTGTCGGCGTCGAAGCGGGAATAGCTGTAGCCGTGGATGCGGAGCTGCCGGGGCGGCCCGTCGGGGTCCTGCGGGAACATGCTGCGAAACATGTCGCGCGTCAGCAGAGGCTGCGACCCGGGGGCGTGCTCGTTCTCCCAAACCCAGGTGTACTGCGCCAGCTCGGGATCCGGCAGCTCGTAAGTCACGGTGGGGGACATGCGCACTCCTGAAGTACGGGCGGGGCGTAGATCGGAGCTTAGGGGAGCCCCGGCGCATCGGCAGCGATCGCGGCCTCAAGGACCGTGGCCACGCCGAGCAGTTGCTCGTCCGCGCCGAAGCGCCCGGCGAGCTGGAGGCCCAGCGGCAGCCCGTTCAGCAGGCCTGCGGGGACCGTGGCGGCAGGCATGCCCGCGTGTGTCCAGGGCAGGTTGAGCGCGGGGTTGCCGGTGGAGCTGACGCCGTGTGGGGCAGGGCCGGGTGCGGGAGGGCAGAGCCAAGCGTCGATGCCGGTCGCATCCATCTGCGTGTGTAGCTCGTCGCGCAGGGCCGCGCGGCCTGCCAGACCCGCTTCACGCACCGCGTCGGGGATGGTGCGTCCGCGGTCGAACAGGGCAGCACTTCGGGCGCGGAAGAGGCTGCCGCAGCGTGCGAAGCGGTCGGCGTGGACGTCGGCGTATTCGGCTGCCGTGAGGTCGTTGTGGCGCCGCGAGATCTCGTCGTATTCGGCGAAGGCCGGGACGCGCACGATCTGCATGCCGTCGGCCGCCAAGGCGGCGACCTGGGCTTCGAAGGCAGTGCGCGCCTCCGCTTCGGTGCCGTCGAGATAGGGGCCGTCGGGCACGCCCAGGACCGGGTCGGAGGGTGGAGCCGCCGGGCTCCAATCGTCGCAAAGGACGGCGGCGGCGCGCGTCATGTCGGCGACCGATGTGGCGAAGGCGCCCACGTGGTCGACGGCGGGCGAGAAATAGAGCGTGCCGCTGGTGGGGATGCGGTCGTAGCTGGGCTTGAAGCCGACGACGCCGCAGAAGGCGGCCGGGCGGATCACAGAGCCGACGGTCTGCGAGCCCAACGCAAGCGAGAAGATGCCCGCCGCGACTCCGGCCGCGGAACCGCTGCTGCTGCCCCCCGGCGTGTGACGTGTGTCGTGAGGATTCGTCGTCGCGCCTGGCTCGAAGTAGGCGAACTCCGTCGTGACGGTCTTGCCGAAGATCAACGCGCCTGCATCGGCCAGACGGCTAACGCACGCGGCCTGCGGTCCGGCGAACTCCTCCGGCGGAAGCGCCGACCCGGCCCGTGTCGGCATGCCGTCGACGTTGAAGATGTCCTTGATTCCGACCAATGCGCCGAAAAGCGGTGGCCGGTCGGTCTCGTCGGGGAAGCGAGAAGCGAGCGCCTCTGCTTCGGCCAACAGGCGCTCTCGACGCCCCGGCTCGGGCAGTAGGGAGCGGACCCGCGGTTCGACGGACTCGGCGCGGTCGCAGGCGGCGCTAACCGCCGCGGCGAGATCCAGCGACTGCGATTCGACCGGCAGCGGCGCGGAGCCGAGCAGTGGGTTGTCAGCCATGACTAGCCGCTCCTTGCGTTTAGGAGTTCGCCTCGATGAAGGCCAGCACGCGCTGCCAGGCGTCGGCCGACTCGTTGGCGAACTCCTCGTAGGCACGATCGAAGAAGGAGTGCGGCGCGCCAGGGTAGGCGTGCAACTCGTGGGTGACGCCGGCGCCGGTCAGGGCCGTGTCGTAGCCGTCGATCTCCTCCTGCGGGATGCCCGGGTCAGCCCCGCCCATCAGGCCCAGGATGGGACACTCGATCTCGCCGACGCGTTGCACCATCGGCGTGGCGCCCTGGGGGAATTCGCGGTTGGGATGCCCGTAAAAGCCGATCGCGCCTGTCAGGCCGAGGCCGTTGGCCGCCTGATGCCACGAATTGCTGCCTCCGAAGCAGAAGCCGATCGTGAAGACGGCCCGGTCGGCGTCGTCCTTGCGCAGGTAGGCGACGGCGGCCGCGCTGTCGGCCTTGATGCCGTCGAAGGTCGACTGCTGGACGTGGTCCATGAAGGGGAATTCGTCGTCGCGTTTGCCCGCACCCGCGCTGCGGCCGAAATAGTCGATTGTGACGCTGTCGTAGCCGACCTCCGCGAAGCGGCAAGCCAGCTCTTCGTAGAACGGGTAGAGCCCGCGCACGTCGGGCAGCACCAGCACCGCGGGGCCGCGCGAGTTCTCCGCACGGGCCACGAACGCAGCGAGGGAGTTGCCATCTTCCGCCTCAAGCACGAGGTCCTCGGTGTCGATCGCGGCCCCGGCGATGGGGGGAACGGCGGGAAGGGCGTCGCGATCAAAACACATACCCAAGGGCCTTTCATTGAGCACGGCGGCACGGTATCCGGACGCCGATTCTACTGCACCGGTCGCGCCAGGAGAGCCCGGCCGAAGACTGCCCCGCCTGTGTCCCCTTCAGTCGGCGGATGCCCTAGACTCGCTCAACTGTTCAGGACTCCACGTATCTGGTGTGGCCCACAGGGGGACGGACCAGCGGGAAGGGAATGCGAATGAAGGCAGCGATTTTTCATGGTCCGCAACAGGAGCTGACGATTGAGGATGTCAAAGTCGACAAGCCGCTTGGCCGCGAAGTGCTGGTCAAGACCGTCGCCAGCGGCGTCTGCCACAGCGACTTGCATTTTGTGGACGGGCTCTACGCTTTCCCTGCCCCAGCAATTCTGGGCCACGAAGCAGCCGGCATCGTCGAGGCCGTCGGACCGCAGGTGACCGACTTTGCGCCGGGCGACCACGTGATCGCTTGCCTCTCCGTCTTCTGTGGCAACTGCGACTATTGCCTCACCGGCCAGACGCACCTCTGCCAGAGCAGCGACGTGCGACGCGGCAAGGACGACCCGCCCAAGTACACCTGGAACGGCAAAGAGGTGGCACAGTTCGCCAACCTTTCTTCCTACGCCGAGCAGATGCTGGTCTACGAGAACGCGCTGGTGAAGATCCGCGACGACATGCCGCTCAACCAGGCCGCGCTGATCGGCTGTGGCGTGACGACCGGCGTCGGCGCGGCGCTCAACACGGCCAAGGTCGAGCCCGGCTCCACCGTCGCGGTGTTTGGTTGCGGCGGCGTCGGCCTATCCGCGATTCAGGGCGCGCTGATCGCGGGCGCGCGCATGATCATTGCGGTTGACACCGTGGAGTCGAAGCTGGGCACCGCGCGCGAGCTCGGCGCTACCCACTCCGTCGACGCTTCGTCGGGCGACCCCGTTGCGGCGATCAAGGAACTGACCGGCGGCGGCGCCGACTACACCTTCGAAGCGATCGGCCTCAAGATCGCGGCCGAGCAGTGCTTCGAAGCGATTCGCCGTGGCGGCACGGCAACGATCATCGGCATGATTCCGCAGGGTCAGAAGGTGGAGCTGGATGGCCCCTCCTTCCTGCAAGAGAAGAAGATCCAGGGCAGCAGCATGGGCTCCAACCGCTTCCGGGTGGACATGCCCAAGTACATCGACTTCTACATGCAGGGCCGGCTCAAGCTGGACGAGATGATCACGCGCACTGGCAGGCTCGAAGACGTCAACGAGGCGTTCCGGGCGATGAAGGCCGGCGAGGTCGCTCGCACCGTGCTGGAGTTCAGCTAAACCGCAGGCGCTCCGCCCGCAGGCTCTCCGTTCGCAGAAGAGAGGCCGGGCCCTTGCCCGGCCTCTCGCGTCTGTGCAGCCTTGGGAGGCGATCCAGACGATGGACGTCTACGTCGTCGACGGCACCTATGAGCTCTTTCGCCACTACTTCGGCGTGCCCAAGCAGGAGCATGACGGGCGTGAGATCGCGGCCACGCGCGGCGTCCTGGCCACGCTGATCTCGATGCTGGAGAACGGCGTGCGCTACCTCGGCGTCGCGACGGATCACACCGTCGAGTCGTTCCGCAACGAGATGTGGGCCGGCTACAAAGATAGCTCCGCCATGGAGCCCGACATCCTTAGCCAGTTCCCGCTCGTCGAAGAGGCGATCGTCGCGCTCGGCGTGCGGCTCTGGCCGGCCGTCGAGTACGAGGCCGACGACGCGCTCGCCTCATCCGCCGTGGCCGCCGCTGCCTACGAGGAGGTCGAACGGGTCTATATCTGCTCGCCGGACAAGGATCTGTCGCAGTCGGTGGTGGGCGATCGCATCGTCCAGTTGGACCGCCGCAAGAACGAGGTACGCGACGCGGACGGCGTGCGGGCGAAGTTCGGCGTCGGTCCGGAGTCGATCCCGGACTATCTCGCTCTGGTCGGCGACAGCGCCGACGGCTTTCCGGGCCTGAAGGGTTGGGGGGCGAAGACGGCGTCGGCGGTGTTGGGACGATACGAGCATCTGGAAGATATCCCGGCCGACGCGGCGCAATGGGAGGTCACGGTTCGCGGTGCCGACAAGCGCGCGCAAACATTGGTCGAGGAGCGGGAACTGGCAGAGTTGTTCCGCGACCTGGCCACGTTGCGCACCGACCTGCCGGTCTTCGACTGGATCGATGATCTGCGCTGGGACGGACCGACGCCCGCCTTCGGGGCCGTGCTGGAACGGTTGCAGGCGGAAGCCTTCGCGGAGCGCGTCGAACGTGTACTGGAGACGCTGGACTAGGCGCTACTCGAGCCCACGAGGATCGCTGACCGTCTTGGCCGCACAGACGACGAATTCCAGATCCTGACCCGCGTCGGCTCGGATCTCGTGCTCGATCGCGGCTGGGAAGAAGAGGAAGTCGCCCGCCGCGACCTTCTTCGTCCACGGCCCACAGTCCACTTCGCCAGAGCCCTGAAGGAAGTAGTAGACCTTCTCCACGTCGTCGTGGATGTGCTTCTCGTTGGCCCCGCCGGCCGGCACGCGGTTGTAAAGCACGAAGGTCAGCGAACTCTCGAAGGGGACGTTGTCCTCCGTGAAGATCCGTCGTGCCTGGAGGTCGCCGCGCGCGGTCACCTCGTCGACGCTCTTGGCTTGTTTCACCAACAGTCGCTCGTCGCCGTCGCTCATTCTGGCCTCCCCTGGCCCGCGCACGCCCTGAGGCGCGCTGGTCGAAACACTGGTCAATCCGCTGGGGCCGCAGCATACTCGACGCACTCGGGCCAGTCCGTCCGGCCCGCTCGGCCTAACTTGGGGGACCCCATGCAGGTGAGCGATACGAAGTACATGCTGCTGGCGCAGGAGACGGAGCGCGCCGTCACGTTCTGGCGCGACGCGATCGGGTTCGAGGTCAGCGTGGCGACCGAGTACTGGAGCGAGCTGCGCAGCCCGAACGCCGTGATCGCGCTGCATTCGGGGCACGATGGCTCGGACAACCCGGGCGGCATCTCGCTGGAGGTGGCGGACATCCAGGAGGCCGCGGCGTCGATCGAGGCGGCCGGAGGCCGCATCGTCGAAGCGCCGCACGAGGGCAACCCGCCGGGGCTCTGGCTGGCCGATGTCGCCGACAGCGAGAGCAACCTCTTCATGCTCTCCCACGACGGCCGCGCGGAGTAGAGGCTTTGGAGCCCGCCTGCATCGTGGTCGGAGCGAATCTCGCCGGCCGGGAATGGAATCGGGGGTTACGCTGATCGCGAGGACGATTGTTGGGGTTGGGGAATTCCGTGCCAGCGTAAGACGACGCGACCCTTCTCGCGCATTTGCGAGATCAGATCGGATTCATGGCCCGCTCGTGCCAGGCGTTCGACGCGGGATATGAGGGCGAGGCTCGCCGCTTGGCGGTGGCCGTGCGGATACTGGTGCACGACACTGCCCGTTCGACATTGCTTCTCGTCCAGCTCAGGCAGAAGGCCGGGATGATGTTCTGGGACACGAGCACGCCTATCGAACCCCGGAACATCGTTCCTGAGTTCCCGCTGCTCGTGATGCGAGTCGGCTCTGAGAAGGGCACCCGAAACATCGATTGGCTCCCGCTCTGTTTGGTGGCACCGCCTGAGCCGCCGTCTAGCGCGGCCGTCCCCGTCAGCTTTCCCCGATGGTGGGATGGCGTCGTGCTAAAGGCGGTCGCTGGAGCAGAAGCGAAGGCTAAGATCGATCCCAGCCCGGACGACCCCTCGAAGCAAACGGTCTGCGTTTCGTTCTCCGTGAAGGTGAAGAGTGGTCACGTGGTGCGCGGTGAGGAGACCTTATTCACTCGCCGACAGATGGTGCTAGCTCTAGCCAACCAGGACGGCGGAGCACACGTTGACCCGATACTCGACGACGCTTACTAGCGTCTCTCGCGGATCGGCGGGCTGGGTTGGCGGGTTCTCGACGCCGTCGGCGATCGGACCGAGGAGAAAACCCCGGAGCTCACGACGATGCGACAGATCGCCCACGAGGTGCTGATGACGATGCACGGTGAGTTTCCCGACGTCGAGAACGATACCTACCGCCGTACATGGAGAGCACTGCCTAGGCAGTTCAGCGCGAACGCGAACCAAAAGGGCCCCGCCGATGGCCGGGCCCTCGAACTGATCGGGTTCCCTGCGTCTACGGGTCGAGGCGGGCTGTCGCACTGCCTTTGACTACTTCGACGCCGTCCTGGTTTTTGGTCGAAATGGCGAGGTCGACGAGCATTTCGCCGCCCTCCTCGCGGATCGCTTCGACGGTGGCCTGGGCAGTCAGTGAGTCGCCCGGCCAGACCTGACTGGAGAAGCGCACGCCGTACTTGGTCAGGCGTCCGTCGCCCACGTAGTTGGTCAGCATCGTGCCGGTCAGGCCCATGCTGAGCATGCCGTGCGCGAAGACGGTGGGGTAGCCCGCCACCTTCGTCGTGAAGATCTCGTCGGTGTGGAGCGGGTTGTAGTCGCCGGAGGCGCCGGCGTACTGAATGATCTGGGTGCGACTGAGGTTTTCGACGACGACCTCTTCGTGGCTGTCGCCGACGCTCAGATCGCTTGCTTCGAGTGGCATGTCAGCGTCCCTCTACTGCTGTTCCACGACGCGCTCGGTGCGTACGCCGACGGAACGGGCCGTGATCACGAGTTCATCGTTCTGGTCCAGGTACTCCGTGATCGTCTCGGAGAAGGTGAGCTTGCCACCGCGCCGGCCCTCGCGTTCCCAGGTCTTGCCGGGGCTGACCTTGGCGTGCAGCACGTCGCCGGGGCGCAATTGACGGTGGTACTCGTAGTGCTGCTCGGCGTGCAGGCCGGTGCCCCCGCCACCACCTCCGCCGCTCTCGCGCTGGACGCCGGTCGGCTCCTTGGCGGAGCCGAACCAGGACTCGCCGATGACCGGACGCAGGCTGTAGCCCTCCTCGAACTGCGCGCTGGACTGCACGAAGGTCGGTGGGGCGATGATTCCGCCCGGCTCGGTGCCGCCGGCGTAGTCCTCGTCGTAGTAGATCTGATTCGCGTCGCCCACGGCCCGGGCGAAGAGCATGATGTGCCCGGCCTCCACCGGGAAGCGTTCCACAGCGGCCATGCGAGTTCCCTCCTGCTGGCTCATGCACCTGTCGGATATTTGCTCGGGATGCTAGCCGCCCGCGAGCGATCAGACAGCCGGCCCGGCGTCGGAAGCAGCGATCTTCTCTCGCAGCAGCGGCAGCACGTCGTCCGCCACCCGACGGCACTCCTCCAAGTGAGGGAAGCCGCTGAGGATGAACTCGTCGACGCCGAGGCGCCAGTAACCTAACAGCTCGTCGGCGACCTGTTCTGGATTCCCCACGATCGCGGTACCGCAGTTGACCCGCACGACGCTGATCCCGTTCCAGAGATGCGGTCCCACGCGATGCTCGTCATAGTCGTCCGCTTGTGTTTGGACGGCGGTGGCGGCCCCGCCCGCCGCCACGGCGCGACGTTGCTCTTTGACCGCCTCCGCCGCGTCCGCGATCAGGTCGTGCGCGGCAACCCAGGCGGCGGCTTCGTCGTCGCGCACGACGATGTGCGTGCGCAGCCCGAAGCGGGGCTCGCGGCCCGCCTCGGCGAAGGCGTTCCGAGCGCGCGCCATCAACGCGTCGATCGCTTCCTGGGGCTGGATCCACATCAGTAACCGGTCGGACTGGCGGGCGGCGAGGTCCAGCGCCGCGTCGGATGCGCCGCCGAGATACCACTGCGGATTGCCGCTGGGGCCCGGCGAGACGAGCGCGTCGTTGAGTTGGAAGGTCTCGCCCTGAAAGCTGACCGACTTCGGTTCGCGCCAGAGCAGGCGGCAGGCTTCGACGAACTCTTCCGCCAGCGCGTAGCGCTCGCCGTGCGAGGTGTGGAGGCCGAGCCGTTCGAAGTCGCCCTGGATCCCGCCCGGCACGAGGTTGAGGTCGATCCGGCCGTCGCTGAGGTTGTCCAGCGTTGCGGCCATCTGGGCGAACAGCCCCGGCGCGATGAAGCCGGGCCGGATCGCGATCAGCAGGCGGATGCGGTCGGTCACGGCCGCCAGCGCGGTCGCCGTGGTCCAGCTCTCAGCGAGGGGGGCGCTTGCCTCGAACAAGCCGTTGGCGAAGCGGGTGGGGATCAGCAGCGAGTGGTAACCGAGCGCCTCGGCGTTTTGGACGACCTCACGCAGATAGTCGAAGTTCGGCGGGCGCTCAGCCCGTTCGCTGCCGATCCGTTCGCCGTCGCCGTCGATCGGCACGAACCAGTCGAACAGGGGTTGGGGTCGAGCGGCAGCGGTCACGACATCGTCCATCTCTGCGGCGCAGGGTAGGTCACCGACGGCACCGCGGAACCCACGCGGGGACCGGATTTGCTACGGTCGCCGCATGTGCCGCAGTATCAAACGACTCCGCGAACCGCATGGTGGCCCCGACGCCAGCGACGAAGAGGTGGCTGAGGCCGCGCTTCAATTCGTGCGCAAGGTCAGTGGCTACCGGGTCCCGGCTCAGCGCAACGAAGACGCCTTCCATGAGGCCGTCGACGACGTCCGCGCGGCCACCCGCCGCTTGCTGGCGTCCTTGCAGAACCGCTGAGCCTAGGAACCGCCGCCGGCTCGCGTGGGAACGACGAACGAATAGAGGGAGCCGGTGTCGACCCCGGCTTCCGTGTCGTCCAGCCAGGCGCCGACGATCACGATCTCTTCGGTCATGGCGACGGTCCAGCCGAAGTCGTCGCCCTCCCCCGCGTCGTCCGCGCGCAATTGCGCGATCTGCACCCAGCCCTCCTCGCCGCGGTGGAAGACGTAGCTGACGCCGATGTTGAAGAGTTCGTTGGCGATCCCGTCGGCCGTGATTCGGTCGAATCGCGGCGCTCCCACCACCAGGAATTCGCCCGCGATCCCAACGGCGCGGCCGAACCACGCGCCGTTGAGCGGATCTCTCGGCAACAGGCGTTGCGCTTCGCTCCAAGTGTTGCCGTTGCGCTCGAAGATGTAGGCGCCGCCAGCGTCCAGTTCGTCGCCGTCGTGGAAGGGCGCGCCGATCAAGGCCCTGTCGCCATCCAGCGCGACGGACCAGCCGAAGTCGTCCCCCTCGCTTGAATCGGGTGTGCGCAGGATCGCTTCTTGGCTCCAGACCCCGCCGACGCGACGGAAGACGTATACAGCGCCGGCATCGGGGCCGTTCTCGTCGTCACGCGGCGTCCCGACCAGAATGGTGTCGCCGTCAATCGCGATGTCGATGCCGAATTCGTCTGCGTCGTCGGAGTCCCCGGGCAAGAGTTGCGCCTCCTGCGCCCACCCCTCGCCGTCGCGACGGAAGACGTAGACAGCCCCCGTGTTGAAGCCGGCCGTGGGGTCGTGCCAGGCCGAAACGACGATGGTGTCGCCGTCGATCTCCACGTCGAAGCCGAACTCAGACCACTCAATCTGGAGATCGGCCCGGAGTTTCGCCGTTTGGCGCCAGACTTCGCCATCCGGTCCTTGCTCGCGCTGGAAGACGTAAGCGGAGCCGGTGTCGTCGTCGTAAAAGCCGTCGCGCAACGGGCCGTCGTCGAGATTGGCACCCACCACAGCGGTGTCGCCGGAGACGGCGACGGACTTGCCGAACCAGTCCCCTTCGCGGCCGTCATCGGCCGCCAGCTTGGTCGATTCGATCCAGGCGGCCCCATCCCAATTGAATACGTAGGCAGTGCCGGAATTGCCGCCGTTGTCGTCGGAGAGCGGCGAACCGCTCATCAGCGTGTTGCCACCGATCGCCAGTGACCAAGCGAACTCGTCGTTCGACTCCGGATCCCCGGGTGTGACCTTGAGTTCGCTGACTGAGAGCAATGCGCCAAGCACGGCGGGCGGCACAGGCGCCGAGGTCAGGTCGGGCGCCGCCGCGTTCTGCTCGGCGTCCTGTTCGGCCATCGGCGCGGCGCTGGACTCCGCGGTGTCGTCTGCCGGGTTCCCCGCCTCCGCGTCGGTCGGGGCATCTTGTGCCCCCGCGGTCTGCTCGTCGGCAGGTTGGGCGGTGGCCGCTTGTTCGGAGTCGGCCGTCCGCTCCGTGACCGACGCGGAATCCTCGCCGCTGCTGCACGCGCCGACCAGGATCGCTGCTCCCACCATCAAGGCGGTGGCTGTGGCGGTGCTTCGCTGGATTCGCTTCCGCACGTCGATCTCCACCCCCCAGTGTGCCGCCCGCAAGTTTAACGATGAAGCACGAGCGGGCAAGCTCGAAGCCCCTGGGGGCTTCGGCTCGCGCAGATCCAGCTCGATCGGCTGTTTGGGCCCCCCTCAGGCAATGAGGCCACGCTCTTGCAGGTCAGAGACGTGCTCGGCGTCGTAGCCGAGCTCGTGCAGGATCGGCGGCGTTGTCGCGGCCAAGCGGCGGAGATGCACCTTGGACGGCGAGCGGTGCGTCGCGGAAGCGGACCATCGGTCCCACCAACCGGATCGGCCCGGCCAGGTCGTGCTCCAGATCGACGATCTATTTGTGCCACCAGCGGCGGTGTGTGCGACCAGCGGGAGGCGGCTTCGGCCCGCGCGGGAAGGCGTCGCGCTAGTTGTCGCTGCGAGCCACGTAGACCGGCTTGCCCGAGCCGCGGATCACGGCGTCGGTGACGGAGCCCAGCGCCATCCGTGCCAGACCCCCGCGGCCGTGCGACGACATCACGACCAGGTCGGCGTCGTCCGCAGCCGCGATGATCGATGAGCTGGCGTCGCCGCTGTAGATCTTGGTCTCGGTCGGCAGCTCACCGAGCCCGGCGGCGACCTCGCCGAGGTAGGCCTCCACGGCGGCCCTGGCCGCCTCGTTCGCTTGCTCGTAGGCCACATCGAGGCCGATCGGCGTGGTTGGCACGACGGCCATGTAGGCGCGCAAAAGCAAGAGCGTGGCACCGGTCGCGCGGGCGATCGGCAGGACGTCGTCCAGCGCGACCTGCGCCCGTTCGGAGCCGTCCAGCGGCACGACGACGCGGTCGATGGTGTCCGAGAGTTGGACGTCATCACGGGGCGCGACGACGACGGTGTCGCGTGTCGTCTCGCGCACGACCCGGTCCGCGACAGAGCCCAATCGCCAGCGCTTGAAACCCGAGCGACCGTGACTGCTGATCGCGATTAGCCGCGGTTGCATCTCCTCGCCTATGCGTACGATCTCCGCCGCGGGGTGGCCCGCGCCCTGGGCGATCTCCACTCCGATCCCCAGCGGCGCCAGGCGGCGCTCGGCCAGACTGGACGCGAAGGCGGCCCGATCCGTGATTTCGCGGTCTGTGATCGTCGTGGTGAAATCAGCGCTGAAGCTCTCTTCGAACTCGGGCAGGCCTTCCCAGCACCAAAACAGCGTGATCGAGAGACCTAGCGCCTGGGCGAGTGGGATCGCGATGTTGAGTGCGCGCTCCGACTCCGGGGAACCGTCGGTCGGCACGAGAATGGTGTCGGTCATCGCGAATCCTCCCCCGGCTGATTGATCGTCTTACCAATGCGAACATTAGCGCCCGGTTGCGCTTGGCCCCATCCCGCGCGGAACGGATACCGAGCGTCGTCCGGTCAGCGCCCAGGAGCCGCCGACGGCGCAATCCCCAGGACGGTAGCCTGCGGCGCGAGAGCAAGGCTCTCTTGAATGAGAGGGGCCAGCGTGGCACGAGACTACGACCGAGGAATCCTGCGACGGGGCGTAAATCGTGTCTTCAGCCTCTTCGTGCGCTTTGGGCGCGGGCCGGCCGTTGGCTACAACCTGGTCACCGTCGGAGCCAAGTCCGGCAAGGCGCGAACCACGCCGGTCAATATCAACACGATCGACGGCGTGCGCTGGCTGGTCTTGCCGTACGGCGGCGTCGGTTGGGTGCACAACGTGCGCGCCTCGGGCGAAGCGACGCTGCAGCGCGGCGGCCGCGACGAACGGGTGCGGCTCGAAGAGGTCGACGCGACGACGGCAGGCCCGGTGCTGAAGTACTACGCCGAACACACGGCGATCACGCGACCCTACTTCGATGCCTCGCACGAGGACGGCTTCGACGCGTTTGTCGTCGAAGCGGCCTCACATCCCACGTTTCGCGTCTTGACGTCTGGCTAGGAGTCGCTCTGCGTGGCGATCGTCTCGTGGTGCTCCACCACCCGCTGGAAGGCGCGGTTCACACCTAGGCGTCGCAGTAGCCAGTAGCGCAGACGTGGGGAGACCTCGCCCAGCGCGATCGTGGGGCGCATCGGTGGGCGGTTGACGAGGAGCTCTGGCACGTCGGAGCGGATTGCACGTACGGTCGCGGCGGCGACGGCCGCCGGGGTGGTCGACCCCACGAGGCGGGGGGCGCGAACCCCGGCCGGTCCCGCCACGTCTTCCCACATGCCCGTTTCCCCGACGAAGCCCGGGCAGACCGCGGACGCGCCCACGCCCGTCCCTTCGAGTTCAGGCCGCAACGATTGGACGAAGGCGATCTGCCCAGCTTTCGTACTCGCGTAGACGGCTTCATAGGGCGAGCCAACCTTGCCGGCTAGCGACGAGAGCATGACGACGTGCCCCCGGCCTCGCTCGATCATGCCGGGCAGGATGCGGCGCGTCAGCAGCAGGCCGGCGCTGAGGTTGACCGCGATCATCTCGTCGATCTCTTCCTCCGCCTGCCGGCTGAAGCGCGCCGTGTTGACCAGCGCGGCGTTGTTGACGAGCACGTCGATCGTCCCGAAATTCGAGATCGTGGCGTCGACGATGCGGTCGAGCGAAGGCCGATCGCCCAGATCGGCCGGCACCGCGATCGCCCGGCTGCCGGCCGCCCCGAGCTGGCTGGCCAGCTCTTCGAGCGCGCCCGCCGTGCGAGCGACGAGCACCACGTTCATGCCTTCGTCGCAGAGAGCGCGGGCGATGAAGGGCCCGATCCCGCGTGAGGCGCCCGTGACGATCGCCGTTCGTCCTTCGAGATCACGCATGGCCGTCTCCGCTTCGCGCTCTGTTTTGCGGGTTCAAATAATGGGCAAGTATACGTGGGGCGCTGACGCGGCTACCCGGCTCCGCTACGTCTCGCGCCGGCTCTACTGGCCCACTCAAGCGGGGCGCGTTAGGCTCGGCTCGACCCGGCACGCTCAACCCCGGAAGGGCTTCCTCTCATGACCAAGATTCATTTCGGTGTCACTGTCCCTCAAATCAAGCGCACCTGGGAGGAGTCGAAGCGCGCCGCGATTGCCTTCGAGTCGATGGGCTACGACTCGCTCTGGGTCTGCGATCACCTCTACGGCCCGACCTCGCCGGCGATCCCGATTCTGGAGGCCTGGAGCACGATCTCGGCCCTCGCCGCGGTGACGGAGCGCGTTGAACTGGGCACGCTGGTGACGCCCGTCGGCATGCGCAACGTGGCGCACTTAGGCAAGGTCATTGCCACTGCGGACCACATCGCCGGGGGCAGGGTGATCCCCGGCCTGGGCGCGGGCTGGATGCGGCGCGAGTACACAGACTTCGACGTGCCGTTCCCGGACACCAAGGACCGTCTGGGCCAGCTGCGTGAGGCAACCGAACTGCTGACTCAGATGTGGGACCCCGAAACCGACGAGGTCACGTACGACGGTAAATACTTCCGCGTCGAGAACGTCGTGACGCAGCCCAAGCCGGGGCGCAAGCCGCCGCTGCTGATCGGCGGCTCCGGCGAGAAAGTGACGATGAAGCTTGCCGCCGAACACGCGGACATCTGGAACAGCGTTGCCCGCGATCAGGACAACCTCGCCCACAAAGTCGAGGTCCTGCACAAGCACTGCGCCGACGTCGGCCGTGACCCGGCCGAGATCACGATCTCGCAGCAGTGTCTCGTCACCATCGCCGAGGACGAAGAGTCGGTCGGTCCGATGATCGAGACGGCGCAGAAAATCTTCGGCGGCCACATGGGCACCCCGGCCGGTGAACTCGCGCTCTCCGGCACGCCGGACACGATCAAGGATCGAATCCAGAAGCACGTCGACCTCGGCTGCACGATGTTCGTAATGGAGTTCTTCGGCCGCGACACGGTGGAGCCGGCGCAGCTCTTCGCCGAGCAGGTCATGCCCGCGTTCCACTAGTTTCGCGGCGGGACCGTCGGATCGGGCCGCAGCGGACCGTCGGATCAGATTGCGCCCTCAAGTCGCAGCAGGCGTTGCTTCGAACCGGGGCCGCCGGGGCCGCTGTAGTTGCCCAGATCGCCGTTCGCCCGCACCACGCGGTGACAGGGGATCACGACGGGTAGCGGGTTCTTCGCAAGCGCCGTGCCCACGGCTCGGGCCGCGCCTGGCGAGCCGATCGCCAGGGCGATCTCGCCATACGTGCGCACCTCGCCTCGCGGAATCGCAGCGGTCGCTTCCAAAACCCGACGTTGGAACGCTGAGAGTGGGGCCAGGTCGACGCAGCCCGGATCGACGGTCCCCTCGATGGCCTGATTCACGTTCGCCGCGAGCTGTGGCGGCGCTTGCAGGTCGAGGCCGGGTGGCTCGCCGCTGGTCTCGATCAAGCCGCGCAGGAACGCGCCCTCGTCGCCGTCCAGCATCGTGGCGGCGATGCGGCCATCGTCGGGCTGGTAGGCGACCAGCAGCCTGCCGAATTCTGTCTCGAGCCGCGCGTAGCGAGCCGCGTCGTTCATGGCATCCACCCCCCCGGCGTCACGGTCGCCCAACGACGAAAACGCGCGATCTCTTCGAAGCCCAGCCGTCGGTACATCGACTCTGCCGTCGTCGAGGGCTGCAAGACGGTGGGAGCATAGGGCGCGAGCCCCAACGCGCGGGCCATCAGTGCGGAGGCGATGCCTTTGCCGCGCGCGGCTGGCGCGGTGCCCACGTCGTACAGGCCCGTGATCCCGTTCTCCAGCAACGCCGTCGCGCAACCCACCGCCTCGCCGTTCAGCCGCGCGACGAAGAAGTAGAAGCGTGGATCGTCCAGCAACGCCGACGGGGCCAGCAGCGTCGTCAGCGGCTCCCCACCGAAGGCGGCGCGTTCGATGGCAGCCCAGTCGGGCAGGTCGGCTTCGCCCGTCGCGATGCGAATCTCCAAGCCATCGAGCTCAGGCTCATCGACGGGCGGCCCCGGCGACCGCATGTAGGTCGGCGCGTCCGGGTGGAGGTGGAGACCGGCGTCGGTCAGCTCCAGGGTGTTGAAGGAATCGCAGATGAAAACCGGACCCTCGCGTTGCGCGGTCAGTTCACGTGCGACCGTCGCAGCATCCGCCGGGTCCAGATCACGTTCGGTCGCGATCGCGGCCAACAAGGGGGCATCGTTGTCGTCGTAGCAGCGCCAGAGGCCGCCATCGTCTGCGGTGCGTCGTCCCTGCGCGCGCAAGGGGGCGTCCATGGCGCTCCGCCAGGTTGAGCGCCGCGGCGGTGACGAGTTCGTGCGTGTTCATGCGTCGTCCTGCAGGAAGTTGCGGATCAATTCGACGGTCTTTCGCGGCTGCTCAGCCATCGGGATGTGACCGCTGCCCTCGATCAGTTCGAACCGAGCATCGGGGATCTGAGTGGCGAGCACGCGGCCGTTCTCCGGAAGGATCAGCACATCCTCAGCGCCGTGCACAACCAGCGTGGGAGGCTTGATCCGCGGCAGACGCTCGAAGCTGTCCCAGCTTTTGATCGCCGCGGCATGATGGACCCACGTCGATATCGGGCTGTGTTGCGCCATCGTGTCGGCCAGCCGCTGATCGAGCCAGCCGCTGTGCCGCGCGATGAAGCGCTCGCTGTATACGGCCGGACGCGACTTTTCGGCCTGTGCTTGCGCCGAGAGTTCGGCATCAATCGCGAACGCTTCCTCGACCCAGGGAGCCGAAGGCACCGCCGTTTTTCGACCCGCATGGGTGTCGGCCAGGATCAGGTGATCGATCCGGCGCGGCGCGCGTAGCGTAACCTCCTGCGCGATCATACCCCCCATTGAGAGGCCCAGCAGATGCACCCGACGTAGCTCGAGCGCGTCGATCAGGCCCAGTGTGTCGTCGGCGAAGTCCGCCATCGACCAGGCCCGCGCCGGCTTGCTCGAGCCCCCCGTGCCGCGATTGTCGAAGCTGATCAGCTCGAAGTCCGCTGTTAGCAGTTCGAGGAATTGGGGCGGCCATTGAATCCGCCCACCGCCGATTCCGTTGATCAGCAGGAGTGGCGTTCGGCCGTGCCCTGCGCGGCCCAACCGTTCGTATTCGATCGCAATGTCGCCGATGTGCGCGAGTGGGATCGCGAACTCCTCCATGTGGGGGGCAGTATGGCGTGTTCGGGTGGGGCGGAGTCGATCGGTGTCGCGCGGACCGGCGCTTCCTTGCCCGCTGCTTACTTGCCGGGGGGCTTGGGCAGGATGAAGGGCAGCGCGATCATCAGCAGTAGCGCGGCCAGCACAAACGAAGCGATGATTCCCACGATCGCGCCCGATGCCAGCTTGGCATCCTGGGGTGGCGTAGCCCCCCCGGAGGCCGTGACAACGCCCGGCGCAAACGCCTCCAGCGCGACGACGAAGGCCCCGATCGCCAGAGCGACCAACAAACGGCGCGACTGGTTGACCCGCGAGATGCTGACCGCCCAGACGGAATGCCGCATGGTGCTTCCCCGTTCCGCGTATCTTGGTCAGGATGGCGCGTTCAGAGACCTGAGGGAAGAGTTGCCGCTGCCCCCACACGTCACATATGCGGCAGCCCGTCTGTCGCTCCGGTGGTATCGTTCGCGCCAATTGCCGGAGAGTCACGATGGCTGCCGTGAGACCCATCATTGTCCCGATCGACGGGAGCGAAGCCTCGGAAGTAGGGCTTCGCGTCGCCGTGCCTCTCGCCCAGGCGACCGGAATGCCGATCGTCCTGATCTGGGTCTACGAGGGCCTGCAAGGACTCGACCGCGGATTGCCTCAGGAAGACGCCGAGGCCGCCGACCGCGCTGAGATCGCCCGCCGCCGGGAGGCGCTGGCCGAAGTCCAACAGCGGGTGCTCGAACCGGCCGGCGTCGAACATGAACTCCTGGTCGCGATGGGCTCAGCTCCGGAAGGCATTTTGCAGGCGGCGGCCGAGCGTGACGCCCGCGTGATCGTGATGGCGACCCACTCCCGTGGCGCGCTGCCGCGCTGGTACATGGGTTCCGTCGCGATGGAGGTGGCGAATACGTCCACCGTGCCGACGATCCTCTTCCACGCCGACGCCGACCGCGATCCGCCCACGATCTACCGTCGCATCGCTACGCCGATCGAACTGATCGAACAGACGCACGTCGCGATCGAGGCGGCGGCATTGACCGCCAACGAGTTGGGCGCGGAGCTGGTCCTGCTCACGCTTTCCGAGTCCGTCGAAGAGGCCGCCGACGCGCATCGCTGGAACAGCGTGCTCAGTTCGCGTTACCCCGATCTCACCATCCAACATGAGACTCGCGCCGAACCGCTGATCGACGCGCTGCGCGAACTCGCGCTGGAGGTGGATCTGCTCGTGATGCCGATGCGCGACCAGGAGGGCTGGCGGCGCTTTTTCTCCGGCGAGGAGTGGGACAATGTTGTACGCGAGGCCGGCGTGCCGGTCATGTTGGTGCGGGCCCGCGAAGGCGCGGCCGACGCAAAGCCTGAAGCCGACTAGCGCCAGTCCGAAAGCCCCAGTTCAGCCCGGAGACTCATTTACTGACCGCCCGTGACCGGACCCGATCAGGAAGCGGCGTTGCGCAACTGAAACGCGTGATCGAGCAGGTGGTAGGCATCGGAGGCCATGACCCCCTCCACCGTGCCCATGCTCTCATGCGTGTGGGCCAGGTCTTCTTCGGTCACGTATTTGATCTTGGCGTGTGCCGCCTCCGACGCCTGCTCCAGCGCGGTCTGCGCATCCGCGGGCGTCGCCAACGAGAGCGCGCCATCGAACGGACTCTCCGGTCCCTCGTAGCCACAGGCCTCGCAGACCGCGTTGGCGAAGTAGAGCTGGGCGCCGATCACGTGCTCAGCGACCTGGCGCGGCGACCAGGCGTCCTCGCCCTCGCCCGACTCGGGCTGACGCTCCCAATTGTCCGCGCTGCCCGCGATCGCCGCGCCCAAAGTTTCGCGGCCGACTTTGATCGCCGCGCGCATTTCGTCGGGACTGGCCATTGTGCTGATCTCCTCGCTGATTCACGTCTCTGTCTCTTGTCCCTGGGGATCGTAGGGCAGCCACCGTCCACGGTCACGAGGCACGCCGGCGCCCCACATCGCGCCGCCCGCACCCGAGAGTCCGGCGCGGCACTAGACTGCGCCGTAGTGCACGAGACTGGACGGCGCACGAACAGCGTGCCGAGCACAGACCGGACGAGAAGGACGCCAGCATGACGACTGCTGCATCGAGCCTAGCGACGACCTCCGTCGACCTAGTGGGACTGCCCCTGCCCTATGCCGAGGCGGGCACGGGCGATCCACTCCTGGTCTTGCCGCACGAAACCGGGACGATGAGCGGCGCCGAGTTCCGCGAACTGCTGGCCGCCGGGCATCGTGTGATCGCACCCACCTTGCCCGGCTGGGACGGCAGCGAACGCCACGAGTGGATGAGTTCCGTGCGCGACGTTGCCGCGCTGCTTCATCTGTTCTTGGACAAACTGGGCATCGACCGGCTCGATGTCGTCGGCCTGGGCTTCGGTGGCTGGATCGCGGCCGAGATGGCCACGACGAACCAAGCCCGCTTCGCGCACCTCATCCTGGTCAACGCGTACGGCCTCCAGCCCGCCGAGGGCGAAATTCTGGACCAGTTCCTGCTTGGCCACGAGGACTACCTGCGCCACGGTTTCCATGACGAGGCCCGCTTCGCGGCGCACTACGCCGAAGGCGTGCCCTCCGTCGACGAGCTAGTCGAACAGGATGAAAACCGCGAGATGACCGCGCGGGTGGCCTGGAAGCCGTACATGTTCAACCACAGCCTGCCGCCGCTGCTGACCGAGGTGCAGACCCCGACGCGCGTGATCTGGTCGCGCGATGGCAAGATGGCCCCCGTCAGTTGCGGCCGGCAGTATGTCGAAGCGTTGCCCAACGCGACGCTGGAAGTGATCGAGGACGCAGGACACTTCGTCGAACTGGAACAGCCGCAAGCGCTGGCCGACGCTGTCGAGGCTTTCTGCTCTAGCTAGACCGTGTTCAAGCTGGAGCGCGAGAGCGCGCTTCCGGCTGACCCCCTGGCGTCTGGATAAGGCGACCGGACCTGGCGACTGGATAAGGAAATCGCAATGCATTTGATGTACTTCACCGAGCAGCCGATGTCGGACTACCCGCGCGAGGCCGGTCGCGAAGCGGGCAATACCGCTCTGATGATCTCCAACGAGCACTTTGACCCCGCCGTGGGAAGCCGCCTCTATAACGAGCGCCTGATCGAGTACAAGCTGGTGGAGGATGTCGGTTTCGACGGGATCATGCTGAACGAGCATCACAACGCACCGTTCTGCATGCAGGCCAAGACCAACGTCTTCTGTTCGATCCTGGCCGCGGTCACCGACAAGGTGAAGATCGTGCCGCTCGGCAACCCGCTGCCGCTGGCCGAGAACCCCGTCCGCATCGCTGAAGAGCTGGCCATGATCGACATGATCTCCAAGGGCCGCCTGGTCAGCGGATTCGTGCGCGGTGGCGGCACCGAGCAGCTCGCGGCCGGCGTCAACCCGGCCTACAACCGCGAGCGCTTCGCGGAGGCGCACGACCTGATCATCAAGACTTGGACTCAGCCCGGACCCTTCCGCTGGGAGGGCAAGCACTTCCAGCACCGCGTCGTGAACCCCTGGGCGTTGCCCTTGCAACAGCCCCATCCGCGCGTCTGGATCCCCGGCGTCGCCAGCGCCGAGACCACGATTTGGGCCGCGCAACACCGCTACCCCTACATCTGTCTCAACACCACCGTCGAAGCGACCAAGAAGATCTGGGCCGTCTACGACGAAGCGGCCGAGGAGGTTGGCTACACGCCGGGCCCGGAGAACCGCGGCTACCTGCTCCGCGTCCACGTCCAGGACGACCACGACAAAGCGGTCGAGAACGCTTCCGAGTTCAACTGGATGATGGGCGAGTTCACCGGCCTGGCTCACCCCGTCTGGAGCAGCCCGGCTGGTTACGCTTCCCCGAGCAACCGCCGCGCGCTGGTCGAGATCGCCAACGGCCGCCGGCCCTCGCCGCGCGGCGCCGGCGCGCCCAAGATCGAAGAGCAACTCGAGTCGATGGCGATCATCGCCGGCACGCCGGACGAGGTGATCGAGAAGCTGCGCGTGGTCATGTCCGAGACGCGGCCCGGGATCTTCGGCATTTGGGGCAACGACGGCGCCGTCAGCCACGAAGACTCGAAGCGCTGCATCGAACTGCTCGGCAACGAGGTCCTGCCGGCCGTGCGCGAGATCGCCGATGATCTCGGCCTAACCGGCCCGTTCGAGGCCAACGCACCGGTCTCGCTGGAGCACGGTGAGTCCGCCGTGCCGGCTACGGCCGCAGCCGGCAGCTAGGCCTTGCCGGAGGATCCGACGCAGGAACAGCGGGCGCGGGTCAACGGCGTCGATCTCGCCTACGAAGTGCGCGGCACCGGGCAGCCGCTGCTCTTCATCCACGGCGGCTACGGCGGACCGGCGTCGTCGCTTTGGCCTGGGCCGCGACTCGTCTGGCATGCGACGACGAATGGTTTCCGGACGATCAACTACGACAGGCGTTGCGCCGGCCGATCCGAGTACGTCGACGAGCCCTTTACGCTGCACGACATCGCCCAGGACGCCCGTGCGCTGCTTGAGCAACTCGATGCGACGCCCGCCGTGCTGGTCGCGTCGTCGGCGGGGGGACCGATCGGGCTGGAGTTTGTCCTGCGCTGGCCGCGGCTCGTGTCTGCCCTGGTGCTGGTCAATACGGGCGCTGCGCTGATGCACGAGTCGCCACCCGACCTGGACGAACCACACTCCTCCTTCGTGCGTGACCGGCTGGCCACGGTGCGCGAACGCGCCGAGCTGGTGCGGCGTGCAGACGACGACGGCATGCCCGCCGCGATCGCGTCGCGCTGGGACGAGTGGCGCTCCCAGCCACCGCGGGCCTCGGCCGACGAACACTTCGAGGACCACCTCGCCGTCCAGCGCCAAGCCTTGGACGCCCTGCCGGACGACGAACTTTGCGCCTACGCCGCGGGCAACATCCACAACATGCGCGCGACGTTGGGCGTCGATTTCACCACGCGGCTTGGCGAGCTGCGTCTCCCCACGCTCGTCGCCCACGGCGATCACGACACCGTCGTGCCGTTCGAGTACGGCCAGATCCTGGCGCGACGCATCCCCGACGCCGAGTTTCGCGCCTTCCCCGGCGCTGGCCACGGCCTCTTCTCGCTACCGGAGGTTCAGGAGTCGGTCTTCGACTGGCTGCGAAGTCTCGACTAGCGCCTGGCTAGATCACACCGTCTGACTTCAGCTTGTCGACCGCGGCGGCGTCCAGCCCTAGCTCGCCCAAGATCTCCACGTTATCCTCGCCCAGCTGCGGCGCCCGACGCCGGATCGCCCAAGGACTGGCCGGCAGCTTGTAGGGCGCGCCGGGATACGTGAACGAGCGACCCAGCTCTGGGTGCTCCACCTCCACCGGGAAGCCTCGCGCTTTGAAATGCTCGTCCTCCAGCATCTCCTCCGGCGAGTAGATGATGCCAACCTGGAATCCCCGCTGCTGCCCGCCGCTGAAGAACTCGTAGGCGCCGATCTTGCTTGCGACGAACGTGACCGCCTCGCGGCCCGCAGCGAACTTCGTCGCCACCATCTCATCGAACTCGATGTCGGCCAGACTGATGCGTTCGCCTTTCGCGGCCAGCTTCAGCACCTCGGCCTGATCGAACTCGTCGATCACGCCTAATTGCTCTAACCAGTCGTACATCGCTTGGAAATCCTGGGGGGCGCGCGGCGGCATGCCGGTGTTGACGTAGCGGCCGTCTGCGCAGCGGACCTGACTCGGCATCGAGGGATTGATCGAGGCGTGCCGACCGGTCTGCCGCTGCACCGTCGCTTCGGCGACGAGCCATGAGTAGGACCCGGACTCCGTCGTCACGTTGCATGACGCGTGCGCACTGACATCGATGAACTGACCCTCGCCGCTCACGTCGCGATAAAGCAGCGCCGCTAAGAACGACATCACGCCGTAATGGCAGCCTGTGTGATAACCCTGGTTGCCCGCGCCGCGCACCGGCGGCAGCGTGTGGTCGTCGTAACCGTTCATCCAGGCGATGCCGCCGGCGGCGAGGATCGTCAGATCCGTGCTTGCCTCCTCGATCCGAGGGCCGCTGCGGCCGAAGGGTGTGACGGAGACCCAGATCATGCTCGGATTCGACGCTCGGAGGTCGGCGTAGTCGATCCCGTGTTCGGCCAGCGTGCCCACCGGCTGGCTCTCGACCACGCCATCGGCCCCGGCCACGAGTTGCTTGAACAGCTCCCGCCCGCGCTCCGTCTCCATGTCGATCGTGATGCCGCGCTTGCTCGTGTTGTAGTGCCAGAAGTAGAGCGAGCGCTCGGGGTTCGGTTCGTCGTCGACGAAAGGCGGATAGTCGCGGGTCGCGTCGCCGCTGGGCGGCTCGATCTTGATCACGTCCGCGCCCATGTCGGCCAGCAGCTTGCCGGCCCAGACGCCGACCTCGTCGGTCCACTCGATGATCCGTAGACCATCCAATGCGCCCGCAGTCGCGGAGCTCATATCACGCCCTCGGCGGCAAGCTCCTCGAAGCGCGCATCGTCGAGGCCCAGCATCCCCTGCAACACGTAGCGATTGTGTTGGCCGAGGACCGGCGCGCCGTGGGCGATCGACCAATCCGTCTCGCTCAGGTGCGCCCCGACGCCGTCCACGCGTACATCACCCATCTCGCTATGTCGGACCGTGGGCCACAGATCCCAGTCGGCGGTGTTGGCGTCCTGGTCGATGCGCTCCCCCGGACGCTGCACCGCCGAAGCCGGGACGCCCACCGCCTGCAACGACTTGGCCGTCCCGAACTTGTCGTGCTGCAGCGTCCAGGCCGTAATCTTGGCGTCGAGATCGGTTTGGTTGGCCAGTCGTCCGTCGAGCGACGCGAAGCTTGCGCCGTCGACCCAGTCCTCCGCCACCACGCCGCGGATCGCAGCCCAATCGGCCTCATGGCGGCAAGCGATCGCGACCCACTCGTCCTCGCCCGCCGCCTGGTAGATGTTGTGCGGAGCCATGGGCGGAAACTGCGAATGGTTGGCGTCGGGGAAGCCGTCCCGACGCAGGGCGCGCCCGTTGACCGTGCAATCCAGCATCGCCGGGCCGTTCAGCGTCGCTGCCGCCTCGGTTGCCGCAACGTCGACCCATTGGCCCTCGCCGGTCTGGTTGCGATGCCGGATCGCCAGCATGATTGCCATTGCCATGAAGTAGGCGCCGGTGTGGTCCATGTAGGAGTAGCCGTAGCCGGCCGATTCCTCGCCCGGCAGCCCATTGCTGAACGTCAGCCCGGAGGTCGCCTGCACGATCGGGCCCCAGGTCTTGTAGCCGGCGTACGGGCCGGTATGCCCGAAGCCGCAATTGGAGACGTAGATGATGTCCTCTTTGAGCCGCTTCATCTCGTCGTAATCGAACCCCAGCCGCTTGAGCACGCCCGCCGCAAAGTTCTCGCTGACCACGTCGGAGATCTGGATCAGCTCGCGCAGTAGCTCGCGCCCGCGCTCATCCTTGAGATTGAGCGTGATGCCCAGCTTCTCCACGTTGTGGTTGTTGAAGGCGCCGCCCAGGTTCAGCCCGTGACGGTGGTCGGGGTAGGGCGGGATCCCGCGCAGGATGTCCCAGCGGCCCTGCCGCGTGGGATCTTCGATCCGGATCACCTGCGCCCCGAAGGCGGCCATGAACTTGGTCGCGCCCGCCCCGGCCAGTTGCCCGGTGAAGTCGCAGATGCGCAAGTGACCGAGCGCGGTTTTTCTCATGCGACACCCTTCCCGGCCCGCTGTCCCTGACGCTGCTCCGTGCCTGAGACCGCCGCGATGGCCCGTAGGATAGGTCGTCCGCCGCTCTGGTGCGACGCACGCCCAACGCAGTCTTGCCGCGGCCTGGAGCGAGTGGGAAACTGCCCCTGCTCTCGGCTCTACGAGGGCGAATTGCTCGGCGCAGCCTGAGGAGGCCCCATGGCCAGCCCCGTAGTCTTCATCACCGGCGCCAGCCGTGGCATTGGCAAGCAGTTGGCCGTCGACTTCGCCAAGCATGGCTACGACGTCGTCGCCGCCGCTCGTTCGACGTCCGACTCGCCCACCAAGCTGCCCGGCACCGTTGACGAGACGGCGGCGCTGGTCGAGGCCCAGGGTCAGCGCTGCCTCGCCATCGGCCTCGATCTCCAGGATGAGGAGCAGATCCACAACGCCGTCGCGCAGGCGATGGCCGAGTTTGGCCGGATCGATGTCTTGATCAACAACGCCGCCATCGCGCCGCCGGGCAAGAGCATGGAGGCGCCCACGCGTCGCTGGAAGTTGGCCGTCGAGATCAACGTCAACGCGCCCTTCTACCTCACGCACGCCGTGGTGCCGCACATGCGCGAGGCGGGCGGCGGGCGCATCATCAACATCTCCTCGGGCGCCTCAAGCAGCCCCGAGTTCGGTCGCGTCAGCTACACGACGACGAAGCGGGCTCTCGAAGCGATGACCGAATCGCTGGGCCACGAGCTCAAGGAAGACAAGATCGCGGTCAACTGCATCAAGCTCGAGCTCTCGGTCTACTCCGAGGGCTACGAATTCACCTTGCCCGGCGTGGACACGGCGGACTTCGAAGACCCCGTGATCATGTCCGACGCCGCGCTCTGGTTCGCCGACCAACCGCTCGACTACACGGCCAAGGTCTACACGATCGCCGAGATGCGCGAGCTGGACGCTGTGCGTGGTGTCACCCGCGTCGCCGACCGCGAAGACTGGCAAGCCGCGCACGCCGACGCCTAAGCGACATACCCTGCTCCCACTCAGTCCCTGCCCCCACAGAGTCGAGGAGAGATGCCATGGAAGTCCCGTTGCTCGTCACCGATTTTCTCAATCGGGCGGTCAAGCTGTTCCCCACCAAAGAGGCCATCGTCGATGCCGACAAGCGCTTCACCTGGGCCGAGTTCGAGGCGCGCGTCAACCAGTTGGGCCACGCCTTCACCAAGCTCGGGGTGGACAAGGGTGATCGCGTCGCGATCATCTCGCCCAACAGCCACCAGTTCCTGGAGAGCTACTTCGCGACTGCCATCATCGGCGCCGTGATCGTGCCGGCCAACTACCGCCTGATCGCGGCCGACTTCGAGTACATCTGCAATCACTCCGGCGCCAGCGTGGTGATCGTCGATTCCGACTACACGGAGGCGATGGACTCGATCCGCGACAGCTTGGAGACCGTGCAGCACTTCGTCGTCGCGCCCTACCAGGGCGCTGCGGTGCCGGACGGCTGGCAGGACTATGAAGCGCTGATCGCGGACGAATCGACCGAGCGTCCCCCAGACCCCCAAATCGGCGAGAACGACCTGCTCTCGATCAACTACACCTCGGGCACGACCGCGCGCCCCAAGGGCGTGATGATCACCCACCGCAACGTCTACATCAACGCCTACAACTTCATCATCCACCTCAGCCTGAACCAGGATGACCGCGTCATGTGGACGCTGCCGATGTTCCACGCCAACGGTTGGGGCGCCCCCTTCGCGATCACGGCAGTGGGCGGCACGCACGTCGTCTTGCGCGCCGTCGACGGCGGTGACATCTACACCATGATCGAGAACGAGGGCATCACCTTCGCTTGCATGGCCCCGGCCGTGCTCGCCACGATCCTGGAGTACCCCGACAAGGACAAGCACACCATCACCACGGTGCCTCGCTTCCTGATCGCGGGAGCGCCGCCGCCGCAGGCCTTCGTCAAGCGCCTGGAAGAGGAGCTGGGCTGGACGTTCATGCAGATCTACGGCCTGACCGAGACCTCGCCCATCCTCACCGTCAGCGAGATGAAGACCCACCTCGGGCTGGAAGGCGACGCGTACTACAGCATGAAGGCGCGCGCCGGGCACGACGTGATCGGCACCGACGTGCGGGTCTTCGGCACCGGCGGCGAAGAGGTCGAATGGGACGACGAGTCCGTCGGCGAGATCGCGGCCCGCTCCAACGTCGTGCTCAAGGGCTACTGGCAGCAGCAGGAGGAGACCGACAAAGTCATCCGCGACGGCTGGTTCTATACCGGTGACATGGCCACGGTGAACAAGCACGGCTACATCAACATCGTCGACCGCGCCAAGGACGTGATCATCTCCGGGGGCGAGAACATCTCCTCGATCGAGGTCGAAGACGTGCTCTACAAGCACCCCGACGTGCTGGAGGCGGCCGTGATCGGCGTGCCGTCCGAGAAGTGGGGCGAGACGCCAATTGCCGTGATCGTCCCGCGCGAAGGGACGTCGCCGACCAGCGAGAGCGTAATCGCGCACTGCCGCGAACTGATGGCTCACTTCAAGGTGCCGTCCCGCGTGGAGTTTGTGCAGGCACTTCCGCGCACCGCGACTGGCAAGCTGAAGAAATTCGAGCTGCGCGAGGAGTACTGGGAGGGCCAGACCAAGCGCGTCAACTAGAGGGCGGCGCCCGAACCCGGCGTCGCCTCGATTGGGGGGACCTACGTGACCGCTCCCGTACTGGTGCGGCTGCTGCAGGACGCTGAGGGCGAGCTAGTGCGCGCCGCCGACAGCGTTCCTGACTCACTGCGCGACGCGACCGGGTTCGACAGCGCCGCCTACGTCCTGGCGCACGCGACGGAGACCCACGCCGGATGGATCCTCAGCTCGGTTGGCGGCGGCGACGCCGATCCCTGGCTGGGGGAGGTCTACCAGCTCCAGAAGCAGGGTCGCTTCGAGGCCAGTTTCGACGACGCGCGCGCCGCCCTGGACCGAGTCCTGCAGCGCACTGCCCAACTCTTCGCCACGCTGACCGACGCCGACCTCGAACGCCCCGCGAGCTTGCCCGAAGACCACCGCTGGCACGGCGCCAAGAACGAGTACTTCGTGGGCCGCGCCATCGGCCACTTCTTCGTCCACGCCGCCGACCTCAACGGCATGGCCATGCGCGCCGGCGTCGACGACATCGGCCTGCCCGGCCGGATGGGCCACACGCGAGGGTAGGAGCCGGCCGACGCTGTGACTATCAGCATCGCTTTCCCAGGCAGCTCGATCCGCGGAGATACAAGCCTGATCCAGTCTTGCTAGACTCATCGCAGTCGGGGGTGCAGAGGTAGCCTCGGTCGGCGCAGGCGGACGCTGTGGCTGCGGATGAGGCAGGAACACCATGAAGTGGGCAAGCAGCTTGATGGCCGTCGTCGCGGCCGCCTTGGTATTTTGATTGTTCTTTTCCGGCGGCGCGACCGTCGGCCAATCGGACCCCGGGGCCCCGCAAGTCGCCTCGGGTTTCGGCGTCTCGCAGGTTGAGGGGCAGCCGCTCTACATTCACGTCACCGTCGCCGTTGCGGCGGACGAGAACGGCCAGGCCGTCGTCGCTCGCGAACTCGCGGCGCGCAGCCCATCAGCCGCCAGGCCTTCAGCCTGACCGGATTCAAGATGGCCGACTCCAACTGCGGGAATCCGAACAACGACACGGATGGCGTGATCGTCCACTACAACAGCTTTGGCCGGGG
>Ga0310121_10000603_pt1 | contig 38990 bp, 40 predicted proteins | sample CB27_Tmax_986_MG_FD_203504 | JGI IMG/M metagenome (GOLD analysis project Ga0310121, IMG submission 203504) | Marine microbial communities from Western Arctic Ocean, Canada - CB27_Tmax_986 | ecosystem: Environmental > Aquatic > Marine > Oceanic | place: Canada: Western Arctic Ocean | collected...
TGGCATAGGAGCGGGCTTCTGGACGAGTGTAGCAAAGCTGTGACCCGCAAATCGAAGTTTTTCCCGGATGATCCAGCGCTCCCATTTTATTGACCCCCTTTCTACGTCCGGATAGACTGCTCCACCGGTCCGGTACGATTTCGGATGGAGAGCCGATCTCCTTCACCTGAGGGTCTACCAATGAGGTTAACGTCAGTAGTCTGGGTTCTGGTCTCGCTTGTGTCGAGCCTGGAATCCGCTCAGGGCACCGAGTTCCCAGTATTGCACGAAGGTTTCGATGCATTTTCCAAGGGAGTCTTTGAACACGCCGGTCAGGACATCTATGTATCCCGTCAGGGCCGCATCCAGCTGATTCGACGCTGGGACCTGAACAACGACGGTTACTACGATCTGCCTTTTGCCAGCACCCACAATGTGATGGTGGGCAGCGTCGACGCTCTGGGCTATCTACAAACGAACCGCGGCTACCGCTCGGTGCTGTCTCCTCTGCACCGCTCCTTGGCGCTTTACGATCTATGGCGGCAGGAGGAGAAAACTCGTTCCAGCACTCTGAGGCTTCCAGCGGATCGTCCTAGCGCCGTCGTATTCAACGACGTTGATCAGGATGGTTATCCCGACATTGTTTTCGCCTCATCGGGGCTAGGGGACACCCCCTTCTCGAACAGCCTCATCTATTGGGGTACCGAGTTCGGCTATCAGCGTGAGTCCCGCTCCACACTGCCTACGGTGGGCGCTGGAGATGTGGCTGTGGGAGATCTGAACCAGGACGGCCGCAAGGATGTCGTCTTTGCCAACCGGGGAGGCGGCGGGGTCCGGCAGGCCGTGGGTTCCTATATCTATTGGGGGTCAACGGATTTCTACGGGGAGCGTCATCGAAGCACCGTGCCTACGGTGGCAGCCATCGGGTGTCGCATTGCCGATCTGGACGGGGACGGCCGACTCGATCTAGTTTTCGCAACCGCCGGGAGGGATGGGGGATTAGAGCTGTATTGGGGAGGCCACAAGGGGCCCGATCTGGAGTCCCCTGAGCGGTTTCCAATCCCCAACCTGGAGTCACTGGAGGTCGGGCATAATGAGGATCGAGCTACGGTAGCAGCCCTCTCCGGAGACAAGCTCCGGCTTCTCGAGTTCCAGTCACGCAAGCCGACTGTACGGAGAACCTTGAGCCGAGGCGGCAAGCGGGTACGTCTGGAGGATCTTGACAAGGACGGAAGGGTAGAAATCATCCTGGCCGATGGGGAAGCCTCGGCGATCATCTGGGGAAAGGACGGCTCGACGACCTCCCTGCCCACTCTCGCGGCCAGGGATGTAGCTGTGGCTGATCTCAACGACGACGGCTTTCCGGAAGTGGTCTTCGCCAACTACTCCGAGGGTAGCTATGGCGATCTAGACGTCTCTTCCTATGTGTATTGGGGCAGCGATCGCGGTTACGGTGAGGAGAGTCGGAGCGATCTCCAGACCTTCGGCGCCGCTGCCGTGGCGGTCGGAGATCTGAATCGCGACGGGCGACAGGACCTGCTTTTCGGCAATACCGGTAGCGGGATCTCAGGGGGCAAGGACGAGTTCGTCTATGTCTACTGGGGACGACCTCACCGGGGCTATTCACCGGCCTTTGTCAGTCGATATCCCTGTGTCATGGCCATGGGGGTAGCCATGGTCGATCTGGACGACGACGACCATGCAGAGTTGTTGGTGGCCAACTCGGGACGGCACTACTCGGGGCTGCCCGGAGCCAGTTATCTTTATTGGGGGACCCCGAGTGGACCCGCCGTGGAGAAGCGTCTCGATTTTGACCTGAACGAAACTGGTTCCTGGGAGATCGGAGATCTCAACCGGGATGGATACCTGGACATCGTGGGATTCGACTTCGACACCCTGCTCATAGCGTGGGGTAGCCCACGGAAGTATGCGGATCCCAGTGAGCATGTCCTGATCAAGGGTGTGGCCAATCTGGGACAGAATTGCCGTTTGCTGGATATCAATCGGGATGGCTGGTTGGACATCCTGGTCGCCGACATCCGTGGTCCGTATAGCAAGATCCTGCTGGGAGGCGAGGAAGGTTACTCGACCGACCGGATTGAGCGACTTGAAGAGGCCAATCTGGGCAATGTTGAAATAGCAGATCTGGATGCCGACGGTTGGCTGGATCTGGTTCTGCTGCGCCCTTACACGGTTGAGAACGGGATCGACCGGGCGAATTCCTGGATCAAGATCTACCATGGGAGCGACCAGGGATTGGAGTCCGAACCCCGGTTCGAATTCCCTACTGTAGGGGCCATCGACGCCGTGGTGGCGGATCTGAACGGGGATAGCAGCCTTGATCTGGCGGTCTCCCAATACGAGTCCCGCAGCCATCGGAAACTCCCGGTGCTGGTCTTCTGGAATGGAGGTGAGGAAGGTTTCTCGGCGCAACGCCGTACCGATCTGCCCGGTGAGTCACCTTCGGCTCTATTGGCCGCAGACATGGACTACGACGGGCACAAAGACCTGTTGGTCGTCAATCACAAGCTCACGGTAGGGGAAGATAATCACAGCGTGGAGAGCTATCTCTATTGGGGTTCGGAGGAAGGCTTCTCTATTAAGAATAGGACCTACTTGCCCGCTCCCGGTCCTCATTTTCTGCAGAATGTAGACGTGGGCAACCTGGCGACTCGCAAACCAGAGGCCTCCTTCACTTCGCCGGTGCTGGAGCTTTCTTCTTCGCCAGGAAGGCTGGCGTTGAGCTATGAAGGGGAGACGCCTAGAGAGTCCCGGATTCGATTTCTAGTCCGATCGGCATCCAGTCGGGAGGGTCTCGACGATGCTGCTTGGAAACCGCTGCCGGATTCTGGTCGGTTTTCCCGGGCGGATGGCGATTCCTGGCTCCAATACCGGGCAATACTGATCGCTGGAAAGGGTTACGCCACGCCCTATTTGACTGGGGTGACGATTCGTACAGACTAGGGCCGAAAAATAGGAGGTGGGGAGTTGATATCAAATTGGAGTGGTCGCTGTTTACTGGTCCTGGCAGGCGTGGTTGCCGGAGGATGTGGTTCTTCTGAGGTCGAGGTGGTTTCGGTCCAGCGGATCTGGGGCCAGGCACCGCATAGTGCCTTTACCGATCTGGTCCGATTTAGGGATTCCTGGTTTTGCACCTTTCGTGAGGGCGAGTCCCACGTTTCCTACGATGGTTCCATTCGGGTGATAAGCTCGTCCGACGGGGAGACTTGGTCCTCCGCGGCTCATATTTCGGGCCGCCCGGAACAGGATCTGCGCGATCCCAAGCTGGTGGTGGCGCCGGATGGGCGTCTGATGGTGCTGGGCCTGGATCGCCGTCTCCAGGGGGAGGATCGTTACGAGTTCTTCTCCTGGGTCGCGTTCTCAGAAGACGGCAGCAATTGGAGTGATCCGGTAGAAGTGGGGGAACCTGACGTCTTTATGTGGCGTGTGACCTGGAATCAGGGTGTTGCCTATGCAACAGGCTACACTGACAGGAGGGCCTTCTCCCATCGCTCCAACCAGGAGGAGTTGGTTCGTCTCTACCGCAGCGAAGATGGAACCCAGTTCGACCCCTACGTGAACTACCTGTTCGAGCGGGGATCGCCCAGTGAAGCCTCGATTGTCTTCCAAGAGGACGAGACTGCGGTGTGCCTGCTGAGACGAGACGGCGGAGACAACTCGGCCCAGATAGGGACTTCTGCTCCTCCCTACGACCACTGGAATTGGAAGGATCTGGGCCTGCCGATCGGCGGCCCGCATCTGGTCAGTTTGCCGGATGGCCGCCTGGTAGGATCGGGACGCCTTCGCCTTGAGGACCAGGAAAGTCGGACCGCGCTCTGGTGGCTGGACCCCGATGCCGGAACAGCCACCGAGATCTTGAGGCTGCCCTCCGGAGGAGACACCAGCTACGCCGGCATGGTATTCCACGAAGATCTGCTGTGGGTGAGCTACTACTCAACCCACGAGGAAAAAACCAGCATCTACCTGGCGAAGGTCAGCTTACCTTCTCCCTGACCCCCGACTTCTTACAGGTTGTTCGTTCGTTTCGGGTTCCGTAGCCAAGAACGCTCAAAAGCGTCCGGTCCAACCGTGCCGAGAAAGGGACAGACTGTTTCTTTTCGCCGAAAAACGGCGTGTTTTGCCGAGTAAAGGTCTGTCCCTTCTCGCCCTTCACCTTCCCCTAATAACAGCCTGTCCCTTTCTCGACCTAGACAGGGTCAACCCCGAGTGGGAGCTCTCAGCGTTCGTTTCGCGGTGTGGAGTTGTCCGATTCTTCTAGCGGGGAAACAGGGCGAAGGAAAAGACGTTGGTGCCGGCGGCCAGGGCGACATATTGGGTGTCACCGACCTGATAGGTCATGGGGGATGCGGTAATGAGGTGTCCGGTGTAGAAACGCCATAGAACCTTGCCGCTGCGGGCGTCGGCGGCAGCTAGATAGCCGGCATCATCCCCGAAGAAGACGAGGTCTCCCGCGGTCGCCATCGTTCCTGGCCAGGCCAAGTAGGTGTCTGGGCCCTCCAACGGGATCTCCCACTTTCTTTCCCCAGTCTGTAGGTCGAGGGCGCGCAGAAAGAACTGCCCCGGGTCGGTTGGAAGCCGCTCGACTGAAGTCCCGTCGTAACAGTCTTCCTTGTTGAAGGGACGGGCCGAGCTCTTGTACAGATCACACTGCTCCAACGACATCACGTAGAAAAGACCGCTTCCGGGGTGGTAGGAAGGGGAAAACCAGTTGGTTGCCCCAACGACTCCCGGACAAACCTCCCGGCCCTCCGGTGTGGGATCCATATTCGGCACCAGGTCGGGGCGCCCGTCGGGAAGGACCCCTTTGGCCCAGGTGAGCTTGTCCACGAAGGCCTTTCCCAGAAGCATGCGGCCGTCAGTCCGATCCAGCACATAGAAGAAACCGTTGCGGTTGGCTTGTACCAGTAGCCTACGGGGTTTGCCCTGAAAATCGGCGTCGATGAGGACCGGAAACTCCTGCGCGTCCCAGTCATGGGTGTCGTGGGGAGTGAACTGGAAGTGCCACCGCAGCTTGCCGGTGTCCGCGTCCAGGGCCACGACGCTGTCGCTATAAAGATTGTCCCCCGGCCGATTGCCGCCGTAGAAGTCGGGACCAGGGTTGCCTGTGGTCCAAAAGAGAAGATTCTGCTGGGGATCGTAGGTGCCGGTCATCCAGGTGGCTCCGCCCGAGAAATCGGCTGGGTGTCCGCCCCAGGTCTCGGATCCGGGTTCTCCCGCACCGGGAATCGTGTAGAAACGCCACAGCTCTCTCCCAGTTTCGGCATCGTGGGCATTGACGTAACCCCGGATTCCGCAGTCGCCGCCGCTAACTCCCACGATCACCTTCCCATCGATGGCAAGGGGAGCCAGGGTCGCGCTGTACTTGGGGTTTTCTTTCCGATCCGCGTAGGGCTGGTCCCACAACAGGTCTCCTGTACGGGCGTGAAGTGCGATCAGATGGGCGTCGCTGCTCACGACGAAGACCTTGTCCCCAAGCAAAGCGACACCTCTATTCCCTGATCGTTCTTTTGAGCCGCTGTATTCGAAGTACCAGATACGCCGGCCGGTACGCGCGTCCAGCGCATGAACCTGATTGGCGTCGGTCATGTACATGACGCCATTTGCCACCAGAGGTGTCGCCGATAGACGCTTGGAGTCGTTCACGTGGTAGACCCAGCGGGCGGCCAGACGGCCGACGTTCTGGGTCGTGATCTGCTGCAATAGGCTGAACCGACGGGCCGTTAAATCTCCTGAGTAGGTCGGCCAATTGGCAGCTGGGGGTTGCAGCAGGTCCTGATAGGAAACCTGTCCGCTCAAGCAGACACTCGCCAACAACACGATGAAAAGGGCCATCATTCCGCGCCGAAACGGTCGGCTGGTTCTCACCGGTTTTTCTCCTCTCCTTTCTCGGATGAGAGGACCTGTCGGCTCAGAAAGGCCATTAGATTCTGAAACTCATCCTGGGACAGGTCGGCGGTCGGCATGATGGATCCTGGCTCGTAACTCAACTTCGCCAATTCCTCCCTCAGGAAGAGGTGAAGCTCTCCTTTCAGATCGATCATCTGGATTGAGTAGTTACTGTGGTTCCGGGCCACGCCCAAGAGTTGGCTACCCCCTCGAGTCTGGACCAGGATCTTACGAAACCCGGGCACCACTGAGGCACTAGGCTTGGCAACCGCCTCGCGTAGCTTCTCCAGGCTCCTGGAGCCACCAATGTCGGACAGATCGGGTTCCACCAGGCCTCCTCGCCCCTTGAGCATGTGGCAGCCGAAGCAACCAGCCCGACTGAAGAGCGCGTGACCTGATCCGGCATCTCCAGGGACGTCTTCCTGAGAAGCACTGAAGTGGAGGCTTCGAAGGAAAGAGACCAGTTGCCACATTCTCGTGTCATCAAGAGATGAGGGAGGCATGGGAGTTCCCGGAATTCCATGCCGAAGCAGATTGAACAGATTCTCGTCTGAGAGGCCGCGAACCCTGTTGCTTTCCGAGAGAAAAGGCCCCCGTCCCCCTTCTCCCCTGGTCCCGTGGCAGAAGGCGCAACCTCCCTGAAAGTGTTGCTCGCCCGCCTCTATCGCCTCCTTGTCGTGGGCGTATGGATTCTTGACTTCTGCGGACTTTTCCCTCTCCCCCTCTGGTGTCGCCGCTGAAATGGAAGGCACAAGGAAAAGAAACCCGGAAATCAGCAACAGGACCATGGTACTGCGGTGCCATTGGGCCTGTTTACGGCTGTTCATGAGACGACGGAACCTTTAAGTTCAGGCGAACAATACTCTATCATTAACGGGGAGGAAGAGAGGAGCGAGCGGATACAACTAGAAGGATAGTAGGTGACGACAGTAGGGGAATGAGATAAAATCTCCCTCGGACTCAAACCATCGACCCGATTGGAAGCGATTTGCCATGAATCGACGTGAGCTCTTGTGCCTCATGGGGGCAGGGTTCGGCTCGGTAGGGCTCGCAGGGCTCTTGGGGGCACCCGCCCGGAGAGGGCCGCTGTCGCTGCGAACTTCTCACTTTCCTCCGCGCGCCAAGCACGTGATCTTCCTCTTTCTCAACGGCGGACTTTCCCAGGTGGATAGTTTCGATCCCAAACCGGGGCTGGACCGGCACGACGGTAAGCCTCTGCCCGGCCCCAAGGTCAAGACCGACAGCGCCGTCGGCAATCTGTTGAAATCGCCCTTCCGGTTTCGACACTGTAGACAGAGTGGAATCGAGGTGTCAGAGATCTTCCCGAAAGCGGGAGATTCCATTGATGACTTCTGTGTCATCCGCTCGATGCACTCGGACAACGGAAACCACGTGCCCTCGCTCTATCTCATGAGTTGTGGCCATCAGCTTCCCGGACATCCTTCTTTGGGCTCCTGGGTTACCTACGGTCTGGGTTCGGAAAATGAGAATCTGCCGGGCTGGGTGGAGCGGTAAGATTCAGGAAATCAGATTTGCGTCTCTGAGGCATGATTGGAGGGTGAAGATGTCTGAGCTGAATCGACGAGGATTTCTGAGAGGTTCTGCCGTGGGTATGGCCACGGCTGCCTTTTCGTTGGGAGCACCGCTCAAGAAGGACGCTGCCAGCGAACGGGTTCAGGTGGGTTGTGTCGGAGTTGGCGGAAGGGCTGGGTTCCTCATGAAGACCTTTGCGGGACTTCCTGCAGTGGATGTGGTGGCGCTCGCCGATATCGACTCCGGTCGCCTTTCAGAGGCGGTCGAGACGGTCAGGAAGATCAGTGGAAAGGCCCCGCGAAGCCATCGCGATTTCCGAAGGCTGGTGGAGGATCCAGGGATCGATGCGTTGGTGGTCGGTACTCCCGATCATTGGCATGCAATTCCTACAATCATGGGCTGTATCGCCGGTAAGGATGTCTATGTAGAGAAGCCGGATGGGCACAACATGCTGGAAGGCTCGCGCATGGTCGAAGCGATGCGCAAGCATCAGCGGATTGTCCAGATGGGGACCCAGGCTCGCACCGCTGCCCATTTCCTGTCCGCGATCCGGTACGTCCGCAGCGGGAAGCTGGGGAGGGTCCTGGTCGCCAAGGCCTGGGAAAGCAGCCGTCAAGGATCGATCGGACGGCCCGCTGACAGCGATCCCCCTCAGGGAGTTGACTACGACATGTGGCTTGGAGCCGCACCCAGGCGTCCCTTCAACGTCAAGCGCTTCCATGGCAATTGGAGGTGGTTCTTCGACTATGGGACCGGTGACCTGGGGAATGACGGAGTTCACCGTCTGGACTACGCACGTTGGGCATTGAGCGCCGCCACCGAGGCGCAGGGGGAACGCCCCTTGTCGATTCCCACCAAGGTGTCGGCAATCGGAGGTAAGTGGTACTTCGATGACATGCAGGAATGGCCGGACACCCTGCAAGTCAACTACGAATACGCGGGAGACGAAGGGAAGCCCGGCAAGATCCTCACCTATGAGATGCGGGTCTGGAATCCCTATGACCTGGAGGGTGAGAGCGAAGGTGCAGCGATCTACGGAGACCAAGGCCTGATGATCATCGGGAACCGGGGCTGGCGGGCCTACGGCCCCGATCGGGAGTTGCTGGCGAAGGAATCCGGGAGTAACAAAGGGGTCGAGCACATCCAGAATTTCATCGACTGCGTCAAGAGCCGGAAGAAGCCCAACGCGGACCTGGAAACGGTCGGACATCCCTCTTCGATTTTGTGTCATGCGGGCAATCTAGCCTGGAGACTGGGAAGGCAGGTTGAGCTCGATCTCCAGACCGAGACATTCGTCGGCGATGAGGAGGCCAACGCGCTTCGGACCCGGCCCCAGTACCGAATGCCGTGGACGCTGCCCGAAGTCTAACCACTACGAGATCCACCATGAACATATCATCGGACGAGCGCCCCAATGTGTTGCTGATCTGTGTTGATCACTGGTCAGGTCTGTTCACGCGTCCGGCAGGCCATCAGGTGGTCATGACTCCGACGATCGCCCAGATAGCGCGCAACGGTGTCAACTTCTCCCGGGCCTACTCCGCCTGTCCTGTTTGTATCCCGGCACGCCGGACTCTCTTGACGGGCCAGACCTCTCGCAGCCACGGGGATCGGATCTTCAACGAATATGGGGAGATGCCTGATCCGGAAGAGGTTCCGACCCTGCCACAGACCCTGAGACAGAGTGGATACCAGGCCCATGCGGTGGGTAAGCTCCACGTCTACCCGCAGCGTGACCGGGTCGGGTTTGACGAGGTGATCCTGAATGAAGAGGGTCGGCACCATCTTGCGGACGTGACCGATGACTGGGAGCTCTATTTGGCCGAGCAGGGCTATCCCGGACAAGAGTATGCCGCCGGCATGTGCAACAATGACTATCTGACCCGTTCCTGGCATCTTCCGGATCATTGCCATCCCATCAACTGGGCGGCCACACAGATGTGTCGAACCATTTGCCGCCGCGACCCCCGTAAGCCTGCCTTCTGGTACCTATCCTTCATCGGACCTCATCCGCCGGTTTGGCCGCTCCAGGCGTACATGGACCTCTATCGCGACGTAGAACTGGACGAGAGGGTCTACGGGGACTGGTGTCCCAGTTTCGAAGACTTGCCCTACGGACCGAAGCGCTATATGGATCAGTTCGCGATGCGGCACGCACTCCGACACGAGGTAGATCTAGGGCGTCGCGCTTTCTACGCCAACATCACGCACATCGATCACCAGATCCGCGTGGTGATCGGAACCCTGCGGGAACAGGGTCTTCTTGACAATATCATCCTCGCCTTCACTTCGGACCACGGAGAGATGTTGGGTGACCACCATATGTGGGCAAAGGGTGTGATGTACGAAAAGTCCGCTCGAGTCCCCTTGATCGTAGTCCCGCCGTCCAAGGACGATCGGCTCGCTCCCGGGAGCAGCGACGACCGGCTGGTAGAGCTGCAAGACATCATGCCGACGCTGCTCGACCTGTGCGGCGTCGACATTCCCAACACGGTGGATGGGAGCTCTCTCCTGCAGGGTCAGCGGCGTCCCCATCTGTACGGAGAGTATGCCGAAGATGAGGAGGCCACTCGGATGATTTGCGAGGAGCGATTCAAGCTGATCTATTACCCCGTCGGCAGCGTCTCCCAACTATTCGACGTGAAAGCAGATCCCCTCGAACAGCTCAATCTGGCGGGAGCGAAGAAACACAGGGAGACCCAGCAGCGTCTGACGGACCTTCTGGTTCAGCATCTCTATGGTTCCGATCTGGAATGGGTCAGGGACGGTGAGCTAGTGGGGCTGCCAGACCGAGTCTTTGAACCCCGACTCAACCGTGGCCTGAGCGGCCAGCGAGGCTGGCGCTTCATCTAGCCCAGATCATGATCGTTGTGGGCACCTGTAACCTGCTAACCTGCGACCTGCAACTTCCGGTCTACCCTTCCGCCCACTCGTGATCTCGCGGGATGAGCCAGCTCTCCGACAGGGCCAGACAGCAGCTGCTGCTTTTCACTTCCCCGATCTTCCTCGGCAGTACCTTTCCCCGGGAAGTGTCCTCGTTGATCGTCATCTGCGCCCGCCTTGCAGGAACCAGAACGCTGTAGACTCCGTGGGGCTGGTCCGGGTTCTCACCGGGAGGGTTCGCTACTGCGAAAGCTTCTCGAAAGTCATACCAGGTCAGGGATATCGCTTCCGATTCGGTCTCGATGTACTCGGTCCAGGCGGTCATGGTGTCTCCGGATTGCGAAAACTCCGCCTCGATGATGGGTATCTCGCTGCCGCTGTACAGGGGCATCATCGACGCTTGGATGCCCTCCTGTAGCCAGCGGGCCAGAGCAAAGTTGTCCGAGTAGATCCGGACCTCGTTGTCGCTGAGCTCGCTCTTTGTGAAGAGGACGTGCCCGGTACCCGCGGGCGAAAACAGAACCCGCCAGTGACTGTTCTGTGCGACAGGTTCAGAATCCTCGGATTCTCCCAGAAGCAGGAACGAATTCTCGCCTGTCATTCGAATCTGGTTGGGGTCTACTCGTATGATCTGCTGCCTCCGTTATTCAGTTCTGGTCTTTTCGGCTGGTCCGGTTTCAAGCTACGCGCAGCGGTCGCAGTCGCTCCCGATCGAACTCCACTCCGTGTCCTGGTCTGTCCGGCGTTTCCAGGCACCCGTCGACCAGACGGATCGGGTCACTAATGAATTCGTCCAATCGAGACATATGGTATTCGACGAAGGATGCGTTGGGAATAGCCGACAGGAGCTGCACGTGGATTTCGTCATAGCCATGCGAGGTCACGGGTAGATTGTTCCCCTGGGCCATCGCCGCCACCTTCATCCACTCGGTGATGCCTCCGACCTGGCCCACATCAGGCTCCGGGTAGTGGCCCGCCTGAGCCTCGAAATACCGCTGAAACTCCCACTTGCTCAGCAGGCTCTCGCCCAGAGCCAAGGGCAGGGGAATCGCATCCGCGATTCTACGGTGACCTGTGACGTCGTCGGGGTGAGTGGGCTCTTCGAGCCAGTAGATCCGGTATTCGTCCATTGCCTTGGCGGCCTGGATCGCCGTGGAGACAGTCCACTGCACGTTGGCATCGGTAAGCAGCTCGACTTCGTCCCCGACTGCTTTTCGCACCGCCTCGACCCGCCGAATATCCTCTCGCCAGTCCTGGCGTCCTACCTTCATTTTCACGGCCCCAAAGCCCATGTCGAGGTATTGCTGCATCTCTTCTACCAGATCCTCGGTCGAGAACCGCAGGTTGACACCACCACCGTAGGAGCGGATCGGCTTGGGCTCTCCCCCCAGCAATCGACACAGGCTCAAACCCATCTTCTTGCCCTTGAGGTCCCAGAGTGCCACGTCACAGGCGGCTCTGGCCATCGACGTAACGCCGGCACGTCCCAGGGAGTAGGTTCTCCAATACATGCGATGCCAGAGATCGTCAATCAGCAGAGGGTCGGCGTCACGGAGCAGAGGAGCAAGGACGCGGTCCACGACGACCCCGATGGAGGTTCCGTCGACGATGGATTTGGCGTAGCCGATCCCGGCGATTTCCTCGTCGGTGCCGAGCTGGACCAGGATCAGGTCGAAGCTATCGATCACGGGGTACGTGGAATCTGACATTGCGCGCGAAAGTGGGATCCGATACTGGGCAACGTCGACTTCGGTAATCTTCATTGGTCGAGACGGATGCCGGAGTGGAGCGAGACGATACCACTGACGCCAAACCACGCCGCAGTGAGATGGAACACCGGAACGTAGAGAGCGAGATCGTCCGGGAGCCCCATGGTCAGGGCCATGGCCGACAGACCGACCAGAGCGGCCCAGATGCCGCTCCACTTTGGGAACAGACGCCACTTCAGGATAGCCAGGGCGAGGATCAGCAGCCCCAGGCCGGAGAAGAGGCGTCCAAAGCGTACCAGACAGGTGACATGCTCGGTGCTGAGCCGAAGAGAGTCGACAAAGGCAGCCACCGTCTCAGCCGATTGACCGTTCATATCGATCGCTCCCCAGGCCCCGAAGTGGTAGTAGAAGGCAGTAGCCACCGCGCTGACCAGCATTCCGCTCGAGGCAACCGCTGTCCCCGGCCACACCAAGATCCGAGACGGCGTGTCCGCGACAAGCGCTGCCAGGGCCGAGAGAGAAATCACTGCAAAGATCATTCCGAAGAGGTGAATTCGGTACATCCAGATCCAGAATAGCAGGTTCTCATAAATAGTTGAAAAGTCCGCTACTTGGAAGAAAGTCCCGATTCGAGCCGGCATGAGCATCCAGCCCAGCCAGAGCATCAAGGCGGTGACAATGAAAAACCATCCAGTTAGTTTCGTGCCAAAGTTTCGCTCCATTTTTTGCTGCTCCGGGAATCCGCGCATTCTAACTCCGGAGAGCCGCAAGCAGTAAGGCGTAGCTCCCTTGCCAAAGCGGATCGGATCGGTGAGACTATGAGCAGTGAGCAGTGAGCAGTGAGCAGTGAGCAGTGAGCAGTGAGCAGTGAGCAGTGAGCAGTCGAAAGCCAAGCCCGTCAGAGCCGCGAACGACTTGAGCCGTTAGCAGTATGAGCCCAGGTTCCGAGGAGAGAGCTGGACGACAGCAAGATCTCTCCTATCCCCGACCAAAGCATGCTCCCATGCGGTCGCGGATGCTTGGACAGAGCCACGAACGGTCTGAACCGCTGCTAACGTGAAACGAGTTCCCGTGGAAACACCGGACAGCAGCACAGCTTCCCCTGCCCCCCAGCCGGTCAAGGCTTTTCACATCCTAGCCAAGCCCAACGGGCCGATCTGCAACCTGGACTGCAAGTACTGTTTCTACTTGGAGAAAGAAAACCTTTACCCCGGTACCTCGGATTGGGGCATGCAGGATCGGGTTCTGGAAGCCTACATCCGGCAGTATATCGAGGCCCAGGACGTGCCGGTGATCAGCTTCGCCTGGCAGGGGGGAGAGCCCACTCTGTTGGGTGTCGACTTTTTCCGCAGGGTCGTCGAATTCCAGCGGGAATACGCCGACGGGAAGCAGATTGAAAACGGCTTTCAGACCAACGGTGTCCTGCTGGACGATCACTGGGGCGAGTTTCTTACGGAGCACGGGTTTCTGGTAGGGCTCTCCATCGACGGGCCAGCCGAACTCCATGACCGCTACCGGGTCGACAAAGGGGGGCAGTCCACGCACAAACGTGTCATGCGGGGACTCGGCTTTTTGCAAAAGCACGGCGTCGAATTCAATACCCTCACCGTGGTCCAACGTCAAAACGCCCGTCATCCTCTCGAGATCTATCGCTTCCTCAAGGAGATTGGAAGCGGCTTCATGCAATTTATTCCAATCGTCGAAAGGGTTGCTGAGCAGGTCAGTCCCGATGGGCTATCGCTGCTTTCGCCCGACAGCGACGGAGGAGCCAAGGTGTCGAGCTGGTCCGTTGACTCGAATCAATTTGGCATTTTCCTGTGCACTATTTTCGACGAGTGGGTGCGCCAGGATGTGGGCAGGTACTTCATACAGATCTTCGACGTGGCCTTGGAGTCCTGGGTGGGTATGGAGTCCAGTTTGTGTGTGTTCCGCGAGACTTGTGGCACCGCTTTGGCGATCGAGCACAATGGAGACCTGTTCTCTTGCGATCACTATGTCTACCCTGAGAACAAACTTGGCAACATCATGGAGAGGCCGATGGAGAGGCTGGTCAACTCACCTCAACAGGTCGGTTTCGGCAACGCCAAGCGCGATACCTTGCCCCGCTATTGCCGGGAGTGTGAGGTCCGATTCGCCTGTAACGGAGAATGTCCCAAGCATCGATTCATTCGAGCACCGGACGGAGAAGCGGGTCTCAACTACCTTTGTGCGGGGTATAAACGCTTCTTCAACCACATCGATCCCTATATGCGTTTCATGGCAGAGGAACTCGCTGCCAGGAGGGCTCCCGCCAACGTGATGAGCTGGGCAAGATCGCGAGATCTTGAGGAACGAGGCGAGCGGAGGCCCGGAAGAAACGATCCCTGCATATGCGGCAGCGGCAAGAAATATAAGAAATGTTGCGGAGCTGGCTGAAGAGAGGATCGACAGCCTCCAGCGTCTGAAGTAGCCCTAGCCCGGGCTAGGGGCCTGACGCCAGCATTCGCGCCAATGTCTTGAGATCGGAGGTCGGCAGCTTACAGGTGTAGTTCTCGCATATATACGCCGCTGCCTTGCCACCCAAGGGACGCATTCCCTTTATCGAGGGGATGAGCCGACCCAGATAGTCTTGCCCGGCGCCGCTGTCCGCCGAGAGAATGACCTTGTGGGGAAGATATCGCTCGTGAACGCTTTTCAGGAGTGCCCGCGTGTCCTCTCGTTTTGGATCGCCCGCGATGACGATCTGTTTGACGCTCCCCAGATGAAAGTCGAGTGCTGACAGCATCTGGGGCATCGCCTCAGGCCCTGCCGCCAGCTGATCTCCATAGAAGATCAGGGTGTGCTCCGCCAGTTTCCTCCAGTCCTCGTTCTTGGTCATTTGAGACAGTCTCAGCAGATTGAGGGTCGTGACGGAGTTACCGCTGGGTTGAGCAGAATCGTAGGTCTCCTTGGTCCGCAGCAGCAGCGACGGATCCCCTCCGGTAGTGTCGAAGAATCCGCCCGACTCGGAATCGTAGAAGAGCTCCCTCGATTTCTCCGTCAAGGCGACCGCCTGCTTGAGCCAGCGAACGTCCAGGTCCGCCTCGTAGAGATCGAGTAGGCCCATGGTAAGGAAAGCGTAGTCGGACAGATGAGCTGCGTAGCGCGATTCTCCCTCTCGATAGCGGCGCAGAAGACCTCCGGTCTTGGCGTCGTATAGTTTCCGCAGGATGAAGTCGGCGCTCTTGGCGGCGGCCTCACGGTATCGAGGCTCACCGAATGTCTGAGATGCCCGGGCGAAAGCCGAGATCATCAGTCCATTCCACGAAACCAGGATTTTGTCGTCCAGAAAGGGCCGAGGGCGCCTTTTTTGCACGGCAAACAAGCTTTTGCGGGACGTTTCCAGCACCCTGAGAACCTCCTCTTGAGAGCGATTGAATTTCTTGGAGGTTTCGGGAACTGAGGAGGCGACGTAGAGAATGTTCTTGTTCGGGAACACGTCGTGGGGATCACTCAAGGCGTTGCCGTCAGATTTCACTCCATAGTGATGGGCAAAGAGCGCGGCCTCTTCCTTGTCCAGGATCTGTTCGATTTCCTTTTGCGTCCAGACATAGAAAGCTCCCTCCTTCTTTCCCTCTCCTGCCATAGGCGCGCTCTCGGCGTCCTCGGCGGAGTAGAAGCCTCCCTCCTTGCGAGTCATCATGGTTAGAACGTAGTCGAGCGTCTTTCGGGCGATCGAAGAGTAGAAGCTGTCGCCCGTGAGTTGAAAAGCCTCTAGGTAGACGCATACCAATTGTGCCTGATCGTAGAGCATTTTCTCGAAGTGGGGAACACGCCACTGACCGTCCACGGAATACCGATGAAAACCGCCTCCCAGATGGTCGAAAAGACCACCCTCGGCCATACTTCGCAGCGTCGCAAGCGTCATGTCGAGGGCCTTTTGGTTGTTAGCGCTTCGATGATATCGGAGCAGGAAATTCAACCCGACCGGTCGAGGGAACTTCGGCCCCTGTCCGAATCCTCCGTAGCGGGGATCATAGGTTCTTTCGAAGCTCCCGAATCCTTTGGACAAGAGTGATCGTTTCAGAGGTTGTTGTCCGGACTCGATTATGGTGCGTTTGCGAAGGAACTCCGTCAGCTTGGTGCTGGTCTCGAGCAGTTTTTCGGGCTGATCGCTCCAAAACTGAACGATCTTCGCCGTCAGTTCGCGGAATTTTTCCGGCGGAAAGTAGGTGCCGCCGTAGAAGGGTTTCAGAGCAGGAGTCAGAAACAGCGACATGGGCCAACCGCCTCGGCCGGTGAGAGCCTGGACGGCGGCCATATAGACTCGGTCCACATCGGGACGCTCTTCGCGATCGACTTTGATGTTGACGAAATTCTGGTTCATGAACTTGGCGATTTCCGAGTTCTCGAACACCTTTCTCTCCATGACATGACACCAGTAGCAGGTCGAGTAACCGATCGAGAGAAAGATTGGCTTGTTCTCCTCGCGCGCCCTTTCGAACGCCTCGTTGCCCCAGGGATACCAATCCATTGGATTGAAGGCATGTTGCAGCAGATAAGGGCTCTTTTCCTGGGCGAGGCGGTTCGGCTTCTTTTCCTCTACGGCGGCCTCCGCGTCGGGTGAGGAGCACGAAACCGAAGCCTGGAGGGCGGTGATGGCCAGGAGGAGGCAGCAACGAGTGAGCAGTGAGCAGTGAGCAGTGAGCAGTGAGCTGTTGTTGGTAAACTTAGCATCAATTCTCGGTTTTGATGCCTCTTTCCTAATCTGATGCCGTTTGCCGTTTCTCAGTTGCATGACAGTTTTATACTTTTCTGGAGCCTACCACTCGTACTATGGACTGTTGATTGCTGCATAGTCGATGATAGTTTTTCACTGCTCACTGCTAAACTCTCGAATCGAGTAGAAGGAGCATGACCAGGGCATCTTCGCTTCCCTGTGAGCCCGAATAGTAGTTCTTGCGAACATCCACCTGCCTGAAGCCCATCTTTCTGTAGAGCTGTAGAGCGAGCTCGTTGCTGGCGCGCACCTCGAGCAGAACAGCGCCGGCCCGCTCTTCCCGCGCCAGGTCGAGAAGCGTCTGCAGGAGTTGGTGGCCTAGCCCCCGGCCACGTGATTCAGCTCGAACGCAGAGGTTCAAGACGTGGGCAATCCGGGCCTGTAGTGACATCACCGCGTAGGCCTGAATGACCCCATCCTGCTCCAGCACCCGACAGCAGTAGCCTTCCTCCAGGCAGTCGTTGAAGAAGTCCGTCTGCCAGGGGGTCTCGAAGCTCTGATCCTCGACCTGAGAGATCTGGGACACATCCCTGAGATCCATGGGTCTGACCTGATATGTGGTCGGCGAAAAACTCATGAAAGATTGTCATCTCCGGGATGCCTGGCGTCCCTCGTGGTGAAGCTGCGCAAGGACATCTGGTGTCGTTTCTTCGTGTTTCTCTTACCACAATCGGGCGACCGCTGCTCAGCGTTCATCGACCATGGAGACCAATTGTTCTTGCCGAAGTGCCTGGGGACTGGTATCTTCTGTGACTGAGAAGGCTGTAGATACTATTCACCAAATCTAAAAAGGAGGGCTTATGTCGTTTTCACTCCCACCCTTGCCCTATTCTTCTGACGCTCTGGAACCACACATAGACCAGCGAACCATGGAAATCCACCACGGGAAGCATCATGCTACCTACGTGACCAATCTCAATAACGTAGTTGGATCCGCGCCTGAACTCGAGGGGAAGAGCCTCGACGAATTGCTGGCGGACGGATGTGCCGTCGTTCCCGAGGGAATTCGCACGGCGGTGCGAAATAATGGTGGCGGACATTACAACCATTCCCTTTTCTGGACCATCATGGGGCCTGGTGGCACCGGTAGTCCCGTTGGGAATCTTGCTCAGGCGATAAATGGGGCCTTTGGGAGTGTCGACGATTTCAAAGCGAAGTTTGCTGCGGCAGGTGTGGGCAGATTCGGCTCAGGCTGGGCCTGGGTGGTCAAGGACGCTTCGGGTTCTGTTTCCATTACCTCAACACCGAATCAAGACAATCCCGTCATGGAGGGTGGAAATCCGATTCTAGGCCTCGATGTGTGGGAGCACGCGTATTATCTCAACTACCAGAATCGAAGGCCTGATTACATCGCTGCCTGGTGGAATGCCGTAAACTGGCAGGCGGCTGAAGATCGTTTTAATTCCTAATCCGGCCGCGCGCAACCGGGGCCGGTCGTCTCGACCTTAGGGGTTAGCTCTGCTGTTCCCCAGTTAGGTGATTTTATGAGTGATCAAATATTTGAGTTCCCAAATTTTAAGCCCCCGAAGATGTCGATGAAACTGGTTTTGATCGGCGTCGCTGTGCTGGCCGGCCTGGCCATCGTAACCGGGAGCTTTTTTCAAGTTCAGCCGGAGGAAGAAGGACTCGTCCTCCGATTGGGCCGCCTTGTGAGGACGACGAGTCCCGGGCTTAACCTGAAGATTCCCTTTGTAGAGCGCGTGATAAAGGTTCCTGTGCAAAGGCAGCTGAAACAGGAGTTCGGCTTCAGCACGGTTGAGTCGCCCGGACGATCCAGGCGAGGCAGTCAGTTCCTGGGCGAATCACTGATGCTGACTGGAGATCTCAACGTTGCGGTCGTGGAGTGGATTGTCCAGTATCGAATCGTGGATCCCTATCGCTACTTGTTCATGGTGCGTCACCTCGAGGAGGCCTCAAGCAGCCGCCCATTCTACTCTTCTCTTCTGCATGACATGAACGAGGCAGTAATGCGGGAAGTAGTGGGCGATCGTACAGTCACCGAGGTACTGACGGTCGGCCGTCAGGAGATCGAGAGCATCGTCGAGCAGAAGCTCCAGGCGCTAAGCACCCAGTATGAAATGGGGATCACAATTGATCAGGTCGTCTTGCAGAACGTGACTCCACCCGGTCCTGTGAAACCGTCCTGGGATGAAGTGAACCAGGCAGAGCAACAGCGGGATCAGCTCATGAATGAGGCCCGGGCAGCATACAACAAGGTGATCCCTCGGGCTCAAGGCGAAGCCCTACAGGCGGTTCTACAGGCTGAAGGCTATTCGCTGAATCGAGTCAATTCCGCCGAGGGGGATGCTGCCCGCTTCAACTTGCTCTATGACGCTTATCGCAAGGCCCCCGAGGTCACCCGTCGCCGCATGTATCTGGAGACCATGCAAAAGGTCCTTCCTCGCCTGGGGGGAAAGCTCTTCTTGGATGAACACGCCGACGGGGTCATGCCTTTGCTGCCTCTGGGCGAACTGCGTAAGATGCTGACGACAGAACCGGAGGGGGGAGCGGCCCAATGAGACGTGAGTATGTTTATCTTGCTGTGCTAGCGGTCATGCTGTTCGTGACCATGGATGGGACCTATGTTGTAGAAGAGGGCCGACAGGCGATCATTACCCAGTTCGGGGATCCCAAAGGAGACCCTGTCACCGATCCGGGACTTCACTTCAAGCTGCCGTTCGTGCAGAAGGCCAACTTTTTCGACAAGCGCTTTCTTCAGTGGGACGGGGATGCGGATCAGATGCCGACCAAGGACAAGCGCTTCATCTCAGTGGATACCTACGCGCGTTGGCGAATTACCGATCCCCTGCTGTTCTTTCAGCGACTGCGCGACGAGAGAGGGGCCCAATCACGCCTCGATGGTATCTTGGGTGGGGAGACACGGAACGCGATCGCTCGGCATGACCTGGTCGAAGTCGTGCGCAGCAGCAATCGGGAAGAAGTGACAACGTCCAAGGACTCGGAATCGGAAGAAGAAACGTCGAACCTGCAGCAGATCACGAAGGGGCGCAAGGATATTATTCGCTCCATCTTGGAGACCGCGGCCCCTAGGGTACAGGATTTCGGAATCGAGTTGATCGATCTGCAGTTCAAGCGGATCAACTACGTGGAGGAGGTCCAGAAGGACGTGTTCGCCCGCATGATCGCCGAGCGGAAGCGCATTGCTGCCCGTTACCGGTCCGAAGGTGAAGGTGAAGCCGCGAGGATCCGGGGAGAGCAGGAGCGCGAACTGCAGCGCATCCAATCAGAAGCCTACCGATCGTCTCAGATGATTCGCGGAGAGGCCGACGGCAAGGCCACAGGGATCTACGCCAAGTCCTACAACCAAGATGCCGCCTTCTATGCTTTCACGAAGAGCATGGAGACCTTTGAGAGTGGAGTTGACTCATCCACCACGCTTGTTCTCACGACCAAAGGCGACCTGCTCAAGTACCTGGTCCGTCCGTAGTAACCCGATAGGGTTTTCTCCGAGGTTGGTAGTCACGGTGGTCTCCAGGCCGCCGTGCCTTGAGCCAGAGGCTCCATAATCACGGCCTGGAAGGCCGTGCCACGGTTTGCACAGACAAGGGACGTTTCGACGTGCGCCGTATTCTTGAAGTTTCAGCGTAGATTCGGCATTTCTTTGAGCGCAGAGAGTAGGCGATCAACATCTTCGATGGTGTTGTAGAGGTGTGTCGAAATACGCACCCGCCCCGAACCCGGCCAGACCAACACGCCCTTTCGTCCGAGCAATTCCGCTATCGCCTCGCTGTTGGGAGTGGCGAAGCAGACATTGCCGGCGCGCCTGGATGCGTTCTGGGGTGTCATCAACTCCAATCCCTGTGCCTGGAGCCCATTCCAGACGCGGTCTGCCAGGCTGGTAATGTAGGCTTCGATGCGGGGCATCCCTATCTCCAAGAGATGATCCAACGCGTTGTTCAAGACGTAGATGCCGATGAAGGAGGGATTCCCGGGTTCAAACCGGGCTGCTTCTGAGCGCGTGGAATAGTGGGTCGGATCCTGCCAGTCCCCATAAGAGGTGCCGGTGTGCCAGCCTAGGAACGGTGGCTTCAGGTCGGGCTGCCTCGTCTGGTTGCAATAGAAGATAGCCAGGCCGTGGACCCCCAGGAGCCACTTGTAGCAACTGGAGACGAGAATATCGGCATGGTTGGCCTGGACCTCCACCACGCCGGTGGCGTGAGTCGCGTCAATGCTGAGCAGGGCATTGCTGGGGCGGACCACTCTAGCCAGTTCCTCCAGGCGCAATCTCTGGCCCGTGAGGAAGCTGACCTGACTGACTGCGACTACTCTGGTCTGATCGTCGATGGCTCCGCCGAGATCGGATAAGGAGATGGACCAGTCTTGGTGATGCACGATTCGGATTTCCACTCCGCGGTCCTGGAGGCGTGTCCAGGGAAGAATGTCTGAGGGGAATTCCAGGTCGCAGACGACCACGTTGTCGCCGGGACGCCACTCCAGGCTGTAGGCCAACAGATTGATGCCTTCGGAACTGGAAGAGAGAAAGGCAATCTCTTCGGGGGCGACTCCCAGTAGGGTGGCGATCTTTTGCTTGCAAACGCCGTAGGTCTCCAAGATCCGGTCTCGGCCGGCTGCGCCGCTGCTTTTGTCCTCGAAGAACCGATTGATAGCCGACCGATGGCTTTTGAGGATGGGAGTCTCCGCTCCGGCGCAGAGATGGGTAATCTGGTCCAGTCCCAGGAAATCTGACTTGGGTATCAGCATGTTGCCTTCCGCGCCGGGATTATAGAGCGAAATTGTGCCAACAGGCTATCGCCGATTTAGAGAAGTCCCCTCCCGTGGCCTCCTGGTCCGACCAACGCTGCTCCCGGCTGCTGCTCCCGGCTTCGTCCGAGGCAGTGTTTTCGTCTGGCAGTCTTCCTATCCGGAAGACCGGAAGAAGTCTCCGTCCCTTTTCGGGTGCGGGGGCCTATAATGAACCCTTTGTCTGGGCCACATGCCCCGACTGCTCGCAGGGATATCAAACATGCCCTCCACCTTTTTGGAATGTCCTCGCTGTAGTTCAACCTATCCGAGCAGCCAGCAGATGCATCTCTGCGAGTGCGGATCCCCACTTTTGGTGCGCTACGATTTGCAGCAAGTCAAAGCCTCCTTTCAACGGGAAGCTCTGCAGTCACGGAGCCACAGCCTGTGGCGTTATGAGGAGTTGTTGCCGATTGATGACCCCGAGGGCGTGGTTTCGCTGGGGGAGAACATGACTCCGCTACTGGCCCTGGAAAAGCTGGGGCAGGAGCTTGGGGTTCCCCGCCTTTTCCTGAAAGACGAGGGTGCTCTTCCGACCGGGACCTTCAAGGCCCGTGGTGCGGCCATCGGTGTCTCCAGGGCGAAGGAACTGGGAGTAAGCATTCTCGTGATGCCCACCAACGGCAATGCCGGAGGTGCCTGGGCCGCATACTGTGCTGCGGCAGGGATCCAGGCCGTCATTGTGATGCCGGAGTCGGCTCCCGTCATGAATTGGAAGGAATGCACGCTAGCGGGAGCCTCCTTGTATCTGGTGAATGGACTGATCAGTGACGCCGGCAAGATCGTGGCACGGGCGATCTCAGAATACGGCTGGTACGACGCATCCACCCTGAAGGAGCCCTATCGGATCGAGGGCAAGAAAACGATGGGGTTGGAGCTGATCGAGCAGCTGGGATGGCGAGTTCCCGACGTGATCCTCTATCCAACCGGTGGCGGAGTTGGAATCATAGGCATTTACAAGGTCATCAAGGAGCTGCAGGAGATCGGGCAGCTCGATGGACGTCTGCCCCGCATGGTAGCGGTACAATCTACGGGTTGCGCCCCCATAGTGAAGGCTTGGGAGCAGGGCAAGTCAGAGTCTGAGTTCTGGGAAAATGCTCACACCGCCGCCTTTGGAATCACCGTCCCCAAGGCTCTGGGGGACTTCCTGGTGCTGGAAGCCATCTATGAGACGGAGGGGTGTGCTATCGCAGTAGACGACAAGGAAATTCTCGAGGCACAACGGCAGCTAGCTTCGCGCCAGGGCCTGCTGGTGTGTCCGGAGGGAGCGGCCACTCTATGCGCCGCCGCTAGACTTGCCCAGACGGGTTGGATCAAGAAAGAGGATGAGGTGGTCCTCTTCAATACGGGGACTGGACTCAAGTATCCCGAGACCGTCGAGGCAAACCCCGAAGTCCTGGAACCCGAAGACAGCTTGCCTGGCTAGCCCGCATTTCTCATCGCTGGTCTACTGCGAAAACGCTCCCGGGTCGAGATACGCCTGCACACTAAAGCTCCGACTCCACCATGACGAAGAGAGTTACGGAAGTCAAAAAAAACAGAATAGCCAGGGTCAGCGGGAAGGAGCAATCATTATGGAACCCTATAAGCTATTGATTCAACTATCCTGATCTCTACTCCTGATCTCTACTCCTGCCGACCTCTTGCTGGAGTGATTGCTGGTCCCAGTCCCCCAGCGCGGCTCAACGCCAGTGGTTCCAGGATCACCCCCGAAGACTGGAGCTGTTCGAGCTCTACTTCAAGAGTCAAGAGGCGCGAAGCAATCGTCGAGAAGCTGTCGGAGCTTCCAACTATCGACGAAAAATGGGCAGAGCACAGAAGAAAGTCGCTGAGCTCATCCGTACGTCTTATCAGTTGCAGAAAATGCGGCTCGACCCGAGTTTGCTCCACGTCGATACTCCGAAGCTGATTGACAAGTGTGAGACTCTCTCGAAGGACATCAAGCGGCTGCTGCGATAGCGACCCCGCTCACAATTTATAAGTTTTCTACTGCGGAGATGCCATCATCCGCCCGGGCTGCGTTTCGCTCGGTCGGCCTCCTCAACGTACTGCACGAGGACGACTGTGGGGGCTCGCCACGAGTGGTCTCGGTCGCAAGCCTTGCCAGGACGCCACTTGGCGCCTCGTTACGACAAGTCATGAGAAATCCGGGCTAGCTGATCGTATCCGTCGGCTGGTAATTCCGATAGAAATCCTTGACCTGCGTCTACGTATCGTCGCACGGGGCGGCTGAGGCCACGTCGGATGGCAGTGGGCCCGGCGTAGTAGCCGGCCAGGGCCAGGTCGATGCTTCCCAGTCTTTTCTCCAGCTTTGCCAGGTAACGACAACCCGCCTGAATATTTCTCTCGGTATCGAAGCGTTCATCCCGAGCCCTCATGTCACCCTGGCTCTTCTTGTAGCCTCGGCGGAGGGTCTTGGCATAGGACTTTAGTTTCCCCAAGGCGAACTCGCGCGCTTCGCTAGAACCGTAGAGGAAGGTCACGAGCAATCGGTCGTAGTCTGCGGGATAGATCAGGGTCTTCATGCCCAGATATCTGGCCATAGGAGGCATGATTTGCATGACACCTACCGCTCCAAGGTCGGAGACCACGAAATGCCCGAACAACGATTCCTGCCTGATAACGGCCATCACCAACAGTGGATCCAAACCGGTCTCGCGGGCATAGGTTTCGACGTATTCCACGTAGTTCTTCGCTTTGGGGAAATCCTGGAGAAGTCCCGAGTATCGGGGGTAGAGGACTCCTGATGCCTCTGTCTCAATGTTCTCCAGATATGAATAGGGGGCATGCGCAGAGCTAGCCCTGCCTCCAGGTCAGCGGCTTCTTGCCCGGAACCTGTCGCCTGAGGATAGAGGAGTCAGGGGTGCAAGCCGAGGCTGCCACGTCAACTGGGCGAGGGCCCCTGTGGCTATCGTGGTTAGAAAAGTCCTACGAGAGAGAAGCGTCATTTTTCAGCCACCGGCGGATGTCCGTCCGTTCGGTTGGGTATCGTCATATCTCGGCCAGTACTTTACGATTGATAGCCAGCCGAGATGCATGCCTGACTTTATCTGGGTGTGATGTTGGAGAGGAGGAAAAGCCCGCGAGTCGGAACAGGGAGGGGCAGACGTGATCCTTTAGGAGGCGGGAAACCCCAGCCACCAGTTGATCAGCCCCATACACTCATGGGCAACTGTCTCGATCGCTGAATGTTTTTTCCGCCAGCCCTCCACTACGAAGGTCGGATCTTCTTTGGGAGCGCGGATGATGGGTTTTACCTGTCCGTTTGCCACGTGGTTCCAGATCAGGCGAGATCGACGTGTGGGGGGTCTAGAGGTCACGACGATCAGCTTTGAGTTCTCTTAGAACCTCTTGGGCCTCAGTGACAGTGCTGTGGATTTCTCCACCGATGACGCCGATCGCTTCATTGGGAACCCCTAGCTTGACGAGTATCTGAAGACTGACCTCGTGTTTTTCCGGATAGCCCAAGCCAAACGCCTTGAGCGCATAATCCCGCTTGGACAGCCGAGCACGAGTCAAGACCACTCGGGGCGCCCATCCCGCCGTGTAGAGTTGGGCAGCTCCCAGGGGGCGATAGGGGATGCCACCTGACAAGACGATAATAGCGGAGGCAGATTCGAGTGGATCCTCGACGAACAGCCGGCTAGCGAACTCCCTTAGAATCGGAGGGTGAGCGAAATACAATACGCACACGATCAGGATGACCAGGACAGTGAAGAGTTTTAGAAGTCGTCGCACGGCTTTTTGTTACCTCGCAGGCAAGACTAAGAGAAGGTGCTTCCGGCGCCAACAAGGACGAGAGATTCTCTCCCCGTTGCGAGAGATCGGCAGTCCCTCGGCGTTAGTGGGCCAGGACGGTTAAGACCATGAAGAAATCGATCTTGTTTCTTTTCTGTCTGGGTGGTGTTGCGGTTCTCGAGGTGGCTACGATCACCGCCTTCTGCGGTCAGGTTTATCGTTGTGGCTGCAGCTACTCCGAGGGCATGACCTACTGCAATGTGAATAGTCCGTCGGAGCCGAGCTGTCCCTGGTGCAGTCACGGAAAATCCGGTTTCTATATGCTGTTTGGCCTCATCTTGGCGGGGACGGCACTGAGCATCTGTCTGGCCTTCACACGGTTTGGCCCCAGCCTGGTCCCAGGACTTGCGGCTGGACTCATTGGATACCTGGTCTGGGGGTTTCTGGTGGCTCTAGCCTTTGCTCTCTATGATGATTACCCGCTACTGAAGCTCTGGAGTGGCTAGGAGTCTGCGCGGTAGAAATGATCGTAGCGAGAAAGCGGGGAATCGAGACCAGATTTTCTCGATTTCGAGGCGCATAGTTGTTCTATTCGTCGAAAAATCAGGGAAATATGGGCCGATTTTACCGTTTTCGCAGTAGATCAATTTCTACCGCGCAGGCTCCTAGTCCGTGACCGGTTTGCCCAGGATCCTCAATAGGACCGCGAGGAAGAGGGGTCCAAGCGGAAGCAGGAGCCACACGGGCATACCCAGTCCAATGGGCAGGGTTCCACACATGATTGATACGGCGCCCACGAGCAGTGCATATGGGAGCTGGGTCCGCACGTGTGCAGCGTGGTCGCAGCCGCTGGCCTGTGAGGAGAGTACCGTGGTATCGGAAATCGGCGAACAGTGATCCCCAAAGATTGCTCCAGCCAGGACGCTGCTCACCGCAGCCAGGAAGATGGGGTGTGTTGGAGGGATCTGGGCACCGCCCGACGATAACATCGAGTGCACCAGTGGAATGGCCAACGGCATGATGATGCCCATCGTCCCGAAGCTGGTTCCAGTCGAGAATGCGACAACGACTGAAAGCAGGAACACAAGAGTGGGTAGCAGCCAAACCGGCAGGCTCTCTTCAAGGAGCTCTCCCAGATAGCTTCCTGTATAGAGGCGGTAAGCGGAGTAGGGGTATTTGGTGGAAAGCGCGGACTCAACCTCGGTGGGGTTCGCCTCCGAATCCGTCAGAGGGACTTGGTCAGCCTCCTGGCCTACGGCCGAGGGCCTGTTTCCAGCCATCGAGGAGAGGGAAGAAGCCAACCAGAGAATGACCAGGGCAGGAATCATCAACCGGGCACCTGACGCGGCGGCTTCCAGGATCTGTCGGATTGTAAGGAGGCGTTGCACCGAGCTTAGCAGCGCGGCCACCAGCGCACCGGCCAGGGCACCCCAAAAGAGTGAGCTGTAGGAGTTGGATTCACCCAGCACCTCCCAAATTGAAGGGTGCGCAGCGGCTCCGAAATGGGCTCGGCCCGTCGAATACAGAAGGTACATGATTGCCCCCACTGTAATTGCAATAGGCACAACCGCGTTGTACCAGCGAGCCGGTGTCTGGGCATTGGGTAAGTTCGGCTCTGGCCGCAGGGACTTCTCCGTCTGAGCTGTCCTGAGGTGGCTCCGGACACAGCGTCGCTCGGCCTGCAGCATGGGACCCATGTCCCGACCGAACCAGGCTACGATCGGAACGAATAACAAGGCCCATATCACATAGAAGCGATAGGGGATGCTCTGGACAAATATGGCGAAGGCATTCCAGTCCTGTTCAAGCGGAAGTTTATCGAGGCCGTCTTGAATATACCCAATTTCGACGGCAACCCAGGTTGAGACCACGGCCAAACCAGCAACCGGGGCGGCGGTCGAGTCCACGAGATAGGCCAGCTTCTCGCGTGAAATTCGCAATCGGTCGGCCAGAGGGCGCAGGGTCGTACCCAGCAACAAGGTGTTGGCGTAATCGTCGAAGAAGACGAAGAGGCCCAGGCCCCAGACGACCATTTGGCCGTCACGACGATTCCGGGCCCAGCGAGAAACCTCATCAACCAAACCCCGCATTCCGCCACTACGATTGACGAGGCCGATCATTGAGCCCATCAAGAGCGTAAAAGCAAAGAGGCGGAGTTTGCTCGTGTCCACCAGGGTAGGCCAGAGGTGAATTGTCAGCGTGTTGGAGATGGCAGGCAGCGGATTCCCATGCTCCAAGACGAACCCACCCGCGAAGATGCCGACGAGAAGGGAAGGCACCACCCGCTGAGTGACGATGGCGAGTAGAATAGCCACCGCCGGAGGAAGAAGGCTCAGCCAGCCGAAGGGATGTTCCATCACTGGCGACATATTAGCAAGTAGGCTGCCCCACTCTCAAAACTTTCGGCCGCGCACGGGGTAAACTGCCAGTACAACGAAGCCCAGTCCGTCAGAGATAAGGACAAGGACACAGACCTTGACAGGTCGAGTCTCCCCGGCAGCGATCTGAGGTTAGCATCGAGAGTTGTATCGATAAGTATCCATGAAGTCTTTGCTTGTCGTCGTCAGTCAGTTTGCACGTTGCACCCGTTGGAGGTCGGGATCGGACTCTCTAGAATCCTTGCTAGCCAGGGACCATTTCCGGACAAGATTCCTATACCCTCGCGCTCAGGCTGAAGTAGAAGAGGCAATTCAAGAGAGTCTGGGCGATGGAACCCAGGGTGTCGTGATTGTAGGAGGCGATGGGACGGTCACCCAGGTGATAACCGCACTTCATGGGAATCCGCTCCCGGTCACGATTCTCCCTGCGGGAACTGCTAACGACTTTTCCCGCGAACTCGGTTTTTCTTCGGACCCCACGGAGTTGCTGGCTCGTCTGAGGGTGGGACGTATCCGAGGCGTAGATTTATTGGACGTGAATGGGAGACGCTTTTGTACTATCGGGGGTCTAGGGCTGCCTGCCCACGGAGCTCTCAGCGTCAGCCGCTGGCGGAAAACCCATCGACTCCTTGCCTCCTCCATCAAAGTGCTGGGTACTTCTGTCTACCATGTCGCGGTGGTGGCAAATATCCTCTTCCGCCCCGGGATCAGTTCGACGATCGAGTTGACTTATCGCGTCCCCGGAGATTCGGTGGAGTCGCACCTGCAGGTCCGCACCTCCGGTGTGCTGATTGCCAATCAGGGCGGTTTGGCCGGGCTTCGTGTTTCCCCTGAGTCCAGAAACGACGATGGTGTTTTCGAGATCGTGCTGCTTCCGCCGGGGACTCGAGCCCATCTTCTAAAGATGCTTTTCAAACTGCTTGGAGGCGATCCTTTATCATCGAGTGACGTCACCTTGTACCAAGCCAGCGAGGCAAGGTTGCGCTGTCCGCAGCCGTGTGTTTTCTTCGGCGATGGTGAATTGCTGGAAACCGCGGCCGAATTTCGACTCTCCAGTCGGCCTGGACTACTGAGAGTGATCTATTAGTCGAATGTTTTTTGACGATCTAGGCCTTATTCCCTTTAGAGACGCCCTGGCCGCCCAGACCGATTCGGTGTCTCGGATCGCTGCCAGCGAACAGCAGGAGACGGTCTATCTATTGGAACATCCTAGTGTGTTTACACTGGGAAGAGCGGGCCAAGCAGAGAATGTCCTGACGAAAAGGGATTGGGAAGGGCGCAGTCTCGAGCTGGTACGGACCAGTCGAGGCGGAGATGTGACCTACCATGGCCCAGGGCAACTGGTAGGCTACCCTCACCTGGATTTGAGACAACGCGGTCGTGATGTGGGTCGGTACTTGAGAGACCTCGAAGAGACGCTGATCCGTACTGGAGCTCATTTCGGTGTCACCGCGTTCCGCAGGAAGGGCCTCACCGGAGTGTGGACCCATAAGGGAAAGCTGGCATCTATTGGGGTCGGAGTACGACGCTGGATAACCATGCACGGGTTCGCCCTGAATGTGAACAACGATCTGCGCTACTTCGAGCTCATTCGTCCTTGTGGGATTCCGGACTGCCCCGTGACCTCGTTCAAGGATCTTTTAGGGGTCTCATTGGAACTGGGCGAGGTCAAAGAAGTCTACGAGCGAGAGTTTCGTTCGGTCTTCGTGGTCCGCGACCCCTAGAGCCGGGGCGCCCCGGATGATGACAGCAGCAGGATCGGAGACGAGAGAACTGTTGACGTAGGACTGGAGGCCTGATAGGTTCTCATGCTTCCGATTGCGAAGCCAGACTGATCGAGAATTGGGATGGCTAAGACAATTCCGATAGGTACCGACGAATCGAGAAGGGATCGGTACGCTGTTGCGAGGAGGCAAAGCAAAATGAGTGCGAGACGATTTATCGGTGCATTCTTGATCACGAGCCTTGGCGTGTGCCTGATGCATGCCAAGCAGCCTATAGAAGATGAAATCCAAGATGTCTGGACAGACGTAGATCGGATCGTTGCCGTTGGGAGTGTCCATGGGAATTATGGGCGCTTCGTGTCGATTCTCCAGACGGCCGGATTGATTGATAGTGATACCAATTGGTCTGGAGGAACCGTCCACTTGGTTCAGACCGGTAACGTCGTGCACTTGGGACCGCATTCCAGGAGGGTGATCGACCTTCTGATGAAGCTTCAAGAGCAGGCGCGAGCAGCCGGTGGGTATGTCCACGTCCTGATAGGCAACCACGAGGCCATGAATCTGACTGGCGATCTTCGCTATGTGAACCCCCAGGAGTACGCAGCCTTCGCGGACAAACACTCCAAGGCGCTCAACTTCCGATTCTTCGATCCGGAAGCCGAGGCTTGGAAGCAAAATGACGCCGAGACACAGGTGGATAACCCAGCTGGCCAAATGGGCCAGCGTCGGTACAAGGCCTTCAGGGAGAAATGGGTGGCTGACTACCCCTTGGGATATTTTGAGTACCGTTACGCTTTCGGTCCGGACGGAGACACGGCAGCGGCTTGGGTGACCCAGATACTTGCCTCGGAGCCCAGCACCAAGAAGAAGGTTTTCGATGACTTGAGAAAAACAAAGCGTTACGCGCCTTGGACCCTTAAGCAGAACGTAGCGGTTCAGATCAACGACACGCTTTTCATTCACGGGGGGATCAGTCCGAAGTACGCTTCGTCGTCCCTCCGTGAGATCAACGAAACGGTGCGCAGCGAGCTGATCGATAGGGCGAAGTTCAACAAGGGTATGGCTGTGGATCCTGAAGGGCCTCTCTGGTACGAGGGCCTGGGGAAGGGTTCTGCCTCGGAGACTCATGTAGAGCAGCTCCTCAAACAACACCAGGTCAAGCGAATTGTGGAAGGCCATACCCATACGCCGGGTACCATCATGCCGCTCTTCGACGGTAAGGTCCTCGCGATAGACGCGGGGCTTCGGCTGGGCCGAATGGCCTTTCTCGTCATCGAAGGGGACAAGTCCACTGCCGTACAGGGGTCCAAGAGCGTCGAGATCCCCTCGGATTCAGGAAAATTACTCGCCTATTTGAAGGAATCGGCCGCCATGATGTACCGGGTCCCACCAGAGCTGCAGGCTGCTATCAAGGAGCTAGAATAGCGAGGTGGTGGTGTGAAGAGGAGATGCCAAAATGCCTAGTAATTTTTGCGCAGACCCTTTGAACATCAGAAAATAACTTTAGCTACATCAGTAAACCCAACAAGACAACTTAAAGCCACATCCCCACTACTCTCTCCGTGATTGATCGACGACGCGAGTGAAGAAGTACCAGCGTTCATCACTGACGATCGTGCATGACGCCCAACGTGGGGTTTCTCAGTTCTGGTTCTCAGGTTATTTCCATCAGCTCAATGTTCGGCTTCTGACTAGCTCTCCGTCGCTTCTCTTCCAGGACCCGGCGATTGTTCTGAATTACTGCGCCTATGTCGAACTTGGTGAGGCGGAAGAGCTTTCTAATGATTCTCAACAAACGGAAAGCACAGAAGAAAGCCTGAGAGAGACTCCCAGATCCTCCAGGCAACTACTGAAAGGATCATGGCAACCGAACGTGACACTATCCGCGTCCCTAACGATCTTGGTTGTTCCGGTTCATCAAAGCGATGATGCTATCTAGACCCCGCTTCAATAGGTCGTCGCTTTCGCACAGGGCTTGACGGTAGGAATCGATCGGCTGACCCATCGGATCGCCAATGTCTCTGGATGGGCCAAACATCTCGCTAAGCAGATAGACTTTGTGTGCAGGCTCCGGGAATCTCTCGCGTGTGCAAGTCTTATGGCTCTGGGCCATCACCAAGACCAGGTCGGTCTCTACCATCATTTCAAGGGTCAGTGCACGCGAGCGAAAAAGCGACCAATACATCGGAGGTCTCGTCAGAGTAGGGCCCACCTCCCCCCGCGGAGATCACGACCATCTGCTTGCCACTCTTGGCATCCAGATAGATAGCTGGAGTAGCATAGCCGTCGGCCTCCAGCCGGGTTTCCCAGAGCTGCTTTCCGCTGGCGGCGTCAAAAGCCCGAAATCGGCGGTCTTTGGTGGCGGCGATGAAGACCAGGCCTCCTGCCGTGACCACTGGACCTCCGACGTTGACGGTGCCGGTTTGAGGCACTCCCTTAGCTGTCAGCTCATCTACAATGCCCAGTGGGACCTGCCAGACCAACTCGCCGCTGTTCAGATCGACGGCGCTCAGGCTTCCCCAGGGAGGCTTCTGGCAGGGCCACAGATGCTTGTCCCAGAATCGCCCTCCTCTTCCTCGAGCGCTGCCCAGATGGCTTACATTGGCGTACAAAAGTCCACTGCTTGGGTCGAAGGCGACGCTGCCCCAGTTGGAGCCCCCCATGCTTCCTGGAAACACCAATGAGGGTTTCTCCATGGTGGGATAGAGGCCCGGGAAATCCAGAGAGTCGAAGAGCTCCAGGCAGTGGCGGTGGTGCTCGGGGGTTACACTGCTGATGTCGTCCCGGGTGAATCGGTGGGGAACCAGAGGTGGCGGTTTGGTCGGAATCGGCTGGGTGGGCCAGGTAAAGACTCCCCCCTTCTTGGCTCGGGGAACGGGACGTTCTTCGATTGGAAAAACGGGCTCTCCCGTGACCCGGTTCAAGACGAAGAGGAGAGCCATCTTGGTAGCCTGCACCACGGCCGGGATCTCTTTGCCGTCTTGCCGGAGGGTCACCAGAGCGGGCTGTGACGGCAGATCGTAGTCCCAAATGTCATGGTGGACGATCTGGTAGTACCACCGCAGCTTCCCGGTTTGGGCGTCCACCGCCAGCAGCGAGGTGCCGAAGAGGTCCTGTCCCTCGCGCTCGCTTCCAGGAGCCTCGAGGCCGCCAGCTCCCACATCCCCTACCGCTTGAGCCGTGGGGAGGTAGACCAGGCCGCGGTCAATATCCACACTGATGGGAGCCCACACGTTGGCCTTGCTCCTGTCCTTCCAGGAGTCTCCTTTCCAGCTGTCGTTGCCCTCCTCACCTGGCTGGGGAATGGTGTTGAACACCCAAGCCAGCTTTCCGCTGCGAGCGTTGAAGGCGCGGACCTTACCACTCGGTCCCTTTCCGCCATAGGGCCCCGGAATGATCCGTGAGCCCACGATAATCAGGTCTTTGTAGATGGCAGGTGGGGAACTGACGCCATACTCAGATCCCGCCCAACGGTCGGAGACTCCTTTGCGAAGGTCGACCTCCCCCTGCTTCCCGAAGTCGGGACAGGGCTTTCCAGTAGCAGCATTGAGTGCGATCAATCGCCCATCCCCGGTTCCCAGGATGATCCGGTGATCGAGACCGCTACCAGGCCTATCCTGCCCCTCCCAGTAGGAAACTCCCCGGTGCTGGAGGTACTCCCTTTTCTCTCCCTTTCCTTTCTGAGGATCGAATTCCCAGATCTCGGCTCCGGTTCCCGAGTCCAGTGCGATCACTCGGCTGGATGGAGTCGAAAGGTAGAGCACGTTTCCCACGATCAGCGGGGTACTCTCGAAGGCGGCGATCAAGCTCTTGGGTGCCGAGACGTGGGGCCGCTTGAGCTCGCCCATGTGATAGGTCCAGGCGCGTTTCAGTTTCGAGACATTGTCAGTATTGATCTGCTTCAGGGGCGAAAAGCGGGTGCCGCCGGGATCCCGGCCATAGAAGCGCCACTCCCCGGCTCCCTGGGCCAGGGAAGTGCCCCCGAGCAAGGCGCAGAGCGCGGCACCCAAAAAGAAGGGGAAGAAGAAAGCCAGCATTGTTGATCCTCGGGACGCGGTTAGAAAGGGACAGACTATTCTACTGTCCCAGATCATCCCACCGATCGCAGCTCGGTACAAGGGCTGACCTCTCTGATGTCATCGGTATGAGGTTGCTCGCTACCTGTTAGGACAATCGATCCAGCAGGGTCAAGGCAGAGTTGAGGACCTCATTGGTCTCTACTCCATCCCAACAGCGCATATCGATAGGACATTTCCGGAGATGGCACGGGCTACATTGTACGGGCTTGAAATGGACAATAGCGTTCTCGGCAAGTGGCCCGGTGGCCGACGGGTCCGTCGAACCGAAGAGGGCAACCAGTGGAACACCCAGGGCGGCGGCAAGAGGCATCGCACCTGAGTTATTGGCAATGACGAGCCTCGCCAGGGACATCAATCCCATCGTGGTCTCCATGTCGACGGAACCTGAGATGATGGTGGTGCGGTTCTCGATCCCGCGAACGACTTGGCCAGCGATTGTTTCTTCCCTTTCCCACCCAAGGATCAACAGGAGTACCTGAGCCGTCTGGGTCAACTTCCTACAGACTTCGGCGAAATGTCGCAGCTGCCATCTTCTCGCCACTCCGAAAGCGGAACCCGGATGAACAATAACCAGGGGCATCTGCACGTCGACCCTTGCAGACTCCAGTCTCTTTCAAGCTTTTTCGACAGACGCAGGGGTTGCCTTGATTCTGACCTTCGGATTGAAGCTTTGATCGTTCAGGTAATCTCGGCTCGAAAGACCAGTCCGGAAAATAAGATCCAGATAATAGAGAGCCTCGTGATCAAAACGAGGCGAGCTGACCGGTGTGGTCGGAGCCGAGTCCGAGGTGAAGCGGACAGTGTTGCGGTAGAGCCAGGAACTTAGCGAACTACTTCGCCTGGTTCTGGGTCGGGCCCTGGATGTCAGCAGACTGCCACGGAGCTGCGTGCTATATCCGATCCGCTCGGGTATTCGCGCAAGAAAGGCCAGAATCGCCGCCTCGGTCGCATTTTGGAGGAGAATGGCCTGATCAAAACGCTTTTCTCGCAACATACGAATCATGGGGATCAATGCCGCCAACCTCAGCCTCGGTCCAAGAAATTCGGAAATATGTTCCTCCGGATAGAGAAGGACCTCATCGACGACTGGTAGATTGGCGTAGATTGTCGAAACCCAAGGTCTCGCGAGTACGGTGATTTCCGCATCGCTGGAGCATCGGCGCAACTCTTCCAGCGCTGGAAGCGCCATGATAGCGTCGCCCAGCCAGTTGGGAACCGGAACCAGGATTTTGGGGGCCATGTCTATCGACTCGGTTCTTGATTCGATCTAGCTCGTGCCGCGGTAAGAATATCGGTGTATTGGTTCACCTATTCTGCCCGATCACCCGACCTCTTGGAAGAGAATCAATTGGCGCGGCATTGTTGATCCACAAGATCGCAATAGACGCGATAGAGCCTATCGGTCCATTTCGGGACGCAGAATTCGTCTACAATTCGCTGCTGTGCCGAGGATATCAACTTACGGCGGAGTTGCGGTGAATCATAGAGTCGCCGGATCGCATGGGCCAATGCGGTCGAATCGTCGCGCGGCACGACGAGCCCGTCGACCTGATCGCGAATCAGCTCGATGTTACCGCCTACATCACTTACGACGAGGCTTACTTCCTGCGCCATCGCCTCCATGATCGACAGACTCAAGCCTTCCATGTGCGAGCGTGAGACTTTTAGACGTCCATCAATCCGGTATAACTTCCGCCGTCGGGCCGCGGGCCAACCAGGTGAGTGCGGTCGGCAATGCGATGATCTGCGGCGAGCGTGGAGACTCGCGAATCCTGCACAGCACCTACGAGCAACAAATGGCGGTCCCGCAGATCGGTCAACTCCTGGGCTGCTCGAAGGAGTATATCGAGTCCCTTGACCGGCCGCATATTCGCAACTGCGCCCACGACGAAAGCGTCCTTGGAAATGTTGAATTGGTCGAGCACCGAGCGGGGCTTGGTTTGAAATACCGAACGATCGCAGCCTTCCCATACGGTGACCAGCTTTCCAGGTGAGATTCATGAGGCCAGCAAAGCGCGGTTGGTGGCTCGACAAACACAAATGATTCTGTCCACTCGTGAGTGCCAGAAAGTCAGGAAATTACCCAGGTCGCGCCATTGAAGCCGGTTGATGGTTTCCCGATAGCCGACGATTTTTGGGGCATCGCGCAACCCCCGGAAGGCGCCGATGACACTGGCAAGATCGAGACTGGTGTAGGCGTGAACGATATCGAACTCGCCGGTCCGCAGTTTTTCACGGATGGCACGTTGTGCCGCAAAGTCGATCTTTCGCCTACACTCGAGGCGAGTCGTCACTGCGACGCTGTCGTTGACGGACGGTCGATCGCCCCAGTGACACATAATCTCCAATGTGAAATCTCGACGACGGGCCAGATCTTTCGCTACTCGTTCCAGTTGTGCGGAGACGTGTCTGAAAACCCACAAAACACGCATTGTTTAAACTCCTGGCAAGGAACCGCGCACTAACCCGAATTTCTCATCGCCAGTCTACTACGGCGCCGCAATCATCCGCCCTGGCTGTGTTTCGCTCGATCGGCCTCCTCGACGTACTGTCAAAGTACGACTGCGGCGGCCTCGGTCGCAAGCCTTGCCAGGACGGCGCTTGCGACGCCTCGCTACGACGGGCGATGAGAAATCCGGGCTAACTACCAGGACGGTGATTGATGATCAAGAGAGCTCGAATCTTGATAAGCCCGCACCGCCTACGTAAATCCGGAGTGCTAGCATGCCAGCGACCTTCGATTGCTCTTACTCGGGCAATGCTTCCCCGCTATAATACCGCGCCAGAAAAGATCGCACTCCTCGCGGAGTCCCTCTCATGCTGCGTCAGCTTACCAATTCTTTGGCACTACGGGAGAATTCACACGAATGCTCCCACCCCCAGAACGGGGAAGCCGCGGTTCCTTCAACAGCAACCCCACCTGGAGATACTCAATCTGCTGCAATTTGTGCTTGCCGACTACGGCAAGAAAGACGACTTCTTCTTCGTTCAGATCGGCGCCTTCGATGGTGTGACGGCCGACCCGATTTACGAGCTGGTTCGGAGTCAAGACTGGCGCGGCGTGCTGGTGGAGCCGCAGGTCGAGACCTTTGAACGGTTGCAGGAGAACTACGCGGGACAAGACGGACTGCAATTTTTCAACGTCGCGATCTGCGATCATGATGGCGAGATTAAGTTGTTCACCCGACCCGACGGGATGGTGCAGGCGGCCAGTCTGGAATGCCATCTAATGAAGAAGCCAGGTCGCCGAGGACGCCAGGTCGTTGCCCGTTGCGTTGTCGCATGGACGCTGGCGACGCTGTTGGAGAAGGCAGCTGCACCCTCACAGATCGACCTGTTGCAGATCGACGCCGAGGGGATGGACTACCAGATCATCCGTTCGATCGATTTTCAGAGAATCAAGCCGGCTATCATCCGCTACGAGCACATGGTCCTCCACGAGCAGGATCGGGATGCCTGCCTCGAACTGCTGGAAGGTCATGGCTGCCGCTTCTTGTTGGAAGACAGCGACACAACGGCCTACCTCGGGCGGAGCCCATTGGTGTTTGCTGGGTAGCGGGAGGTCTTCGTGGTTCCCCCTCGACGGCAGCAGAGTGTTGCGATTCCGCCCAATGGAAGGGGTAGCCGGATCCTCATCGTCCGTCTCAGCTCAATCGGCGACGTCGTCCACGGGCTACCGCTGCTCTGTGCTCTCCCCGACGCGTTGCCCGAGGCCCACCTCGCCTGGATCGTCGAAGACTGGGCCGCTGTTCTCCTCGAGGGACACTCGGCCCTGGACGAGATCATCCGCCTGCCACGCCGCTGATTTGAGGATTCGTGGTATCGTCCGGCGCGGTTTTTTGTGACCCTCACGCAATTGCGCAGACAGTTTGGGTCGCGCGGTTTCGACGTCGCTATCGACGTCCAGGGACTGACCAAGAGCGCACTGACCGCATGGATGTTGGGGGCGGCACATCGGATCGGCTTCGACGGCATGGACGGCCGTCAGCAAAGCCAGTGGCTCAACAACGTCCTCGTCGAGCCCCGGTCCAAGCGGATCGTGGAGCGCAACCTCGAACTGCTAAGACCGCTCGGCGTCGCGGAAAGTGGCGTACACTTTCGGCTACCGGATTACCCAACTGAGACCGCGAGCATGGAGCACTATCTCAAAGAGACCGGGTTGGAGGGAGGAAGGTTTGTTCTCGTTGCCCCCGGCTCGGCTCGCGCGGAAAGACTCTGGCCAGCCGAGCGTTTCGCTGCTCTGGCGACGAGAATTGGACAGCACTACGACCTTCCGTGCATGGTGCTGTGGGCCGGTCCCAGGGAACGGCGGTGGGCCCGTCAGATTGTCGATGCCTCCGGTGGTTACGCCCGGATGGCTCCACCCACATCGCTGACCGAACTGGCGGTGCTGGCTCGGCGCGCCAGCCTGTTCATCGGGGCCGACACCGGCCCCGTACACATCTCAGCCGCTGCGGGTTGCACCTGTGTGTCGCTCCACGGCCCGACGTCTACGGGACGGACTGGCCCCTACGGTGATCAGCACATCGCCATCCAGTCCGGATCGGCTCCGTCTCCGGCAGTTCCACGACCCAAAAACCGACCGCCGATGAATGCCATCTCGGTCGAGGAAGTCTTCCAGGCGTGTGAGACTGTTCTGCAGAGATAGGCGAGTCCGGCCTCATCGCTCAGGACCCCGAGCCCTGTTTTGTGCGCCCTGTTCCCTCGGGCCGAGGGTCGTTGTACATCTTCAACTGACGGTACACCTTGAGTTGTTTGCGCCCGGCAAAGATGTCGGCCAGCAAATCTCGAAGGGCGCCTGCAAGATCGTGCTGTTGTTCGCCGGACACCTTCAGACGTTCCATGGCGAGGTTGACCTGTTCCTCGGCCAGGTTGTCCTCTTCGCGCTGCTCCTGGAGATGATAGCGACGCAAGGCGAGGACGGACAGGCGGTCGATCGCACTGCCGGGCGTCTCGGTGTTGAGGGGCGCGGAAGCGAGCGCATGAACACCCATCTGTGCCAGTTCCTTCAACAGGTGCTCGTCGACCCGCTCGATCCGGTCGTTCCGTTCCTGATTGTGCTTGTCGATTGAACGCTTGATCTCTGCTACCTGCTCGGGTCGAAGCGAGGGGTCACGAACTGCGTCCTCTTTGTGCCACAGCACGTAGTTCTTTTGATGTTGATCGCACACAGCGGCCAACAGTCCTCGGTAGGGATTGTCCAGCGGCTCCCGGTGCCAGCGTGAGACGGTTTCCCGATGAAGTTCTCGGATCTGACCCACCAGGATCTCTGGGTCGCCGTGTGTCTGCATGCTTGTCACAAATTCACTGCAGCACTGTCTGGGTCGGCTTAAGGGCCTTCACGTCTTCGATTTCTGGGCAATCGGCCTCTATCGGGTCGCCATCGTGGTGGTCGGATGCAACTTCAGCGGATGACGCGGCTCTTACTCCCAGGACGTCCCGGTGGCCAACCAGATCTTTCCCTCCTTGATGAGGGTGATCTTCCCGCAGACTTTTTCCGGTATGTTCCGGGCACATAGGTTACAAGAGGAGTCATGTCATGGAAAGAGACGTATGTAATG
>Ga0310121_10000604_pt1 | contig 38950 bp, 40 predicted proteins | sample CB27_Tmax_986_MG_FD_203504 | JGI IMG/M metagenome (GOLD analysis project Ga0310121, IMG submission 203504) | Marine microbial communities from Western Arctic Ocean, Canada - CB27_Tmax_986 | ecosystem: Environmental > Aquatic > Marine > Oceanic | place: Canada: Western Arctic Ocean | collected...
TCAGGCAAGTTAGAAACAGAATCAAAAAATAAATTGACCTGATTCTCAGTACCAGAAAACAATTGACGATAAACCACGCGACTTCCTGTTTGTATTACACCCATTGATTTGAGGTCAGCAATATTAGTAATAATCGTTGGAGAAAACGCTAAAAACCCAACGTTACGATCCGGGTAATCGTCTAAAATTGCCTCAACCACAAACGATGTATTGCCAATAACTAATTGGTCGTTTTGTTTTAAGTTGAGCGCCTCAACCAGTTTTGGCTCAACCCAAATATAGCCTGAGTTTGGTGTGCCTTTTTCATTTGATAAAACCTCGCCTTTAAAATCCTTCAACACCACTGTGCCTCTTAAGGGGTAAGTGCTAGTGGTGGCCTTAATAGAGGCAAGCAAATTATCATTATTGGCTAGCGCCATACTCAAAAAAGAAATGGTTTTAGCAACCCTTAGTCCTTGGTTGGTTGCTGATGTCAGATAATCTTCGGGCAACGGTGAAGTAGACCTGAAAGCCATGTCTGCTGCCAACACCACAGAAGCTTGTTGCTGAATTGAAGACTGTAGACGGTCACCTAAAAAACTAACGCTAGATATTGCGGTAACTGCTAACACAATTGAGAAAAACAGAATAATTAAATCTCCGCTTGTTAAGTCAAACCAGAACTTTTTTAGCCCGTAGTAAAAACCATTCAGCATTTAAGGCTGCCCTCATCAAGCTCATGCATAGTTTCACAGTTTTTTGCCAACAATAAATCATGTGTCACAATCACAATAGTGGTTTGGAATGAACGGTTAATAGAAAACAACAAATCACTAATAACCTCAGTGCTGGTTTTGTCCAGGTTGCCTGTTGGCTCATCAGCAAACAGAATCTTAGGTTGTTTAACCATGGCTCTTGCTATTGCTACGCGCTGTTTTTCTCCTCCTGACAACTGGTTTGGCAAATGTTTGACCCGTTTTTCAAGGCCTATTTGATTAAGCGCTTCCAGTGACTTTTTCTTCGCGTTTTTATCGCCTAAAATCTCGAGTGGTAACATCACATTATCTAATGCTGAGAGTCTTGGCAGCAAATGAAACGATTGAAACACAAAGCCCACATCATTGCTTCTGACTTGCGCCCTTTTATCTTCATTCATTGCTGTTATCTCATGGCCCATAAGCATAATTCGTCCTCTGCTTGGCAAATCAAGGCCTGCCATAATAGCCAATAAAGTGGTCTTTCCAGAGCCTGATGGGCCAACAATTGAGGTTACATCACCAGAATTAATTGTTAGATTTACATCTTTAAGTATTGTCAACACACCTTCAGGGCTGTTAACTTCTTTTGTAATGTTTTGGACTTCTAAAATTGATTCTTTCACAAAGCGCTCTTGGTTCTTTGTTGCTATTTTACTCACAGTTATCACAACAGCAACCTCTGCTTCTGAAGCAACAAGCATAAATAAAAAAATACTTGTTTTAGGGGACAGCCTTAGTGCGGGGTTGGGGGTAGATTACCAACAATCTTGGCCACTTCTTCTACAAAAAAGATTGGAACAAAGCGAATACAATTATGCAGTGATCAATGCTGGAATAAGCGGTGACACTACCTCTGGTGGAGTATCTAGATTACCTAAATTAATCAAATTTCATCAGCCTGAGATTTTAATTTTGGAGCTTGGCGGTAATGACGGACTAAGAGGCACCTCATTAGAAGCCATCGAGAAAAACCTTAGAGATATGATTAATCTAGCACAACGCAGTGGTATTACTGTGCTGCTAATCGGTGTTCAGCTGCCGCCCAATTACGGAGCTGTTTACACAGACGGGTTTGAAAATATTTTTTCTGCCTTAGCAAAAGAATATAACCTTAACTTAATCCAAGGAACCTTAAAAACAATGGTTAAAGAAGGGTTGATGCAAAGTGATGGGATACATCCGAATGTTTTAGGTCATAAACAAATTGAGAACACCGTCTGGGAGAGCCTTAATAAATACCTGGAAAAATAATTAAGGTCATATTGTGAAAACTATGTTTGGACAAGCTCATAAAAAAATTATCGTTGTTTTAATCTTTTTTAGTTTATCTGCTTGCTCCGTTGTGGGCGGGTTGTGGTATGAGAGGATTGATCAACTACTCGCTAATCAATTTTTAGAGTATGCAAACTTTTCAAACGCCCAAGAAGACTATGTTAGAAAAGCTACATCGGAATTTAAGTATTGGAATATAAAAAATGAGTTGCCAGAGTACAATCAGCTACTTTTACAGTTTAGGTTTTTGGATAGCACAACAGGTGCTAATGACATCGATGATATTTATCAAAAAGGCATCCTGCTTGGCAACAGAAGTAGAGACTTTTTTGTTCCTTATATGGTCGAATTTTGTAAAACCATCACAAACAAACAAATCGAAGAAATAGCAATATATTTTGATGGGTTGATGAAAGAAAGGAAGTTGGAACTGGAAAATCAAAGGAAAAATTTTCAGGTTTCTTTAGTAAAAAGTTTCACGAGGTTTTTTAGGTTGATGGGTGTTAGGTTAAACAATGAGCAAACAAATACCATCCAGCTTCTTTTGTCTGACATAGAAGACACTAGAGAACAGTTAATCAGTGATCGGATACAATGGAATCAACAATTTGTAACCATTCTCACTTTAAGACAGAAGAAAAACTTTGAAGAAACCTTGACCAACCATATCAATTCACTCAGCTCTGAAGACCCAAATACGAGAACGATGATCAACCAAATTACCGCTGAAATTATTGCCTCGCTTGATGAAAAACAAAGGGCAAGATTTCAAAAAAGATTGGGGTTGTTTGAAGCTTCAATCAATCAAATCATAGAGCAACAAAATTAACCTGGGTTGCTCTAAATGGAGTTGGCAATGGACTCCTGAATCAGCTCTGCCGCCTCTTTGGGGTTGGTTGCATTTTTTATCGGACGCCCAACCACAATATGGTCTGCGCCCCATTGAAAAGCCTGTTCTACGGTTACTACTCGTTTTTGATCATCTGTTGGACGGTTGAGAACAGGCCGAATGCCTGGGGTAACAATTACAAGCTTTTGATCGACTTCATTTCTTATATGCTCTAACTCCAAACCTGAAGCAACAATACCATCACACCCTGAACTAAGAGCTCTTTTAGCTCTAGATACTACCAACTCTTGGACATCACATGTAAACCCCATGTCATTAAGGTCGCCTTGATCAAGGCTAGTAAGCGCTGTAACGGCTAGGACTTTTAAATCACCTTTTTCAGCTGCAGCAGCCTCCATCATGCTTTGGTTGCCGTGTATTGTTGTAAAATAGGCGCCTCTTTTACTTAGGCGTTTGACTGCTTTAGAGACTGTTGCAGGAACATCAAATAACTTTAAATCAACAAAAACATTCTTGTTTTTTTTAACCAACCAATCAAGGAGATCAAAATAATCCCCTGTCATCATTAGCTCCATACCAATTTTATAAAACCTTACCGTATCCCCCAATTCATTCACTAATTGTTTTGCTCTATCGACTTCTGGGACATCAAGAGCAAATATTAGGCGGTCTTTATTATCAATGGTCATTACATAACCCCTCTCAATATATCCTCAAGATCTTGTTCAAGGTAATCAGCTGTTAAAAACGCATTGCCAACCTCTTTTAACAACACCAATTGAATCACTCTATCTTTAACTTTTTTGTCTGTTTTCATGGCATCAATAAAATCATTTACATTAATTTTTGGGGGTTCCACCGGTAAGCCGGCTTTTGATAATATATCTTTAACCGCCCCAACATCATCTTTCGAGATCAATGACATTTTAGCTGATAATTTAGACGCAAGAACCATGCCGGCCGCAATTGCTTGCCCATGACTCCACTGATCATAACCAGTTTGGTTTTCTATGGCATGGCCAAAGGTGTGACCAAAGTTAAGGATGGCTCTGATTGATTGTTCTTTTTCATCTTGAGCAACTATTTCAGCTTTGATTTGACAAGACCGTTGTACAGCATGTCCTAATGAGGCCCTATCTTGCTCTAAAATATTAGCAACATTGGATTGCAACCATACAAAAAAATCACGGTCATAAATAAGGCCGTATTTTATAATTTCAGCTAATCCGTCTGACATCTCTTTAGGGTTAAGACTAGATAAAAAGGTTGTGTCACAAATAACAGCCGATGGCTGATGAAAGGAACCAATGAGATTTTTTCCAAGGCTATGGTTGACTCCTGTTTTGCCACCAACAGAGGCGTCAACTTGAGCAAGTAAGGTTGTGGGTATTTGTATAACGTTAACTCCTCGCATAAAAATTGAAGCAACAAAGCCGGTTATATCGCAAACAACCCCGCCGCCCAAAGAAATTAATGTTGCGTCTCTGCCAAAACCATTCTCAAGCAAGTGATCGATAATTTTATGAACGGTTTTTAATTTCTTTTCTTGCTCCCCCTCTGGAAGGACATAGGTAATAACATTCTTATCTGGGAGCCTTTTTAACAGTTGATTGAGATACAAAGGGGCAACTATCTCATCACTAACAATCGCTACATCAGACCCTTTAATTCTGTTAATTAATGATTCAGGCTCTTCGCTAGCGCCCCTGCCTATAAAGATTGGGTAACTTCTATCGTTTAAATTTACTGTTTCAATATTCATTTATTTTTGAGTGGGCCTCTGTGGCCACTTCTTCAATTGATTTATTGTTTGTGTTTATTGTTATATCAGCTATTTCTTCATAGAGCGGGCCTCTTGTCAACATCAACTCTTGAAGGGCTTTTTTATGTTCTTTGTTTTTCAATAAAGGTCTGTTATTGCTTAATCGTGTTCTCACTTCTTGGGACTCAACGCTTGTCTCTAAATACACGACCACGCCATGTTTTTTTAAAAGAAGCCTATTATTGACGGAAAGAACAATACCCCCACCAGTTGATAAAACAATATTGTTTTTAAGAATGCATTCTTTTAGTGTTGCCTCTTCTCTTTTTCTAAACCCAACCTCACCCTCAATATCAAAAATATAATTAATATCAACTCCAGTTTTATTAGTGACCTTCGCGTCTGTGTCTGCAAACTGTTTGCCTAGTTTTTCGGATAGTTTTTTTGCTACAGAAGTTTTACCGGAACCCATAGGGCCGATTAAAAAAATATTATTTTTATTTTTAGGCATCGGTATCATCAAGCAATAAAACTAAGAATATAATAAGTGAAAAAAAAGAGTTTAATACAATTATATTAGCGTTGATCAATAGATATATAATTGCGTCTTTTTTCGCCCAGGTAGAGTTGTCTTGGTCTGCCAATTTTCAACTTTGGTTGCGCCATCATTTCACACCAGTGAGTTGCCCAGCCGACGGTTCTTGCTAAAGCAAACATTACAGTGAACATTTCTTTGGGTATGCCCATCGCTTGGTAGATTATTCCTGAATAAAAGTCCACGTTAGGGTATAGATTACGCTCAATAAAGTATTCATCTTGAAGCGCTATTTGCTCTAACTCTTGTGCAAGCTCAAACATTGGGTTGTCGTTGTTTTCTAGGGCGCTGAGCACTTTATGGCATTCTTCTCTAATGATGGTTGCTCGAGGATCAAAGTTCTTGTAAACCCTATGTCCAAACCCCATTAACCTAAAACGATCATTCTGATCTTTGGCTTTAGCAATGTATTTTGAAATATTCTCTTTGCTCCCAATTTCACCAAACATTTTAACAACAGCTTCATTGGCGCCCCCATGAGCGGGGCCCCATAAAGCGGCTACGCCTGCTGCCATTGCAGCATAGGGATTGGTTCCTGAACTGCCTGCTAACCTTACAGATGAGGTGCTGCAGTTTTGTTCGTGGTCAGCATGCAGAACCAACAAAATATCCAAAGCTTTTGCAAAAACTGGGTTGATTTCGTAATTTGTATCGCCGCCGAAAAACAATCTTAATATATTCTCTGCGTATGTCAGGTCTTCATCATATTGACCCATGTTGGTATGGTTTCTGTGGTTGAAAATATTAGCCACTAATATTGGTGTTTTTCCCAAAACATTGAAGAAAAACTCTTTTTGGTGCTTGGAACTTTTAACGTCTATGCCCTCATGATAAAGACTTGAGAGTGACGCAATTGATGTGGTTAACATTGCCATAGGGTGAGCGCTCTCATCAAAACCCTGAAAGAGTGCTTTTGTTTGTTCTGGTAAGGTCATATTAACCTTAACTTGTGACCTAAATTCTTGTAAGTTGTTTACGCTTGGAAGCTCGCCGTTAAATAATAAATAAGCAACCTCTAAATAGGTACTTTCAGCGGCAAGCTGCTCAATAGGGTAGCCTCTGTATTCTAATATTCCCTCATTACCATCAATATAGGTCACATGGCTTACGCAACTGGCAGTGGTAGAATAAGCTGGGTCTAAGGTAAAAAGCCCAGTCTCCTTATACAGGTTTTTTAAGTCAATAACACTTGGTCCGACACTTGCGTCTTTTATATCAAGCTCGATTGAGCTCGAGTCACTTGTTAAATTGACACTTTTATTTTTTGATGACACTAATAATAAATATTAAAAATTAAGACTGGATACCAAAACGTTTTCTAAACTTATCAACCCGCCCTGCCGTGTCTACAATTTTCTGTTGACCCGTATAAAAAGGATGGCAAGCAGAACAAACCTCAATAGATAAATCTGAGAGTAAAGTTGATTGTGTGACAAACGAATTACCGCAAGAACAAGTTACTTTAATCTCTTTATAATCTGGATGTGTTTCTTTTTTCACGTGTTTCCTTGCTAGGTTTATTAATTATATCTTATTGTATAAGTCCAAATATTTTTTGGGAGGCAAGCATAACGACTTGTTAAGATATTTTCAAGAAAATTAGAACCATTCTATGTAAATGTTATCCACAAAATCTGTGGATAACTCTGTGGATATTCTTAAAAAACAAACCAATAAGTTAACAATACTTGAAAACCTTTGAATTGTATAAAAAATAGACAGCTTTTCATATTTTATATATATTTCATATGCTTATAAGGCTATCTTATTGTAATATATCTGAAATGAACTCTAATTACTTAATAAAAAATTAATGAATTTTTTTCTGTGAGTAATTGACAGTTTTATCTTTATTTATAAATTAGGCAAATTCATTAATGATCAATACTTTATAGAGGCTTTTGTTCAATCTTTTAATTTTGTTATGTGTTCATTTAAGGCCGTTAAAGCCAGTGCTCTATGACTAATTTTATTCTTTTCTTTATCAGAAAGTTCGGCTGAAGACTTTCCAATAATTGGATCAAAAAACAATGGGTCGTAACCAAAACCATTACGCCCCTTAGGGGCATTTAAAATTATCCCTCTCCAAACCCCTCTAAAAGTATGGATTTGACTATTGTGTTCTTTGTCAATTAATGCAATGACGCACTCAAATCTAGCGGTCCTTGTCTCTTTATTAAGGTGTGCCATGTTTTTAAGTAGTGCTGCGTTGTTGTTTGAATCGTTTGCATTCTCACCGCTATAGCGTGCTGAAAAAACCCCTGGTTCACCGTTTAAAGCATCAACAACTAACCCAGAGTCGTCAGCTATTGTTGTTATGCCGGTTGCTTCAAAGACACCGGTTGCTTTAATTATTGCGTTTTCCTTGAAACTTAACCCTGTTTCAAGAATGGGTTTTATCTTGTAATCAGACTGTTTTACAATGTTATAGTCTGAACCTAATATTGCTTTTACTTCAATAATTTTATGTTGGTTGTTTGAAGCAAGTATTAGTGTTTTATTTTTCATTTTATTTTTAAAAAACTTTTAGGGAAATTAAATAAAGCATTATATATTTATTATACTAATGAATAATAACACTCCTCATCTAGTTGTCATTTCAGCCCCTTCAGGCACTGGAAAAACAACCCTTGTAAGAGCCCTTCTTGCTAATAATAACAATATGGTCGCTTCTGTTTCTTATACAACCAGAACCAAAAGAGCAAACGAACTTGACGGTGAAGATTATAATTTTGTTACCAATGATGTTTTTGAATCCATGATTGCAAATGGAGACCTTTTAGAATACGCAAAAGTCTTCGACAACTATTATGGAACACCAAAAAAAGAGGTTAACGAGCAGTTAAGTTCTGGGCATAATGTTATTTTAGAAATTGACTGGCAAGGCGCAACACAGGTAAAACAAAAAGTCGCTGATTGTTTATTGCTTTTTATATTGCCTCCTTCAAAAAACGAATTGATGAACAGGCTACAAAAAAGGGGCACTGATTCAAATGAGCAAATTAAAATGAGGTTTGATGAAGCGCTTAATGATATTAAGCAATTTGAGCATTTTGATCGAGTGTTTGTTAACCAAGATATAAACATCACTGTAAATCAAATATTGGCTTATATTGAAAAGCCTAACTTAAGCACAACAAGGCTGTCTGAAGATGTTTTATCAATAATTAAAGGTTTTCAGTAAGGTTTGAAAGCAGTTGACATATATAAAACTCCAAGTAGTCTAACGCTCCTGAACTTATATATAAGTGGTATAAATGGCTAGAGTAACAATAGAAGACTGTTTAAAACATACAGAAGGCGCTTTCGCCCTTGTCAAGCTTGCAGCAAGTCGTGCTCGCAGGATAGCTAATGGTTCAGAAACCCTTCTTGAAGATGAAGAAAACGATAAGCCAACCGTTCTTGCTCTTAGAGAAATAGCTGAAGGACATCTTGATAACCCAGATTTTCATAAAACGGACATCGATTTTGAAAAAGAATTAGCTGAAGAGTTAGCCAAAACAGACTAAGATTTACCCTAAACAACCTTTAGTTTAGAACCAAAGATAACAAACCAATTTCTATTTTTGCAACGCGCTGTTGTAGAATTATTTGTAATACTAATAAATAAGTCGCGTTAACCAATTGATTGAGTCCATTAAAAAATCAGCCGCAGACATGCAGAAAAAGAGGCCTCCAAAACTTCTAAAGCAACTATTGTCTGGACTAGATTACCTTGGTTCAGATAATCACACACTAGTAAAGAAAGCTTATGCTTACTCCAGTATTGCTCATGAGCACCAAGCAAGAAAAACAGGCGAGCCTTATATTGTTCATCCAGTTGGTGTCGCCAACATCTTGTCTGAACTGCATTTAGATAAAGAGGCTATTGCTGCAGGACTCCTTCATGATGTACTAGAAGACACCGCTATCAATGAAGACCTTTTGTTGGAAGAGTTTGGTGAAGAGGTATTAAGCTTGGTTGATGGAGTAAGTAAATTAGATCAAATTGAACACGGCGATATAAAGCACCACCAAGCAGAGAGTTTTAGAAAAATGATGTTGGCAATGGTCCAAGATATTAGGGTGATTTTAATTAAATTAGCGGATCGTCTCCATAATATGCAAACCCTGTATGCCCTAGATCAAACCAAACAAATAAAAATAGCCAAAGAGACATTAGAAGTTTATGCGCCAATTGCAAACCGTTTGGGGATTTTTAATATAAAAACAGCTTTAGAAAAAGAGGGTTTTAAATACGCCTACCCGTATCGCCATAAAATCTTAAGCTCCGCTTTAAAGCGTAAATTAGGTAACCAAAAACGTATATTAAAAAAAATTAGCACGCGAATTAACAAAAATCTTAATAAACATGGCATTGATCACGTTGTTGTGGCCAGAGAAAAAGATTTGTATAGCATTTACACAAAAATGAAGCGGCGTCACTTGCCGCTAGATAAAATTATTGATGTATACGGAATCAGGGTGCTTGTTGGTAACGCTCAAGAATGCTACCAAGTCTTGGGTCTAGTCCATGAGATGTATAAACCAATCATAGGAAAGTTCAAGGATTACATTGCAATACCAAGAGTTAATGGTTATCAATCAATACATACTAGCTTGTTGGGTCCAAATGGCACCCCAATTGAGGTGCAAATTAGAACCAAAGATATGAATCGAGTAGCTGAAAATGGCATTGCTGCACACTGGAAATATAAATCTTCTAGCAAGGAAGACTCTTCGCCTCAAATCAAGGCAAGAGAGTGGTTAGCCACTATAAAAGAAATTCAAGGGGCCACTCACCCTGAGGAATTTCTAGAAAGCATTAAAGTTGATTTATACCCTGATAAAATTTATATCTTTAGCCCTACTGGTGACATTTATAGATTGCCCAATAAGTCAACTTGTGTGGATTTTGCTTATGCTGTTCACACCGATATAGGAAATAGCTGCATTGGCGCTAAGATTGATCGCCAACAAGTGCCTCTTAGAACGGTTTTAGAAAGCGGTCAAACTGTTCAAATTATTACCTCTCGATATGCAAGTCCTGACCCGAGCTGGTTGTCTTTTATTACTACAGCAAAAGCTAGGCATAATCTTCGAGCTTTTCTAAAAGATCTAACCCTTGAACAAACCACTGTTTTGGGTAAGCGCTTGTTTAGCAATGCGTTGAGCTCTTTGGGCAAAACAAAAAGAAACATCAAAAAAGAACCCCTTAAGTCCTTACTACAAAGAATGAATTTTAAAGGCATGGATCAATTGTATGAAAGCATTGGTATTGGAGATAAAAACCCCTTGTTAATGGCACAAATGTTATTGGGTGATGACCTAGAAAACACAAAAATAAAAGACCATGCTCCACTACTAATTAAAGGCACTGAAGGGGTTTCAATAACGTTTGCAAAATGTTGTTTGCCAATACCAGGGGACACTATCATTGGTCATTTGAGCAAGGTAAAGGGCCTAGTTATTCATAGAAGGAAATGTCGGCATCTTAGCACCTTCATTAAAGAAAGCAGTCGTTGGATTGACACTGAATGGAGCGATGGAATTAACCACGAGCTCTCTACAGAAATTAATGTACATGCAAAACATGAGACTGGTTCATTGGCAGAAATTGCGGCGAAAATTGCAGACAATGGTTGCAATGTTGAGCAAGTTTCCATCACCACAGAATATGAGGACGAAACCATTGATATACTGTTTCAAATACAGGTAGCAAACAGAAAAGCTTTAGCAGATATTATGAGAGATATTAAGTCCATGGCCAGTGTTGAAAAGGTTTCTCGGAGCCTACATTAAAAATGAGTAAGATAATTATAAATACCGATAAAGCGCCCCAAGCAATAGGCCCTTATTCCCAAGCGGTCAAATCAAATGGGTTGCTTTTTTTGTCAGGTCAAATTCCACTGACCATAAACGGAGAGATGTGTGAGGGAGATTTTGAGGCAAGAACACGTCAGGTTTTTAGTAATATTAAAGGCATACTTCAGTCTGCAGACTTAACATTTAAGAGCATCATAAAGGTTAATGTCTATCTCATTGATATAAATAATTTTGCGGTTGTAAACCATGTAATGGAAGATCTTTTTGATGCGCCCTATCCAGCACGGGCTCTTGTGCAGGTATCGGTGTTGCCAAAAAACTCAGAGATAGAGATTGAGGCTGTGGCTTCTATGACCTCTTAAACATTGTTTCTGTTATAACAATGAAAAATGTGGAACTCACTGGATTAAAAGGGGTTGGGCCAGCAGTCAAGGCAAAGCTTGAAAAGCTTAATATAAAAACCCAGTCCGATTTACTGTTTCTTCTTCCAACACGTTATGAAAATAGAACCTTTATTAAAAATATTGGCTCATTGGTTCCTGACGAAGAAGCTCAAATAGAAGGCAGGGTTCTTGTTTGCAACATCGTTTATCGAGGCAGAAGAATGATGGTTGTGCAACTAGCAGATGAGACTGGGGTTTTAACGGTGCGTTTCTTTACTTTTTCTAAGTACCAAGCGGCAGGATTAAAGCCAAACACTGTAGTGAGGTGTTTTGGTAAAACAAGGAAAATTAGCTCTGGGGTTGAAATGATTCACCCCAGTTATCAAATAATTAATAACAATGACCCAAAACCCTTGCCTAAAACATTAACCCCCGTTTACCCAACAACAAAAGGCCTACCTCAAGCACGGTTAAGGCAGATTATTTCTTTGGGCATTCAAAAACAACTCAAACAAACTGATGAGTTGCTGCCAGAGGTTATCGTTAAAGAAATGGGGTTGGGCACATTGGAAGAGGCTTTGGTTAAGATCCATAACCCAAAACCAGAAGAGTTTAATACTGCTGACCATTTTGCTCCTTTAAAAAGATTGGTTGCTGAAGAGCTGATTGCAAACCAGCTTGCATTAAGGAGAATAAAAAAAACCACCCAATCAAACCCTGCACACGCAATGACCAGAAACACATTAATAGAAGAGTTTGTTGGGCGCCTACCTTTTACTCTTACTCATGGCCAAGAAAGGGTTGTTAATGAAATAAAAGAAGACTTAAGAAAGCCGGTGCCAATGATGAGGTTATTACAAGGTGATGTTGGTTCTGGCAAGACTGTGGTTGCAGCGCTTGCAATGTCTATAGCTGCGGACAATGAGACACAATCAGTATTAATGGCTCCAACTGAACTGTTAGCTGAACAACATATGGATAATTTAGGAGGCTGGTTTGAGCCGTTAGGGGTCAAAACAGTTTTACTTAAAAGCAAACTTACTCAAAAAGAAAGAAGGTTAATATTAAGTGAAATTAAAAGCGGAGAAGCTTCTATTATTGTTGGCACCCACGCATTATTTCAAAACAAAGTTGAGTATAAAAACTTAAGTCTAGTTATTGTTGATGAGCAACATCGTTTTGGTGTTGATCAACGCTTAAGCTTAGTAAAAAAAACCGGGGATAACAACTCGGTACCTCATCAGCTCATTATGACTGCAACCCCTATTCCAAGGACTCTTGCAATGACTGCTTATGGAGACCTTGATGCCTCTATTTTGGATGAGCTACCCAAGGGTCGCGGACAAATTAAAACGATAGTTATACCAGATGATAAGCGCAGTGAAGTGGTGCAAAAGATAACCCAAGAAACAAACAAAGGAAGACAAGTTTATTGGGTTTGCCCGCTCATTGAAGAATCTGAGGAATTAAATTTTGAGGCTGCAGAAACAACATTTAAAACACTGTCATCAGAACTGCCAACAAAAAAAATTGGGCTTGTTCATGGCAAGCTTAAGCCCAATATAAAAACCAAAACAATGGTTGATTTTAAAAACAATATTCATGAGATTTTGGTTGCTACCACTGTCATAGAAGTAGGTGTTGATGTGCCCAACGCAACCATTATGGTGATTGAAAATTCAGAACGCCTGGGCTTATCACAACTTCATCAACTAAGAGGAAGAGTAGGTCGCGGCGAACATGAAAGCTTATGTGTGTTGATTTATAAAAAACCACTAAACAACATAGCAAAGCAGCGCCTAAACACTGTAAGAAAAAGTGTTGATGGGTTTTATATATCTGAGAAAGACCTAGAGCTCAGAGGGCCTGGCGAGTTATTGGGCACAAGACAAAAAGGGGTGATAGGGTTAAAAATTGCTGATATCTCAAGGGACGCTTATATGTTGCCTGCAATTAATCGCTATTGCGCGGACTTTGACAGTAAGTACCCAGGGTTATCAGAAAGACTAATTGACCGGTGGGTTGGCCAACAAATTATCTATCGAAATGTTTAATTTATAGCTAAACTATCTTCTTCTAAAACCATGAAACTGTCTTTTGAACAAATTGAAACGTTGTCTCCTGATTTAACATGGGACAAAGGTGTTGAGAGCCTTGGGGATCATCAACCATCTTCAAGTTTAAAAAACTGGCTAACAGAAACAACACTTTTAACAGATAAAATCCGTCAATTACAACATCAACACTCTATTAAGGTGTTAAACGAATATCATGGGCCTGTGCCAAGACTTTTGAAAAACTTACAAGCAGAACAAAATAATTTTATTAGAGAAATTCTTTTGTCTATTGATAAACAGGCTTGTGTGTTGGCACAAACCATAGTGCCTCGTAAAACGCTGGAGCAAAACGGTTGGATCAAAACGCTGGGCACCCAACCTTTGGGTGAGCACTTATTAAAAAAAACCAATGTTTCAAGAAGCGAGTTTGAATACTCCTATTTAGAACATTCAATGTCTCCCTTTTGGTTGAGGCGTTCTAGTTTTAATATTGATAAGGCAATGCTTTGGGTGATTGAATTGTTTTTACCCGCAATTGAGGCGTATACAGATGACCAAAATAAAGGCTTACTTTGAGCTTATCAGGCTTGACCGACCAATAGGGCTCTATTTGCTCCTATGGCCAACTTTATGGTCTCTTTGGCTTTCTCATAATGAGGCACCGAGTATCAAGTTAATGTTGGTTTTCTGTTTGGGTGTTTTTGTCATGCGCTCAGCTGGTTGTGTTATTAATGATATTGTTGATAAAGACATTGATCCCCAAGTGCAACGAACCAAAACAAGGCCATTAGCCAATCAATCGATTAGCCTTGGAGAGGCTTATATTGTTTTGTTTATCCTCTTATGTGTAGCCCTTATTTTAGTTTTACAGCTTAATATGAGCGTGCTTCTTTGGTCTATTTGTGGTTTAGCCCTTACTGTTTTATACCCTTTTTGTAAGCGGTTTATTTCCGCGCCACAATTGGTGTTAGGCTTTGCTTTTAGTTGGAGTATTCCTATGGTTTATAGTGCGGGAGGCTTTATTTTGGATAAGGGGTTTGTTTATTTGTGGTTAAGTACAGTCTTATGGATTGTTGTTTATGACACTTTTTATGCTTTGGTTGATAAAGCTGATGATTTAAAAATCGGGGTGCATTCAACAGCCATACTTTTTGGAGACAGTGTTGGTTTAATTACTGGAATCTTACAGCTCCTGGTTCTCGCTTTATGGGTTATGGTTGGAATAACCAGTGGCCTTGGTCCATTTTATTTTTGCTCCCTTGTGCTTGCAGCCGCTCTGTTCATTCGCCAACAATTCCTAATTCGGTCCTCAAATCCTGAGCAAATATTCAAGGCATTTGCTGAAAATAACTATGTGGGCTTATGTGTGTTTTTTGGTATTTTTACTGGCCTTCTTTTTGGATCTCATTAAATCAGCAAAGACCATCAAGATCCCTTGATCGAATAGTGTTTTGCTTTGGGTGGTTTAGATTTGACTTAAGTCATTGTATTCTTCTCTTTTTTTATGGATAATGCATGCGATCAAATTGGGTGATTAGCTTTATGTATAAAGGGTATTTATGGCTTTTGTAATCGTTGCCACAATCATTGTAATCGGAACGGTTCTTTGGAACGCGGTTACCCCGTGGTGGTTTACACCTCTGGCTTCTAATTGGGGCTCTCTTGACCAAACAATTATTATTTCATTATGGGTTACAGGTGTGGCCTTTGTTTTGGTGTCGGGTTTTATTATTTACTGTGTTTATAAATTTCGTTATAGAGAAGGACATAAATCTGAATACGAACCAGAAAACACCAAGTTAGAACTCTGGTTAACTGTGATTACTACCATAGGAGTGGTTGTTTTGTTGGCTCCGGGATTAATTGCTTGGAATGATTATGTTGCTCTTCCTGATGAAGGAATCGAAGTAGAGGGGGTTGGCCAACAATGGGTTTGGAGTTATCGTTTCCCAGGTGAAGACGGGGTTTATGGCAACACTAGTGGTCGCCTTTTTAGTTCAAAAAACACCTTTGGTCTTGACCCAAATGACCCAAACAGCTTGGATGATATTTTAATCAGGTCAGCAGAAGTTCACCTTCCAATTAATGAAAACGTCATTATGCAATTAAGATCTAAAGATGTCTTACATGACTTTTATATCCCTCAGTTCAGGGCAAAAATGGACCTCGTTCCTGGACAACACACAAACCTATGGTTTGAGCCAACATTGTTAGGAACCTATGAGGTTGCTTGTGCCGAATATTGCGGGACAGGACATTACGCAATGAGGGGGCTGATTACGGTAGACACAAAAGAAGATTTTCAAACATGGTTAGATCAACAACCAACGTTTGCACAAACCCTTAATGAAGGGGTTGAAGGAAGCGGGAAGCAAATCGCACAAACCCTAGGATGTGTTGCTTGTCATAGCGATAACGGAGTCAATGGCATTGGGCCAACATGGAAGGATAGTTTTGGCTCAACAAGAGAGCTTGCAAGTGGTGAAATTGTGACAGTTGATGAGGCTTACATAAAAGAGTCGGTTGTTAACCCAATAGCTAAGATAGCAAGCGGTTATGCACCCATAATGCCGGCTTATGCCACTCTTTCTGATGAGGAGCTGGATGCTATTGCTGACTATATTAAAACTTTATCGAACTAGTTCGGATATAATTTTTAGGAGGAAAAATAATAACAATGGAGCAAAACGCAATGTATGAAGGACAAGCACTCTATCACCCAAAAGGCTGGTGGACTCGCTATGTTTTCTCTCAAGATCATAAGGTAATTGCCTTGCAATATACTTGTGTGGCCCTTGCAATTGGCCTAACAGGAATGTTTTTATCATTACTAATGAGAATGCAGCTTGGTTTCCCTGGGTTGTTTGAATCAATTGACGCAGGGAATTATTACCAAGATGTAACTATGCACGGGATGATCATGGTAATTTACCTGCTTACAGCGTTGTTTTTAGGTGGTTTTGGTAATTATTTAATACCGCTTATGTTGGGTTCAAGAGACATGGCTTTTCCTTTTGTGAATATGTTGAGCTTCTGGGTGTATTTCCTCTCTGTTATTATCTTGGTGTGTAGTTTTTTTGTTGAAAGTGGCCCCACTGGAGCAGGTTGGACGCTGTATCCTCCCCAATCAATTTTACCCGGAACCCCTGGTGCCGATGGCGCAGGCATTCTTTTAATGTTGGGCTCATTGGCTGTGTTTATTATTGCTTTTACTATGGGCGGATTAAACTACATCACCACCGTTCTCCAATCTCGAGCCAAGGGCATGAACATGATGAGGATGCCTTTGATTATTTGGTGTCTCTTTTTAGCCACTTTTCTTGGTTTGCTAGCCTTTCCCGCGTTGCTGGTGGGAGCGATTATGTTAATTTTTGACCGTGTTTTGGAAACAAGCTTTTTTATGCCTGAAATTTTCAAGGGTGGGGAAGTATTAAATTATGGTGGCGGTAGCCCCGTTTTGTTTCAACACTTGTTTTGGTTTTTTGGGCACCCAGAGGTTTATATTATTGCGCTTCCAGCATTTGGAATTATCTCTGAACTTATAAGTTGTCATGCTAGAAAAAATATTTTTGGTTACAACATGATGGTTTGGGCGCTTATTGCTATTGCGGGGATAGCCTTTATTGTTTGGGCCCACCATATGTATGTGGCCGGAATGAACCCTTATCTAGGATTCTTTTTTGCAACCACTACGTTGATTATTGCGGTGCCAACAGCGATAAAAGTCTATAACTGGGTTATCACCTTATGGAACGCTAACATTAAAATGACGGTACCGATGCTCTATTGTTTAGCGTTTTTAATTACCTTCCTTATTGGTGGTCTCACCGGGCTCTTTCTTGGGAATGTGGCTGTTGATGTGCCACTATCAGACACCTACTTTGTAGTTGGACACTTTCATATGGTGATGGCGGTGTCGCCAGTTTTGGCTCTTTATGGAGGGCTTTATCATTGGTTCCCATCAGTTACCGGCAGAATGTTAGATGATCGCCTAGGTAAGATACATTTTTGGATTACTTTTGTGGGCACCTACCTAATTTACTTCCCAATGCACTACATCGGCTTCTTAGGTGTTCCAAGGCGGTATTATTCTAATGAGCAGTATGACTTTATTCCTCAGTCGGTCAATGACCTTAATCAGTTTATTACGATTTGTGCCTTAATTGTCGGTGCTGCTCAATTTATTCTTCTGTACAATTTTGTTGTGAGTGCTGTCCGCGGAAAAGAAGCGGGATCAAACCCATGGGGTGCGTGCACATTAGAGTGGCAAACGCTGGAATCGCCTCCAGGGCATGGTAATTGGGGAGATAAGTTGCCAGTCGTTTATCGGTGGCCTTATGATTATGGCCTTCCAGGAGCAACTGATGATTTTGTGCCACAAAATGTTCCTGATGAGCAAATTACTTAGATAAACAATGGACAACATTGCAAACAATGAAGAGCGTTTTATGGGTTTGACCCATGGGCAAGTGTTTGTTTATACATTAATGACTGTGATCTCAATACTCTTCTTGTTTGTTACCAATGCTTATTTGTTTAGAATGAATTTTGAAGACTGGAGGTCAGTGCCTATCCCTTCACTTTTGTGGGTAAACACCGGCTCGTTGGTTTTAGCGAGTGCGGGCATGGCCTGGGCAATAAATGGTGCTAAAAAGAGTGATCTCCAAACCATAAAAGTTGGTTTAGCTATAGGTGGTTTGTTCGCCATTGTTTTTGTGTCTGGCCAAACATGGGCCTGGCAACAACTCACAACCTCAGGGTTTTTCATAGCTGCAAACCCCGCTAACACTTTTTTTTATTTAATCACAGCGCTGCATGCGTTGCATGTTCTTGGGGGAATGGCCGCCTGGTTTTACGTTACCTTAAAAACATTTAAACAAGACACGTCTATCCTGCAACCCGAGTCTATTGGTCTTCTTGGAACTTATTGGCATTATATGTTATTGGTTTGGGTTATGTTGTTTGGGCTGCTTTTACTCACTTAGAGAGAGATTTATGTCAAGTCAACCTGTGTCATTTGAAGAATCGGTCCCTGATAATTTAAAAGGATTAGTGTCTGACTGGTCGTCTGATGTCCAAACCTTCAAAGTTCGGTGGAGCAAAGCAATGATGTGGATCTTTTTAGTCAGCGACACATTTATTTTTGGTTCTTTTTTATCTGCCTATATGGCGGTTAGGTTAACAACCACCGTTCCGTGGCCAAACACCAGTGAAGTGTTTGCTCTACATGTTGGCGGTTCTGATATTCCATTGCTTTTGATTGCAATCATGACCTTTATTCTTATCAGCAGCAGTGGAACCATGGCAATGGCGGTCACCTCGGGCTATAAGAAACAGCGGGTAAAAACAGGGGTGCTGATCTTGCTCACAGCACTTGGCGGACTTGCTTTTGTTGGTATGCAAATGTTCGAGTGGAGCAAGTTAATTTTTGAAGAGGGTATTCGGCCGTGGGGCAATGATTTTGGAGCTAATCAATTTGGTGGGTTCTTTTTTATGATTACAGGGTTTCATGGCTTGCATGTTTCTATTGGGGTTATTTATCTAACAACCATTGCCGTTAGGGTATTACAAGGTCGCTACGATCGGCTTGATGATTATCAAATTGTAGAGGTGGCCGGCCTTTATTGGCATTTTGTTGATTTGGTCTGGATCTTTATTTTTGCATTCTTTTATCTTTGGTGAGCACTATGAACGAACAAGAAAAGCATTTTAAACACCCTAGCTTTTATCCTGGGGATGCCCCTGAAACCGAACACCCTTTCAGCTTATACATAAGCGTTTGGATACTTTTATTTGTGTTAAGTGGTTTTTCATACATGGTCGACTATATAAATGTCGAGGGTTACCTTAGGTGGTTCCTTGTGACTGTGTTTGCTTTTTTGAAAGCTGGTTTGGTGGTTGGTGTCTTTATGCATATGGCTTGGGAAAGGATGGCATTTTTATACGCAATAACCTTGCCACCACTATTTTTGTTAGCTTTGGCTGGAATTCTAGCCGTGGATGGGGCGTTTGTTTATTATATTAGAGATCTATTCATGTCTTTGACGCCTTCCTAGGGCAACACAAAGATCTCGTGCCAAAAACCAAAACTACTTTAATATTTACAATCCTTCTTGCGTTCTGCGTGATTGTCTTTGGTGCTTATGTCAGGCTGACAGACGCTGGGCTTGGCTGTCCTGATTGGCCTGGTTGTTATGGTTTTATCACAGTGCCTGACACCGCTGAAGAACTGTCTGCCATTGAAGAGTCATTTCCTGGCCAGGTGGTTGAGCCTGGAAAGGCTTGGCGAGAGATGATACATCGCTATATAGCAAGTCTGTTGGGCTTGCTTATTTTAATTTTATTTGTCTCAGAGGCATTTAAAAAAAACAAAACAGTTTTTTCTGACAACTTTAACCTGAAGATCTCTTTGCTCTTGTTGTTGTTAGTCATCTTTCAAGGGTTGTTGGGAATGTGGACAGTAACCCTAAAGGTTCACCCTTTTGTGGTTTTGGCACACCTGGTTGGTGGGCTGTCAACACTGTCTCTGTTGTTTGTTTATTTAAAAAGAATTGGCGCCCCAACAAAACCAAGAGCTAACTTCACAGGTCTTTTGTTTTTTGGTTTTGTGCTATTAATAGCACAAATTCTACTTGGGGGGTGGACAAGCACTAACTACGCGGCTTTGGGTTGTCCAGATCTTCCGTTGTGTTATGGCCAATTTTGGCCATCTAATATGGATATAAATGAAGGATTTTTAATGTGGCAATCTTTTGGAAAAAATTACGAGGGCGGCTTGTTGTCACCTCCAGGAAAAACGGCCATTCATTTTTTTCACCGTTTAGGTGCTGTTGCTCTAACTCTAGGGCTTGGTGTTATAATTTTTAAGTACCTTAAAAGCCCCTCAACAAGAGTAAAAAAGGCGGCACTCGTTTTGGCTGCAGCTTTGTTTTTTCAGTTATTAATTGGAATAGTTATGGTGTGGTCAGGCATCGCTTTATCTTTGGCCACAGCTCACAATGCTTTTGCTGCTTTGTTGCTCTTATCGTTTTTAAATCTCGTGTACACAATAAAATACAGATAAAGCTACAATAACTGTTCCATGGAACCTGAAGATATTCTTGGCCAATTAAATGAGCCGCAGAGAGAGGCCGTAACCAGTGGTGCTAACCCAGTTATGGTTCTAGCTGGTGCTGGCAGCGGGAAAACTAGGGTGCTTGTCCACAGAATTGCCTGGTTAATAAGTGTTGATAACACCTCACCATTCAATGTGTTTGCTGTCACTTTTACCAATAAAGCTGCCAATGAAATGCGAGAACGCATCAGTGAAATGTTGGGCTTAGAGACTCGCGGCATGTGGGTTGGAACTTTTCACGGTTTAGCTCATAAGTTTTTAAGGTTGCATTGGAAAGAGGCAGGGCTTGAGCAAGGCTTTCAGGTGTTGGATTCTAGCGACCAGCACAGACAAATCAAAAAGATAATTAAAGAACAGAACCTTGACGAGTCTTACTATCCACCCAAAGAAGTTCAGTGGTTTATTAACAGCCAAAAAGATTTGGGCCTAAGGGCTAAACAGGTTAAAGAAGATACTGGGAAGAAACAACATATCCAACTTTACAAGGATTACGAGCAAAGATGTGCTCGCTCTGGGTTGGTTGATTTTGGCGAATTATTATTATGTTGTTATGAAACGCTTAGTAAAAATAACGACCTTTTAGGGCACTACCAACAACGCTTCAAAAATATTCTTGTCGATGAATTTCAAGACACCAATGAAATACAATACCAAATGATTAAGCTTTTATCTGGTGCGCACGGTGCTGCTTTCGTGGTTGGGGATGATGACCAATCCATTTATAGGTGGCGAGGCGCTAACTCTGCCAATATGTCAAGGTTTCAAACAGAGTTTGTCGATACGCGGGTTATTAAAATGGAGCAAAACTATCGCTCTACCAAAACGATACTTGCTGCTGCTAATGCTGTTATTGCAAATAATGATAAACGCCTTGAAAAAACCTTATGGACCTCCGCTGAGGAGGGGCCTCAAATTAAACTGGTTGCCAATTATGATGAATATGAAGAAGCACACAATATTATTGACACCATTCAAGCTAAATCAAAATCAGTTGGTTTAAACAATATTGCAGTCCTTTATAGGTCTAACGCTCAGTCAAGGGTTATTGAGGAAGCGCTCTTACAGCAAGCTATTCCTTACCGGGTTTATGGGGGTTTTAGGTTTTTTGATAGAGCTGAAGTTAAAGACGCTCTAGCTTACTTGAGGCTATCTGCTAATCAAAATGATGATTTAGCTTTTGAAAGAGCGTCAAGCATGCCGCCAAAGGGTTTAGGGGCAAAAACATTGGGTGACATACAATCGTTTGCCCGAACAGAAGGGGTGTCGCTTTTTGTGGGAGCCTCACAGTTATTAGAGCACTCATTAATAAGTGGGCGAGCTAAAAATGCTGTTCATGATTTTGTTGCTCAAATTCAAAAATTAAAAAGCGAGACTGAAAACAAAACTCTTAAAGAGCAGTTTGAAACGGCAATACATTTATCAAGGTTAATCAACTTTCTTCAACAGAAAAAAAGCGAACAATCGGCCACAAAAATAGACAATATTATGGAGTTAATCAACGCAGCACATGGGTATCGCCCGCTACTAGATGGGGATGAAATTACCCCTCTTGAGTCTTTTTTGTCGCATGCTGCGCTTGAATCAGGTGACAACCAAGCCTCAGAGTGGCAAGACAGTGTTCAGCTGATGACCATGCACTCTGCAAAAGGTTTGGAGTTTCCTTTGGTTTTTATTGCGGGCATGGAGGATGGTTTGTTCCCTCACCAACGTTCTCAAATTGAGGTTGGGGGCTTAGAGGAAGAGCGCCGCTTATGTTACGTGGCCATCACACGATCAATGAGAGAGCTGTATATTAGTTATGCCAACCAAAGGCTTACCCATGGTTTAACAAATTATAGTCGTCCATCTCGCTTTCTTTACGAGATACCAGAAGAGCTTATTGATGAAGTATCTAATCAGGGGGTGTTGTCTAATTCAACCAAAACAAACCATAAGCGCCCCTCTAAAAACAAGTCTTCTTCCTTGTTGGGACAAAGAATATGTCACCACGTTTTTGGAGAAGGTATTGTTATAGCGATTGAGGGAGATGGAGACAACACAAGAGCACAAATTAATTTTGAAACTGAGGGCACAAAATGGTTGGTTTTAAGTTATACAAAGCTAAATTTGATGTAAAATAACAATCGAAGAACCATGAACATTTTAATATTAGGTGCAGGGCAAGTAGGGTCAACAACAGCTGCTCAGTTGGCCAAAGAAGAAAATAATGACGTTACAGTTGTTGATGTTGATCCTGAGAAGCTTGATAAGCTCGCTAGCAAATCTGATCTACGAGTTATTGAAGGAAATGCCTCATACCCTAAAACCCTAAAAGCTGCGGGCGCTGACAGTGCTGATATGTTAATTGCTGTGACCAGCAGTGATGAGGTTAATATGGTGGCCTGTCAGATTGTTTCAACCCTGTTTAACACACAAACAAAAATAGCCAGAATAAGGGCTGCTGCTTATACAGACAGACCAGAACTATTCTCTGAAAATGATATACCTGTTGATTTTGCAATCAGTCCTGAGGACCTAATAACTGATTACATTATTGAGGTAATCCAACACCCTGGTGCTTTTCAGGTGCTAGATTTTGCTGGTGGTAAGATCAGAATGGTCGGGGTCAAAACCAAACAACAAGGCTTTTTGGTGGACAACCCTATTCGCCATCTACACGACCACCTTGGTAATGAAAAAGTAAGAATTGCAGCCATATACAGAGAAGGCCTGATGATTGCTCCTGAAGGTGACACGATCATTAGAAAGGGCGATGAAGTCTATTTTATTGCGGCGCCTGAAGACATTGACCACATGATTACTGAGTTCAACCCGGACCAGGAAAAAGCAAGGAACATTGTTATTGCAGGCGGGGGGAGAATTGGGTTGAGGCTTGCGTCGAAGCTTGAGGACGACAACCATGTAAAGTTGATTGAAAAATCAACAGCTCGAGCAAAAAAACTGTCTGAAATACTAGAGTCGACAATTGTACTCAAAGGTGACTCTTCTGATGACGCCCTTCTTAAAGAAGAAAACATTGATAACAATGACGTGTTTGTAGCCACCACTAATTCAGAAGAAGCAAACATCCTTTCAGCCATGGTTGCAAAAAAAATGGGGAGCAAGAAAGTAATGGCCCTTATCAATAAAGACTCCTTCTCTGGCCTAATGGAAACAGACAGTATCGATATTGCGATCTCTGCTGAACAGATCACAGTTAGCTCTTTGTTGTCACATATTAGAAAAGGAGATGTTGTAAAAGTGCATAGTTTAAAAAGGGGTGGTGCTGAGGCTCTTGAAGCTATAGCCCACAGCCATGAACACTCAAACGTTGTTGGAAAGATGGTTGGGGATATTAATCTTCCTGAAGGCTCTTTTATCACGGCAATTGTTTCAAGCCAAGGTGAAATCAAAACAGTGCACCACACAACATTTATTGAGGAAGATGATCATGTGGTTGTTTTTATAGACAACAGGGATACTATTACAGAAATAGAAACAATTTTTGAATAAACAGATGGGATGCTGTTGCGCCTATCTAAGAACATGATCTTAAAAAACTTTCAATCAGTGCAAAAAACCTTGGGTTTGTTATTAATGGTTTTTAGCTCGTCCATGCTGTTGCCTTTTCTTGTGGCCGGCTTGTTTGATGATGTTTACACTGCGTCATCTTTTTTAGCGTCGTTTTTCTTCACTCTTTTTTCTGGGCTTATAATTTGGTATCCCAGCAGGAAAACAACTGGTGAGCTTCGCCTTCATGAGGGGTTTATTATTGTTTCTATGTTTTGGGTGACATTGGCTTTGTTTGGGTGCATTCCTTTTTTAATGTTGCCTGAAAGCAATCTCACCTTAACTGACGCTATTTTTGAGTCTACCTCGGGGTTAACAACAACCGGGGCAACTGTTATCACCAACCTAGACTCACTACCGAAGGGGTTGTTGTTTTATAGGGCCCAACTTCAGTGGCTTGGGGGTTTGGGGATTATTGTTTTAGCGGTTGCTGTTCTGCCTATGTTGGGGGTTGGTGGCATGCATTTATACAAAGCAGAGTCTGCCGCTTCAGTAACAGAATCAAAACTTACCCCAAGGCAAAAAGAAACAGCCAGGTCATTAACAAGCATTTATGTTGTGTTAACTGTTTTATGTGCTTTAGGGTATTTACTTGGAGGTATGTCTTTTTTTGATGCTGTTTGTCATGCTATGACCACTGTCGCAATTGGTGGTTTTTCAACCCACGATGCTAGCTTTGGTTTTTTTCAAGGTTCGTCTTTTATTTATTGGGTATCCAGTATTTTTATGCTGTTGGCTGGTATAAATTTTTCATTGCATTTTTTTGCTTGGAAAAACAAAGCTCTATCTACCTACTTGGCAGATTCTGAGTTTAAGGCCTACATTGTTTTACTGTTAACCGTGGTGTTTATAGCTGGGGTTTCATTGTTGGTTAGCCAAACTCAAACCCAATCACCAGCCACATTCACCGAGTTGTTTTTTCAAGTGGTCTCTATAGGAACAACAACCGGTTATACCACAGCGGGTTATGGTTACTGGCCGGTGTTTATTCCCTTTTTATTGCTTTTAGTAAGTTTTGTTGGTGGGTGTGTGGGCTCCACTGGTGGTGGTCTAAAAGTTGCTCGGTGTTTAATCCTCTTAAAACAAGGGTTAAGAGAGGCTAAGCGGCTGGTTCACCCTAGCGCTGAGATTGCCGTAAAAATAAACTCGAAAGCAGTAGATCAAAAAATCTTAGATTCTGTTTGGGGGTTTATATCAGCCTATGTGGTTATTTTGGTGGTGTTCACACTTACCCTTTTAGCCTGTGGTCTAGATGAGTTAACCGCCTTCTCTGCAGTCACTGCTTCGCTAAACAATCTTGGGCCTGGTTTGGGCGAGGTTTTTGTAAACTACACTGATTTATCTTTATTGCCTAAATGGGTTTGTATTGCTGCAATGGTCTTGGGTAGGTTAGAAATTTTTGCCTTGTTAGTGCTCTTTACCCCAACATTCTGGCAAAACTAACTGTTTATGAGTCTGTTTAAAAAGCTGTTACAAAGCTTTAACACTATTAATATTGTTGTCGGCAAGGCCGTTTCTTGGTTGGTGTTAATTATGGTGGGCATTGTTTTTAGTATTGTGGTCATGCGGTATGTTTTTTCTACTGGAAGGATTTGGGTGCAAGAACTGGTGCTTTGGATGCATGCCGCAGTTTTCTTGTTGTCAGCGGCCTACACATTGAGCGAAGACTCACATGTTCGTGTTGATGTTTTTTTTAGGCGGTGGAGTCTTAAAACCCAAAGCCGTATTAATCTTATTGGTAGCGCGTTATGTTTGTGTCCCGTGTCTTTGTTTTTGGTGTTTGGCTCTCTGGACTATGTGGCCAGCTCTTGGGAGTTAAAAGAGGCCTCCAAAGATGCTGGAGGGCTTGTTTATCCTCTTATACCTTTATTAAAAACAATGATCCCTGTGTGTGGGGCAATGTTGTTTTTTCAGGCTTTGTTTATTGGTCATCGCTCAATTCAGGAAGTTCAAAATGATTGAATCTGTTCTTCTTTTTTTTACTGTGATTGTGTTTTTATTAGCCGGTTATCCGGTGGCCTTCACTTTAGCTGGAGTGGCCTTATTGTTTGCTGGTATTGGCTTAGTTACTGGTAATTTTGACCCTGGCTACCTTAACGCTCTCCCAAGCAGGTTGTTTGGGATTATGACAAACGAAACATTAATTGCTGTGCCGTTATTTGTTTTTATGGGCGTCACTCTTGAAAAAGCTAAGATCGCAGAAGATTTATTAGAAACATTAAGCTCATTATTTGGAACCTATAGGGGCGGCCTTGGTTTAGCGGTAATAATTGTGGGTATGTTGTTAGCAGCCAGCACCGGGATAGTTGGTGCCACCGTTGTCACCATGGGGCTTTTATCTCTTCCAACCATGTTAAAGCGTGGTTATTCTCCTGAAATTTCAACCGGTGTTATCGCCGCATCAGGAACTCTGGGTCAAATTATACCCCCCTCTATTGTCTTGGTGTTATTGGGGGATGTGCTCTCTTCAGCCTACCAACAATCGCAACTCCAATTAGGAATTTACTCACCCAAAACGGTTTCGGTTGGTGATCTTTTTGCCGGAGCACTTATTCCTGGGTTAGTTTTGGTGGGGCTGTATATGGTTTATGTTGTTTTCATTTCTATAACAAAACCTGAAAGCATGCCCTCTGTTGAGCCTACCCTTAAATCAAAAAAGACATTGTTCATTGATCTTGTTTTTGTTTTAGCGCCTCCTTTGTTTTTAATGGTCGCTGTTTTGGGATCAATTATAGGTGGGTTAGCAACCATTACTGAGGCTGCTGGGGTTGGTGCCGTAGGTGCTTTGTTTTTAGCTGGAATAAAAAAACAACTAACCCTTAGTGTGTTAAGAAATGTTTCACAAGAAACTGCCAAGCTCACCAGCATGGTGTTTTTAATTTTAATCGGGGCGTCAATTTTCTCACTTGTTTTCAGGGGCTATGAGGGCGATGAGTTGGTTCGATCTTACTTATCCTCTGTTCCAGGAGGTGCTGTTGGAACAATAGTTGTGGTGATGTTGGTAATGTTTATTTTGGGGTTTGTTCTTGATTTTATTGAGATTACTTTTGTGGTGGTGCCTATTGTTGCACCGGTAATTCTAGCTCTGGGTGTTGACCCAATTTGGTTGGGGATCCTGATCGCTATCAACCTGCAAACGTCATTTTTAACACCGCCGTTTGGTTTTGCTCTGTTTTATCTTAGAGGTGTTGCCCCAGAGGAAATAGAAACAAAATCCATTTACAAAGGGGTGCTTCCGTTTGTGTTAATTCAGTTGTTTATGTTGTTTTTAATTGCTCTCTTTCCAGAGTTGGTAACCTGGTTGCCAAACAAAATATACGGTTAACCGCCGTCGCCTCCGCCACCGCCATCGCCAAGACCACCTGTAGCAACCATGGCGCTGTCCCCGCTTCCGTGGCCTGATATAGCTGTAATATTAGAAATTTGATCCATGCCTACCCCGCATGCTGTGGTGATATGATGCTCAGCATAGCCGGCCAGGTTCTCCACCTCGCTTGATGCCCCTGTTTGCTGGTCTACTAATAATGTTTTCTTCTTTGATGTTAGGTAAACCTTGTTATTGCTGATAAAAAGACTAAACCTAGACCGGGTAAATACTCCGGCAAATTTTTCTTCAAATTGAATCTTGCCGCTATCCAGGTCGAGCTTACAAATCTTCCCGCTGATATTGCCAAAAAACATACTGCTGTTTAGGTAATGAGGCACTATATAAGATTTAATTTCATCGCTTGTCCAAAGCAACTCTCCTGTGTTGGCATTAAACATATGATGAATATGTTTTGTTTGCCATTTATTGGTGCCTTGGACAAACAAATACTCATTGTAAGTAGTAATAATCCCCGGGATACCCTCTATTGTTTGGCTCCAGGTTGGTTTCTTTTTTTCTAAGTCGTATCTAGCTATTGATTTTTTTTGGCCTAAAAATACTTCGTTTGATGAGCTCATAGTTACTCCTTTTTATGTTGGTGTTATAGGTTGTTTGCCTGCTCAAAAGCATAGGCCATCTCTATTATATTTTTGTCTTGCCAGGCAGTTGAGATAAACGACAGCCCTACGGGTAAGCCCTGTACAAAACCTAAAGGTATGGTGATGTGGGGGTAGCCTGCCATAGCAGCGTAACCGCCCATCCCCCATGAGAGCTGGTTTTTAGCTGCAGTTTGATCGCCTCCCTCATAGTCAATTTCCCAAGCAGGTCCCATAGTTAAACCAACAATAGCGTCTAACTCGTTTTTATTTAACAAATTATCAATGTGTTCTGTTGAGACTGATTTGGTGATTTTTAGTGCGTCTAAGTATTTTTCCTTCTGTCCTTTAGTTTGCTCACTAAGGAGAAAAATATCCTGGTCAAAATGAGCTAGGACTGTGTTTTTGTTTTTAATATTAAAATCAATGAGTTCTTTTAGGTTTTTTGGTTGGTTGGGGTGTGCTGAGAGATACTTGTTTATCCCCTCTCTAAACTCATACCGAAGAACAAAATATTCTTCTTCGCCAGGGTAGTCTTGTTTGGCGGCTAGCATAATTACCCTTGCTCCAGCGGCAATCAAAATTGTTTTTGCTTTAATGATTAACCTGTTTTCCTCTGGTTCATTTGATGACGCCGACATTAAACCAATCGTTTTACCTTTTAGGTTTGTTTTGCTCAAGTTTGTAGAAAAACTTAACCGCATGTCTTTTGGTATTTTTGCAGTGGCCGGATCTCCAGGATCAAAACCAGCCATGTAACTTAAAAGCCTTGCCGCGTCTTTCACATTTGTCCCTATTGGTCCCGCTGTATCTTGAGAATGAGATATCGGGATAATTCCACTGCGGCTCACAAGCCCTACTGTTGGTTTTATCCCAACCACACCATTAACAGATGCAGGGCATGAGATGGAGCCATTAGTTTCTGTACCGATTGCAACGCTAACCAACCCTGTTGCCACAGCAACAGCCGAGCCAGAGCTCGAGCCACAAGGATTACGATTCACTCCATAAGGGTTAACTGTTTGGCCGCCTAAACTAGACCACCCACTCACTGAGTGGGTTGATCTAAAGTTTGCCCACTCAGAAAGATTGGTTTTTCCAACAATATAATAACCCCCACTTTGTAACCGCTTAGTTAGGTGTGCACTTTTTGTGGGTCTGTTGTTTTGCAGTGCGATTGAGCCTGCTGTATTTGGAAGCCCTACAACATCAATATTGTCTTTAACTCCTAGCGCTATAGGTATTAAGGACATAGCCTCGATATTTTTTATTTCTTTATTTGCCTCACTCCTAGAAACAACAGAAATAAAAGCATTGTGTTGATCATTATCAACAAATATTTCAATGTCATTATTTGTTGGTGAGCCCCATAAATTTATACCAAACAAAACAACAAAAAAAGAGGCTGACAATACTTGTTTGGTCATTCGTACCTATTTTGTAATAGTGCGTACTCAGAGATTTTTGTCCATTTTTCCACGGTGTCTTTATATTCAGAAAACGATTTATATATTTTTGCAAACTTAGGGTCTTTAGTGATTATTTCTGCAATTATTTCTTCTGCTTTTTGTTTAAACGCGTCCATGACATCTTTTGGAAATGGAGCAATCTTTATGTCTTCCATCGTTTCAATTTGTTTTAAAGAAAACGCATTTCGTGCCATAAACTCTGCCAACATACTGTCGTTGGTTGCGCTTGCTGCAATATCAATTATTGTTTGTAAGTCTTCTGGAAGTCCCTCGTAAGCCTCTTTGTTTACAATGCACTCAAGAGCTGGGCCGCCTTCATGCCAGCCCGGGTAATAATAGTGTTTGGCCACCTTATGAAAACCAAATGTTAGGTCGTTGTAAGGGCCAATCCACTCAGCAGCATCGATGGTGCCTGTTTGGAGTGCAGTAAAAATTTCTGATCCTGGCATTGCCACAGGGGTTCCACCGTTCCGTCTTAAAACCTCTCCACCAAATCCTGGGATTCTCATCTTTAAACCCTGAAGGTCTTGAACAGAGTTTATGGGCTTTTTAAACCAACCCCCCATTTGACATCCTGAATTTCCTGCTGGATACGGTCTTAGATTAAAGGGTTCGTATAACTCTCTATAAAGCTCCATTCCACCCCCATAATAAAGCCAACCGTTCAGCTCCATGGCATTTAAACCAAAAGGCAATGTTGTAAAAATCTGTGTTGCTTCACTTTTGCCGCGCCAATAATAAGCAGCGCCGTGTCCCATTTCAGCCCCACCGCTTGAAACAAAATCAAATGACTCAAAAGCTGGTACCAGCTCCCCACCAGCAAAAACTTTAATTTTTATTCTGCCGCCAGAGGCTTTTTCAATATTTTTTGCCATTCTCATTGCTCCCGTGCCCAGTCCTGGAAAGTTTGGCGGCCAAGTGGTGACCATTTTCCATTTATAAGTCTCTTTGTTTGCAGCCTTGATTTGGCTCGAAGCGGCAAGTCCTGCGGTCCCAATAAGCAAGTCTCTTCGTTTCATTGTCTGTCCTAGTTTGTTTGGTGGATTATTAATGATAGTAAATCATATTCTTTAATTATTATGGTATTTTTAACTGGTGATTGCATTAATACAAAGAGTTTCAAGCGCATCTGTCGTAATTGACCAAAATGAAGTGTGCTCAATAGATATGGGTTTGTTGGTTTTGCTTGGCATTAAGACGCATGACTCGGCTGCAGTTACTCAAAAGCTCTGTGACAAAATTATCTCTCTTAGGGTCTTTGATGATAGTGCTGGGAATATGAACCTAGATATTCAATCGGTGGGTGGGAGCGTTTTAGTGGTGCCTAATTTTACGCTTGCAGCAGATACATCTAGAGGTAACAGGCCTGGGTTTTCCACTGCTATGTCGCCGGATAAAGCGGGGCCACTATTTGAGCTTTTTATGAAGAAACTACAAACCACATACCCCAAAGTTAAACAGGGTATTTTTGGGGCTGATATGCAGGTGCATTTGGTCAACGATGGACCAATAACAATTTCATTAGAAACAAAAAATCCATGATATGATTGTGAAAAGCAATTAAGGATATTTAAGGGGCAAACACATGGGTGCAAGCGGAATCAGTATATGGCAGCTTTTAATAGTGCTTTTAATTGTGGTGTTAGTGTTCGGAACCAAAAGACTCAAAAGTCTTGGCGGCGACATGGGCGGCGCGATTAAAAGTTTTCGCAAAGGTATGACAGAGGCTGAAAAAGTAGAGACAGAGCTATCCAATATTGGAGACGAGATCTCAACCTCTGCTGAAGAAGAACCTTCAAGCAACGACGAAGACAGCCGCCACTAAACTAATATGTTTGATATTGGTTTTTGGGAGATGTTGTTATTATGCGCCCTTGGTTTAATTGTCCTGGGGCCAAACAGGTTACCAGCGGTTGCTCTAAAAATAGGCACTTATTTAGGTAAAGCACGCGCTATGGTGAACTCATTTAGCAGACAAATGAGGCAAGAAATTGAGTTAACGCCCAACAGACCAATGTCACCAAAAGACAACAAACCCGATCCTGATAAAGATTAGTCTTTATGTCCAAAAAAGAGTTACAAGAAGACACTCTGAAAGAAGAGTTACAAGAAGACACTCTGTTGTCTCACCTCATTGAGTTACGCACAAGACTATTGAAAGCGGGCGGCGCTGTTCTGCTCTTCTTTGTTGTTTTAGCTCCTTTTTCAGACGTTGTGTTTAAACAGGTTGCCCTTCCGTTGATGGAGAAATTGCCGGAAGGCTCAACAATGATAGCAACACAAGTTGCCTCACCTTTTTTAACGCCGTTTAAAACCACAATGTTTGCCGCCTTGTTTTTGGCTATGCCTGTTGTGTTATACCAATTATGGTCCTTTGCAGCCCCGGGTTTATACAAAAAAGAGAAAAGGTTTGCGGTGCCTTTGTTGGCCTCAAGCATGGCTTTATTTTACTTGGGTGCTATGTTTGCTTATTTTGTTGTTTTCCCTTTAATGTTTAGTTTTTTTACCTCTGCTGCTCCAGCGGGTGTCGCTGTAATGACAGACATATCAAGCTATTTAGATTTTGTTTTAGTTTTGTTTTTTGCATTTGGGATGGCTTTTGAGGTGCCTATTGCAACCGTTATTCTTGTTTGGTCGGGGCTAACCTCGATAGAGTCATTAGAAAAAAACCGTGCCTATGTTTTTTTGGGTGCCTTCATTGTGGGCATGTTGATTACGCCCCCAGATGTGATTTCACAAACCTTATTGGCTGTTCCTGTTTACTTGCTTTATGAGTGTGGCATTCTATTGTCTAAGGTTTTAAACAACAAAGACAATCAGGAGATTTAGTAAAGATGAACACTGAAAACACAACAGCTAATGAAGGTTTTTTTGGTCACCCTATTGGTCTTAGAACTCTTTTTTTAACCGAGATGTGGGAACGCATGTCTTATTATGGAATGAGGGCTCTTTTGGTTCTATATATGACCGGGGCTCTTACGGGGTTCAACCCGGGTCTTGGTTGGAGCAGCATTGAGGCTCAGGCTATTTATGGGATTTATGTGGGCATGGTTTATTTTATGGTTATCCCTGGTGGTTGGCTCGCTGATAATATTTTGGGACATCAAAAGGCGGTTTTATATGGCGCCATAATTATAGCCTTAGGGCATTTCACGCTTGCGCTGCCGCTAGAGCAAACATTCTTTTTAGGGCTTATTTTTGTGGTGTTAGGAACGGGCTTATTAAAAGGTAATATTTCTACCATTGTCGGGAAGCTTTATAAAGATGAAGATGACCGACGTGAGTCTGGCTACACTATTTTTTATATGGCCATAAACATAGGCTCCACACTTGGTTTTTTAGTCTGCTCGTACCTTGGAGAAAAAATAGGTTGGCATTGGGGCTTTGGTGCCGCCGGGTTTGGAATGGCTTTTGGGGTAATACAATTTATTCGTTCAAAAGGTTTGTTGGGTTCTGCGGGGCTTGCGCCAAACCCCCATAGTGAAGAAAAACGATCTAAGCTAGTTTTTCGCACAAAAATAAGTTTGGTGTTAATGATGACAGTTATTTTGGGCGGCTTGCTTGGCCTCTATACAGTTGATGCAAGAGCTTTTGCTGAAGGCTTTTATTATTTTCTGTCTTTTGTTGCTGGGACTTATTTTCTTTATTTGTATTTTTTTGCCGGCCTAACTAGCGCAGAAAAAAAGAACCTTGTTCTGTTGTCGCTTCTTTTTATAGGGGCCGCAGCTTTTTGGTCTGGTTTTGACCAGTCTGCAAGCTCCTTGAGCATTTTTGCTAGAGATTACACTGACCTGTCAGTAAGCGGTTATATCATCCCAATTGGCTGGTTACAGTTTGCAAACCCAGTTTTTGTGGTGATTTTCGCTCCTCTTTTTGCGGGAACCTGGATGCACCTTGCAAAAAGAAACTTAAACCCCTCATTACCAATTAAGTTTGCATTTGCTTTAGTGCTTATGGCAATGAGCTTCATGGTTATGCTTTACGCTGTTGATCTAGCTATTGTTTCTTCGCCGGTTGGTATGCGGTGGTTGATTATTACTTATTTACTCCAAACATGGGGTGAATTAGCATTATCGCCAGTTGGTTTAGCAGCTTTTTCAAAGTATTCACCAAAGAAATACGTTGGCCAAATGTTTGGCCTTTGGTTCACAGCATCGGCAATTGGTGGAGTATTAGCTGGGTTGTTGGGCGGTGATGCTCTTGGCTCTGGGCTCGACAGTGTTTCCCCCGTGTTCAGTTTTATGGTTAAGTACTACCTGTTAATCGCAGTGGGGTTAATTGTTTTGTCTTTTGTTATAAAGACCGCAAAAAATACTGCAAAATAGTTGGTTTTTGTAAAATAACAACAATATCTTAATTATTCTTGTATTTTTAATTGGATTTTCTTACTTGCTCGGTTACATTATTAGTCGATATCAATTATGTTATTTTAATAAATTCAATAAAGGGGAAGAATGAATGAAACATATTAATCGCTTCATTATGGGAATTAGTCTCACAATGTTTATCGCGACACCAAATCTCTTTTCTCAGGTGCTTGAGGAAATCGTGGTTACGGCGCGTAAAAAAGAAGAAAATTTACAAGATGTTGCTATTACAGTTACAGCCATTCAAGGGGACACGCTTGAGCGGTTAGGAATAAAAGACCTCAGCGATATTACTAAAATGGATCCGTCATTAACTTATGACAAGGGCTTTGCCCCAGATGATATTAGAATTGCAATTCGAGGCATTATGAACATGCGTGGTCGTCCTGTTGTTGCTAATATTTTTGATGGTGTTGATATCTCAAGCGAGGCCATGGGTACTGCTGGCTCGTCTTCTTTAATCTCTCCTAGAATGATGGACATTGAAAGAGTTGAAATTGTTAAAGGGCCACAAGTGGCTCTTTTTGGAAGAACAGCTTTTGCCGGAGCCATTCAATATGTAACCAAGGACCCCTCAGAAACATTTGAAAACGTTGCAAGTCTTGATATTGCACAAGACGGTTTTCATGAAGCAAGGCTGAGCTCTTCTGGGCCGATATCAGATACTGTGGGTTTTCGCTTTAATGCTCTTGCGTGGGATTTTGATGGGTTTCACCAAAACTCGCACACTGGGGCTAATGTAGGAGGCGGTGAAGGTGTTGGCGCTTCGCTTACTTTTCTTATAGAGCCAAATGACAAACTAAGAATTAAAACTCGTCTCGACTATGTAATGGACGAGTATGATGCGCCTGCGCAAGCAAAGGTAAATGGAAATGTTATCCGGCCAGTGCCGGAGGCTGCCAGCAGATGTAATGGTGGCTTTATTCGTGATGCAAGCTGTGATGGTGACGCTATGTGGTTAGAGCATGTAATGGGCTTTACGCCGGCACAAGCTGGTTTAATTCCTTATGCCTCTCCTTGGTATCCATTAATGCCTGCTTATCCGGGCGGACCAATGGTTCCAAATGCAACACTGGCTGGTTATGGAAGCACCGGAACCAATGTTGATAGAAACACTGGAATCAATTACGTGGGTCACTTTGATGACATGGAACACCGAGACTATGATGGTTATTTCCCAGACGGGGATTCACTAACTATTGCTTTTGATCGTAACGAAGCGCATGGAGGCGTCAACGCTGGCAGAGATATGTTTGGCTCAACAAAAGAAGGTTCAAGAGCTCAAGTTAATATTAGCTACTCTGGTGATACTGTTGACTTCAACTCATGGACGCATATAGCAAACATGGATGTGTCTCAACAATACGATATTGACAAAGAGGTCTTACCTTGGCACTTGGTTGAGTTTAATGTTTGGGGACCAACCAAACTGTTTAGCCAAGAGCTTAGACTGGCCACTAAAAATGACGGTCCTTTTAATATGTCCGCGGGTGTCCTTTATTGGCACGAAAAGATGACGCAAAACTCAAACAACATCACGGGCATGGCCCATGGTTCGAATTGTTTTGTTAGGCTTACTAGAGATTATTTTGGCAATGTAGTAAAGGTTGAAGACCTTGGTTTATCTTACTTCCAAGGCCCTTGTGGCTATACTGATACCGATATCTTGCCGCATGCTGACGCTTTGGGCGCTGCAAGGCCTGTTACGCCTTTGGACAGAGATATAAATCATGCGTCTCTATACTCAGTGCTTGATTATGATTTCTCTGAAAAAGTGACTGCCTCTTTAGAGTTACGTTGGACTGATGAGCGCGAAAAGATGAGCGGCCCTGTTTATGCTGGTAACGGTGGTGTTGATAGCTGTCCTCAAAACCCATACGCAAGCTGTATTGATGCGCCGTCTGCTGGTCCTGGCTCTGTCACGATCTGTGGCAGTGGTACCCGTTGTGATTTTGTTGGTATGGCTTATGTAAAAGTCCCCTCTACCTTGCCTGCGGGCTGGAGAGGCTATTCACCCGTTCCAATGACAAATGAAACCTTTAGAACTGGCGGACAATATATATCGCCAAAATTAACTGTTAGTTATCAAATGGCTGATAATATTTTACTTTTTGGTTCTTGGTCTGAAGCCAGGAAGCCTGGTGGATTTTCAACCTTAGCTGTGGGTGCTTTTAGTTTAGACCCTAACGCTGACGGAAACCCAGAAGAAATCCTGTTTGAGGAAGAGGTTATGGAGGTTACTGAGCTTGGGTTTAAGTCTGTTTTACGAGACGGTTCTCTAAGGGTTAATGGGGCTATCTTTTTTGAAGATTACACAGACCGACAAGTTAGTGTTCAAAAAATTATTGGGAACCAACTTGGAAACGTTATAAAAAACGCATCTGGTGGGGAGGTTTTTGGAGCTGAGATTGATATGGCATTGGCTGTTAACGACAAACTAACCTTATCAGGCGGCTTTACTCTCCTAGACTCTAAATACACTGACTTTAAACTCAGCTCTACTGGGGCTGGCGAAATATCTCGCGCGGGAAATTGTGTAATAACAGAAATAGCCGGTGAGACCACTTGTATTATTGATCGAACGGGCAATGTTTTTGAAAGAGCGCCAAACCTTGCTGCTAATATTAACCTAAACTTTACTGATGAATTGCGGGACACTGGCGCTATGTTTTTTACTGAGCTTAACGCCAGATATCAAGACGATCGTGCGGTTGATTTTGATAACAACGCCTGGTTTAAAGAATATTGGAGACTTGACTTCAGGGCAGGCATCGAAAAAGGCAATTGGAAAGGAACGCTTTATGTTAAAAACGTACTCGATGATGACACTGTAGTTTCAGGTGGAAACGGTCCTGATATTGGTAACTCAGACTTTAGATTTGGCATGGTGTTTACCGATTGTGCTTTATTCCCCGGTGGGGAACATGTCCCCGGTGGTGGGGGTGTGAGTGGTGGTTGTTTTGTCCCAGGGCAAAACCCCAATGGGAAACAGTTTGCGCCTAGCGTCACTGCGGCACCAAGTATTGGTAACGCTTGGTATGCAAGCATTCCTGATCCAAGGCAAGTTGGGTTAAGAGTCACGTACAGCTTTTAATAAGAAGCTCTAACTAACAATAAGCCCCCTTCTTGTATGGGGGCTTATTTTTTTCTGAACGATAATTCTTCGTTGGTTATTCCTTGTTGGTATAACCAGTCTTTTATTGCATGTCCTGTCCCGCTTGGCCACGGCCTAACATCTTTAATTTTAACAATTTTATAATCAACCAGCTCTGTTAAATCCAATGTTATATCACCCTCTTCAACAACAACATCATAAGCAATGATTACCTGGTTCATTTGAAAAAAACTGTAGACGCCAACCAATGACTTGACCTTGCCATTTAGTCCTAACTCTTCTTTTACCTCTCTTAAAGCACCCTCTTCGGCTGTCTCACCAGGCTCATGAAATCCTGTAACAAGGCTGTACCAATGTTTTGGCCAACCAATGGCTTGGATTAAAATTACCTCGTCTTTACGATGGGTAATAGCGGCAAGGACTGGTGTTGGGTTGTTCCAATGAACATATTCACAGCTCTCTTTTTGGCAGCTCTTTCGTTTCATGCCCCCCTCTATGGTTTCGCTTAACGGTGAAGAACAAATTGGGCAAAACTTATATTCAAAAGAATCCATACGCCATACTCTAACTGATACAAAGCCTATTAATAGATTTTTATAACCACTAGACACCTAGAGATCATCCTTAAAACAAGGGATAATGGTTTGTTTAAATTTGGAGCAGCTTATGTCTGTTTATTTGGTTTCGGTTTGTGAAATAACAAACATGAATGAGGGGTTAAAAGAGTACGCACAAAAATCTGCTGAGCTTATCCAAAAGTTTGGTGGTTCTTATGTTGTAAGGGGCCCGGCAAACGAGGTTTGTGAGGGCGAGATGTTGAACAACAAAAGTGTTATTATCACCGAGTTTCCTGATGTTGAGTCTGTGCATGCTTTTTGGAATAGCGATGAATATCGCGCCATTAAACCAAAAAGAGAGGGCACCGGTGTTTATGACATAGGGATTTACCCAGGGGTTGAGTAATTATTATGGCTTATGACGAAAACAATGTTTTTGCAAAAATTCTTTTAGAGGAAATGCCGTCTCATAGAGTTTATGAGGATGACAAGACCCTTGCTTTTATGGATATCATGCCAGTAGCCAAGGGGCACACCCTGGTCATCCCCAAAACAAAAGCAACCAATATTTTTGAAATGGATGAAGAGTATTTGGTGGCGGTTGCAAAAACCACAAAAAAAATTGCCGCTGCAATCAGACAATCGCTTGATCCTTCGGGGGTTATTATTACCCAACTTAACGGCAGCACCGCAGGTCAAACTGTTTTTCACTATCATATGCATGTTATACCCGTTTATGATCACGCCCCTTTTCAGCCCCACCCCTCGAGTGTTGAGGAATCGAAAACCCTTAGTTTAATAGCAACAACAATAAAAGAAGGCTTAGCTGCTGATGGCTGAAATACTAGACTTTATAAACAGCAATGCTTTGTTGGTTGGCGCCATGCTTACTGTTTTTTTATTAGCGGTTTTTAATGAGTTAAAAATTAAAGAAGGTGATATTTGTGGGCTCACCCCAATAGAGGCTGTAAAACTAATAAACCAAAATGCTGTTGTTTATGATCTTAGAAGCCCAACCACCTATAACCAAAAACATATTATTGGCGCAACAAATATTGAGGCAGAAAGCCTGTTGGCAAATAATCATGATAATAAAAACTTGATGCTTTTGGTGTGTGAAAGCGGGGGTGTTAGCAAAAAAACAAGCCTATCATTACGCAAAAAAAACCTAGACAATATCTTTTACATAAAAGGTGGGCAAGCAGCCTGGGAAACTGGCTCGTTGCCCGTTAGCTCAAATAATGGATAACCAAGGAGGCACTTATGGCGGAAGACCAAAATAACAAGGAGAGTGAAACTGAAAAGATTGTTGCTTTACAAACCATGTATATAAAAGATATTTCATTTGAGGCACC
>Ga0310121_10000605_pt1 | contig 38935 bp, 53 predicted proteins | sample CB27_Tmax_986_MG_FD_203504 | JGI IMG/M metagenome (GOLD analysis project Ga0310121, IMG submission 203504) | Marine microbial communities from Western Arctic Ocean, Canada - CB27_Tmax_986 | ecosystem: Environmental > Aquatic > Marine > Oceanic | place: Canada: Western Arctic Ocean | collected...
CCATCCTCGCCACAGGCACGCACATAACAAACTTCCTATCCAATCTCTTGGTTATGGGACCAGCGGCAGGAATGTCTGTTGCGAACCCCCTAAACTGGGAACATCTCTACCGGGCCGGAAAGGAGTTTGCCCTCGGGGAACGCGGCGCAATGTATGTTCGCTGGATCAAAGCTGGAGGAAAGGGGCCTGCCGGGGTAATCAACCGCTCCGAGATAGTTCGGGCTACCGAAAATGGAATCGGGATTCACTACTCTGGCGCGTTGGGCAAATCGCGAAAGATGTGGGGCGATGCAAAGGGGATCCTCCGAGACCCGGCGAAAGACTTTACAGACGCAACCTTCACGCTCTCTGCTGACATCGCTAGCGGGAGCGCGAAACGAATCGCAAAAGCATTCCCAGGCAGGGTTGGTAGCGTGATAATGGACTACCCAGGGTACGCCTACCAGGCTGGCGATGACTTCTGGCGATTCGCCTTGTTTATAAAGAAGGTATCCGGCGGGATGGACGACATGGCCGCAGCCAAAGCAGGACTCAAGGGATTTGCAGACTACGGCGCATTGGCGGGCTGGGCCAACCTGACCAGGGTCAGCTGGTGGGGAAAACCATTCTTAGCTTTCGATGCCTCCATGATCCCACAGATGATAAAGTTTTTCGAAAGAGAACCGTGGGTCGCCAAGTGGTGGATGCACGTAACCGAACAAATGAGCCTTCAGAACATGATGGCCGCAGGCATAGACCCAGAGCAACTAGACGCTTGGCTACAGGCGCAACCCATCTGGCAAAGACACCTCCTTTTGCTCGGCCAATTGCACCCAGACTGGGCGTTCGATGGGGAGGGGCGGCTTCGAACCGTCGCGATGCTGAAATATTCCCCCTTCCAGCGTCTCATCAAAAGGCCAGAAGAGAGCCTGGGTAAGATGGCGCAAAGGGCAATTGCATCAGAAAACCCGGTCATGTCTGGGATTGCCTACGGGATGTGGGATTACGACCCGTTCAAACAACAGCAACTCTACGACGAAGATGCGACCGAAGAGGAGAAATGGCGGGCGCGCGGTCAGGCGTGGGGGCAATTGGGACTTCCAAGCACGCCGTTCCCAATCAGTCTCGGCATTCTCTCTATTGAAAACTACGCGGCAAAAAGAAAAGGCTTCTCGCTCGACAGGCAGAGACTCGAGCTTCTCGGCGGTGAATTTGACAAGCTCGAGGCGCTCACAGACCCGACAGCGCAAGAGGCAGAGAGAATGGACTATCTCTCCGAAGAGATATTCGAGATGCAGCGCAGGTCGCGCCCCCGAGCGGGTATGGTGCGCCCAGAGACCCCAGGCGAGGCGTTCGAAGGGTACGCGCTTGGGATGAGGGCGCCCTCCATCGGGCGCCAGGACGTGAAGCAAAGCCGGGTCTACCAACTAAAGGGCAAGATTGCTGGCATAAAACGTAAGATTTACTTAATAGTGCGCGAACTGAAGAAGATCAAAAAGAAGACTCCGGCCCTGGAGCACTACAAAGAAAAAGAGATGGTAAGGCTCAAGGCCGAGCGAAATAAATTAAGAGCCGAGAGAGATGCTCTAAAAAGGTCTCTTGAGGCTTATGATTCACAAATGGTCGAAGCCATGTGGACCACGCCAGAGCGGCCAAAAGCCTCCCCTCGAGAGATGAGGAAGCTGATAGAATCCGAACTTGGAAAGCAATATGGAGAATAACCAATGATACCAGTACACAAACTTTACCATAATTTTACGACTACAGACGACTACGTGTTCGCGTTCAATGCTTCCTACGACACCATTCAGGTGATGTGGAAATTTACCGGCACTGACGTAGCCGATACGCTCGCGTTTGCTGCCCTGGAGATCGCCCCAACATCCACAGTGGCGGTTCCAGTAGACCCGATTCAGTTTGTGCCAGACGGGACGCCAATTGCCGGGGACAGCGCCCAGCAAATCATCCTGTTTGACTGGAAGACTCCCGCCCTGAAGATTACCTTTAATCAGACCGGCGCTGGTAGCTGCCAGGTTTTCGTGAAGACATTCAGCTACGGTCTAGCGGACGCTACATCCAACACACAATTCAAGTCTGCCCCAGAGGTTACAAACGGGATGTTTGCAAGCGGAAAATTTGGATTCGCCGCTGGCATCGGTGGCAACACCCTGAACATAGGTCAGGAGGTACCGGCAGCATGAGCACTCGATTTGGAACAAGGCTTTCTGCTAGCGTTGGTGACATTGCCCAGATTGCCGTCAACACCACAAATATTGCTGGCAGTTCTGTAGACAACACATCCTTTCGCGCCGACCAACTCTACATGCGGATGAAAAATCTATCTGGGGGCACCCTCCCGGCAGGGGTCGCGGTGATGGCATACGATGGCACCGACAACCTGGGAGTTAAAGCTGCCAACACCCAAGTCAATTCCAAGCGTTGTCTTGGTGTTACCCTGGCCGCTTCGGAGAACACCGAAGATGTGGATGTCATCTACGGGGGCAAGTGCACCGTCATGATTTTAGCCGGCTCGACCGCTTTTGCGGAGCACAGCTTCATCATGGGAGCTACTGGCGGAAAGGGTATCGGTGGTACAGTGAATAATGGCAGATTTGCAATTGCCCTGGAAGCCATTGACGCCTCGGGCTCGGGAGTTGATCTCCCGTGTGAGTGCGTCATTATTGTTTCAGAGCTTTATTAGGGGGGATCATGGGACACATAAAAGCAAGAGTGCTATCGCTTCTGAAAACAAAGGCTTCCCTGGTTGACCTTGGCAAGCTCGGCGTTGATGTCACTGATGACCTAGAGGAATGCGAGGCCCATATTGCTCGCTTCGTGGGGCGCCTCAAACTGGCCGAGCCCGTTGCCTACTATCGGCGCAGGAAGCGGTGGCGAGCGGGGCTTACCACGAAACAAAAAGACACCATACGCGGGCTCATCAAGGACAAGTCTGATGACCACATCCTAGAAGAACTCGTAGCATGATGCAAAAGGGCCAGAAGGGTCCGAAGGTCGTGGAACTCCAAAGGGCGCTTCTTCGCAAGGGCTATGGTCTGCCTCGCTACGGGGCAGACGGATGGCTCGGAGATGAGACCCTGCAAGCCGCTTTCGAGTATGCGCTCGATAACGGCTATGGCGGAGAGACCTTTGAGGCCGACATCCCCGCCGAGGTCACAGATGTGCTCATCACGTTTGTGGAGCGCGTCGAAGATGTGCCCATCGGGATGGTGGATGTGAGAAAAGAAGCCTCTGCGCTTCGCAAAGCAGCTGGCCTAGCGCCCCGAAGGAAACGCCGCTGGTCTGATATTACCGGCATAACGCTTCACCAAACAGCCACTGTGTTGGGCGAAAGACCCCGACTCAAGCTCGGCATCCATTACGTCATCACACGCAGCGGAACCATCCACTATATCAACGACCACGCCTGCAAGGTTCCCCAGGCCCAGCACTTGTTCAATCGCCATGACGTGGGCATCGAGTTGGATGGCTATTATTCGGGCATCGGGTCCGATTTGCGCTACTTCTGGAAACCCAAGAGCAAGCCCGACCGCAGGCCGATGGCGCCGACCGAAGAGTTGATACAATCTGCTCGGGACACCATACGCTTTATATGCAATGATATTGCAGACCATGGTGGTAAAATAGAGTTCATCCACGCGCATCGCCAGACGAGTCGCAGCCGAACTTCGGACCCTGGTGAGCTCCTGTGGAAAGCAGTGGGAATATGGGCACAACAAACCCTTGGGCTATCGGATGGCGGTGTTGGGTACAGCATTCTGACTGGAAACCCAATACCAGAGCAATGGGATCCAAGATGTAAGGGGATACCGTACCGATGAAGTGGGTAACAAAATACTGGCCGATTATCACAGGGGTTATTCTGGCAGCGGTCTTTGTCGGGCAAAGCCTTTGGACCATGGGCGCCATGAGGGCCGAGATGGTACACCAATCCAACGATGCCACCGAAGACCGGAGCCGGCTACACCAAGAAGATGTGAAGATTCACAAGCGAGTCGATGGTGTGGAACTCAAGATTGAGCCCATGAAGGAAAGCCTCGTCAGAATTGAGGTCCAACAACAAGCGACTCAACGAACCATGGACAAGATGGACAAAAAATTAGACCGAGCATTACGCAGAGGTAGCAAATGAAAAATCCACTGACAAGCAAGACCGTCTGGATGGGCACGATGACCACAGCCCTTGGGGTGCTGGTATACCTGGAGCAGGTTCCCGAGATACCTCGGTGGGCGCTCATTGTAATTGGAGCCCTGATTGTCGGCCTCCGCATCCTAACAACTCAACCGGTCAGCATTGGGCCTAAACGCGACAAAAAGGGAAGGTTCACGGCAGGCTCGTGCATCTTCCTGGTTCTCTTTCTGGCCGGTTGTTCAACCCTTTCGGTGAGCGCCAAAAACAGCGCCGACTGCAAGTTCAAGGTGCAGGCCCCTCATTCGATCACCTGCACAGTTGACGGAATACAGGTCTATGAGCAATCCGGCCCGATGGCCTTGGATATAAAGGGGTGCTGTAAATGTCTTTAACACCAGAACAACAAGCGGCCTTAGCAATGAGGAGAAATGGGGGCCAGGGCATGGGCCGAGGCTCTTGGCCAATGACCGAGGGACAGTCTGGATTTGTGGGGCCACCCAGCCCAAAGACCATGGAGACAGGGTGGGGACGGCCCCAAGGCGGCGGTGCGCGCACCGGCCCATCAGACGACGAATGGCTTGCAATGTGGGAAGAGCGAAACCGGATGCTTCAACAGCAGGGGCGCGAGAAAGGGCGCCGCAGCTTCGAGGAGCGACCCATGCGAGGGAGGACTCGCCCCATGCTGGCATCTGGCGCAGCTGCGCCAATGAGACCCTCGTTTCCAGAGGCCATTGGGCGCCCCACCCTCCAGCAACGATTCGAAGGGGGAGACCTCGGGCGCCCAATAGCGCCACAGGAGACTAATCTACCCGGCGAAGGTGTCTACGACTGGGAGCAGAGGGTACAGCAGGCCGAGGGCGCCCTTCAAAACGCAATAAGGGCCGCAGGGGGTTAGGGGTGCCAGCCCATCCCAGAAACCCGCTTCAGAGAATGCCATCGCAGCGACCGTGGGCGAGGGGCAATCCCTACGTTCCCGGCCTGCCACAGTCCAACGAAAACCCCTACCAGGCATATCTTAAGTATAACCAACCTGGGTGGCTCCCGGTTGGGAACCAAGCGCCATCCCAGTTTGAGGGTGGCGCTCGCCTTGGTGGGCTCTCTGGGAAGGTCGGCTTTACTGGCTCGCAACCACAGTGGGGCGAGATTGGCTACCAGTTCGGGCTCGATGAGGAGGAGAGGTGGAAAGCCAAGGCTGCGATGCGGCTTTCAAGGGGAGGAGACCCATACTACAGCGTTGGGCTAGAGGGGACATTCTGATGCCAGACGAGAACACCACCACCTTAGACGAGTCGCTCATCTCTTTGATGAACAACATGATAAAAATCGGAATGAGCGCCGTGCCCGATGGGGTGCAACCAGAGATAAGCAGCCTCGTAGAGCAAGCCCTCGCAAGAGGAGCCCTGTGGCTTGTGAGGCAAATAAAGCCAGAGCAAATCAAGGTCCTGGTCGAAGCCAACGCAGACGCGACGGCTGAGATTGACTGGGGAGAGAAATGACGGAACCAGTCAAAGCTGCGGGGGCTGCTAAGAGCGGATGGGCACCCCTGGCCGGCCTCCAAAGACCACGCACGCCAGCAGGGGCTGCTGCCAAGGTAGTCCCGCAGGCCGTAGTCCCGCAGGCCAAGGCCCCTTGGAAGCCAGGGGTCACACAGTCAGCATGGTTGCCACTACGCACCCAACAACACACGCAATCACCACACCGCTATTGGTGGCTTCATGGCTCAGAGAAGATCGCGGGCGCTACTCTCGAGGGACTTGAGAAAAGAGGAACATCGGTAGGCACGCTGGCAAAGGGGCGCTACTGGACGGTCGGCGGCCTCCAGGTGGATCCGAACCGCTGGCTTACCCCAGCAGGGGCCGAGGATCATGTCCGCAGCAAGAACCGTGGGAAAAGCGAAGCGCAGATCCAAAAGACCCTTCAGATCCTAAACACCGTTCGAGAGCAGTTCCTCCCGAGAATGCAACCGGGTGAGGGCGGAGCAATTATATCCGCACATAACAGCAACCCCAGCGTTCGCTACAAAGGTAAAACCATATTCGATCACGAGCATCAAAAAAGCCAAGACGCATGGTTCGGCGATAGCGATGAAGTTGATTTTATCATCGTCACCGACAAGGCAGACTTCGACGCTGCCTATGACCAGAATGTGCCGTTCAACATCTTCTACCAGCCATTCAGCCCGGAAGCCAAAGACGACGGATCCGCGTCGTATCTTGCTAGCAAAGAGGGGTGGCGCTATTTCAACCCAGAGGTTAGCCTTCGAAAAGGCGCCGAAGAGAAACAAAAGGCAATGGTTGATTGGATTGAAACCCTCAATCAATAGGAGAGGCAATGGCGAAAGCAAAGCTAGGCAGCGGCAAACGGTTCAAGGAGCTCACAGGCAAGCTGGGTAAAAAGGGAGCCAAAGACCCCAAGGCCCTGGCCGCTTGGATTGGGCGCAAAAAGTACGGCAAAGACAAGTTCGCCAAACTGGCGGCTGGCGCCAAGATGCGCCAAGGCGCGTGAGCCTGCCCCCCGAGATAACCGAAGCAGCTGCATCAATAAACATAGCCCTCGCCCACTCTCTCACGCCGCGTGACATCCTTCGGAAAAAGACCGTGGGCATCAAACTGCGAGGTTCCAAAGAGGACCTGGGGTTTCTCGCCCTCATCTCGAAAGCCAACGGCATACCCCCCTCTGAGCTAATGAGCAGGATATGGGCCATGCATTGCAGAGCCTTTCGAACGCAAAGAGGACCAGATGGGAGCGTGATTGACTACAATGAAATCCCCACATCGACGCTTCCAGACTACGTTTTACAACTGCTGCACCCCAACGGTTGACACCCCACCGGGGCCGCGATAGGGTTCGGACGAACCCCGATGAAGAAACAAACCTTTAGTTCCATTACTGCGTTTCGCAACTGTAGGCGATTTTTCCAGAATCGCTATATACGGGCCATTGAATCCATCCACAAACAAGACAACCTGCGGTTCGGAACAATGGGTCACACCGGCCTTGAGATGTACCACAACGGAGAGGGGCTAGAGGAAATCCGGCAAGCCATCTTCGATGCGGCCAGGGAAGCAGCGTGGCAAGGAAAAGAGCAGCGGCAAGAACTCTACGCCTGGGCCATGATTTCCGGCTACGCCCTGCACTTCCCTCTCGAGCGAGAACGGTGGGAGGTCGTTGAGGCAGAGCCAGGGTTTGAGACCAAACTCATCAACCCGGCCACCGGTAGGTCGGCTCGCAGCTTTATGATGGCCGGCAAAGTGGACCTGCTGGTTCGAGACAAGGAGACGGGCGAATATGCAATCATGGAGCACAAGACAACTACTAGAACAGTTGATAGCTTCTTGCAAAGGATATGGACTGACTTCCAAATACACCTATACGCCCATTACCTGGGGCAAGCCAGGGGCATCAAGATAGGGAAAGTCATCTACAACATCTTGACCAAGAGCAAGCTTCGCCGGGGCGGGTTGGCATCGAAAAAACAAGTGCCCCTCGAGTCCGATGGGGATTTGCTCGGGCGCCTCCTTGAAGACCACCTGGGCTCTGACAAGCTGTACCACCGAGAGGAAATCATCATCTCTGACCACAGGGTTGAGCAACTTGTCGATGAGGTGTGGGAGGTCAAAGACCAGATGCTCATTGCCGCGAGGCGAAACAAGTATTACCAAAACCCAAGCTATTGTTTCCACTGGAACAGGGCGTGCGAATACTACGAGCTCTGCAAATCAAACGACAACGAACTGATTATGAATAGCTACTTCAAACCCCGTATACCGCATGAGGAATTGACCCGATGAGACCCCTGCCGACAGCCATAAACAAACCCAAGTCTGACATCTCCACGGCGTCTTTGGGCATCACAGGATTTGCCAAGACCGGAAAGACATCTTTGGTCATCAACACCAAAGATCACTTCGTGTTCAACCTGGACGATGGGTTGGATTTCTTCGAGCACACAGGTGAGCGTTATGGGCGAGATGACTACGAGGCGCTCGAACAAAGGGTGCAAGAGTTTAGCACAGCCTCAAAGGCGGGTACACTGCCGTACCGCTCCATCGTCATTGATACCGTCGATGAGATGTGGAAGATGTGCGCTCAGGAAATCTGCAAGCGAAAGCACCTCGATGCCATCACCTTGAACCTTCGCACCGAGGCCAACAGCAAGTTCGAAAAGCTGTTCATGCTGCTCTACGAAATCCCCTGTACAAAGTGGTATATCAGCCACGCCAAGACCGAGGAAATCAACGGGCTCTCTAAAGCGGTGTCCAACCTGCCAGCTGGTCCAAGGCACCTATACGAGGGCAAGGTAGACCACCTGTTCTACATGGACGTGGCCCCAGGCGATGAAGGGCCTCGCCATCTTCTTCAGACTCGGGCGTCTTCGTTCTATAATGCTGGCGGCAGATTGTCCTGGTTGCCAGCGACCATCGAATTGCCAGACGCCACTAGCGGATTCAAAGCCTTTGCGAAGGCTGTAATCAAAGGGAAAATCAAATGAACGAGCAAATAGACTGGCCTACTATTGACGCATCTTTCAAAGAGCACCGGGGTGTTGATTCGCCAGAGCACGCCGAGCGCATCCAACCCACACCGGGCTCGTATCAGGCGAGCATCTACCGGGTTGAGGCTGTGGCCCGAAACGGCAAGCCCACTATCTCTTGGCGGTTCCGAATCGTAGGGAGCCTCTTTGAGGGCGCTATCGTGATGAAGACCACATGGCTCGATACCGACAACCCCAAGTCCATGGCTGGTGCGGCCAGAGATTTGGTGAGCGTGGGCCACGATGGCCCCCCATCCACATTCATCCAACACGCAGACCGCTACACCGACTCGATTGTGAATATCACCATCAAGGCCAATACGAATCGCCCCGAGTGGCCGTATGTCTACATCGATGGTCTGGCCCGAAAGCCAGAGGTCAAGCCGGAGGGGGCGTCAGTCCTACAACTGCCATCAGGCGTGGCTTTCAACGATGAGGACATCCCGTTCTAATGGGCGGTAGGGACGCCAGAACCAAGGGCTCTGGGGAGCCGGTTGAGTACGACGAGGGAATGCTTTCCGCAGTCTGCACCCTGGTCAGGGAACATTGCCCAAATCTCCCGGTAGACAAAACCGCCGAGAAGTTCATGGCGGTCTTCACGCAAGAACTCTCCGACGCATACAACATAGGCTACGAGGCCGGGTGCGAGGTCGGGTATAGCGCGGGGCAGGCAATGGAAGATGGGCGGTAAACACGCCAGAAGCAAAGGCCACCGCAACGAGCGACAGGTAGCCAAGGACCTGGGAAGGGTGCTGGGGTTCGAGGATGGGGAAGTTCAACGCACAATCCAGTCAAGGGGCGGCGCTTCAGAGGGCGCTGATGTGGTGGTTGAACCCTTTGCAGTCGAGTGTAAGCACTACAAGAAACTCGGTGGCCTCATTGTCAGAGCGTATGAGCAGGCCAAGAGAGATGCCAAAGAAGGCTTCATCCCAATCTCCATCTGCAAGGGAGACCGGCAAGAGCCGCTCGTGACTATGGGCTATGCGGACTTTTTGGATTTTGTGAGAGAATGGAGAGAGAGGGGGGAGTGATGGAAAAGGAAGTGATATGGTTCACCGATGAGGTGAAAGCGGCATGGTCGCTATCCTACGCCGTAGGCATAAGCGCGCCATGTGATGAGACGAGGGCGGAGTACGATGCCCACATGAAAGGCGTGACGCTGGATGACCTCAGCAAGAGGCTCAAGGAATGGAGAGAGGGGGGGGGAGTAAAATGAATTTTACTAGTGATACCCGTAGCCCTCAAGAGACCATGAGCACCCGCCAGTCATACACCATAGCTCAGTAGAGCGAAGGGCGTTTCTCTCATCACCAGCGCGCTCTGCCTCGGTGCAGTCATCCTCGCAGGGCGCATCATCCACGGCGCAGCAATACCTGCCGAGCGTGTAGGTGAACTCGCAACACATCATATCGCTCGCTTGGCCGCAGTGCATTTCATCGGCTGGCAGGTAGGGGACGGATGGGCTGGGATACAGAATCGAGCAGATGAACCACATGAAGTAAACTAAATTTTCCATCAGACGAAAATCCTTTTAGGCCAATCAATAGCGGAGCTCACAGCATATCTAGTCCAGCCTGTTAGACGCGCCCGCACGGGCTCCTGAGTTCTTTTCACTTCAACGCCCATCTTTCGCAGCAGCCCGATAATCTCATCTGCTACCAGGGCGTCTTCGGCCTGCACCAGACCAGCCCCATTATAGTAGCACCGCGCGTCAGCCATCTTGGCTATGAGCTCGCAGCCTGGCTGGGTGTCCAGCTTGAGCCATACTCCTGTTTTCATCCTCAGTTCACGTCCTGCCAGTCGCGGTGCGACTCTTGTTTCTGGGGCGTTTCGCCCATGTTCAAACCCACAACCCCTCGGGCCTTTATCCCGCCAACAGTCCCGATGCCCTCGCCTTTGTGAACGCACGTATCAAGGACCGCTCTTTTCAAACTAAGCGAGCGAACAGGGTGCCGGATCCCATGGTCTTTACACCACTGCTGATAGGCCGCTGCAAGGGTTCGGGTGTGAACGAACGTGTGCTCGTTGGTGCCAACAGCGCCGATGAAATCTCCCTCGTCTTTGGGGTATTGCTTGCCCATCCATGAACTCATCACATGGCGCAATCCGCATTCTGTTATCTCTTTGGCAAATACGTCCTGAGATGGGAGAGAGGATTCCATCAAGTCTTTTCTGGCCTGGTTGTCATAGGGTATGGCAAGCGTCGTTGTTACCTGACGATGAAGGAGGTGGTAGTAGAACGCCGCAGCTTCAGGCCAACCAGCGATTTTCTGGGCCACTAGCTTATCGGTCAAATCCTGGGGCATCCTGTCGGGTTGTAGAAAACAGCTATAGCGCCTATCAGATGGCTCCAATCGAACCGGCTCATAGGAATTGCTCATCATCGCCATGTTGAACGCAATGTCTCCAGGCCCCGATTGGCGAGCCACTTTTCGCATGTCACGAAGGGAGAGCTTGGATTCGGTGATGTAGCGTTTCAGTTTGTTGAGCGTCTTCTCGTTGCGAGCCCCTGGGACAGCCACCTCATTTAGGGATAAGAAAAAACACTGGCCAGACAGGATGGGGCCAATCTCAAAGCTATCCTCAATATCTCTTTGACCAATCTCGGTGTGTAAATTCAGCCCATAGATTCTCTCCATCACCCCACCACCACCAAACATCATCCCCTTGCCAGTAGACTGCGCGCCAAAAAATACCGCAGCCGATAGGTTCCTCCTCGGACCCAGACCCCCGGCAATCGATTGCAACGGATTGGCCAGCCAGTCTAAGAGATACTCGTAACCACCGTCATCCCCGTCGACCAGGTAGCGAAGACACTTTTCAATCCAATCGAACGCCCCCTCCTTGGGCTCAAGGGCAAGGCCGCTGTACGAATTGAGATACGTGCGGCTACCCTTTTGAATCACCCTGGTCGTCGTGCGAGCATCGAACACCTCAGAGACCGCTATGGGAAGGCGTGGCTTTTTCGCCCGAGCCGCATCAACAGAATACCCAGCACGCCTCAGACGGCCCAGAACGGCGTCCTTATGGAGCGGTAGCCATTCACCGTCTGATAGGTACCTGTAGCGGGGAGAACCCGTGTCCAGCTGCCATATCTGCTCGCCATTCTCTACCTCTATGTGCGGCGGCATAGGGAGTTCTATCTCAAGCAGCTCGGCCAAATCCGATGCGTTGCCCTCGCGCTGGCACTGTGAGCACAGCCAAGCGCCATCTGTGTATTCGTCCTTGCCCGATTGAGGGGAGCCCTCATACGCACGGTTGGCGTGGATGATGGCAAAGGGTCCCTTCTTTTTGGTTTGACCCTGATGGTCGACCAAGGGACAGGGTAGGTTTTGGATAATTGTCTTGTGCGGCTGTACGCTAGATAGCGCACTGTAGCCACACGCCTTCAAGACGTCGCGCAATTGTGTCATGTTATGCCTCCAATATCAGTGTCACCCCAATGGTACAAAATGCACAGAATTACAACGTTTCTTTGCTCGGGGGCGCGTGTGAGCGCGGGGGCGCGCACACATAAGGGGGGTATAATATTTTTGTAATTCTGTAACACCTCTATATAAGCCTCCGATATCACTGGGGAAACAATGGCACAAAACGTGGTACAAAAATAATTCACGGTACAAAATTTTGTACCATCAGCAAAAACATAGGCCCCCAGAAATCGCAACCAGAAACGGGTAAATACTTGTATTCAAATGGGTTATGTGCCTATACTCAGGCCATGTTATGCCTTTGGGCTCCTGGCGATAGATAACAGTTTCCGCTGTTCGCCAGGAGCCCTTTTCATTTAAGGTAGACAGGATTCCACGAAATATCGTCGGGTTTTAAGAGGGGAGGGGGGGGATAACATTTTATAAACATTTTTTTGAGCTCCCACCAGCGTACCCACCCCGATCCAGTCCATTCACTGCCACCAACCACCCAAAAGGCCAATGATTACGGTGACTTGGCCGTTCGGTCCGACGGACGGTGACCGAATTGTCCGCCCTTTCCACACAAGATACGACCCGGCTCGAGCCGTTGTATCCGAAGCATTGCCAACATTATTCTCCCCCCACGATCCACACGCCCCCCATCCCTTTGGGATGAAAAGATAATTCGAATCAGTTCTTGACATATTCGCAACCAATCCCGCCTAATGCATCATCGGCAGGCATAACAACCCCCGGTCGATAAAGGCATAACATGAAATACAACATGAAAATCTACACCAGTGAAGATCTGCAATTGTTGGAAATTGATGAATTCGAGACCATAACGGAACAGTGCGAATTCAAGTATCGGCTTACAGGCGCAGAGCTTGAGTGGCTTGACTTTATTGGCGACCGATACGCAATAACGGCCTACTTTCTAGAAAATACAACACTTACCCTTGACCCGGAAACCAACGGGATAGCGCTCATTGACATTCTAGGGGTATCCGCTGCCTTAGACGCGGATGGTGTTGACCGCGCACCGTGTCTATCTGAAGACACGCAACTGCAAAGGCTACTCTGGTTCATCGGGTGCAATAGCCTATCGTTCTAGCCTAGATAGGACCCACAAGTGCGCTTGTGGGTCCTCTTGTAGCCTAGAAACCAAGATAGGAGTGCATAACATGAAATACAACGGACACAGAAACTGGAACCACTGGAACGTCTCACTGTGGTTGTTCAACACAGAAACTCTCTATGACCAAATGCGCCATGAAGTATCCATCTCGCGCACTCTTGACGAAGCCGCGCGCGGCATCCTGACCAGCATGCAAAGGTATCGGGAGCATCAAGAAGGGGTGTCCTGGTATTACGGCAACGCCACAACCCCAGACGGCGCGCCATACACGTTTACAAGTGTTCGCGCGGCGCTGGTTGGATGGGAAAACTAGCCTAGATCGGACCCACCACGCTGTGGTGGGTCCTCTTGTAGCCTAGACTTAATATTGGAGTGCATAACATGCCAGAGACAAGACAAGACAAGATTCTATTCTACAGCGATGGGAAGGTCCGCCAGTATACGATGGTTGGTGGTTATCCCGTGTTCTATATCGCAAGCCACCACCTTCCACTGTGCCCGACTTGCGTCCAAGAGAGCGTCGAGGCCTGCATGGACGTTGATAGCGAGCACTTTGTAACCGGTCACGCGGTCAATTGGGAGTGCGATTCCCTTTACTGTGACCACTGTTCGAAAACCATCGAATCCGCCTACGGCGGGAGTGAGGCTTAACATGCGATTTAGACTATACGTAAAATTCCCAAACCAGGGGCGATTCTCCCCCGTCGACTGGTCGCGTGGTGTACAGGTTGTGAACCTGATACACGCCTCCCTTTTCACCCCGGACGAGGTGGAAACGCTTAAGCGCGTTGACCTGGTTCATCCAGACAACGCGTCCATGGAATGGAAGTTCAAGCGTGTTGCGTGGGCGTCCTAGACTAGATAGGACCCACAAGTGCGCTTGTGGGTCCCTTTGTAGCCTAGACCATAATCAGGAGTGCATAACATGAAAGACACAGCGAAAAAATATGCAGATATTCAGTGGGATCCGATAGTCCAAAACACCGAACCAGACCGAGAGACCCCTTATATCGCGGTTGCCCTTGGTCGTTTCCAGTTTGAATTGCGTCACCACAATGGAAACACGGACCGTCTCGAATTCTATAACAGCGTTCTAACGTCCGAAGGCGTGGACTGTATCACGCCGATAGCAGGGTCCGCGCTACAGGAATACTACGCCGAATGCAAACGCGCGGACATCGAACCAGAATTGTAAACCCATAACCAACGCGCGGCGGGAGTAAGGCAACGCCGCGCGAAAGGCATAACATGAACAAGCGAAGCACAATCAAAGTCTACGATGGTCCGTCAATGCTAGATGGCAAGCGAGTCATTGTCCTTCTAACGGGTCTCGCCAAGTCGAGCGCGAACACCAAGACCGGCGACATGCTGCAAACGTGGATCATGCTCTACGACACGGCACCACACGAAGCAATCAAGACGGGTGACGACTCAAGCGTGTGTGGTAATTGTCCCTTGCGTCCCTACATATTCAAGCGAACCCTAGAAGCCGATCGGGTCTCGCCCAAGCCCTGCTACGTGCTTGCATGGCAAGCGCCCCTGAAAACGTGGAAAGCCAATCGAGACCTTGACGTAACACCACGCGAGGCAATCCCGGCGCTTATCGCTGGGCGCATCGTTCGCGGTGGTTCTTATGGCGACCCGAATGCGGTTCCCGCATGGGTCTGGACTGTGTTGAACGCTCGAACGGGGTACACCCATCAATGGTCGACCCATCCGGCGCTGCAAGACACCGTTATGGCGTCGGTTCATAGCAATAGTGAGCGAAGGGCCGCGAAGGCGCTAGGGTTCCGCACGTTCCGAATCATTGCGGACGTGGCAGAGTTGCGAGACCGGGAGATCCTCTGTCCAGCTAGCAAGGAAGCCGGGGCGCGTACCACTTGCGCGAAGTGCGGACTGTGTGACGGGAAACGTGGCGAGAACGACCGACGAAAAGACGTCGCCATTGTGGCGCACTAGTCGAGCCCAAGTCGAGCACGGGGCTCCGGTCCCGTGCTCTATCGTGGGATGGACTCACGGCATAACAGGAAGGCATAACAATGAATGAGTTTACGATTCTAATTTACTTCGCCCTTTTCCCGGCCATTTTCGCCTCGGCGGTAGCTTTCGGAGCCGCTTGGTTGGAGTTCCGGCGAGGTGCGAAATGAACACCCTATTAACATCCACCGAATTCATCGCGATCTTCATCGGTGCGATCATGCTCTGTGACCTGCCGGTGGTTATCTTTCAACACTTCAACAAAGGGGAGGATCCCCCATGCGAGTAGTAGCCTACATGCGAGCCTCGACCGAAGAGCAGAGGCTTACCAACGGGGTCCAGCTGGAAACCATCGAGGCATGGTGCGCCGAGGGGGGTCATACCCTCTCGGCGTCGTTCACCGACACCATCTCAACGCGGGAGCCATTCGAGAAACGTCCTGCTCTGGGCGAGCTTCTGGCCTACGTCCATAGCAACAAAGTGGACCGGGTGGTCTACGTCCGGCGTGACAGGCTGACACGCGACCCGGTTCAAGGGTTCGTTATCGAGAAACTGTTGCGTGACGATGGCTGTGAGGTGCACGACCTTTCGGGAGTGGGTAACGGTGACTCACCCGCCGACGAGATGATCCGAGGCATCATGGACGTTGTGAACAAGTATGAGAGGGCTGTGACCTCAATGCGAACCAAGGCAATCCTCGCAGCCAAGAAAGCACGCGGTGAACGCATCGGTGGGGTTCCCTATGGCTTCAGGTCGGTCGCCGGCCAGTTGCAATGGGATGAGGATGAGCAACACGTCATCGGGGTGGTCGCATCGCTCCGAGACGAGATGGAGCTCACGTACGACGAGGTAATTGTGCAGCTGGATATTGATGGAATCACCAACCGCAAGGGCAAGTCGTTTAGCAAGTCGAGCCTGTGCGAAATGATGAAAGCGCATAACAAGCGCGAAGAGGAGGAGTGGGATGGCATATCTGCATTGTAGAGCGTGTGGCTGGACTGGCAACGGGGTGCGCGAGTGCCCCGACTGCGGCCCTTTGACCCTGGTGAGCGACGAGGTTGAGGACCTGGTGCCCATCGAGATCGTTGTGGTGGACACCGAAGAGGAGGCATCTAATGAATGACTGGGCGCAAAGACTCAAGACAATCCGCACAGCGGGAGGGTTCACCCAGCCCCAAATGGCTCGACTGTTGGGCAACGTGACCGAGTATCACCTGTGTCGTTGGGAGAGGGGGAGGTGGCCTGTCCCGGCGCACGTTCGCCTGCTTATCAAAGGCATCGAGCAGGCCGCAGCGCTGGGCGGCGATGGGGTGGCTCACATTCTGGGGTTCCTCGATGAGAACGTGGACACCATCGGCGATGATGGCTCCTAACTTGAAAGGGTAACGATGCGCTGCGCTCGGTCCTTGGCTTCAACCAGGGCCAGCGTATGCGCCGATACCTGACACAACCCCTCCCTGATAATCGCATCCTCATCCTGGTCACCCTGGGCGTAGACAACGCGCCACGCCTCCCCGGTGGGCGCATCTTCACGCACCTCATAGCCAAGGGTCTCCATGGTCCCCAGCATTCGGGCCAGGGTGTAGGCACGGCTCCGAGGTACGCACCCACCAGGCAGGGGGAGTTGCACGTCATAGCTTTGCATCACGGCCTGGTAGAGATGGTACTCGGCGCTATCGCATTGATGGCGGATGGTGAGCAGCAGCTCCTCTATCTCATAGCCAGCGATGTCAGCAGGGAGTGTGACCATAGCGGTCAGCGACTCAGGCCCTGAACTTTCCGATGATGTCGGCTTCGTAGAGGATGAGTTTGTCTGTGTCTCCAACGGGTTGTCCTGAGTGTCTTGCATACATCACCTTGTCGCCTTGTTGTAGGTCAAATTCACACGTTGCCCCCACGCCTAGCACGGTGCCGATGGCTGGGGGTTGGGCTTTGGTTTGTGACGGCATCACAATCTTGCCACCTGGCAGGAAGGTCTCGCCTTCTCTTTCTTGCATCTTCTGGAGAAGCACACGCTTTCCCAAGGGAATCACATCGCTATTCATTGGTCGCCTCGCTGGTGGTGTGGGGTTTCTGTTCGAGCCGGTAGACATGACCGGCAATGGGAGGGGGCAGATCGTGTCGGTTGAAGGTGTTCAGGAGCAGGATGCGCTCCAAGATGTCGGTCGCCGCATACTCGAACAGCCACGTCGTTGAGCATCGGATGGTGCGTGCGAGCTCCGAGAACTTCTGGGCCTTGCCGATGTCCACGTTCACCGTCTCGGTGGGGCAAGTGAACCCGGTTCCTTTGACCCTCGACTCCTGGGAGCCCAGTGTCACCTGTTCTTTGGGGATGATGGTTTCAAGAGAGCCGTTGGTCATGCTCACAATCAGGTTCGCGACTTCACCCTTGGTTACGCCGAGGCGTTGGGCTGCGCTCACTATCTTGGATGCGGTGTCCACGGTCACAGTAATTGTCCGACGAGTATTGTCCATACCACTGCATCCCAAGAAACTCGGTGAATATCAAGAGGCAATACCCAAAAGCCAAAGAACTGTGTAATTTGGGGATGTTGTGACAAAACCCACGCGGAAGAAGAAAGCAGAAACCGTGTCCGATTTGGCGGTTCCTGGTGCCCAGACACTGGAGTGTTTGGTCATGCGAGCGGCTACCGACGAGGACGTTGGCGCAGTCTATGGTGGTCTCGCCGTGTTGTCACTGCTCGATGAGAGCGCAGCCAAAGAGTTCGCCACGCAGCCCGATGGCGAACTGGACCTCGACCTATACAGCAAACTGCTCGACATCGTTGAGAAGAAGCAACGCATTCGAATGAAGTCAGCGCAGATGATCCACAAGGCATCCGAGGTCAAGCAAGATAGCCAATACGTCGTTGCACCGGAGAAGTGGACCGATGCAGTAGAAGCGCACGAGTTGCAGTAATGGATAAGGTCGATAGATACATCCAATTATGCAGAGATGACGTTCGGTTCTGCTTCAAAAACGAGTTCAAGATCCGGTCTTTTGACAGAGACACCATGCGCTGGAAGCTGGTGCCGTTTGCCCTCAACGATGAGCAAGAACACCTGCTGCAAGTCATCGAGAGGCAGATGAAAGACAGGGGCTTTGTTCGCATCATCATAGACAAGGCCCGAAAGCTCGGGATGAGCACGTTCATCCAGGCTCTCAAGATGCACACCTGTATGTTCAATCCCCAGAGCCACGCCCTGACGGTGGCGCACGAGGAGTCTGCTACCCGTGAGCTCTTTCGCATCGGCAAGCGCATCGCGGAGAACGTTGACGAGAGGGTAGCCGCTGGTCTAAAGAACAAGGCCAAGGGCAACCTCCTTGAGTGGCGCAATGGCTCGCGTGCAGAGTGTCAAACTCAGGGGGGAAGCCCTGACTCTGAACGTGGCTCCACCCCAAACTTCCTTCATATGTCAGAGCTTCCATCGTGGGAGTCCAGCCGTCGTACAACATCAGCCGCCGACGTGGCCCAGGCGCTGCTCAACGCGGTGCCCAACGAGAAGTCCACCATTGTGATCATCGAATCCACGGCCATGGGGATGGGCAACCTGTTCTATGAGATATGGAACAGGGCAATCAAGTCCGCCACTGGCAACCTATTCGAACCAGTCTTTTATTCTTGGACCGGGAGGGCTCAGTATTCTGTACCAACTGGAGACGTCGAAACCGACACACATGAACTCTGGTTAGACGGCCAAATGCGCCAAGCTCAAGCGGCGGGAGACATCACGGGGTTTCATTCCATCGCGAACGAGCTAGGTTATAGCGAGTTGCAACGCAAAAGAGCCTTAGAGTACGAACTGAGCCCTCCACAGGTCCGTTTCTGGCAGCAGACCTTGGTAAACCAGTGCGCCGATGACCAGGACAGGTTTGATCAGGAGTGGCCGGTCAGCTGGGAGGTGTCGTTTGTCTCCTCGGGGCGCGGGGTATTCTCCGGCGCCCTTATCCAGAGGCGGCTCGACGAGCTCAAGAACTTCAAGATGAAGGCAGAGGGCTCTCTCATCGAGGACAAGGGTAGCGTCAAGGCCACCAAAGATGGTGGGACATGGCAGATATACGAATGGCCCCAGGACTCTCACACCTACATCGTATCAGCCGACGCTGCCGGTGGTGGCCGAAGTAAAGACGACGACTACGCCTGCATCCAGGTATTCGACCGATGCACCGAGCACCAGGTGGCTGAGTTTTATGACAAGGTGCCGCCCGATAGGCTGGCCGACGAGATGGCTAAGGCATCAAAACTATACAACAACGCGCTTGTGGCGCCTGAGTCCAATGGTCCGGGGCTTGTGACCATCCACCAGATAATGACAAGCCACCCGAACGTGCTCATCTATCGACGCTTCGCTCAACCAGGACAGGTAGCTGGTAGCGAGACAAAGCTGCTGGGCTATTCAACCAACGTCAAGACGCGGCACTATCTGTTCGGACAGTTCGAATCGGCGGTGAGGCGAGAGGAAATAAAGATTTTCTCCAAGCGTCTGTTGGGAGAGATGCTCACACTGATTCGCTCCAAGGGCACAGGAAGGCCCGAAGCGTCACCCGGCTATCACGACGATGCGTGCGTAGCATTCGCCATCGCCATGGATGTTAGCCGAATACAAGCCGATCAGGGCGTGCCGGCTGTTCGCGAAGCAGCGAAGGTAGACCCTGGTGCCTACAGCGGCTTGGTACAGCCCTACAGCAATGTGGCGGCACCAGCAACGGACTTCCCCGAGGGAGATAGCTCATGGTTCTAGCCATCCTTGCTGTGATGTTCATCTCCCTCGGGGTGGTCTGTGTCCACGGCTATCGGCACACCCGAAAGGTGGAGCTCGCCCTGTCTATCATCTCAAGGAAACTTGAGAGCCTGGAGCTTGAGGGGGCGCCGGTAGTCCTCCGCCCCGTGTCGGTGCTCCCAACGATGAGTCACGACGAGATGCTCGATGCAGACTACAAGGCTTGGTACGACGAACAAGAGCGACTCAGGCAAATCAACCCACAGTCCCCGCACCTGGATCCCGACTGGGACAAGTTGAGCCTGGACGCTAAACCCCTGGTGAGAGGCGTATGAAGGTCACAGGAAAAGACCTACCTGTCTATGTAGAGGACTTGTTTCGGCGAGCCCGTGACAGGAAGAGCGTGCTGCACGACGAGTGGTGGACAGCGCACTCGTTTGTCGATGGCGACCAATACATTACCTTTAGAAACGGACGCTCCCAAGAGGCCAAGAGCCCGAGCTGGAGGGTGCGTCTCACCCAGAACATGCTGCTCCCGATTGTGAACACCATCTGCGCGAAGCTCACCCAGCAAAGGCCGGGGATCCTCGTGCGGCCATCGAGCCCCGATGAGGACCGAATCCAAAAGGCCAAGGCGTGCGAGAAGCTGCTCGACTACCTAGACCGGCTCCTAAAGCTAGACCGTGTGCGCTACGAGGTGTGCTGGTGGGCCATCGTCACAGGCTCGGGGTTCTTTCGGCGCTACTGGGATCCAGACGCTGGCAACCAATACACGGTGGACTACGAAGGTGTCACCCAGGTTATCGAGACCGGTGGCCCCAAAGTGGATGCCTTCAGCCCCTTTGACGTGTACCCGGACGTGCAAGCCACCTCCATGGATGACGCCAGGTGGGTGATTCTGGCGCACATGCTATCGGCCCAAGACCTAGAGGACCGCTGGCCCAAGGCCGGCAAGAAGATAATCCAACAGTCGGGCGGAACAGGGGCACCCGTAAATGCAGACGACGACAGCGCACTGCGCCGAGATGTCAGCGGGTATGTAGACGACCCGAGAGATGACCGGGGCCTGTACCGAGTGCTCGAATACGAAGAGAAGCCAACGGTAGACTACCCCGATGGGCGCCGCGTTATCACATGCCAGAACCAGCTGCTCGAAGAGGGCGATTTACCTGGTCGCCGGTTCTCATTGTCGATGGTCAGATATTCAACGATGGGAGGGAGGTTCTGGGGCAAAGGTGTAGTCACACCCCTCGTCCCCCTTCAGCGTGAACTAAACCGCACGGTTAGCCAGATGGTTGAACTGCGGAACCTCCACGCAAACCCTGTTTGGGTGGGTCCAACCGGATCTGTTCCGAACAACGCTGTAACAAACCGCCCTGACAGCTTCATTACCTACAACCCGAACCTCGGGCCTCCCCCCCAGCGTATTGACCCGGTGCCTATTCCGAACTCCCTAGAGGCGATGTCGCAGTCCATCAAGCAATCGTTCTTTGACATCTCGGGCGTCCATGAAATCAGCCAGGGACGGCAACCCTCTGGGGTTGTTTCTGGACGTGCAATGGGGATGCTTGCAGACCAGGACGCAACGAAACTCGGCCCTGCTGTAAGAAGCCTAGAGCTTGCGATGGAGGACTTGGCTCGCGGCCTCTTAGAAGACTGGCGAGAATACCAGTTTGTCCCGGTGACAGTCACAGTGGTGGGTCCAAGTCGGATCCCAGAGGTATTCCGCTTCTCCTCAGACCAGATTGATTCCACCGACGTGGAGATTATCGCTGGCTCCATGCTCTACAAGCACCCAAGCTACGTCAGGGAGCTGGCACTCCAATATTTCCAGATGGGCGCACTGGGAAGCCCCCAAGATCCAGCCACCCAGATGAGGTTCCGCCAGATTCTCGGGTCAAGAGGGCTCGAAGAGTTCTACGACGACGACAGCCCAGACAGAAACTACGCACGCCAAGAAAACGATATGCTCACCTCGCCAGCGGTTGCCCCGAAGGTTAGGCCAGCATGGTTCGAGGACCATGTTGTGCACGTCGATGAGCACAGAAAGTTTATGCTATCGACCGAGTTCAGGGAGCTACCGAAAGAGATTCAGGAAGGATTCAGCGAGCACCTGGCCCTTCACTACCATGAGCTCGCCAAGCAAGGCGCCGGCCAAGCCACCTACGCAGAGGTGTTGGGCCTTGAGGCCGAGGCAGGCCAAGGTGGCGCCCCACCGCAAGGAGGTCCGCCTCAAGGAGGTCCGCCTCAAGGGATGCCCCCGCAGATGGAACAAATGGCCCAGCCCCAGGGCGGTATGAGCGGGGGGACACCTGAAATCAACCAGGCGTTTAACATCGGAGGTCCCGGTGTGAACGCCACCGAAGAAGCCGGAGGCTTTCAATAATGTCTGACGAAACCCAAGACGTACAAGAACAACCCGAAGAAACCCAACCAGAAACGGTGTCAGCGCAAGAGCATGAGAAAGCCCAAGCGCAGATCCAAGAACTCCAGGCACAGTCTCAGGAATACCAGACCTGGTTTCAGGCCCACATGCCTGACCAAGAGACCTTCGAGTCTTTCCAAAAGTTCCATGCTGGCGGTGGCAAGGCCCAGCCAGAGGATGCGCCGCAGGAAGCCGATGACTACGACATCTTTGATGATGTAAAGCAAAAGAGCCAGACGATTGCCGAGCTCGAGCAACGCATGAATCAGATGGAAAATCGAAGTGCCACCAACGAAGAACAAAAGTACATCAACCTCGTGAAACAAGAAGCCAGCGAACTGCAAGACAAATACCCCTACCTTGCAGACCAAACAGCAACCAACATGCTTTTTTCTCTCTATGCATCCCACGATGGGCGCAAGAGTATGGAAGCGTGTGCAAAAGAGATTGGGAGTTTCATAAACTCCCAGGGTGGTGGTGGCCGACGAGCCCCTCGGCCCATCAGAGGACAGGCAATGGGGGCGTCAGCAGTGCCGCCCCGAGAACCTGAAGATTTGTATAAGGGGATTGACCCCTTTTCAGCCGTCAAAAATTTCACTTCAAAACAATACGGAGTAAAGGGGTAATAAGAAATGGCAGTCACAGACACCCAAGTCGACACGTCCAACTACGCGGAAGCTATGAAGATTCGCTATGGTCGTGCCATTGTTGAGACGATTAACCGAAAGGTTATCCTCTACGATATGTTGGAAAAAACCAAAGAGCACTGGACTGGTAAACAGCACCAAGTTCCCGTGTATCTTCGCTCGGCTAATGCCGTTGGTGCGCGAAACGAAGGCGGAACCCTGCCTGACGCCGCAGCTGACGTCTACCAAGAGTCGATTATCACGAACAAAAACAACTACGTGGTTGTGAAAACAACCAACATCGCTGAAGCGTTGACAAGCCAGGGTGGTGCGTGGGCTGCGGTAAAATCCGCAACCATCAAGCACGCCGCTATGGACTTGGCCTCCTCGATGAACCGCCAGTTGAACACGGGCGGTTTCGGTATTCTGTGTGAGGTTCAGAGTATGTTTGGGCTGCTCGTCACAATCCACACCTACGGTGATGGCGCGTTGACCAACAAAACTCTCAAGGCTCCTGACACGACACGTTTCCTCAAGGTGGGGCTTCGCGTTACGTGGGGCCGCTATGATGGCGTTGCAGACTTTGCCGCTGCGAACCCAACTGGCACAGGCCATGGGTATGTTAGCGCCGTCGTCTCCCCGACATCGTTCTCAGTCGTGAAGGACGTCGCCACGGGGGGAGCCGATCCGATTGCGACCGACGTTTTTGTCATTGGTAACGGTCTGGGGCAGACCCTCCAATCTTTTAACAAAGAGATGATGGGGATTGATGGAGTCGTTGGAAGCGGCGAAACGGATTTTCAATCCATCGACGCCACAACGTACCCAGAGTGGGACTCAATCGTACTCTCCAATCCGGCTGGCGCTGGAACAGAGCGGCAATTGACTGAAGATGTGCTACAGCAAGCCATCGACCGGGTGAATGATGAATCGGCTGATGAGGCTGATATGTTGTTCTGCCACACGACAACCCGACGAGCGTATTTGAACCTGCTGAAAAGCAAGGGTTTGGAACGATTCGCTCCGACAGTCATGCGTGGTGGTCACAAGGCTTTGACCTACAACGGCGGTACGGGAGACACGCAAATCTTTGCTGATAAAGATGCGGTTCACCGGACCATGTTTGTTTTGTCTCGCGCTGACCTTCGCATGTTCGAGGTTTCCCCGTTCAAGTGGGACTCCACTGGTGGTGATACCTGGAAGTGGGTTGCCAACGAGGACGCTGCAACGGCATTTGGTCGCACGTATTCCAACCTGGGCGTATTGGCTCGAAACGCACAAGCGCGTATCGACGACATCGCTGTTACCGGCATCGCCGTATAGTCTAGGAGACTGTCATGTCATTGGATTTTGTACAGGTCAAACGAACACTGGAAAGCCTGAACGCCCCCTTGGGGGCGGGCAAGGTGTTCTACGTTTGCCCAGAATCAGATAGTTGGTTCTCCGATTTGGTCGGCATCCAAAAGGTGTCGGGCCAGGTCGTGGGGACCATTCAACAGGGCGTCGATAGCTGCTTGAGTGGAAGGGGGGATACTGTTGTGGTGCTCCCCGGCACTTACACGTTCTCAGACGCTGCTCTCGCGGTAAACAAAAACAGTGTTACGATAATGGGCCTTCCGGGGCAGTTGGAACTAACCTACCTCGCCACCGGCCAGCAGGACGAAGCGGCGGGCGCAGTGACGGGGTTCAACACCATCAACGTAACCGGCGCTTATGTGACCATCTCGGGGCTCAGTGTGGCCAATGGGTGGCATAACGCTGGCACGCCGACCCGAGATGTAATTGCTGTGAGTGGGTCCGGGTTTACCATCAAGGATAGCCTCATCGCGTATGATACCCAAGAGGGCTCTGCGTTAAATGGGGTCACGTTAGCAGCCAATTACGGTAAGGTCCTAAATTGCCGTTTCGACAACTGCATTACGGGCGGCTCTGCCGTTTACTTAGATGTCAGCGGCGGTTCTTTGCGAAACCCGGTTGTTCAGGGGTGTCATTTCACTGGTGTCAACAACAACGACACAAACAACAACCTTGCATTTGCCGCAGCGGCATCGAGTGCCAATTCCATTTGGGGCCTGTTGATCAAGGGCAACGTCTTTGATCCATCGGGCACTGGTGGTGCTACTGGCACCGCTGGCGAGTGGTATGACCTGAACAACGGTGGTGGTGGTGATTACGAGGGGATGATTTGCGACAATCTCTTCGGCGTTGCTAGCATTGCTGCCGCCAATGAGCTTGGCGACTTGTCCGCAGTGATTCATTTCATTGGGAACAAGGGTCTAAACGGCCTGAGTACAGCGGTTCCATCGTAGTGCTTAGCCCGCGTCAATATGAGCGGTCCAAGCGTTTGCAAGTTGATGACAATTGGACGCGCACGATTCGTGAGTTGTACCCACCGGCTGAGAGGGCCAGTGTAGTAGTGGCCTTTGACCCGGTTTACCGGGGTGGCCGGTGGGTGCTCGCTTACGATACGAGCGATGTCACAGAAGCAGCGGGAGCGTTTGCCCAGGTTCGGTATCTGAAGGCGTTTTACGTCTGGCAGGGACCGGGGCAGACGTTCCTTCACCCATCTGCTGTTATTGCAGACTGGCTCCGAGACCATGATACCCATTCCGAGCACTATACTGGGGAGTGGGAAGACCGGATGTTCGGAGACGTCGACAAGGCAAAAGAGCAGGCCGAGAAAGCCTACTGGGACGAGATGACCTACGGGCTCAAGCAAGTCTACGACCGGCACGGTAAAGAGATCCGAGCCAGCCACGGGACGTTTTCACACCACAACGGCAGGGGTCCCAATAATGGGTCGAAATACTTCCTGCCCTCTAAGGCGTATGGGGGATGGAAGCAATGACATTTGCCGAGCTCAAGACATTGGCCAAGACCCTCGTAGATGAGAAGGGTTTATTCTGGTCAGATGACCAGATGAAGGCCCTGGCAAACACGGCAATGAGAACGGTGTTTCGCCAAATCGCTGGCTTCGATGCAACGCATTTTGCAGCCAAAACAACCATCACATACCCGGCAGACACAGAGTCTATCGACCTCACCGGAGCCTCCTATTTCAACATCACCCCATCGGTTTACAAAGTGCTCGCCGTGTCCAAGCTGAGTGAAGCTGCGGCGGTCACACCGACCAACCGGCCCGTCCATCTGGACAGAACGGACGCAGCGTCGCCCCTTGGCTATGGCGACAACTGGAACGACCCAAACAGCGAGGCCAGGGGAGTATCAGCCAGCCGGCGGTGGTTCCTCGACGCAAGCAACCTGTACCTGGTCCCCATCCCCGCAGAGGCGACCCCTCTTCTTATCCGGTGGGTGAATCAGCCGACCGACCTGGACGGGGCCAGCGACGTCGTGTTCGCAGGAAGGGCGTTTGAATACCACGATTTAGTAGCGACCACGTTAGCCCGACTAATGGTGGTCAAAGAGCGCCGGATGGCCGATGAAATTGTAGCCATAAGCGACTGGCTGCGAATGGAACTTCAACAAGCTGAACGCTCTCGCTCGCAGCACCCACAGGTGCGCTACGAAAGCCCATACTAGGAGACAAGATGCAAAACGGATTTCCCCTAGAAATTATCATTCGCCCAGCGGCGATGCCAATGCTGATGCACGCAAAGAAAGAGGGGCATGAAGACGAGCCGGAAGACAAAAAGAAAAAGGCCAAGGCCGCTCGAGCCCTTTCCAAACTGTTCGCCAAAAAAGAAGGAAAAGACTAATGCCCACCGTAGGAAAAGGAACAAAGATGGAAAGGCGCTTTCCATACACGATGGATGGCATCCAAGAGGCCGAGGAGTATGCCGAGCAAACCGGGCTTGAGGTTGACTACGAAGACGCTCCTGGCGAAGGGGCTCCTGCCCCAGTTGCCCTTGGCGCAGAGGCGCAAGGGTTTGATATGGGCAACCAATCAGGGGCGCCCCCATCTGGCTCTGCTGCCGCTCTTCGGCCAGCATACCGGCGCCCGACTAAGCTGCGGTGATATATCCGGTACGAGGGCCGTGGAAGGGCATTGAGGAGCGAGAGAGCTACCAGACAGACCAGCACTGCTCACTAGCCATCAATGTGGACTTCTCAAAGGGGTACATTGAGACCCGCGATGGGACTCGTGTAATCCTAGATGTCTCGGATGTTGCAAACTGGCCGTTTGCCTCTCACGCCCAAATTGCGGTTTTAGACCGTCCGGCAGGAGACCCATACATTCTAGTCGTGGGTCCATCCCAGTCTCGAAGCTGGAAAATCTATTGCAGCATTTTGAAGTTGGATGGGACGGTCCTTGCGAACGTTGACTTGACTACAAGCTTTGCGGAGCCAGCAGATCAACACTTCCAGTGCTCAATAAACCGGGTGATCCTCGTAAACCCCGACACCCTTTCGCCAAACTTTGTGGGCCTGATAACAACGCCCAACGGATGCCTTATATGGAACCCGCATGTGGACCCCACCACAGTGCGCCGCCCCGTGATGACTGGCGCGGGCAAAGACCCCATTCAAGAGCTCACAGACATCCCGTATTACTGGGTAACGGAACCACGGGGCCGCATTTGTGTGCAGCACTTCGGGCGCCTATGGTATGCGGGGTTCAACCGGCAAGAAGAAATCACGCTATCACAGGGACTTCCGGCAACACAAAACTACATGCCAGAGTCATGGATTGTGGGAGCCAAGAGGGACCATTTCACTATCGGCCCACACGTTATCACCTACTCGAACACCAACGACCCGTTGGGGATTGGAGCCCAGGGGATGTTCCGGCTTCCGAACACATCCGAACGAGTCACAGGGCTTCGCTCGTTCAAAGAAAACCTCATCATTTTCTCTGACAGGGCGATCTACGTCGCAGTCGGCAACCCCGAGACCGGGCAACCGATGGACGTCAACAAGGTCGTTGACGGCGTTGCCTGTGTCGCGCCACACGCCACCGAGGAAGCCGGGGGCGTGCTTTTGTTTGTTGCGGCGGAGGGCATTTGGGCCTTTGACGGATCCAGTGCCACGAAAATAAGCAGCCCGATTGACTCCATGTGGAACTCGCAGAAGTCCACAAACTCAACAGTGAAAACGGGGGAGGGCGACGCCCTTTCTAAATATGGCTACCCGTGGAGCATCTCAAAAAGAGAATCCAAATTTGCAACCTCGTGCCATATTCGGAGCAAGGGGCAAGTGTGGTTCTCTATCCCGACAAAAGGGAAGGGGGCCGATAGCCACCCGAATGTCCGCTCCCCAAACTGCACCATTGTTTTTGATTATGCGAATCAGGCGTTTTCAATATACGCGGATGGCGACAAGACCAACTGCGTCCCATTTATGTTTGATGGGACAACCTACACGGGTGACGATGGACTTGAGAGGGTCTTTCTTGTCAGGGGTGGCCTCCATAACGGAACCGACCTGAAGAATTCGGTCATTACCGAGTACGGAGGCTTCCCGGCAGACTACATTCTGTGGACAGGCTCGCCCCCCACAATGACCGCACACCCGTTCCTATTCGCGTGGGTTTCGGCAAGACACCTGAAGGAAAACGAAGAGACAATTTCCTTCCGACGAGTGCGCCTAAAACTGCTCGCGCAAACGAAGGGCACAACGCCAGCCAAATACTTCCTTGATGGGGAGGAATCCGCCTTCGACAAAAAACTCAACGGGGTCACAAACATCGATAGACAGCAAGCAACCGGAAGCATCATAATGCACCCAGATACAAGCGATGATTATTTCCTGGGAACAGGGGAGCTTGGCACGATGATCCTCGGGCAAAGAGACTGGTTTACATCGAGGATTGATCCGTCTTCTGTCGCATCCAAGTGGTGCCGATTCGGCGTCACGCAATGGTCAACGGTGGTTTTACCCCCCGAGGCACGAACGGTCTGCATCGAGTCCTATTCGCTGGAGGTGCCGGATGTCACAAGGGGTCTTCGATGATTAGCCGACCCAGAAACATGGGGCAGATTGCGGTGCAGCGAGAGTACACCACCGATCCGCTTGCAATGCTTCGGGTCTCGGACACGCTCAACCAGATTGCGCTGAAACTCGGGGACATCGGGACAGTGATCCGACCTGGGCAATCCATCGAAAGGGCAATTATCAACCTGGGCGACGACGGTGGGCGCATCTTACTATCAGAGGGCACCTACCCCATCGAGGCGTCAATAACGGTAGACAGGCCGAACGTGTCTATTGTGGCTATAAGCCCCCATAGAACGCTCATAAAGCGCACGATAACAACAGCACTCCCCCTTATAAGTGTAACAGCTGACTACGTGATGATTTCGGGGATCCGGTTCGATGACTCAAACGCAACAACCCCAGCCGCAGCGGTGCAACTGGGGGGCGACTACGCATCTGTATCGAACTGCCGGTTTGATGACTGCTTTCATGCTGTGCTCGTGACGGGCGACTGGTGTCGAGTATCAGACAACTTGATAATATCATCAGACAACTATGCAATCCACGCAACGGACGCATCGCGCCGAACCCAGATAACAGGCAATAGGATCGCCTCGGTCGCGGCCTACGCCGTGCGTGTCGATGGCTTAACGCCTGGCGCTGTTATTATCGGCAACGTGTTTGATGAGAGCAACTCCAATGGGACCGCATCCTATAGTGGTTCCGCCGTTGGTTCCGGTGGTGTTGTCCGAGGAGCAGCCGCAAGAGCGAGCACTGCCTCCAACCTGGCAAACACTTACGACGAATATTGAGGTAGAAAATGGCGACACTAGACCTGACAAAAGTATGGACCGCAGACGAGGTTCTCACCCATACCGACCTGAACGTCAACTTTACCGAGATTGAGACCTTTCTCAACGCTGCAAACCTCGACACTGACAACATCTCTACAAAGTATGCCACGACGTGCTACACGTTCACATATCCCGCGATGCCAGCCACCGCGAGCAAGACATACAACTTTACGATTAAGCTGCCAGCTGGCTCAAGCCCTGTTGGACAGCTAAAACCCAAGACGTTTAGCGTCTGGGCGCCAGTGACAGCCGGGACACTGACAGTGACGATTTTTGCTGGGGCAACGCCGGTTGTGACAACCGACATCACAAGCTCGTCGCTTTACAGCACCGAAAGTTTCTTGGTGACTGAAATAGCCCCCGCAAGCGAGTTGACCCTGCGCCTTGTCACGAGCGGCGCCCCATTCACCTTCACGGGCATTGATGTTGTTACAGTCACGCTTCACGCCCTCACCGAGATAAGGAGCTCGTAACAATGAATCCCTTTAAGCCAGCGATGGCCACGATGGCCGAGGAATTCCACAAAAGCCTGACACCGGAAGAGGCTGCGGCTAAAGTTCGCTCTAAGGAACCCACGGGCGGGGGCACCGCTGGGAAATGGGGTATGGCAGCAGGCGCGTTGCTGGGCCTGTTCGGGGGGCCACAGGCGGGGGCAATCGGCTCTTACGTTGGCAGTGCGCTCGGTAGCGCAATGGGGCCGAGCGAAGAGTTGGACGCAGCCATCGCAAAACAAAACGAAGAGAGACTTAAACAGGATCTATACGCAACGCAAGATCAAAGGCCATCCGGTCCACGGTTCCAATTCGGGCAAGGCTTCCAGCCTAGCGGGAAAGCATAATGGTAGCAAAAACACAAACACCTGTCTCACAGTTCAACTTGCCCAAGGGCGCCCCTTTCGTCCCAACGAAGGTTCCCAAGCTCCCGAAACCAACGGGGCAAAAGAGGCTTGAAACAACGCAGCAACCGCGCCAGGTTGGCGTCCAAACTCCCCTTGAGCGAGCAGCAGCCGTCAAGCAGGCGGCACCGGCTGGGCTCCCCACAGCAACGACGGCAGCCCCAACCGTCCCCGGCGTTGGGACGGTGGCAACGCAGCTTCCCTATGTTCCAAGCGCACCGGCCCCAGAGTTTGCGGCGATAGGGTATGGGGGCTCAGGGGGAGATGCCCCACCCCCGGAGGGGCAGACCATAACAGAGCCACCCGAGGACAAATACTACGAGGAGGCCAACGTCACAAAAGAGATGCTGGCGCCGCTCCTCGAGGAAAAGGGATATACCCTTGGCGAGCAAGATAACCTGGGGTCATACCCAATACTCGATGCAGACGGAAACATTGTTGGGTACTACTACAAGCACGAAACTGGCCCTTGGACTGTCGCATGGGAAGAGAGCGGGGGGAAGGTGGACAAGCCCCCAGACGCAGGGAAATATTCATATCAGGACTCTAGCGGGAATTGGGTTGACCCCACCGACACCGAGGCGCCTGGGTACAACCCCGCACTGGACCCGACGCACCCAGACTACAACCCGTACCTGAAAGATTATCAAACAGGCGCCAGCCTTTTCGAGACATCCGGCGATGAGGCGGTCCAGCAAAAGGCTGATGCAATGGACGCCGAGGCATCCATCGCCGCATCGGCAGCCAAACGGGCGGCACAGGCTCGCTACGGCGCGTCTGGTTTCGAGGGCTCAGCCCAGTACATGCAGGAGATGGGTTCGATTGACCAGCAGATTTGGGCGGCGAACCAAACAGCCAAGGCCGACCTGTATATGGAAAAATACAAGGCCGACCGAGAAGAGGATATTGAACTATTGCGCCAGCAAATGGAGTTTGCAACCGGTGAAGAAAAGGCGAAGCTCCAAACAGAGCTAACCCAGATGATGCTGGACCGGCAAAAAGAAGATGCCCTCCTCACGCAATTCTGGAACGCGCCGCAATCGCTGATGGACACATTTGGAGCAGAAGCATTCCACGAAACCGCTTTCGAGCAATTCCAGCTAGACATGGCAGCTGCGTTCAAAACTGGCGACGACGAAGAGGTCATGAAGGTCATGGCAAAGATCAAATACGCCGACAGCAAACTGTACTACGAAACCGAATGGGTGAATCCCAAGGACGTATGGTCCAAAGAGCAGTGGGCTGACCATTCCACTATCTTCATGGATAACGGATGGAACAATTACGGCGACATTGGCGCAGTTCGGCAATGGATGATTCAAAACGGCTATGACCCACAGTATGCAGCCGATCTAATCACGGCAATGAACCAAATGGGAACGTCCCAACAGGCTCAAACAGAATATCCTATTTGACTGAAAGGAGAATAACAAATGGCGGTGCAGATGCCGAGATTTACAAATGTTGGCGCGCAGATTAGAGCGAGGCGCAGGGAGTCCGACACCGCCCTGCAAGCCGCCCAGGCGCGGGCGGGTGGCGGCGAAAAACCATGGTATGAGAAATACCTCCTCGAACCAGCAACGAATATTGCCGCAAAAGTCGCTGTTGGCGCAATCGGGGAGGCCCTTTCGCCAGCGGCGGCAGCAGCCACGGCAGCGCAAAAGGCTGCAACGGCCTTAGCCACGCAAAAGACGTCGGCCATGGCCGACACGGCCTTGAAGGACAGATACGCCCAGTACACGCAGGGCTGGATGCGGCAAAACCCAGGCAAGACGTGGAGCTTCGCAACCCATGGGCACCTACTAGATCCAGACCTCAAAGCATGGGCCGCAAAACGCGAGCCCACGGCCCGGAGGTAGACCGTGGCCTATCCAGCGGATATTGAACAAGAGGAAAAAGTGGCCGAAGAAACCCTATCGTGGAGCGACAAGGAGCGGCGCCGGCAGCGGGAAATACCAAGTCCGCCCGTCCCGTTTCTGGAAGGGTACATCCGTAAAGGTGATCCGGGCGTTACAGTCGATCCACCCTCCCTTGAGAGAACGAGCGGGCTCAACCGACAACTGGTCGGGGCGGCGAGCCGGATTGCCCTCAAAATGAAGCAAACGAAAAAGGGAAGCAATGAGTGGAAAATTCTCGAGAAAATGTACCGGGATACCGAAAAAGCCTCTAACGATATGTTCCGGCTGGCGAGGGAACTAGGGAAGCGTCCTAGCGGCAGCGGTGCCACCCCAAGGGGGAGGCAGGTGGCGACTCAGGTTGTTGAGCGCTACGAGAAAAGCGGCGAGGTTGCGTCCGAAGACGAGATCCTGCAAATGAAGCGCGAAATTGAGGTTAGCCTTCTGGCGGGAAACGAAACGCAGAGAGGAGAGATCGAGACAAGGCTCGGCAAAAAGGAGGTCAAGAAGCTGGCGACCCTCCGCACCCAGGCCATCGAGGCCGATTCCAAGGCCAACGCCGCAGCCCTTGAGAAGACCGGCCAACCGCTGACGGATGAGGCGAGAGCAAATCCGCGAGCCAGCGGGCTCCCCTCATATGTAGTAATCGCAATGGAAACGGCTCGCCAAAGAACGGAAAAGTTCAACGCCGAGTTGGCGAAAGCTGCCACATTGAGTTTCCAAAGGCTCGCAGCTGGACACCGGAGCCTGAAGGGTCGGCGCGGCAAGGTAACAACCCTCACGCCGAGAGTCCCCCCAGAGGGCGAGCAACTAACAAGCGTCGAGCAACTGATACAGCAACCAGGCGAAAGGCGTGCGCGCCTTCCTGTTCGAGAACGCAAGCCAAAGTTTAAGGTGGGCGATAAGTCAACGCAGAGAATGCTCAACAGGATCAGCCGGTATTATAAAAAAGAAGGCATCCATATCGACATCAATCTCAGGGCCGGGAAACGCGGAAAGAAAGTTGGACCCACCCCCTTCTTCCAAGAAACGAGACCAACCGAGGCTCAAATACATGCGCTTTACTACGGTCTCTTTGGCAAGGGCAATGTCGCACCGACAGAGGAACAAGCCAGGGGACACAAAGCCGCGCTGGGCGACCTCAGAAAAACCTACGATACGTGGGTTAGGGAGGCGATGATGAGCCAAACAGGGTATAAGACAAAGGCTGAAATCAAGGGGCTCACCGCTACACAAAAAGAAGATCGGGCAAACAAAACACTGGACCGGAAACTTCATGTTATTGCCACAACCCATAAAAGCCGGCAAATAAGGGATTTGGCGAAGGCGCAGCAAGCCGAGCGGGAATTAAACGTACAACACAACCTACGCAACAAACCAAAGATTTATATTGATGAAAAACTCGGCCCATTGGGGGACATACACGAGTTGAAACGAATTGTAACCGGCACTCAGGTGGATGTCCCGTCGATGCCGGGGCCGGAGCCATTGAAGCCCGACAAGCCCCGTCGCCCAACCTCAGAGGCCCCGGACACAAAAGCCGATCGCCTTGCTGGCGAACTGCGCCAATTGACCAGGATGTCCACAGACCTAACCAGAAAGGCTTTCACCGAAACTGTCATGGGCAGGATGACCGAACTCAAGACACTAAACCCAACCCTTTATGAAGAGATGAGGGGAGTAATAAACAAATACAGGATGAACCTTCCCACCGAAGGGGGGGCGAAGTAAGTGCCCCCGCCAAGCCCAGGAACCACTGACCTAGAGTCAGCAGATCCATTCGGACCAGCAAAAACGTTGTCACCCGTAGAGCAGGTCGCAGCATGGACCGTTGGGCTACCAGCAGATGACCTAGAATCAGCAGATCCATTTGGGCCAGCGGAAGATCCGCTTACTCCAGTCGAGCAAGTGGCTGCGTCAACCGTTGGACTTGATCTGCGCGAGCGCGACCCGGTCGAGGAGGCCGAAGAGGCCGAAGAGGTCAGGAGGCTTTTTGCCCCTGACCTAGAATCAGCAGATCCATTTGGGCCAGCGAAAACGACCGACCTAGAATCAGCAGATCCATTTGGGATGGCAGGGCCAAGAAAACCCCTTACCTCGGCAGAGAGAACTGAGTTCCTGCAAAACTATCTCGCTTGGGGCGCATATACGGGCCGCGCTGTCCCCGTGTGGCACGATACCGGGGAAGTGAAGAAACGGTATGACCCCGTGGCCGACTCGTGGTCCATGACGTCGTGGGTGAGAAAGACCATCCAACTCCCCACCTCCCGGTTTACCCATCCTGCTGACCGCCCAGATCCGGCAGAGGGGGGCGTGCTGAGCGCGGACGAGATAATGCCCCCTACCGACGAGGAGAGGGCGGACCTTAAGGGGATGTGGGAGCGCGAAGAAATACCGGACAGGGTTTACTGGAACGAAATTCAGCGCATCGACCGAGACCTCCCAGAGTACAAGGGCATGGCTACCGGTGAGCTCGCACAAAAGAAGTTCGAATTCAAAGAACAACTGACGGTGGAAGGCGTGGCAGATGTTGGGACAGTGGATCCCATGTCTGGGAAACTGATGGCAACCCCGCCGATGTTCCACCCAAAGGCCGGGGCTGGGCCTGCGGCCCGCTTTGTCTATGGGGTCCCCCAAGGCCAGAGCCAGTTGAGATCCGAAGCCACAACCCTTGGCTACACCGAAGTAGAGGCATATAAAACAGTAGCCAACATCGCTGGAGTCGCTGAATTCTTGTGGACTACGCTTCCGATGCTCGGCCCGTTTGTCCAACCTGTGGCCCCCGGAGAAGAGAAGGAAGAGCGCCCCCCTGGAATGGGCCAATGGATGGACCCACACCGAACCGGGAGGGCTGGGTGGCTTTATAACGCACTGCGGTTCGGCCAGGAAACGGTGGCCGATACTCCGCTAGACTATGCCCTTGCGATCAAGGATGCGTGGGATGGCGGCACCTATGATGAATACTTTGCGGGCTCATCTGATGACCCCTCTGCGCCAAACTACAAGCCAGGTCTACACGACCTCGACTATGAAATCCGCGAGATAGAGGCGACTGAAGACAGGCCCATCGAGCAAACGGAACGGCTCGGCATTCTCAAAACGCAGTACGCCGACCTCAAAGACCTTCGGGATGCAAAACTAAGGACAACAAAGCTCTGGAGAAACGTCACAGACCGGATGGGACAAAACATAGAGATGTTCAACCAGCACGCTCGCGTGCGGAAGCCAGAAGATGAGTCCGAGATTAGCGACGTAGGGGAATCGTTCGGCATGAATCTAGCCGCAGATGTGGGCGCCATTGTCTCCATCATCCCGCACCTTCTGGGAATGGCTGTACAGAGCATCGAATGGATTGGAGACCCGAGACACGCCAGCGAGAAATGGGCCACCGCCGCACTAAATGTGGGCTCTTTCGGGCACGGCGTTGGCTACCATTTCTACACCTATGTCGACGACCCCAGCGACGAAAGGGGCCTTGAGCTTCGCGGAATACCCAAGACTGCTTGGAGCAAATTTATCCGCGAGCCATTGATGGTTGCGCTCGATGTTTCGCTCGTGGGCTCGATCCTGAAAGGCGCCCTGGCCGCTGGCGGAAGAATGTCTGCTACGTCTGCAACCAGAACGGCGCTAAACATGGTTGTGCCGGCAACGCTTCGGAAGTATGGACCCAAGGAGGTTGCCGAGCACGCCCGCATCGTTTCGGAGCTTGTAATTGAGTATAACGCAAAGCGCATCAACGGCTCCACGCTTGACGCACTCATGGAAGCGAGCGCCGTGAGAACAAAGGACGCCGTGTTTGCTCGCATGGAGCAGATGGTCAAAGAGGGAGCGTTGACCAAGGCCGAGTTCAACTCCGCGACAGCGAAACTTAGCGGCGAAATGGCCGGGGTCACTCCATTCGAGGTCATAATCGAGAAGGCGCCGGAGGCGGGTGTTGCGAGACGGCTTGCCGAGCTGGAAGAATCCCTGCCGAGCGCAGAGGTGGTACTCTCCAGAGCGGAAGATGCGGCGAAGGTGAGCGCAGCCGAGTTGATTGCTCTCGCACAAGAGGCGGGCGATCTTGCGAGCGTGGCAAAGGCAGACGCCTACATGGCTGACATTCTGAAAACTGGTGGCCGGATGGACGAGACCCGCCAATTGTTCGGAGACGCCGCCCTCGAACTCACCCAGGCCGTTACAAGCCCCAAGATAGTCGCTGCCTTCCAAACGGCTCTCGACATCATCGACCCCACCGCCGGGGTTCGGATGGCAACCGGGATGAAAGGCACCGAGATGCTTGGGATCCTGAAAGAGCGCATCAGGGCCAGGAAACTGGCGCCAGAAAGACCAAGAGAACATCGCGCCGTGCTCAAACTATTCCGAGCACCCAAACGCACGACTGGCGTTTTAGAGGCTGACCTCGCCCGAAGGGGCAGGTGGGGAGAGGTTGTAAAGACCGCCAGACTGGGGGTTGAGGCCGCACAGGCCGAGCTAAAGACGGCCCTTGGGCTCAAAGACAAAGCGGCGATAAAGACGGCAAGAACCCGACTAAAGAAAGCCAAGTCGGATCTAAGGGTCGCAAACAAACGGGGCGCCAAGGCGGCAACAGGAGCCCAGCAAATCGCAGCAGGCTACTCGACACTAGAAAAGCTCCTCAAAGACATCGGGTTCGAGCGGGTTGTTCTCAACGGTAAGAAGATTGGGAAGGCGGGGCCGACCACAAGGCAACTCAACAAAGCCCAGCAAATCGCTGACGACTTGAGGGGGGTCGAACGCTCTGGCAACAAATACCCACAGAGAGTGCAGGCATACATGGACCGCGCAGCGGCTGATGTGGCCGTCACAGACGCGGTTCTTGCTGCGCGCAGGGACATGGCAAACATATACACCGACATCGCATCGGCCAATGCAGGGATTCGAATGCGAAGCCGGGTTGGGGTCTCAAGGGGCCTTCCAGGCGCAAGTAAAAACGCAGCACTATGGTCCATCAGATTCAACAAAGCAGCGGCATTTATTGATAAGCACTGGGGGAAGGTAAACCCGCTATGGGGCATCCCCAAGACGGTCAACTGGTTTATAGGTCAAGCCCTGAAAGGAGAGCGGCCAGGTAGCGCCCTTTGGCGGTATTGGTACCACACCCAGGACTCTCGATTGCTCGAGGCCGTGACGGTGCTGCGGCGGGAGGCAGCTGGAGCGACGGATGCGTTTGGAGTGTCCCTATCAAATAGGGTGCGGCAGATTGTTGCAGAGCTTGGCGACGACTCCGCTGCCTACATCCACCTACATGAAATGCTGCAATTCCAAAGAGAGCACATTGTATCGAAGTTCATTCGCAACCCAGATGCCGTATACGGCGAAACCGCCAACACCATGTACCCCTACGGCCAGCGCTTCACGCTAAAGGAGGGGATTGAGCTCACCCCAGAAATACAACGGCAACTCAATAACGCGAACAAGTACAGCGATCTGATTGACTACTCGAAGTACATCACCACCCGTGGAAAAGAGGCTGGCGCATTTTACGGAACAGAAGGGCTGATGGAGGTCTACTACCCAGAGGTCTACAAAGACATGGCCGGCAAGATAGAAGACTTGGCGAGAGAGGCCGAAGGCTCGGTCTATGCCGCCGCCCTCAAAAGAAACACCAGAAGACAGCGGCTTGAGAAAAAGTTCGATAAAATCGACAAGAGAGAGCGCGATGGGTTGATCACAAAAGAGCAGGCGGCTGCCGAAAGGATGGCTGAGTCAGAACTTTCCCTGGACAAGGCGGAAAAGGGATTTGACGCGACGGGCCGGCGCCTGTCCACCGACTTCAACGAAACGCTGATGGAGAGCTTCCCCAAGACCATCAAAGAGTTTGAAGAAATCAACATGCACGCCCAGATGCAGCGAGACCCCAACATCGTAAAGGCGTTCGATAATATCGACACAGGCACAGCGGGTATGCCGAAAGAGTTGTTTGATAAACTCGACACGCCGCAGAGCGGCACAAAGTTCAGAGATGCCGCCCTCGAACGATACAACGACGGCCTCCAGACGGTATGGGGAGAGAGGGGCTGGATCCAGATTGGACCCGATGTCGGGAAGTTGGTGAAGCTCGACTGGGGCCATCCCCTCCACAACCCAGCGGACCCGGGAAAGCTGGTACCAAGAATACAAAAACTCTACCCAGACGCGACCAAGGGGGCGGCGAAAACACCCACCGAGATATGGCGAGCCCCTGGTGACGGCTGGTGGATCCCCGGCAAGATACCGGGCGCCCCTCGCAAGCTGGTCGCTATTGAAAATCCCTATGCCGGCCACCTGGTAAAGCAACGGCTCGGCAAATACGGGCCGTTGGATGGGATGCTCCAGGCCGACGTCGCCTACGACATGCTCTATTCGCAGCACTTCATGAAGTCCTACCAGGGGATGTGGGGGACCGGGCTCGGCATCTGGAAGGCTGGCAAGACCATCCTCGCCACAGGCACGCAC
>Ga0310121_10000606_pt1 | contig 38931 bp, 37 predicted proteins | sample CB27_Tmax_986_MG_FD_203504 | JGI IMG/M metagenome (GOLD analysis project Ga0310121, IMG submission 203504) | Marine microbial communities from Western Arctic Ocean, Canada - CB27_Tmax_986 | ecosystem: Environmental > Aquatic > Marine > Oceanic | place: Canada: Western Arctic Ocean | collected...
AGCAGGGTGGTCAGCCCGAGTGCGATGCCCGCTCTCTCGGTTGTCATCTCGGTCCTCCGCAGTGCGGGGGCATCAGCGCCGCCAGGTCCATTCCTCGGATCGGTACCGCTCCTCGAGCTCCCGCTCGGACGCGCAGGGGAGCGGATCCTCCACCACCGGAGCATCGAATGCCGCGAGCAGCGCTCCCTCCAGCTCCCCAGCCGCGGGGGGGCGGCCGAGGAGGGAGCACAGAGTCGCGGGCGCAGGCCCGCTCCCGGGCACACCGAGCTCCCCCAATAGCCCTTGGTCGTCCTCGATCAGGATGGAGCCGTGCTGAAGCAGGCCGCCATCGATCCGGACCTGCGCGCTGCCCACGAGCTTGCACCCGCCCGCGACGACCTCGCCCGGAGCGGCGCTCCGGAAGCAGGCTCCGGCGTCCGGCGGCCCGACGCTTCGCGCCGCAGGGGCAATCTCCGCGGGCACCCCCAGCGAGGCCAGGGCGAGAGCAAGGCGCGTGTTGATCCAGTGGTACACGGTGCGCGCGCCCAAGGTCGCGGAAGGGGTCGCGGGAAGCCTCGCGGGAAGCGCGACCGCATAGGTGAGCTCGCGCCAATGGAGCACAGCGCGGCCGCCTGTCGGGCGGCGCACGATCCCGACGCCGAGCGCCCGGGCGCGCGTCGCGTCGTAGCGCCCGCGGGCGGGCTCGTTGCGTCCGAGCGAGAGGGTAGGGACGTCCCAACGGTAGAGGCGGAGCGCCGCGCGCCCCGCCGCCAGGCCCAAGGCGAGCGCGTGGTCGCGGGCCATGTTGAGGGGTCCGGGGAGCGGACCATCAACCCGTGCACTCCAGCGCAGCGCGGGCGCTACCGCGGCGCGGTCTCCTCCTCACGGTCGTAGAACTCGACCGGAGGGCAGGCGCACATCAAGTTGCGGTCGCCGTACGCGTTGTTCACGCGCCCGACCGCTGGCCAGAACTTGTGCTCGCGCGTCCAGGGGGCCGGAAAGACGGCTTGCTCGCGCCCGTACTTTCGCTCCCAGCGCTCACCCGTCACAACCGCGGCGGTGTGCGGCGCGTGCTTGAGCGGGTTGTCCTCGCGGTCGAGCAGCCCCAGCTCGACCTGCTGGATCTCCGCACGGATCGAGACGAGCGCGTCGCAGAAGCGGTCCAGCTCGGCCTTGGCCTCGCTCTCCGTGGGCTCGATCATGAGCGTGCCCGCGACCGGAAACGAAACCGTGGGCGCGTGGAAGCCGTAGTCTATCAAGCGTTTGGCGACGTCCTCCTCGGTGATTCCGGTCGCGCACTTGAGCGGGCGCAGGTCGAGGATGAACTCGTGCGCGACCCGGCCGCTGGGGCCCCGGTAGAGCACGTCGTAGTGGCTTTCCAGCCGCTTGGCCATGTAGTTCGCGCTGAGCAGCGCCACCTCGGTGGCCTGCCGCACCCCCGCGCGGCCCAGCAGCGCGATGTAGGCCCAGGAGATGAGCAGGATGCTCGCGCTCCCCCAAGGAGCCGCGGACACCGCGCCGATCGCCTTCTCTCCCCCTACCGGCACGACCGGATGACCCGGGAGGAAGGGCGCGAGCGCGGCGCTCACGCAGATCGGACCCATGCCGGGGCCGCCCCCGCCATGCGGGATCGCGAACGTCTTGTGCAGGTTGATGTGAACGACGTCCGCGCCGTAGTCGCCGGGGCGGCAGAGCCCCACCTGGGCGTTCAGGTTGGCGCCGTCCAGGTATACGAGCCCACCGTGGCGGTGCACCACCTCGCACACGTCCCGGATGTGCTGCTCGAAGACGCCGTGCGTGGACGGATAGGTGACCATGATCGCGCCCAGCCGCTCCGTATGCTCCGCGGCGCGCGCCTCGAGATCGGCCAGATCGATCGAGCCGTTGGCGTCCACCTTGACCACCACGACGCACATCCCCGCCATCACCGCGCTCGCCGGGTTGGTCCCGTGCGCCGAGGACGGGATCAGGCACACGTCGCGGTGGCCCTCGCCCCGGTCCTCGTGGTACGCACGGATCACGAGCAACCCCGCGTACTCTCCCTGGGCTCCCGAGTTGGGCTGGAGCGAGACCGCCGGCAACCCGCTGATCTCCGCGAGCCACCCCGACAGCTCGCGGGTGACCGCGGCGTAACCCTCCGCCTGCTCCGCCGGCGCGAACGGGTGCAAGTGGGCCCACTCCGGCCAGGTGATCGACTCCATCTCGGCGGTCGCGTTCAGCTTCATGGTGCACGAGCCGAGCGGGATCATGCTCGTGTTGAGCGCGAGATCCCTGGACTCGAGCCGGTGCAGGTAGCGGAGCATCTCGGTCTCGGAGTGGTGGGTGCGGAAGACCGGGTGCTCCAGGTAGCCGCTCGTGCGCTCGAGCCCGGGCGGGAGCGCCGTCCCCTCGAGCCGCGCCGCCAGCGCCCGCGCATCCGGACGCTCGACCCCGAAGGCCGCGAGCAGGTCGTTTAGGTCCTCCGGCCCCACCGTCTCGTCCAGCGCGATGCCGACCGTGCCATCGCCGAAGTCGCGCAGATTGATCCTCCGCTGGCGGGCCGCGGCGAGCACGGCCTCCGCGCTCCGTCCAGCCGGCTCCACGCGCAGCGTGTCGAAGAAGTGGCGGTGGACGACGCGGTGTCCCGCGCGCTCCAAGCCGGCCGCGAGCGTGACGGCGAGCGCGTGCACGCGGCGCGCGATCCGGCGCAGCCCCTCCGGTCCGTGATAGACCGCGTACATCGCCGCCATCACCGCCAGCAGTACCTGCGCGGTGCAGATGTTGGAAGTGGCCCTCTCGCGCCGGATGTGCTGCTCGCGCGTCTGGAGCGCCATGCGGAGCGCGCGGTTCCCCTGGGCGTCGATCGAGACGCCGATGATGCGCCCGGGAATGCGCCGCTTGAACTCCTCCCGGGCGGCGAGGAAGGCCGCGTGCGGCCCCCCGAACCCCATCGGGACACCGAAGCGCTGCGCGCTGCCGACCACCACGTCCGCCCCCCACTCGCCCGGCGGAGTGACCAGCGCGAGCCCGAGCAGGTCAGTCGCGACGGCGACCCTCACGCCGCCGGCGTGCGCGCGCTCGGCGAGGGGCCGGAAGTCGCGCACCGCTCCGTCGCTCGCCGGATACTGCACCAGACAGCCGAAGGCATCCGCGAAATCGAACGCATCGGGATCGGCGACGACCACGCGAACCCCCTGATGGCCCGCGCGGGTGCGTACGACGGCGATGGTCTGCGGATGGCAATCGGAGGCGACCAGGAAGCTGTCGCGGCCGGCCGGGGCGTCGGCGTGCAGGAGCGTCATCGCCTCGGCCGCAGCGGTCGCCTCGTCGAGCAGCGAGGCGTTCGCAATCGCGAGGCCTGTCAGGTCGATCACCGCGGTCTGGAACGCCAGCAGCGCCTCGAGCCGCCCCTGTGCGATCTCGGCCTGATACGGTGTGTACTGGGTGTACCAGCCAGGATTCTCGAGCACGTTCCGCCGGATCACGCCGGGCACGATCGTGCCGTGATAGCCCATCCCGAGGTAGGAGCGGAAGACCTGGTTCCTGGCCGCGAGGGCACGTAGCCGATCGTGCAGCTCGCGCTCGCTCACCGCCTCGGGGAGCCTGAGTTCGCCCCCGAGGCGGATCGAGGCCGGCACCGTGACGTCGACGAGCTGTTCCAGGGAATCGAGCTCGAGCGCGTCCAGCATCGCCTGGATCTCGTCTTCGTCGGGACCGACGTGCCGCTCCTGGAAGCGGCGGTCGGGATCGATGGACAGCGCCATGCCTCGTGCTTCAACCCTCTCCGACATGGGCGGCGTAGGCCGCTCCGTCGAGTAGGCAGGAAAGCGCGTCCTGGTCGAGGACCTTGAGCCGGATCATCCAACCGGCGCCGTACGGATCCGAATTCACGAGCGACGGATCGTCCACCAGCGCCGCGTTCACCTCCACGACCTCCCCCCGCGCGGGACAGTGCAGGTCGCTCACCGCCTTGACCGCCTCGATGGTGCCGAAGGGCTCCATCGCATCGAACGTGGCGCCGGGCTCGGGCAGCTCGACGAAGACCACGTCGCCCACCTCGCCCTGCGCGTAATCGGTGATCCCCACCTGATAGACCCCCGCATCGCCGGTCTTCTTCAGGTACTCGTGCTCCCTCGTGTACATCAGATCCTGCGGGATCTCCGACATCGCCCTCACCAGTGATGGGCCCGCTGCCACGGATCCTGTGACGGTAACCGTGACAGTAGGTGTGACAATCAGTCGCAAAAGATAGAAGGAGGATCGCCCGGGAGCACGGGGGGCGGCGCTCCGCCGCCCGCAGCCGCGCCCCTCTGGTAGTGGCCTCCGAGTTCCCGCCCGCCCCGGCCCGCCCCTAGATTCAAGGAACCGCTCGCCCCGCGCGCCCGATCCCAGCTCCCGGACTCCCGATGGCCGACAGCGTACTCGCCGACGCCCGCCCAGCGCTCACCACGCTGTCCGAGGAGGAACTGATGTTCCGCGAGGTGGTACGTGACTTCGCCGTCTCCGAGGTCGCCCCGCGGGTGCATGCGATGGACGAAGCGCAGCAGATCGATCCGGAGCTGATCCCGAAGCTCTTCGAGCTCGGGGTGATGGGCATCGAGATTCCCGAGGTGCAGGGCGGGGCAGAATCGAACTTCATCACCTCGGTCCTGGTCGTGGAGGAGCTGTCCCGGATCGATCCGTCGATCGGCGTGCTCGTGGACGTGCAGAACACGCTCGTGATCAACGCGCTGCTCCGCTGAGGCTCCGCGGACCTCAGGGCGAGAACCTTGCCGCGTCTCGCGGCCGACACGATGGGCGCATACGCGCTCTCCGAGGCGGGGAGCGGCTCTGACGCCTTTGCGCTCTCCTGCCGGGCGACCGCAGACGGCTCCGACTGGGTGCTGAATGGCCAGAAGATGTGGATCACCAACGCCCAGGAGGCCGGGCTCTACATCGTGTTCGCGACGGTGGATCCGTCGCAGGGGTACCGGGGGATCACGGCGTTCGTGGTGGAGCGCGACGCACCGGGATTCAGCGTCGGCAAGAGAGAGGACAAGCTCGGGCTCCGCGCCTCCTCCACCGGTGAGCTGGTGCTCCAAGAGGTGCGCGTGCCAGGTGGCGATGTGCTCGGGGAGGTGGGCAAGGGCTACAAGGTCGCCATCGAGACGCTCAACGAGGGGCGGATCGGCATCGGCGCTCAGATGCTGGGGCTCGCCCAGGGAGCGCTCGACCACGCGCTCGCCTACATCCAGGAGCGCAGGCAATTCGGCCGGCCCATCGGCGCCTTCCAGGGGGTGCAGTTCCAGGTGGCGGAGCTCGCCACCCAGGTGGAGGCCGTCCGCCTGATGGTGTACAACGCGGCCCGCCTCAAGGACGCCGGCCAGCCTTTTCTGGTTCCGGCTGCGATGGCCAAGCTGTACTCGTCCGAGGTGGCGCAGTCCGTCTCCTCGCACTGCATCGATCTGTTCGGCGGCTACGGGTTCACCCAGGAGTATCCGGTGGAAAAGCTCTATCGCGACGCCAAGATCGGGACGATCTACGAGGGGACGTCCAACATGCAGAAGCAGACGATCGCCAAGGCCCTCATGAGGGGATGAGATGAAGAACCGATTCGGATTCGGTGGAGGCGCGCACGCCTCCTATGCCCTCGTGATCGGGGGGATGGGGTTCGGCGAGATCCTGCTCATCGCGGGCGTCCTGATCTTCTTCTTCGGCGCCAAGCGGATTCCTGAGATCGCCAAGGGGATCGGCGGAGGGATCAAGAGCTTCAAGGCCGAGCTGAAGGACGGAGCGGAGGACCCGGATCGCGACCGCCGGCTGCTGCCGGAGGACCGCGATGCCCCGCGGGACTGAGACGGGCCCCTCTCGTCCGAGCGGACGCAGGGATCCCACCCGCCCCCGCAGCGCCCACTCCGGACGCCCACGCGCACCGACGCAGGACGCGCAGGCGCTCGCCAACCTGGTCATCGTTCTCGACGAGCCCCAGGACGTCGTCAACGTCGCGGCTGTCATTCGCGGGATGATGAACATGGGGCTCTCCCGCCTCCGGCTCGTCCGCCCGCACGACTTCGACCCCTATCGCGTCGAGGGAATCGCGCACCGGAGCGCGCAGGTGGTTGGTACCACCGCGCTGCACGACAGCCTCGAGAGCGCGGTCGCCGACGCCGTGTTCGTGGTGGGCACCTCGGCACGCCCGCGCACCGCCAACCGGAACTACGCCCACCCCCGCGATGCGGCGCCCGCACTGATCGAGCGCGCGCGGAGCGGGACCGTCTGCGTGCTCTTCGGGCGCGAGGACCGGGGGCTCACCAACCAGGCGCTCGATCGCTGCCACACCATCCTCACGATTCCGACCGATCCCGGGTATTGGAGCCTCAACCTGGCCCAGGCGTTCCTGCTGGTCGCCTACGAGCTCTTCCTCACGGCCGGCGGCGGGGCGGGCGAGTTGCCGCGCGGCCGCCGAGCCACCGCGCCCGCCACCCGGGCCGATCTGGAGAGCATGTACGCGGCCCTGGAGGACGGGCTCGGCCGGATCGAGTTCTTCAAAGGCACCCGGCGGCCGGAGGCGGTGCTCCGCACCCTACGGACCGTGCTCGGCCGGACCGATCTCGACGCCCGGGAGGCCCGGCTCGTCCGGGCGATCGGCTTCGAGATCGGCCATTACCTGGATCGGATCGGGGGCGATGACTGAACGACGGACCGCGGCCGGAGCGGCTGCCATGCACGACGAGGTGGCCGAGCTGCTCGCGGCGGCGGTGGAGTGGGGACGGGAGGCGGGCGAGTTGACGATGCGCTACTACGGGCACCGGTTGCAGTTCGAGGACAAGCTGGACGGGACGCCGGTCACGGTCGCCGACCGAGGCTCCGAGAAGCTTCTGCGGGAGCGGATCGCGGCCCGCTTCCCCGACCACGCGGTGCTGGGCGAGGAGTACGGCGAGTCGAATCCGGGCGCGCGCGTGCGGTGGGTGCTCGATCCCGTCGACGCGACCCGCGCGTTCGCGCGCGGCGTGCCGATCTTCGGGGTCCTGATCGGGATCGAGGTCGCAGGGGAGCCGGTGGTGGGGGTCGCCAACTTCCCCGCTCTCGGCGAGCTGGTCGCCGGCGGTCGCGGACACGGCTGCTGGTGGAACGGGGAGCGCGCTCGCGTCTCCGACACTGATCGTATCGAGGACTCGCTGGTGCTCACCACGGACGTGGAGCGCGTGCTCAAGCGTCCGGAGGGAATGGGCTATCGCAGGCTCCAGGTGCGCGCGCTTTTCGCGCGCACCTGGGGAGACTGCTACGGACACTGCCTGGTCGCCACCGGGCGCGCTGAGGTCATGGTGGACCCGGTCATGGCGTCGTGGGACGCCGGCCCCTTCCCAGTCATACTCACCGAGGCGGGGGGACGGTTCACGTCGATCACGGGCGAGTTCACCATGCACGGTACGTCGGGCGTTTCGACCAACGGCCGCCTGCATGAGGAGGTGCTGAGGGAGCTCGCCGCGGGCTGATGCGCCCACCGGCTGGTCCCGCCCGCGTCAGTTGGTCCAGCGGCGCGGACGGTGGGCCCGGATCAGATGGTCCTGGAAGGCGCCGCCCGCGCGCCGGAGCGAGGCGTGGGCCAGCTCTAGCCTTCCCTCCCCGAGCAGCTCCAGGCTCGCCCGCACCTTCTCGCGTACTTCCCGGGGCACGTTGAAGTCGGAGGGGCCCAGCTCGAGCAGCTCTAACGCCTCCAGCGCCTCGCGCGCCTGCTCGATGCACTCCTCGCGATCGTCGCGCCCAGCGCGTTGGCGAGTGCGAAGGCGGCAGCGGAGAGCTCCTGCGAGAGCAGCCTGGCCTGCGGGTCGGGAGGCGTCGGTACGCCGCGGCCCGCACCCGGCCTCAGGCCGCGGCCGCGATCGGCCCGCGCGCTTCGCCGTGCTCCCGGCCGCGCACGTCCCGGAAGCGGATCAGCCGAACGGCATCCTCGTCCCAGAGGCTAAGCGTGGCCAGGCGCAGTCCGTCCTTCAGGGTAATACGGGTGACTCGGTGCAGCTCCGGGTGTGCGTCGATCACCTCCTGCAGCCGGTAGTTGGGGATGCGACTGCTTAGGTGATGGACGTGGTGGAGCCCGATGTTCGCGGTCAGCCACTGGAGGGGCCGGGGAAGCACGAGATGGGAGCTGCCCTCGAGCGCGGCGTCGAAGAAGTCCCAAGTCTCCCGACGGTGCCAGTACGTCTCCTCGAACTGGTGCTGCACGTAGAAGAGCCACACCCCGATCGAGCACGTCACGAGGGTCAGCGGGAGCTGCACGAGCAGGAAGCGTTGGAGGCCGATGGTGAGCGCCATCGCCACTGTGATCGCGACCAGTGCCAGGTTCGTGCGCCACACGCTGCGCCACGCCTCCCGCCACTCGCGCGGGATGTCCCACGGGAAGCGGTGCTTGATCAAGAAGTGGAACGCAGGACCGATCAGGAAGAGCACCAGAGGATGCCGGTACAGACGGTAGGCCAGCCGGCTCCGCCGCGAGAGCGCCAGATACTCGCGCACCGTAAGCGTGTCGATGTCCCCAAACCCGCGGAAGTCCAGGTTGCCGGCGTGCGCGTGATGGTACGCGTGGGTCTTCCGCCAGTACTGGTACGGCACCAGCGTGAGCACGCCGATGCAGGAGCCAACCGCGTCGCGCGCGGCGCGGCTCCGGAAGAACGAGCCGTGCCCGCAGTCGTGCTGGATCATGAAGAGCCGCATCAGGAAAGCGGCGGTGGGCAGCGCGAGCAGGAGGGTGAGCCAGTAGCCCACCTCGAGGCTCCAGAGCATCACATACCAGAGCGCGAAGAAGGGAAGCGCCGACGTGAGGAGCTGGATGACGCTGCGCCGTAGATCCGCGCCCCAGTACGGCTGGAGCACGTGGCGGAAGTGGTCCGCCCGCGCGCGGTCGGGGACTCGTTGGGTCAAGGCGTGGGGTTTTCTCGGGAGAACGGCCTGGATGAGCACTGTCCGGGCCCAGACAGTGCAGGCAAGATCGCGGCCCAGGGGTCTGCCGCCAACCCCAAAACCGTTATCGCGCTTCATTTTCCGGAAGCAGGGGCGCACTCCCCGGCCCCACCCATCTCCTCAACCCCGAATTCCGCCTGTTCCGGCGCGACCGCTGTGGGTCTCGACGTGGTGCGCCCGGCCCAGGATCCGCTCCGACTCGGATAACTCCATCGGCACGGGCGGCTGCCAGAGCTGGATCGCCGGAAACGTGGCCAGCGCCCAGCGCACGCTGACAAGCATGAGCCCCGCGAACAGGCACGCGATCAGCGGATGCCAGATCGGGAAGATCGAATCACCCTCGCGGTAGAGCGACGGCGCGACCAGCATCCACCGCTCGAACCAGAGGCCCAGGAGGATCACCCCGCAGAAGAGCGAGAGCGTGCGCGGATTCAGCTTGGGCTGCCTGCCGAGGAGCCCCGCGAACGGGACGACGAAGCAGAGCACGATCGTTAGTGCGGAAAGGCTGCCCCACGGGGCGCCCACCCGGTGGACGATCCAGGCTTGCTCCCACGGCAGCTTGCCGTACCAGATCACCAGGTACTGCGACCAGAACAGATACGTCCAGAAGACGCAGAACCCGAATGCCAGCTTGCCCAGGTCGTGGCGCTGCTGGAGCCCGATCGAGGTACGGAAGTCGGGGTGCAGCGGGATCAGTAGGCTCGCGACCACCGCTGTCGCCGCGATCCCTCCCCAGAACGCGCCCATGAAAAACCAGCCCCCGAAGAGCGTGCTGTACCAGTGTGGCTCAAGTGACATCGCCCAGTCGATCACGAACATGCTCATCACGACCGCGTACACGAGCACGAAGACAGGACCGATGGTCTGGAGCCGGTGCCAGCTCCGCACTTCCTCCGCTTCCTGGCCGCGCCACGCCGCGGTCAGCTGGTCGCGCCAGCGCTTGCGTCCTGCATCGCCACCCGCGGCCGCGCGCGTCATGTCCAGGTCCGGACGCACTGCGAGATACGCGACGTAGAGCGCGAGCCCGAAGAGCACGGCGGCGCCGACCAGGTTCCGCACGACCAGGAACGGGACGTTCAGGTAGGCCTGCTTCGCCTGGAGGATCGGGTCCGTCGCCATCTCTTCGATCCAGGGAAAGTAGTCCTCCCTGAGTCCCAGCATCGGGAGCAGGGTGAGGAAGGCGAAGGGTAGGTAGGCCGCGAAGGCAAGGCTGATCCTGCGGACCGACCAGTTCCACTGCGCCTTCACGATCGTGGTGGCAACCGCGAACGCCACGGCGCCGATCGCGACGCTCGTGAAGAACAGCCAGTTGGCAACCCAGCTGATCCAGGCGGTGTGTGCGTCGGTGACGAGCGCGGCCACGAACGCGAGCACACCGACCCCGATCAGCCCGAGGGCCAGCCGGTTCCCCCGCTGCGAGCGCTCGAGAAAGCGGACCGGGATCTCCGGGGGGATGTGGATGAGCGCCATGGTCAGTTCTGTCCCCCCAGGGTCTCCGCTGTGCCGGGCGCGCCGGGCTGGGCGCCCTCTGCCGGCGCGGGGACGCGCCCCTGGAGCTGCCGGATGTAGTTCACGACGTGCCAGCGGTCGTAGTGCGCGATCTGATGCCCATACGCCGGCATGATCCCTCGTCCGACGGCGATCATCCCATAGATGTAGCCGTCGGTCCGGAGCAGCGCCCCGCCGCTCGCGAGCGGGAACGCGACCATGGCCGGCAGCTTTGGAAGGATTGCGGCCTCGGCCGGATTCCCCTGCGGACCGTGGCAGATCGCGCACATCCGCTCGTACACGACCCGCCCTCGCTCGAGCGATTCCGCCGTCTCGGGCACCGGATTGATCATCTCGTTCACCGGCCCGCCGGCGGCGATCGACTGCGCCATGATCGCAAGCGAGAGCTCCGGGACGTCCTCCTCGTGTCCCTCGGCCTGGCCGAGGTTCACCTGTCCCGCTGCCGCGGGGTGATTGCCCGAAGCGAAGGAGACCGCCCCCGCCGGCGGCAGGCGCGGATTCTCGTAAGGATCGAACGAGACCTGGTCCTGCATGCTCCGCCCAAAGATCGCCTGGATCGCATTGTCCATCGGGATGCAGGCCGAGCTCGTCAGCGCGAGCACCGCCGCCAGCGCTGCCGACCGGGAGAGGCGCGCGTCACGCGACATGGGCACCCTCGCGATCCTCGGTGATCTGGACCGGCTCGTGCCGCTCGAGGATGCGCCACGCGTCGTCCAGCCTGGCGCCGGACGCGGGCACATAAAGCCCGAAGCGGCCGGCCATGAACTCGGGATCGTAGACGATCATCGGCTTAACGTAGGGTAGCCGGCTGAGGATGAAGAGCCCGATCAGCGTCGAGAGCGCGCCGAACAGGATGGTCAGCTCGAACGCGATCACGACCGAGGTCGGGATCGACACGATGGGCATGCCGCCCGTCACGAGCGGCCAGTCCATCGCGGACCAAGTGGTGAAGGCGAACCCCGTCGCGGCTCCGGTGAGGCCGCCCACTAGGGTCCACACGCGCACCGGGCTCGGCCCGTGGCCGAGCGCCTCCTCGATGTGATGGTCCGGGTAAGGCATGTAGGCACGCAGGCTCTTGTAGCCGGCCTTCCTGAGCTCGTGGATCGCATCCACGATCGAATCGAGATAGTCGAACGCCGCGAGCACACCGCCCCGCTCCTGGTCAGCCATGGTGCGCCACTCCCTTCCTCCGCATGGGTGCGGGCAGCACCTCCTTGAGCTCCGCGATCGCAACCGGCGGGAGCAGACGGGTGAAGAGCAGGAACCAGAAGCCGAACCACGCGAAGCTTCCGAGCAAAATGGCCATCTCGACCACCGACGGGCGGTACACACCCCAGGCGAACGGGATGTAATCCGTGGCCAGGGAGACCACGATGATCACGAAACGCTCGAACCACATCCCGATGTTGATGAAGATCGAGATCACGAACAGCGCCGGAATCGAGTGCCGGACGCGCTTGAACCACAGCATCAGGGGGACCAAAACGTTGCAGACCAGCATGATCCAGGTGGCCCACCAGTACGATCCGAACAGCCTCTGCCAGAACGAAGTCCTCTCGATCTCCTCGCCCGAATACCAGGCCATGAAGAACTCGGTCAGATAGGCGTAGAGGACGATTAGCCCGGTCATCAGGATCAGCTTGGCCATGGCGTCGAAATGCTTGGTCGTCAGGTAAGCCTCGAGCCCGAAGACCTTCCGGAGCACCACGGTGAGGGTGATCACCATCGCCATTCCCGAGAAAATCGCGCCCGCCACGAAGTAGGGCGCGAAGATCGTGGCGTGCCAGCCTGGCACGATCCCCATCGCGAAGTCCCAGGACACCACCGAGTGCACCGACAGCACCAGTGGGGTCGCGAGCGCGGCGAGATAGATGTACGCCTTGCTGAAGTGGTGCCACTCACGGTCGGTGCCGCGCCAACCCAGGCTCGTGATCTGGTAGAACTTCTTGCGCAGGCCGACTGCCTGCTCACGCGCGGCTGCGAGGTCGGGAATGGTCCCGAGATAGAAGAAGGTCGCTGAAACCGTGAAGTACGTGGTCACGGCGAACACGTCCCACACCAGTGGCGAGCGGAAGTTCGGCCAGAGGAAGCGGCTGTTCGGGTACGGAAACAGCCAGTACGCAAGCCACGCACGGCCCACGTGGATGAGCGGGAAGAGCCCGGCGGTCATCACAGCGAACACGGTCATCGCCTCCGCCGTGCGGTAGATCGACTGCCGCCACGGGGCCCGGAACAGGAAGAGGACCGCCGAGACCAGCGTGCCCGAGTGCGCGATGCCGACCCAGAACACGAAGGTCGTGATGTACACGCCCCAGCCCACCGGTTTGGTGATGCCGGCGACACCCATCCCGCGGTACAGCTGCCAGCCCCACGCGCCTAACAGGAGCGCGATGCCGGCAGCTGCGAGTACGACCAGCGCCCACCATCCGAATCCTGGACGGCCCAGGATCGCGAGGATGTCGCGGTTGACATCGCTGTAACGCGTGATATCCGGGTGGGGGACCGCGCCCCGTTCTGCTGTCTCCTCGAGTACCGTAGCCATCAGTGCTCGGGCTCGACCGCGTGGAACGTGACCTTCCGGAGGTAGTTCACCGCAGGCTGCGTGTTGATGAGCTCGTCCAGGACCCGATACGTGCGTTCGCTCGCGACCACCTGCGCGACGCGCGATTCGGGATCACGGATGTTGCCGAACACGATCGCGTCCGCCGGACACGTCTGCTGGCAGGCGGGCACGATCTCGCCGTCGGTCACCGAGCGGCCGCCCTCGAGCGCGGCTCGGTTCTGCGCGTCGCGGATGCGCTGGACGCAGAAGCTGCACTTCTCCATGACACCGCCCTCGCGGACGGTCACATCAGGGTTGTACTGCCAGTTCATCGGCTCGGGCACGTCGGTATACGTATACCAGTTGAACACACGCACCTTGTAGGGGCAGTTGTTGGCGCAGTACCGCGTGCCGACGCAGCGGTTGTAAACCTGAGCGTTGAGGCCGTCGGGGGTATGGTAGGCGGCGAACACCGGGCATACCGGCTCGCACGGAGCGTTGCCGCAGTGCTGGCAGAGCATGGGAAGGAGCCGGACGTCGAGGTCGCCGGCCTCGTGCGCGTCGATGTGCTCGTAGTAGCGCTCGAGGCGGATCCAGGCCATGGACCGGCCCATCGCGACCATCTCTTCGCCCACCCAGGGCACGTTGTTCTCGGCCTGGCACGCCACCACGCACGCGCTGCAGCCCGTGCATTTCTCCATGTCGATCGCCATGGCCCAGCGGGGCGTGCTCTCGTGCGCGCCGGCGTACTCGCCGTACTGGGAGCCGGGCAGCGGAAAGTCCTCCGGCCGCCCCTCCGTCGGGACCGGCACGAAGCCACCTCCCAGGTTGAGCTCCATCCGCTCCCCGTGGGCCTCTTCGGCCTCGGTCCCGGGCGCCTGCACCCCAGCCGAACCCGCGACCGCGCTCAGCGCCGCCAGCTCGACGGCCGGCGCGATCGGGCGGTCGCGCTGGTCGTCCGAGCCCTCGATCGTGGCCATCCGCATCCACACTCCGGTGGGCTCGACGCTCACCTTCGTGGCCGTGTGAACGAGCGCGCCCGAGGGCTGCTCGACCACCGCGGGGAGCAGCACCATCGGGTTCACGCCGTTGCCATCCGCGAAGCGCCCCATGGCGGTGTGACCGCCCCCCATCGAGATTGCGACGGCGTCTGGCTTGAGCCCGGGGTAGCGGTAGACCGGCGCCTCCAGGGTCCCGTGCGGGGAGGTGACCCGGACTACGTCGCCGTTGCGGAGCCCCAGGCGATCGGCCGCCTCCGGGTGCATCTCGACCCAGCCGTGCCAGGCGAGCTTCGTCACCGGATCGGGCAGCTCCTGGAGCCATGGCCGGTTGGCGAAGCGCCCATCGTAGAGCCGCGCCGAGGGATAGACGATGAGCGTGAACTCGTTCCCCTCGCCGTCCAGCTCGGGGAGATCGAAGGAGAGCGCGCTGTCGGGCGTGCGCAGCGCCACCCCTGCCGCCTGTCCCACCTGACCCGCTGCCGCACCCTGCACGTCGCCGGCCGCCGCCCCCCCGGTCGTGAGTAGCCCCGTCTTAAGCACGCCGCGCCACCACGCGTCGCTCCCTGGAGTACCGGCCGCTCCGCCTGCGCCGGGAAGAGCGCTCCAGGTGTTTCGCAGGTAGTCGCGGAAGGTCGCGGAGCCCAGATCCTGTCCCAGCCGGGTCGAGAGCGAGAGGACCACATCGCCGGTCTGCTTCCCGTCGAACATGGGGACCGGGCGCATGACCGGCTGCTGCACCGCGTAGATGCCGGGGCGCGGGTTCGAGTCCCCCCAGGACTCCAGGTAGTGCAGATCGGGAAGGATCAGGTCGGCGAGCGCCGCGGTCTCGTCGGGGGCGGAGGCGAAGGAGACCCGGAACGCCGCCTCCTGGAACGCCTCGCGAAACCCGGAGGCAGGAGGTAGCGAGTACGCGGGGTTCGCGCCGTGGACCATCACCACGGCGCCGCTCATCCCCCGGAGCGCCTGCTGGAGCTCCGCGTACGGTCGGGCGCCCTGGCCGGTCCAGCCCTGGAGCTGCACCGTGCGGCCCACGTTCCCGGCGACCGCGTTGAGCACCAGGGCAGCCAGGTTCGCCGCGGTCGCGTTGCGGTGATGCCCCCCGACGCCCGGGCCGAGCGCGACGCTCGGACCCTCGGCGACGAAGCGGGCGGCGAGCTTGAGGATCCGGTCCGCCGAGATCCCGGAGACGCGCGCGGCCTCCTCGGGCGTGTAGGCCGCGAGCAGGTCCCCGTATGGTCCCGCCGCATCCGGGGCCGAGCCCGCGATCACCCCGGCCATCGCGAGCGCGACCGCCGCCTCCGCGCCGGGCGCGATCGGCAGCCACTCGTCGGCGTTGAGCCCCGTGAGCGAGAGGCGGGGCGTGACCACGACGAAGCGACCCTTGGCGCCCTCCTCGGTCACCGCGGTCGCGCGCGCGAAGGCGCGGCCGTATTCGACCGGGGAGAGCCAGGTCTCCAGGAAGTCCGCGCCGAAGGAGACGATCAGCCGCGCGGCAGCTAAGTCGTAGTGTGGCAACACGTCCTGCCCGAACGCGATGCGCGCGGCCTCGCGGAGGGGAGCCTCGGAGAGCGCCTCGTATTCCACCCGCCGCCCGCCGGCGCCGGCCAGGAAGGCATCCAAGAGCCCGGAGAGGGCCGGGCCGGTGTGCCCGCTGATCAGCAGGACGTTTCCGGCCGTGCCTCGAACGCGCTCGGCGAGCATCGCCTCGGCCTCGTCCCACGTGAGCGGGCGGAGCTCGCCGTTCTCGCGGAGCATTGGGCCGGTGTAGCGGTCGGGGTTGTAGAGACCCTGGAGCGAGGCCTGTCCCCGCTGGCAGAGCGCGCCCTGGGAGATCGGGTGGGCCGGGTTCCCCTCCAGCTTCACCACCCGGCCCTCGCGCGTGCGCACCCACATGCCGCACCCCGCCGGGCATTCGCCGCACACCGTCGTATACCAGGTCGCCACCCCCGGGACGATGTCCTCGGGCGGGACCACGTAGGGAATGAGCCGCTCGACGTCGCCGGTGGAGCAACCGGTGACCGCGGCCCCGGCCCCTGACACGCCGATCACCTTCAGAAAGTCGCGGCGCTTGATGCCTTCGCTCATGATTGCCGCCTCAGTAGTGGCAGACAGTGCAGTCGCGCGACGCGCCTCGCTCGACGTGGCAGGACACGCACCAGCCCATGTTGTCCCCCTGCCAGGCGGGATCGCGCTGCTCGATGGCACCCATCGTCTCCACCGGCCCATGGCACTGCTGGCAGGTGAGGCCGGCGTTGATGTGGCGCATGTGTGGGAAGTGGGCGTGGTCGGCGATCTTGTAGATGCGCACCCACGGAATGGGCTCGTTGCGCTGCGCGAACCCGAGCACCTTCTGCACCTCCTCGGGATTCTGTGCGCCCGGGATCAGCCGGTGGCAGCCCACGCAGGTCGCCACCGGAGGGATCCCCGCGTCCACCGACCGCTCCGCGGAGAAGTGGCAGTACATGCAGTCCATGCCGTACGTACCCGTGTGGATATCGTGCGGGAACGCGATCGGCTGGAGCCCGGTAGGGGCGACCTCGGCGGGAGCCTCCGCAGCCTGCTCCTTCGCGGCGCCGGTGTCCGGCTGCTGCTCCTGGACGATGGCCAGACCCGTAACGGACCCGGCCGCGACCATGGCCGCGACCATCCATCTTTTGCGTTTCATGGCCGACCCGAAGAGGGTGCGGTGAGAGGGCTCAGGCGCACGCGTGCGCCGCGTCGAGCTCGGATTCGGTGCAAAGCCGTGCGAAAGTAGAGACCCCTCCAGGGCGTGTCAACGGACTTTGCCGGACCCTTTTTTCCGCGCCGGTGTTATCGTTTTTCGCCCCCCGGTACGCCGTGCGACGGGGGGTTTCTGCCTGTTACGGTCGGGTCACGGCCGCGTGCTGACCGGCGCGGATCTCCCGGAAAATCCACCCGGTTCCGCACCGAGCGGACCGTGGAGTCGACCAGGAGCGGACCCTGGAAACGATGCCCGATACCGCCGTACCGGCCCACGAAGCGACGGCGCTGCTCGATCGGCTGATCGCCGAGGTCGAGCGCGTCTTCCACGGCAAGCACGAGGTCGTGCGCCTGGCGTTGGCCGCGCTGCTGGCCCGGGGCCACGTGCTGTTCGAGGACGTACCCGGAGTGGGCAAGACCACGCTCGCGCACGCGCTCGCGCGCACGCTCGGGCTGGGCTTCCGGCGCATCCAGTTCACCAGCGATCTCCTCCCGTCCGACATGCTCGGGGTTTCGGTCTACGATCCGCGCACCACGGAGTTCAAGGTCCGGCCCGGACCGATCTTCACCAACGTGGTGCTCGCCGACGAGATCAACCGCGCGCCGCCTCGCACGCAAAGCGGGCTGCTCCAGGCGATGCAGGAGGGGCGGGTCACGCTCGACGACCGCACGTTCGCGCTCCCGTCACCCTTCCTGGTGATGGCCACGCAGAACCCGCTCGAGCATCACGGGACCTACCCGCTTCCCGAGAGCCAGCTCGACCGCTTCCTGATGAGGCTCACGATCGGATATCCGGGCGAGGAGGCGGAGCGGCGGATCCTGCTCGAGTCGGCCCGCTCCCAGCCGCTCCTGGAGATGCTCGAGCCCGTGCTCACCGCGGCCCAGGTGCTCCATCTCCAGGAGGAGGTGGAGGAGGTGCACGCGGACGATGCGATCGTGGATCACCTGATGGAGATCGTCCGGCGGACGCGCTCCGCCTCCGGATTCCGCATGGGCGTGAGCCCGCGCGGAGCGATCGCGCTCTTCCGAGCCGCGCGCGCGTACGCGCTCACGAGTGGACGCTCTTACCTGGTGCCGGACGACGTGCGCCGTCTGGTGGTGCCCTGCCTGGCGCATCGACTGCTCCCGGCGGGCGCGACCGCCGCGACGCTGGACGCGCACGAGCAGGCGGCGGCGCTCCTCGAGCGCATCCTGGACGAGATCGAGGTGCCGCTGTGACCGGCGTCCGGCGCGCGTGGGCCCGCCTCCGCGCCTGGCGGCGAATCCGCTTCACTTTCGGAGGTCTGGTCTTCAGCCTGGGCGCGCTGGCGGTCGGCTTCGCGGCCATGAACACCGCCAACAACCTGCTCTACCTCCTGCTGGGCGCAATGCTCGGCCTGATCGTGGTGAGCAGCTGGCTCTCCGAGCAAGCCATTCGCGGGCTCGACGTGCGGCGCCACACCCCCCATGGGGTCACGGTCAGTCACGAGGTCCGCATTCAGTACGAGGTGATCAACCACAAGCGCCGGCTCTCCAGCCTGGCAGTCGAGCTGCGCGAGCAGGGACTCCCAGTCGCGGCTTTTCTCCCGCACGTCGGCGCCGGCGAGGAGACCACCGCGCGCTCGGCTAATCGATTCGTTCGCCGCGGCATCTATCCCCTCGGGACGGTGACCATCTCCACCTCGTTCCCCTTCGGGCTCTTCCTCAAAGAGCGCGACGTGGAGATCCCGGGCGAGCTCGTGATCTGGCCCCGGCACGACCGCGCGCTGCGAGCCCCCGCGCCGGGCGCGGGCAAGAGCCGGGCACTCGGGATCGCGCTCACGCGCGCGGCGGGCACGCGCGGTGACTACCGCGGGCTGCGCGAGTATCGGCCGGGTGACGATCCCAAGGACATCCACTGGCGCAGCTCGGCGCGCTTCGAGGTCCCGGTGGTGCGCGAGTACGACCGGGACAGCTCGGAGTCGCTCTGGATCTGCCTCGACCTGGCCGGCCAGCCGAGCGAGGAAAGCGAGGCGCTGGTCGAGGTCACGGCCTCGCTCGCCGCGAGGGCGCAGGCCGAGGGAAAGCGGTTCGGGCTGGTCGCGGGCGGACGCACCGTTCCTCCTGCGGCGGGCGCGGGGCAGCTGGAGCGCGTCCTGGATGCGCTTGCGCGCGTGGACTTCAGGCTCGACGCCCCGCCCCCCGCCCCGCCGGTCGATCCCTTACGCTGTATCTTAGTCTCGCTCGCCGGGCGCGACGCGGCTGCCTACGCAGACGCATTCGTGGGCGCTCCGCCGGTGCGCGAGGAGGCAGCCTGATGAGGATCACCCTCCTCCATCGCCGGCTCACCATCCTGATGGGGATCGCGGGGCTGGTGGCGTTCGCCGCGGGAGCCGGCTTCGAGCCGATCTCGGCTGCGGTCGCGTTCGTGGCGCTCGTGATCGCGCTCTTCTGGCAGCCCTCGCACCGGCTCTCGGTGAGACTCGATCCCGCGTGGCTGCCGGTCGCCGGGCTGCTCGTCGCGCGAGCGCTGTGGCACGTGTTCGTAGTGGGCGATGACGTGGTCATCCCCGTGGTCGACCTGCTCCTGCTGCTCTTGTGCGCGGAGTCCCTGCGCTCGCTCGACGCTCCGAACGACACGCGCATGTACGCCCTGTCCTTCGCGCTGCTGCTCGCGTCCACCGCGTATCGCCCCGGTATCTTCTTCGCGCTCGCGTTCGTCACGTACGTGACTCTGGCGACGGTCGCACTCACCCTCGGTCACCTGCGACGCAAGGCGCAGCGGCACCGGATCCCCGAGCCCACCGCGGACCGCGCCCTGCTGGGGACGACCGCCGGGCTAGGGACGGTCGTGCTCGTGACCAGCGTGCTCGTCTTCCTGGCGTTCCCGCGCGTGACGCGGGGCTTCGCGGGCCGGGGAGACGTCCCGGTGACGCAGGTGGCGGGCTTCTCCGACCAGGTCTCGATCGGCGAGTTCGGCTCCCAGATCTACGCGAACCCACAGATCGTGCTGCGGGTGGAGTTTCCGGACGGCGTCCCGCCAAACGTAAACGACCTGCACTGGCGCGGGCGCTCGTACGATCGCTTCAACGGGATCCAGTGGTCGCATTCCCTCCCGCACCCGCCCTCGAACGCGCCCCGGGCCTGGTACAACGACCGCTGGCAGGGCCCGGTGATCGAGCAGCGCATCTTCGCGGCTCCCCTGGAGGCACGCGTCCTCTTCACCCTGCACCCCACGCTCCGCCTAGACTCCGACCGGCGCATCGCGCCGATGCTCGACCAGGCGGGCGATCTGCTGTACTTCGGCTCGGCCGCGCCCGCCTACACGGCCTGGTCGATGAGCGCCCCGCCTCCAAGGGACGTGCTGCGCGCCGCACCCGAGGGGGGCCTCTCCCGCAACGTGAGCCGCTACTACCTGCAGCTCCCGCCGCTCCCCGACCGAATCCTGCGGCTCGCGGACTCGCTCACCACGGGCCTCACCAACCAGTACGACCGGGCGGCGGCGATCGAGCGGTATCTGCGGACCTTCACGTACACGCTCCAGCTCCCGCGCACCGCACAAGAGGCCACGCTCGACTGGTTCCTGTTCGAGCGACGTGCCGGGCACTGTGAGTACTTCTCGACCGCGATGGTCGTGTTGCTCCGCGCGGTGGGAATCCCCGCGCGCCAGGTGAACGGGTTCCGGGGCGGGCAATGGAGCGACTTCGGCGAGTACCTCGCGGTGACCCAGAACCAGGCCCACTCGTGGGTCGAGGTCTGGTTTCCGGGCTTCGGTTGGGTCCCCTTCGATCCGACGCCGGCGGCGAGCGGGAGCACGACCGCCGCGACCGCCGCGACCGCGTGGTTCTGGCCGGGCCGCTTCCTCTTCGACGGGCTTCAGCATCGCTGGAATAAGTGGGTGCTCGATTACAGCCACGAGAATCAGTTCGGCCTCCTCGACTGGCTCCAGGGGTACGCGAGCCGGGAGTCGGCGGGCGCCCGCGGCGGCAGGACCGGCGGCGCGCTCCCCTGGGCACTGATCACGCTCGCGCTGGCGCTCACCGGCGTGGTCTACGGACTGCTCCGCAGTGGACGGGGCCACCCCGCGGAGACACGCGCGTACCTGCGGCTGCTCGAGCTGTGCCGGCGCGCCGGGCTGATCCAAACGCGCGCGGTGGGCCCACTCGAGCTGGTCGAGCGCCTCGAGGCGCGCGCCCATCCGGCGGCTAGCCCGGCCCGCCGGTTGGTCGAGCTATATCTGCGCGCGCGCTTCGCCGGTCAGGCGCTGGACGAGCGGGAGCACCGGGCGCTTGCCGAGGCACTGAGCCGCGCGCGCACGCACCTGCGCCCCGCATGACCAGAGTTCCCCCCGAGACCCCGCCGCCCTCGCACGGCCAGCACGTAGCCACGGTCAGCCACCAGGGCCGCTTCTGGGAAGTGTTCCTGGAGTTCGTCGACGACCCGCGGCGCCCGGACATCTACCGTGGCGTGCTCTGCTTCGCGCCCTCGGACCTGAACGAGGGGGAGAGACCAGCCCGCACCACCGCGATCATCGTCGAGCCCTCGTACGAACAAGCGGTGCGGAAGGCGCAGAGCCTCGAGGAACACCAGCTCGTGGGGCTGCTGCGGTCGGTGCTGCCGGACTGAGCCGCGAGAAACCCCCTCACGCTTCCCTCAGCCAGCGCCACAGCTCGCGCACGGTCGGGCGCTTCCCGGTCATCAGGATGCCCACCCGGTAGATCCTCCCCGCCACCCACGCCACGCCGAGCACGGTCAGCGCCATCAGAACGATCGAGAGCGCGATCTGCCAGGGCGGAGCGGCCCCACCCACCGCGCGCGCGAACATCAGGAACGGACTGAAGAAGGGAACCAGCGACAGCACGACCGACGCCGGCGCGGCCGGGTGCTCGATCACCCCTACGAGCGCGAAGACCGGCACGATGATCAGCACCATGACCGGGAACTGCGCCTGCTGCGCCTCCTCATCCGAGTTGCACATCGCCCCCACAGCGGCGTAGAGCGCGGAGTAGATGAAGTAGCCGCCGAGGAAGAACACCACGAAGTAGAGGAAGAAGGAGGGATCGGGGAGCAGGCTGCGCAGCTGGGCGATCTGGCCGAGCTCGGGGCGCGCGCGCAGGGCGGCGGGGAGCGCCGTCGCGAGCGCGAGGGCCGCCACCCCCGCCCACACGGCGAGCTGCGTGAGCCCCACCGCCCCCACTCCCACGATCTTGCCGAGCATGAGCTGCCAGGGACGCATCGAGGAGAGGATCACCTCCACGATTCGGTTGGTCTTCTCCTCCAGCACCGAGCGCATCACGGCGACCGCGTAGATGAGGACGATCATGTAGAGGACGAACGAGCCCGCGTACGCAGCCGCGAAGGCCGGGTCCGCCATGCCGCCGCTCGCGCCGCGGAGCGTCTCGACCTCGAGGGTGCCGCCCCCCATCACCCGCTCGACGCTGGTGCTGGTGTTCGCGAGCTGACGCTCGAGCGCTGCCTGGATGACCGCCTGCCGGATCCCCAGTTGCCGCAGCGCCGACGGGCTCTCCGCGGATACGAGCCGCGCCCTCGCCTCGGTGAGCGCCGTGCTGTCGAGCACGAGGAGCGAGCCGACCCGCCCCTCCGCCACACGTGCGCGCGCCTCTGCCTCCTCGACCTCCGCGGCGCGTTCCACGGTGTAGCCGGCCGCCCCGAGCGTCGCGGCCACCGCGTCGCCCAGCTCACCGCTCCGGTCGATTAGCACGACGGTGCGCGCGGCCGCCTCACTCCGGCTCGTCAGCCAGATCGGAACGACAGCGCCGCCCACGATCAGAAGCGGCACGCCCAGCGTGGCGAACAGGAACCAGCGCGAGCGCACGCGTTGGATAAACTCGCGGCGGATCACCGCCCATACCGGGCTGGGAGCATGTCCCCAGCCAGCCAACCTGCTCAACCGCCCCCTCGCGGCCCGGCGTAGCGCACGAAGATCTCGTGCAGGCGCGGCTCAACCAGCTCGAAGCGGTGGATGACGGCGCCGCTGGCCACCGCGCGCCGTAGGATCGCCTGGTGGTCGGCGCCCTCCCCCAGCACCAGGTGCGCACCGTCCGGAGCCACCTCCCGACCGATCACCTCGGGCCCGTCGAGCCAGCCGTCCGGACCCTCGAAGGCGACGGCCACGACCCCCTTCCGCTCCCGCCGCTTGATCTCCCTCAGCTCACCGTCGAGCACACAGCGCCCGCGCGAGATCAGGCACACACGTTGGCAGAGCCTCTCCGCCTGATCCATGAGGTGCGTGGAGAAGAGCACCGTCGCGCCACGCCGGTGGAAATCGAGCACGATTCCCTCGAGCACGTCCTGGTTGATGGGGTCCAGCCCGGCGAACGGCTCGTCCAGGATGAGCAGCTCGGGCTCGTGGAGAACGGTCGCGATGAACTGCACCTTCTGCTGCATCCCCTTGGAAAGGTCTTCGACCTTGCGGTCCGTCCACCCGGACAGCTCGAGCCGATCGAGCCACGCGAGAGCGCGACGCCGCCCGAGGGGGCGCGGCACCCCGCGGATCTCCGCCAGGAACACGAGCAGCTCGCGGACCTTCATCCTGCGGTAGACCCCGCGCTCCTCGGGGAGGTAGCCCACGCGGCGGCGCGCGGACTCGACCGGATCCCCGCCGAAGAGCGCGACCCGACCCTCATCCGGGCGGAGGATGCCCATGATCATTCGGATCGTGGTAGTCTTGCCCGAGCCGTTCGGGCCGAGCAGCCCGTAGATGCTCCCCCGCGGAACGTTGAGGTCGAGCCCATCCACCGCCGTGTGTCTCCCGAACTGCTTGGTGACTCCGTTCAGGCCCACCACGAGATCGGTCATCCGGCTCCGGGTCGAGCGTACGCAGCAGCCTAAACAAATTAGGTCCCAAAGATAGGCGGGAATGCCGGAAGGAACCTCAAAGGCGCACGCAGGGGGTGCGTCGGGCCGAACAGATCCCGAATTCGCGTTGCCTAAACCCACGAAACCCCTATCTTTTCACGACTTGAACCTTCTGCTCAGGGGGTTGGATGGCCATCTACCGTACGCTCTACTACGGTGACGTCGTGGTGGGTGTGGGGGGCCGGATCACGATTCCGCAGGAGATACGCGACGACCTGGGAATCGAAGAGCGGGACACCCTCACCGTCCGCGTCGAGGAGACCCATCAGGGAGCGCGTCAGATGGTGCTCTGGCGAGCGGAGCAGCAGCCGGAAGAGTAGGGAGCGTAGCGCGCCGATGGCCGCGCGCATCCGCGTCGAGCAAGGTGACCTCTCTGTCTTCGAAGGTGACGCGGTCGTCAATGCCGCGACCAACCATCTCGTGCTCGGAACAGGAGTGGCGGGCGCGATCGCCCGCCGCGGCGGACCGGAAATCCAGCAGGATCTGCGATGAGTACGTGCGCCGTCACGGACCCCTGTCGTGGGGGAGGCAGCGCTTACCGGGGGCGGGCGGCTTCCTGCACGGTTCGTGATCTACGCCGCCGCGATGGGAGACGAACCGGCCAGCGCGAGGAGCATCCGCTCGGCGACGCGCGCGGCGCTGGGGCTCGCCTCCGAGCACCGCCTCGCCCGCATCGCCTTCCCTATGCTCGGAACCGGCGTCGCCGACTTCCCCTTCGATCGAGCCGCGGGCATCATGCTCGAGGAGATTCACACGCACCTGCGTACGCACGCGCATCCCACCAGTGCGTGTGGTTCGGCTACTCCCCCGCGCAGGCCGATGCGCTTGCGCGTCTCGTCACGTCCGCGGATCCCGCTCCAGATCCACCCAGCGCAGGAGCACGCTGAGCGGCCCCTGGCCATCGTGGTGCCACCACGGGGGCGGGAACGGCACCTTGGCGAACGGGCAGATCCGTACCGCCCCGCTCTCGGCCAACTCGGCCGCGAGCTGCTCGAGTGCGTCGCCGTGTAGCCCCGCCACCCCGACGGTCTGGAGATGGGTAGCGATGGGCGCGAGGTGTCGCACGGCCTCGCGCACATCCCCGATCGCGTGTACGCGCACAGTCCGACCCACGCACGGCTCCGGGGACGCGGGCGGCTCGACCAGCACGGTCCAGGAGGTGTCCGGCCAGGAGGTGCCCGGGGGAACGAGCAGCTCGATCGGCTCGCCCGCCGCCGCCCGCAGCTCGGCGCTCCGACGGAGCTGGTGGATGGCCGATCCCTCGGCCGGCGACGGCCGCGCGGCCGGCAGCTCGCGCGCGAGCGCGTCGAGCGCCGCGCCGAGCACACGCGCGAAGCGTTCCGGGGTGACCGAACCTCCCCGTTCGACGAAGAGCGCGTGCGGCGAGACACACCCGCGCTGGTCGAACATCGCGATCGCGCGCGCTGCCGCATCCGCGATGCCGGCCACCCGCTCGGGCTCAAGCGCGGCGCGCCCGATCACTCCCGCGCTCAGCCGGTGGTGGTACGCCACGAGGCGCGAGGTCACGGGCACCCGCTCGCGCAGCGAGCGCACGGTCGCGTCACCGCCGTACACCACCACCAGATCCGCTTCGGCGAGCGCCGTGTCCTCCACCGCCGAGCTCCCGCCCTCCCAGTAGACCACGGCCGCCATGCGGGCGAGCTCGGGCGCCTCCTCCGCCACAGCGCGTGCGAGCAGCACGGGGAGGACGATGTCGCCCCGACCCGGCTTGACGAGCGCGGCCGAACCGACCAACAGCGCGCGCACGAGCGAGGTGGCGGACACGCCCGGTACGGTTCCGGCCCCCAGGTGCAGGGAGAGGGCGGGCGCGCAGGCGCGCACCCGGAGCCCGTCCGGGACGCCCGGTGCAGCGTCGACGAAGCGGTCGAGGGCATCCGGGTCGTGCAGCTCGGCGGCCAGCAACGCGAGCAGCTGCTCCTCAGTCCAGTCGCGCGCCATTCCGTCGATCACGGCGCGCGCCATCTCCGCCGAGAGCCCGGCCGTCGCGGGGAGATACTCCTCGGCCTCGCGCCGGAGTGGATCGTGAGGGTCGAGGAAGCGCGCGCCGGCCCGCCCGATCCGCGCGGCGCGCGCGCGCACGGGGTAGGCGGGGAGCGCCACCCGGCGCCCCTCGCGGAGCACGCGAGCGAGCGAGCGCACCGCGTCCACGTCCAGCACGGCGCGCCGGAGCCCCTCCTCCTCCGCGACCGCGAGGTCGGGGAGCGCGCCGGCTGGAACGGCCCAGCTCGCGAAGGCCACGCTCACGGGGGTGCGGCGCGGAGCAGCTCCTCCGCTGTGAGCGAGCAGCCGCGGGGCTCCGCCCCGGCCACGCGCCCGAGCAGGCGTAGTCCGCCCGGCATCTCGCGCCCCAGGTCCTCGGTGAGCAGGCACGCGACCGACCCCGCGTTGGCCAGATCGTGGTGGCAGAGGAGCCCTGGCTCTCCCGGAGGTACGGGCGCGAGCGTGACGGGATCGAGCACCCGCGTGCGCACCCACGGGGGCGCCACGTGGAAGCGCTCGGCGAGCGGCGGGGCGGGGGGCGCGGAGAGCACCGGCTCGTAGAACTGCGAGAGCAGCTCGGTCATCCCGTACTCGTTCACGATCCGCTGCTCGGGAATTCCGAGCCGCGCGTCGACCGCAGCGTACAGCTCCGCGCGCTCGACGGTGCGTGACCGACCCTTGAAGCCACCGGTCTCCATCAGCCTCGATCCCTCGGGAAGACGCACGCGCGCGTGCGCCTCGTCCAGCAGATCCAGCGCGTGCAGGAGCGAGAACGCCGTCGCGGCGACCACCACCGGCCGCCCTCCATCGGCCGCCGCGTGCAACGCGGCGAGCAGCCGCTCCGGGTCGAGCGTGCCGTCCGAGCGGGCGAGCCAAGCGCTCTCCTCCGTGCCCAGCTCTTCCATGGCGGTCGAGATCATGTACGCGAGCGAGGAGTCGGGCGCATCGGCCGGGGCGGGAACCAGCGAAAGGACGCGGAGCCGCTCTCCTTCCGGCACCAGGTGGGCGCGCAGCATCGGAAGCAGCGCCGCGCGGTAGAGCGCGAGGCTCGCGACCGGGTGCCTGCCTCGGCGCTCCGGTCCGCGCGTGGTGCCGCTGGTCCGGAAGAGCGCCTCCGGCGCGCGGCCGCCCTCGACCGAGAGCAACCGGAGGTGGCGGAACGCCGAGGTCGGCACCGGAGGAACGTCGGTCCAGCGTTCCACGGTGGCGCCGCGTCCCGCGCAGTACGTGCGGTATGCCCGGTTGTGCGCGATCTGCCAGCGGAAGATCCGCACCGCCCAGGAGTCGTACTCCCGCTCCGACAGCGGGCGGTCCACGCCGCCCGCGAACACCCGCGCGAGCTCCTCGGCGAGCGCGTCGAAGGACTCGGCCTCCGCTCCGCTCACGGTGCGCTCATCCTCCTCCCGTGCGCCGCACCCGACCGGGCTCGAGCCCGCCCGCGTGCAGCATCTTGTCTTGGAGGCGGCGAGCCTCCTCCTCGGTGAACTCGAGCAGCCCGGCCAGCTGCGCCCGCACGGCCTCGTACGTCTCCCTCGGGAATTCCTCGGCCTCCGCCCGCTCAAGCGCGTCCAGTTCGTGGAGCGCCTTCTCCGCGCTGCGCCGGAGCCGGTTCAGCGCCCTCTTAGCCTCGGAGGCGGCTGCGTCGCTCATCTATTAGCTTCTTCATCCGTGGCATGGTCGCCCTGCGGCCGTGTCCGCTCAAGCTACGACCTGTCCCCGTCGGACCTGAAATTCCTCGGACCACCCACGTGACCCTCCGAAGAGTCAAGGGGCCCGGAGCCCTCGCGCTGGCAGCGGCCGGGTGCGACCTCCCCACCTCGCCCCCGTCCTGGACGACGTCGTGGGAGCTGCTGGCGGTGGAGGAGGACGTGACCACCGCCGAGTTGCTTCCCGACGGCATGCGCTTGGATCCGCGCGGCTTCGCGATTGATTCGTTCGCGATTTCCCGGTCGGTCCGGCTGGCGGACGTGTGCGAGCTATGCACGTGCTTCGACGGCCCCATCCCGGCGCTCGAGATCACCCCGCAGGAATGGGCCGTGCAGCTCCCGGGGGGCGTCGCCGAAGCAGAGCTACTCACCGGAAGCGCGCGCCTGGTGATGACCAACCGGATCGGCTTCGATCTGCTCGACGACGGACTGGGCGGCCACGGGCGCGTGGACGTGGACGTGGAGCTGATCGATCGCCGCACCAACGAGGTCCTCGAGCGCGCCGAGCTGGCCGGGAGTTGGCCCCCCGGCGACTCGATGGCGCTCGAGTTCGCGCTCACCGACCGCAGGCTCCACTCGGGGTGGTCGCGCGCCTCACCGGCAGCACCCCGGGGAGCGGCAACTGCGACGTCCCACTGGACCCGGAGAGCGGGGTCGATGCGAGGCTGGAGCTGCGCGACGTGGTGGCAAGCTCGGTGAGCGTGCAGCTGAGCGACGTGTCGCTCGCGCTCGCACCCCGCTCGGTATCGCTTCCCACCGCGCTGGCCGAACAGCTGCGTCCCGGCGAAGCGCGCGTGGCGCTCGAGGTCGAGCTGACAAGCCGCCTACCGACCTCGGCGGAGCTGGACCTGTCGGTCGCCCCCGAGGCCGCGGCGCTCTTCACCGCCGCGGCCTCGCTGCACACGCCGCTCGCGCTCTCCAGCCCGAACGCGTCGGCCCCGGGCGACGTGCACGGCCTCTACCTGCTCCAGTTAGAAAGCATCTCCGAGAGTGGTCGGCTGCACTTCGCCGCGCCCACCCGAGTCACCGGGCCGCGCGTCGTACGCCTCACAGGAGCCGAGTGGCTCCGCTACCGGCTCCTCGTGCGGGCGGAGGTGCCCTCCCGATGAAGCGGCCCCGCCGTTCGCTCGCGCTCCTTTTCGCCGCTCTGGCGGCCGCGTGCGGGGAGCGTGCGCTGCTCACCGATCCTCCCGCGCCCAAGGACCGCGTCGCGACACTGCTGGCGGTGAGCGGCGCGGGGCAACGGATGGGGAGTGGCCGCCGCTCGCCGCTCCCCTTCCGGATCCGCGCGCTCGACGCGGAGGTCGTCTTCCGCGTGACCGGCGAGGGGTGGGGTGTGCCGACCCAGCCACGCGCGCCCACCGACCGCGAGGGATACGCGGAGAGCTGGCTCCAGTACACGCGGAGCGGGGCCGGCGTCCTGATCGCCGAAGCCGGGACGGGGCGCGACGAGATGACCTTCATCGTCGACCGCGCGCCTGGCGAGATCCGCTTCCTCCTCGGGACGGGCGAGGCGGGGCTCCCAGGGCGACTCCACCCGGACAGCATGCTCGAGGTGCGGGTGATCGACACCGAGGGACGGCCGCTGGCCGGACAGGAGGTCTGGTTCTCGGGGCCAGGACAGCTATCGCGCTCCGCGGATACCACGGACGCGGACGGCGACGCGCGCGTACTCCTCCGCCGGACCCAGCTCTCCACCGGCGCGGGGGATGTGTACGCGTTCATCCTCGGCTCTCCCGAGCTGCTCGCGCACGACACCCGCCGGATCCTCCGGCCGGCGCGCCGCATCGTGCTCGTGTCCGTGGACGGCCTTCGCGCGGACGCGGCCGAGCCGCGCGCCCGCGCGGTCTCCCCGACGCTCACCGCCCCCGCCCACCTCTCCCTGCTCTCGGGAGTGCGCCCCCAGGCGCACGGCATCTTCGCCGACGAGCTCGACTTCACCCCCGAGATGGCGAGCCTCGATCCGGTCTTCCGTCACGCGAGCCGGCGTGGAGCCCACGCGCTCGCGTTCGTGAGCCGGGAGGGCCCGCTGGCCGCGTTCGAGCGCGCGCTCGCCTGTCGCCTCGCCTTCGGCCTGGATTCGCTCTACCTGACACCGCCGCGCGCCACGGACGTGGCGAATGCCGCGGGCGCCGCGCTCGCGGATCCGACGGTGGATCTCCTCTTCCTGCACTTCCCCGATCCCAACCTTGCGGGACACGAGCACGGCTTCGGCTCGCGCGAGTACGGGGAGGCCGTGCGCGCCGCATCGCCAGGTGCCCTGTTGATCGTGACCTCCGACCACGGGGGCGGAGGTGCGTGGGGTCCGTACCAGCACGGTTCGGGCTCTCCGGAGGACGTCGAGGTCCCGCTGCTGATTTGGGGAGAGCGGGTCGCGGCCGGCACCCGGCTCGAGCCGGCGACGCTGCTGGACGTGGCACCCACCGTGCTCTGGGCGCTCGGCATGGCACCCCCGTACCAGTACGAGGGCAGACCGCTACTCGAGGGCTTCCAATGAGCTGCGGAGACCACGCCTTCGCTTCGCTCGGCGCGTCCTCACTCCGTCCGGCGTGGGACCGATCGCCCCCTCACTCAGGTGGACGCCGGCCGTGACCGCGACCACGCTGACCTCTAAGCAGCGCGCCCACCTGCGCGCGCTGGCACACTCCCTGAAGCCCGTCCTCCAGATCGGGGCGGAAGGGGTGAGCGAGCCGTTCCTGCGCGCGCTCACGGAGGCGCTCCATACGCGCGAGCTGCTCAAGGTAAAGGTGCTCGAGAGCGCACCCGAAGATCCGCGATGCTCCGCGGACGCGATCGCCGCACGGCTTCCCGGTGTGGGGGTGGCCCAGACCATCGGGCGCACGATCGTGCTCTATCGCCACTTCCCCGAGGATCCCCAGATCCAGCTGCCGCGCTGAGGCATCGCGGGAACGAAGCGCCGAGCCCGGGGGTCAATCCCGCCATGTCCGACATGTCCGAACAAAGCTTCGATCTGGTCGTGGTCGGTGCCGGCCCTTGCGGAATCGCGACGGGCGCGGCGGCGCGCGCCGCCGGCCTCTGGGCGGTCCTCCTCGACAAGGGCTGCATCACCCAGTCGCTGATCGGCTACCCCTATTACATGACCTTCTTCAGTACCGCGGAGAAGCTCGAGATCGCGGGCGTGCCCTTCACGATCCCGGAGAGCAAGCCGACGCGCCGCGAGGCGCTCGCCTACTTCCGCCGCGTGGTCCGCGAGCACCAGCTCGACGTACGCCAGTACGAGGAGGTCGCTGCGGTGACGGGCGAGGAGGGAGACTTCACCGTGCGCACGCGGCGAGCGAGTGGGATCGAGCGCGAGGTGCACGCGCGCGCGGTGGTGATCGCGACCGGTGGGTTCGCCGAGCCCAACTGGCTGGGCGTGCCGGGCGCGAGGCTGCTCAAGGTGCTGCACTACTACCGTGAGCCGTACCCGTTCTACAACCAGGACGTGCTGGTCGTGGGAGGACGCAACTCGGCCGTGGAGTCCGCGCTCGAGCTGTACCGCAACGGCGCGCGGGTCACGATGGTGCACTTCGAGCCCGCGCTGGATCCGAGGGTGAAGCCCTGGGTGATCCCGGACATCACCAACCGCGTGACCAGCGGAGAGATCCCGATGTACTTCCGCCACCGGGTAGCGGAGGTGCGGCCGGAGACCGTGCTGCTGCGGGAGGAGGGAACCGGACGCACGGTCGAGCTCGTGAACCAGTGGGTGCTCGCGATGACCGGGTGGCACTCGGATCAGCACCTGCTGCGCTCGATCGGCGTGGAGATCGACGAAGCCACCGGTGTTCCCGCGCACGACCCGGCCACCATGGAGACCAACGTCCCCGGAGTGTTCGTCGCCGGGGTGCTCGCCGCGGGCTACGACGCGAACAAGATCTTCATCGAGAACGGGCGCGAGCACGGCGGGCTGATCGCCCACGCCCTGCGCTCGTCCGAGCGGCGGCCCGCCCGGCGCTGAGCGTCACTCCCTCCACCACTCCTGTCCCTCCGCGCCGAGCGGCAGCACCGCGGCCGTCGGTCCGTCCCTCCCTCCCACCCGCAGCTCACCCGGAACCGTGACCTCGTGCCGCACGTAGCCGAGCGCGAGCCCCCCGGCCCGGGGCGACGCCGCCGCGCTCGTGACGGTCCCGACCGGACGGTCGCGCCCGGGAGCCCACAGCTCCGCACCCGGAGCAGGTAGCGTAGCCGCGCGCAGCTTGAGCCCGCGCAGGTGCCGGTTCACGTGTCCGCGGTCGCGGATCCGGACGATCACCTCCTGACCGGTATAACATCCCTTCCCCTGGTCGATCGCGCGCGCCTCGATCCCCGCCTCGGGCGGAAGCGTCTGCTCATCCAACTCCGCACCCCAGGCCGGCCGCCCCGCCTCCACCCGCAACGCCTCGCGCTCGGCGGGCTCGAGGGGAAGGGCTCCAGCCTCGAGCAACCGGTCGTGGAGCGCCCGCACGGTGCGAGACTCGCCGATCAGGTCGTAGGAGGGAGCCACAAGCTCGCCGCTCCGTACCACCAGCACGCCGGCCTCGCCGAGCGGGCCGGCCTCACCCGCATCCACCCACACCCACTCGTGCTCCGCCAGCGCGGCGAGCTCGTGCTCGTCCACGCGCAGCCCGAGCGCCTCGCGCGTGAGCAGCGCCGCGGCGTGGGGGCCGGCCAGGGTCAGGGCGGCTGTCCGCTCGCTCACGTCCGTGGTCCGGGCGAAGCGAGGGGGAACGTACTGCGCGAAGTGCGCGAGCAGCCCCGCACGCGCCGCCGCCGGGAGGTCGAGCAGGAGCCCGTCCTCCGGGCGCGGGCTCCGGAGCACGCGCAGGTCGGCGACCATGCGTCCCTTCGGGGTGAGCACCGCCGAGTAGAGCCCCCGCCCGCGTGCGCTCCCGTCCTCAACGGGCACGCCGGGCTCGGGGACCCGGTTGCTGAAGAGCCCCTGGAGCATCCCCACCGGATCGCGCCCGGTCACGACGAGGCGCGCCCGATCCGGCCGGGGTTCCACCGCCGCCCCTTCGAGCGCCGCCCGGTATCCCGCCGTGCCGGTCGCGGCCGGTGAGCTCACGGTTCGTCCGCCTCGAGGGGCCCGCCGCCTAAGAGCAGCCGCTCGAGCAACTGGAGCGCGCGATCCGCCTGATCACCCGCCGGGGCGGTCGCAAACCAGCGGCGGAGCTGCTCGATCGCCTTCTCGCGGTGACCGAGCCGCGCGAGCAGAACCCCCCGCGCACGCTGCTCCTCATCCGCGTCCGGGCGCAGGATCAGCAGCCGCTCGACCACGCCGAGCGCGCGTGCGTGATCCCCGGCATTGACGTAGATGCCCTTCAGGTTCCCGAGCGTCCGGACCAGGATGTCGCGCTTGGACGCCCGCCGCAGGAAGGACTCCCGCACGCGCACCTTGCCGCCGTAGACGCGGTCGAGCAGCTCTTGCGCCTGGTGCTCGTAGCGTGCGCGGCCGCCGTCATACGGGTCGACCAGCAGGTCGAAGGCGTCGCCCTGGAATCGGACCAGGAAGTGGTGTGGGAAGTTAACGCCGTTGAGGGGGAGGTGGAGCCGCCACCCCACCTCGAGGAGCACGATCCCAAGCGTGATCGGAATCCCGAGGCGCCGGTCCAGCACGTCATTGAGAAGAGAGTTGCGCGGATCGTAGTACGCCTCCGTGTTGCCCCGAAAATCGTGGCGCTGATAGAGCGTGCGGGTCAGCTCGTCCAGGACCACGAGCGGAGCCGTCTCGTCCGCCAGGCGGTCCTTGACTTCCTCCGCGAGCTGGTCCAAGCGCGCGAGGTAGGGCTCCACCGAAAGCCCCGGATACTGCTCCTTCGCGATCAAGAGCGCCGCGCGTGCCAGATCGAGCTCACGCTCGGGTCGGCGCGCCTCGCTCGCGAACCACTGGCGGGCGGAAATCGCGGGTGTGGCCATCCTGCTCCTCTGACTCCTTGGATACCGCCACCGCTGTGGGGCGTTGCCGGAAGATAGCGCCCGTGAGAGAGAACGTCCGCCCGCCTGCGGTGGAACTGTGCCTGCAGACGGGTCTACATTCGGCGCCTGCATCCCGCGCCCGATGCGGGAGGCGTCCATTCGACTCGAGCGCCATGGCCAACGAGCCCAGGGACCAGCGTCCGAAGCTCCGCCTCACCCAGCTCTCGCACGGCGCGGGCTGAGCCTGCAAGCTCGGCATGGCCGAGCTGACGCAGGTTCTGCGTCACGTGCTTCCGGTCGAGGACCCCAATGCGCTGGTGGACGCATCCACCGGCGACGACGCGGCTGTGTATCGGTTGGCCCCCGACCGCGCCCTCATCGTCACCACCGACTTCTTCACGCCGGTGGTGGACGATCCCTTCGACTTCGGCCGGATCGCTGCGGCCAACGCGCTCTCGGACGTGTACGCGATGGGTGGCCGCCCGCTCTTCGCGCTCAACCTGCTCGCCTTGCCGCGCAAGCTCCTGGGCGAGGGGCTAGCCGCGGAGATCGTGCGCGGGGGCGGCGAGGTGTGCCGGGAGGCGGGGATCGCGGTGCTGGGGGGCCACTCGATCGACGACCCCGAGCCCAAGTTCGGGCTGGTCGCCGTCGGGGAGGTCCATCCCGACCGAGTGACCACCCTGCTCGGGGCGCTCCCGGGTGATCGCCTGATCCTCACCAAGGCGATCGGCACCGGGGTGATCTCGACCGCGATCAAGGCGGGGGCGGCCGATCCGGAGGTGATCGCCGCCGCGGTGCAGAGCATGGTGACCCTCAATCGTCCGGCCGCCGAGGTGATGACGGCACACGGGGTGCGCGCCGCCACCGACGTGACCGGCTTCGGCCTGCTCGGCCATTTGCGCAGCCTCCTCCGCGCCTCCGGGCTTGCGGCAGAGCTGGACGCGCGGACGGTCCCCCTCCTCCCCGGCGCCGCCGAGCTGGGCCGGGCCGGGCACATCGCGGGCGGGACCCGGCGCAACCTCGCGGACCTGGCGGGGGACGTGCGCTGGGGGGACGGCATCGACGAGGCCACCCGCATCCTGCTCGTGGATGCGCAGACATCCGGAGGGATCCTGATGGCGGTGCCCGAGGAGCGGGCCGACGCGGTGCTGGGCGAGCTGGAAGGGCGCGTCCCGACGACCGCTCCGATCGGCCGCGTGATCGACGGACGGCCAGGCGCGATCGCGGTCGCCTAGCGACCTCTCAAATCAAGGAGAGGCCGCAGGCACGGCGGGCACGCTCTTCTCCTTCGTTTCCGCCTCCTCCATCCGCCGCTGTGGGCCGGGCCACCGGCTGCGCGGACCCTCCCCGAGCAGCGCGATGTCCATCACCTCGTCGAGGTCGTGCACGAGGTGGAAGTTCAGCTCGTTCATCACCTCGTCGGAGAGGTCCTCCAGATCCGCCGCGTTCTCGGCCGGCATGATGACCTCCTTGATCCCCGCGCGCAGCGCGCCGAGCACCTTCTCCTTGAGCCCGCCGATCGGCAGAACCCGTCCCGTGAGCGTGAGCTCCCCGGTCATCGCGACGTCCCTGCGCACCTTCCGATTGGAGAGCCCGGAGACGAGCGCCGTGGCCATCGTGATCCCGGCCGACGGCCCATCCTTGGGGACCGCGCCCGCCGGCACGTGGATGTGCACTTCCTTCCCGCTGAGCGAGTCCTCCTTGATGCCTAGCCGCTCCCAGTTGCTCTTCGCGTAGGTGAGCGCGCCGCGGCCGGATTCCTTCATCACGTCGCCCAGCTGCCCGGTCAGCAAAAGCCCACCCTCGCCGGGCATCACGCTCGCCTCGACGAACATGATGTCGCCGCCCATGGGGGTATAGAACATCCCGGTCGCCACGCCCACCGTGTCCACCGGCGCCATCCGCTCGGGGTGGACACGCGGACGCCCCAGCAGCTCACGGACCGCTTCGCCGTCCACGCGCACGCGCTCGACTCTGCCCGACGCGATCCGGCGAGCGACCTTGCGCGAAAGCTTGCCGATCTCACGCTCGAGCTGACGAACGCCCGCCTCGCGTGTGTACTGCTGGATGACGCCGAGGACGGCGGCATCGCTCACCTCGATCTCGTCCTCGCGCAGGCCGTTCTCCTTCTCCTGACGGGGGAGCAGGTAGCGCTTCGCGATCTCGAGCTTCTCGCGCTCGGTGTAGCCGGTGAAGTCGACGCGCTCCATCCGGTCGAGCAGCGGCGCTGGGATGCGGTCGATGTAGTTCGCGGTCGCGATGAACAGTACCTCGGACAGATCGAAGGCGATGCCGAGGTAATGGTCCACGAAGGTCGAGTTCTGCGCCGGGTCGAGCACCTCGAGCAGCGCCGAGCTGGGATCGCCCTGGAAGCTCACCCCCAGCTTGTCGACCTCGTCCAGCAGGAACACTGGATTCTTGCTCTTGGCCTGCCGCATTCCCTGGATGATCCGGCCGGGCATCGCGCCCACGTACGTGCGCCGGTGCCCGCGGATGTCGGCCTCGTCGCGCGCGCCCCCGAGCGAGATGCGCACGTACCGGCGCCCGAGCGAGCGAGCGATCGACTGTGCGATGGAGGTCTTGCCGACGCCCTGAGGACCCACGAACAGGAGGATGGGACCGCGCCCGATCGCGCGCTGCGCCTCCTTGCGGCGCTCCTCCTCGGGAGCCTCGACGGGCACGGTCGGCAGCTCGCCGGGACCCTCCGGGGTCCCCGGCTCCGGCCGGTCCAGATCCTCGACCGTGATTGGCTCGTCCGAAGCGGAGGGCGGCGGCCCGCCCAGAGGATTGCCCCCCGTGCCGTGCGGAGCGGGCATCTCTCCGCCCTCGCGCGGCTGCGGGGGCGGCACCTCGCCGGGCGCGACTTCCACGTCGGACGCGATGCCCGCACGCTCCAGCTGGAGCTTGCGCACGGCCAGGAACTCGAGCACGCGGTCCTTCACGTCCTCGAGCCCGTGGTGGTCCTCGTGCAAGATCTCCTCGGCCCGCGCGAGATCGATCTTGTCCTCCGTCCGCTGATTCCAGGGAAGCTCGGTCACCCATTCCAGGAATGTGCGGATCACCTGGTATTCGGCGGACTGGGGGCTGGTACGCTCGAGGCGGTGCAGCTCGCGCTCCACCTCGACGCGCTGGTCTTCGGCCAGCTCGAGAGCCTCGATGCGCTTCTTCAGCTCCTCGACGTCGTCGCGTTCGTCATCGTCCCCCAGCTCCTTCTGGATCTGCTTGAGCTGCTCGCGCAGCAGCATTTCGCGCTGGCGCTCACCCAGCTCGGTCTGGACCTTCGCCTGGATCTCCTCCTGCGCGGAGATGCGCGCGAGCTCGCGCTCCACCGCGACGAGTGCGCGCCGCATCCGCTCCTCGTCGTCGAGCGTCTCGAGCAGCTTCTGCTTGTCCTGCGTGGGCAGCTCGAGATAGAAGGCGACCAGGTCCGCGAACGCGCCCGCGTCCTCGACGCCCTGGATGAGCTGATTGAGCGCCTCCGCGGGCACGCCCCGGCGCGTGCCCAGCTCCGCTGCCCGGTCGCGTAGCTCGCGGTCGAGCGCCTGGAACGTGGGATCGTGCTCCGCGCGCGGACCCTGGCGCTGCATCTCCAGCAGGACGGCGCGCAGCATGTGCTCGCCCTCTTTCTCGTAGGTCACGGCCTGCGCGCGCCCCTCGCCCTGCACGAGCAGTTGGACGCCGCCGCGCACGCGGTGCGTCTGGATGATCCGGACCACGGTCCCGACCTTGTAGAGCCCGTCGGGATCAGGCTCGTCGACGTTCTCGCGCTGCGCGACCGCGAAGAGCTGCCGATCTCCGTCGAGCGCCTTCTGCACGGCCGCCACGGTGCCCGGCCGCCCCGCCGAAATTGGCACGGCAACGCCGGGATACACGACCGTGTCCCTCAGCGGCAGGACCGGGAGTTGATAGCGCTCGCCCATGAAAACCCTCTGTGACGAAGAGCAGGGATCGGCCGCCCGCCCGCGGCGCGGGTCCCGAAGAACGCGGCAACGAGACGGCGTCGGATCGGTGGAATCATGCAGATTCCTTGCCATGCGCGCGAGGGAGAAGACGCGCCGGGAGCGCGCCGCCACGGCGGGAGCGGCTGCCGTGCGCGCAGGCTTCCTGCCCATGTGGCGGGATCGGCGACGACGCGCGTGGCGCGAGGGGGTGCGCCGCCCGCGTGGACTTTCGCCGGCACGCGTGTATGCTTAGTCGCCGTGGGCGCTTCCGCCCGACTCCCCCCGAATCGCTCTAAACACCATCCATGGAACTCACCACCGGTGTGACCTGGTTCCGGGGCTCGTCCGTCCGGATTCGCAGGGGTGTACACGAGGTCCAGGTGGATCCCTACGCCGTTTCCGAACCGAGCGCGGCGGATTACGTGCTGCTCACCCACCAGCACTACGACAACTTCTCGGAGGCGGACATCGCGCGCGTGCGCGGGCCCCAGACCATCGTGATCGCACCCGCGTCGATGAAGAAGCAGCTCCAGGACGCGGACCACTTTCTCCGGCCCGGCGACATGCTCCAGCTCGAAGGCCTCGATCTGCTGGCCATGCCGGCGTACAACGTCGAGAAGAAGTACCACCCGCAGGAGAGCGGCTGGCTCGGGTACATGTTCACCCTGGATGGCGTCACCTACTACCACGCCGGCGACACCGACTACCTTGACTCGATGGAGACCATCCGCTGCGACGTCGCGTTCCTCCCCTGCGATGCCCAGTACACGATGGGGCCCGAGGAGGCGGTGCGCGCCGGACAGGCATGCGGCGCCTCCGTGCTGGTGCCGGTGCACTGGGGGGAGTCCTGGGGGTCGCCCGAGGACGTGGAGCGGATGCGGAGCGCCTTCTCGGGAGAGGTCAAGATCCTGCCGAGGGCGCTGTGACCCTACCCCGCACGGGCCTTGCTCTCCCGCCCTCCGCGGAGCGGTGGACCCCGGACCCGAGCGGCGGTAGTCGACCGGAGGACTGAACCGGACATGGCCAAGGCGCGGAGCCAGCTGGCCCGCCAGAGGTCGTCGCCCCACGGGGTCGTGGTGGGATCAGTGGGCGGTTTCCAGATCTCGCTCGACTACTCCTGGTTCGTCATCTTCTTCCTCATCTTCGGCACCTTCACCAGCGCCGTCTTCCCAGCCTACATCCCCGGGCTGAGCCAGCAGAGCTATCTGCTGATGGGGATCGTCGGCACCGTCCTCTTCTTCGCCTCCCTGCTCGCGCACGAGCTGGCGCACGTCGCGCGCGCGCTCGGGATCCCCGTCGAGGGAATCACGCTCTTCATCTTCGGGGGGATGGCGCGCACGCGGACTGAGGCGGCCCGCCCGCGCGAGGAGTTCCTGATCGCGGTGGTCGGACCGGTCGCGAGCCTCGCGCTCAGGGTTGCATGCTACGCCCTGGCCCGGCTCGCGGACCAGGCTTTCCGCTCGACAGCGGCCGACTGCTGTGGGCGGTGCTGTGGCGGATCACCGGGAGCCTGCGCCAGACCACGTGCATCGCTTCGCTCGCGGGCAAGGGATTGGAATGGCTGATCATCGCGGGCGGCGTCTACGCGCTCATCCTCACCGACCAGTTGGTCTCAGGACTCTGGTTCGTTTTCATCGGATGGTTCCTCGCCAACGCGGCGACGGCCAGCTACGAGCAGATCCTGCTGCGCCAGGTGCTCGAGGGGAGGACGGCGGCCGACGCGATGACGCCGTTCCCCGAGCCGGTCGAGCCCGACGTGACGCTCGACGTGCTGGTCCGGGACTATTTCATGCGCCGGCCGTACAACTCGTTTCCGGTGACCGACGATGGGATCGTGATCGGACTGATCACGCTCTCGCAGGTCAAACAGGTGGACCACTCCG